>Ga0075011_10001182_pt1 | contig 14022 bp, 13 predicted proteins | sample TARM_MetaG_T_14_FD_72354 | JGI IMG/M metagenome (GOLD analysis project Ga0075011, IMG submission 72354) | Freshwater microbial communities from Pennsylvania, USA, analyzing microbe dynamics in response to fracking - TARM_MetaG_T_14 | ecosystem: Environmental > Aquatic > Freshwater > River...
CTATTACGCGCAACAGGATTCCATAGGGACAAAGATTCGATGGCAGGCAGCGTCAACAAAGTCATTCTGATCGGCAATCTGGGGGCCGACCCGGAAGTGAAGTCGTTCCAGAACGGCGGCAAGATCGCCAACCTGCGGATCGCCACCTCCGAAACCTGGAAGGACCGCCAGACCGGCGAGCGCAAGGAGCGCACCGAGTGGCACAGCGTCGTGATCAACGGCGAAGGCCTGATCGGCGTGGTCGAGCGCTTCCTGCGCAAGGGCAGCAAGGTCTACATCGAAGGCCAGCTGCGCACCCGCAAGTGGCAGGACCAGAACGGCAATGACCGTTACAGCACCGAAGTGGTCGTGGCCGGTATCGGCGGCGCGCTGACGATGCTCGACGGCCCGCAGGGCGGTAGCGGTGGCGGGGGCCAGCGCGGCGGCAGCAGTGGTGGCGGCGACGGCGGCTGGGGCCGCGACAGCGGCAGTTTCTCGGGCGGCGGCTCGTCGGGTGGCGGCTTTGGCGGTGGTTCGCGCGGCGGCAGCGGCGGTGGCCAGCCCTCGGGCGGTGGCAGCACCTGGAACCAGGGCGGCGGCGGTTTCGCGGACGATCTGGACGACGATATTCCGTTCTGACCGGCTGTTTACCGACAGAAAAAGGGGCCTTCCGGGCCCCTTTTTTGTGGCTGGGCGGGCAGGGTGCTGGCTTTGCGCTCAGCAATGGCGATCACAAGGAGCGCGAGGCCGGTTCCGGCAATGAGGTCGATCAGGTAATGCCCGCCGATCGGGACCGCAGAAACCCACATGATCGCGTTGAGGCCCTGAAAGGGCCAGCGAACAAAGCGGATCTTGCCATATCCCCAGGCCAGGATCACGGCACCAGCCGCATGGAAGCTTGGAAACGTCACGAGACCGCCCAGCGCCGCCGTGCTGAGCGTGGTGATGGCATGGCTGCGCAGTTGCGTGATGAGAGCAGGGGCATCCCACGCGGCATCGCACAGAACATCGGGCACTGCCGCATGGGGGATCGCAAAATAGGTATAGGGATCCAGGGCGGGGGTGAACGCGAAGAGGAGTGTCGTGGTCAGAATGCAAAGTGCCCAGACATTGATGAACATCCAGGCTTGACGTTCCCTGCCCTGGCAACAGAACACGGCCATCAGGACCAGTGGCTGCCACCCCAGCGATGTGTAGGCATAAGACAGCGCGTGCAGGGCCAGTGGCCATTGCGCCAAGGCATGTACCAAGGCAGGCCAGGAAAAACCGGGGATCAGGTGCTGGTCGATGCGCGCGAGCGTCGCATCGACAAATGGCAAACCCGTGCGGGCCAGAACGGCACAACTGAGCGATGAGGTCAGTGCAAGCCCGAGGAACGTGGCGAAAAGCTTGCATATGCCCGGTACAATTCCCGGAACGGCACCGCGTGACTGGATCCGATGACCAAGGCCCCAGAGTGCCAGAAATGACATGATCAGGCCATCGAGACTGGCATGGCTGAAATTGAACCACCCTGCCGTGACAGCGCCCGCGATGATCATGGTGAAAAGCGCGATTGTAAGAAGAATCGGCACTTCATGCGCGGACGGACGCCAGCCATACAGCCGCTGAGCCAGGGAGCGAGGTGCATGTCCTGCATCAATGGTAAAGCTGACGTTCGCCATGCGCTACGTGTTATCACGCAGATTTTTAATAAATAATTTCTTAAATCACCTTCCGGTGTCGCTCTGTATCGATCCCGGGCATTTTAAGCCGGGCGAAAACCCGGCTGTTCAGAAAATCGTTCTAGCGGCCGCAGGCGTCGTAATAGCCGGCGCGGCAGTCGGCGACGGCGCGGCGCCAGTCGGCAAGGTCGCGGCGGTATTGGGCCTGGGCATCGGCATAGCTGTCGGCGTCTTCGTAGGAGCGGGTGCTTGATGCTTCCCATTCGCGGGCCTGGCGGGCGTCGCGCTTGCGCACGTAGTCGAGCTGGGCCTGGTTCATGCGGCGGATCGTTTCGTGGTCGCGGGCGCGGGCGGCGGCGCTGCGCATCGTGCGGTCGTTGGGATCGTCGGCGTGGGCGGCAGCGGGAAGGCACGCGGCCAGAAGGCCTGCGCAGAGCAGCGAATGAAGTTTCATGGGTTCTTACAGGTCCCTCATGGAGCGGGCAAAACGCTCCCGATGAGGCGTGTCCTATCAGGGATGGGGCGGGGTGGAACAGCGCTCTTGCGACGAGCTGTTCCACCGTTTGCCTCAGGTTCCGCGCGTGTCGCCGTAGAGGTGGATGTGGAGGCGATCCGTCATCCGCCAGCCGTGGTCGAGCGCGGTGGCGCACAGCCACTTTTCGCGGGCGCGCAAGGTTGCGCTGTCGGTGCCTTCGGGCATCACGAACAGGCGGTCTCCGAGGATGCCATGCGTCGCCTGAAGCGTGGCGACTTCCTCGCAATCCGCCGGTGTGGCGACGACGAACTTGAAGAAAGCACGGGGGTTTTGCGCCCATGCGGCCAGCCGCTCGGGGATCAGCGCGAGGTCGGCCGGATTGCCCGAATGGGCCAGCTTGGGGCTGACATTGTACTGGTCGATCAGCGCGTCGATGGCCGGGGGCGGAGCCACCGTGCCATTGGTCTCGATCTCGACATGGAGCGTGGGGCGTGCCGCCTTGAGCGCGGCGAGCACGCGGGCGAGCGCCGGGGCCTGCAACAGCGGCTCGCCCCCGGTCACGACCAGCCGGTCCTGTCCGAAGGCCAGCAGGCGGTCGATCACCTCGGCTTCTTCGAGCACGAGCTGGTTGGCCTCCCGCGCGAAGGACAGGCCATCGCGGTGGGGGCGATTGTCGCCGGTAAAGCGCCAGGTATAGGCCGTGTCGCACCAGTGGCAGGCCAGGTTGCAGCGCGAAAGGCGCAGGAACAGCGAGGGGCGGCCCATCGAGGGGCCTTCGCCTTGCAGGGAGGCGAAGATTTCCGGTTCGCCCGGGGTGGTGGTAGCGAGAGCTAGGGTCATGGCCAAAGCCCCTCCACCAGCCTGCGGCTGGTCCCCCTCCCCATTGCATGGGGAGGATCTGGTTCCTCCCCGCGGGGCGGGGAGGGGGACCGCCCGCGCAGCGGGTGGTAGAGGGGCATTTCCTTAGCCCAGCCGCGCCAGCGCGGCGGCGAAGCGTTTGGCTTCGGCGCTGTGGTGGGCGTGGTCGGCGCGGGCCTTTTCGACCGCTTCGGGCTTGGCGCGTTCGACGAACGAGGGGTTCGACAGGCGCCCGTCGAGCGCCTTGGCTTCCTTCTGCGCGGCGGCCAGCGCCTTTTCGAGGCGGGCCTTTTCCGCCGCGATGTCGATGATCCCTTCGAGGGGAACCACCAGCGTGGCGTCGCCAGCCACGATCTGCATCGCCGCGCCCGCCGGGGCCGGGGCGAACGTGATCCCGGTCAGGCGGGCAAGGCGCTCGATGGCCGCCGGGTTGGCGGCGATGATCGCGGCGGTGCGTGCGCTCGGCTCGGCCAGGAAGGCGTCGAGGCGGGCGCCCGGCGCGATGCCCAGCTCGTTCTTGGCCGTGCGCAGCGAGGAGACCAGCGCGATCAGCCATTCGACTTCGGCCTTTGCGTCCGCATCCACGCTGGCCTGCGGGGCGGGCCAGCGCGCGACGATCAGGTCATTGGCGCGCGGGGCCTCGCTGCTGGCCATGGCGTGCCACAGCTCTTCGGTGACGAAGGGCATGAATGGATGGAGCATGACCAGGATCTGGTCGAGCACCCAGCCCGCCACCGCGCGGGTTTCGGCGTCGAACGAGCCCTTGATCAGCTCGATGTACCAGTCGCAGAAGGTGTTCCACGCGAACTGGTAGATGGCGTTGGCGGCGGCATCGAAGCGCAAGTCGGCCATGGCCTGGTCGATCTGGGCGAGGGTCTCGACCACTTCGCCCACGATCCAGCGGTTGACCGCGCTCGTCGCTACGGGGGCTTCGAGGCTGGCCGAGCCGGTGATCCCGTTCGACTGGCAGAAGCGTGCCGCGTTCCACAGCTTGGTGGCAAAGTTGCGGTATCCCTCGACCCGCTTCTCGTCCATCTTCACGTCGCGGCCCTGGCTTTCCATGGCGGCCATGAAGAAGCGCAGCGCGTCAGCGCCATACTTGTCGATCAGGCCCAGCGGATCGACCACGTTGCCCTTCGACTTCGACATCTTCTGCCCGTCGGCCGCGCGCACGAGGCCGTGGAGATAGAGCCGCTTCCACGGCACTTCGTTCATGAAGTGCAGCCCCTGCATGGCCATGCGCGCATCCCAGAAGAACAGGATGTCGAAGCCGGAAACCAGCAGGTCGTTGGGGTAGTGGCGCTTGACCATCTCGGTTTCATCGGGCCAGCCGAGCGTGGCGAACGGCCACAGCGCCGAGGAGAACCACGTGTCGAGCACGTCGGCATCGCGCGTGAGCGGCTTGTTGCCGGCCAGCGCCCGGGCTTCTTCCTCGGTCTCGGCGACGTAGGGGGTGCCTTGCTCGTCATACCACGCCGGGATCTGGTGGCCCCACCAGAGCTGGCGCGAGACGCACCAGGGCTGGATGTTCTCCATCCAGTTGAAGAAGGTCTTTTCCCACGACTTGGGCACGATCTCGATGGCGCCCGAGCGGACGGCCTCGATCGGCTTTTGCGCGAGAACTTCCGCGTTCACATACCACTGGTCGGTCAGCCAGGGTTCGATGACCACGCCGCCACGGTCGCCGAACGGGGTCTGGATCGTGCGCGGCTCGGCGTCGAGTTCCTGCTCCTCGCCGTCCTTGGTCTTGACGACATGGGGCACCAGCAGACCTTCGGCCTTGAGGCGGTCCACCACGGCCTGACGCGCGTCGAAGCGGTCGAGGCCCAGGAATTCAGCCGGGATCAGGCCATCGGCGGTCTGGATCACGCGGGCTTCTGCGTCGAGCATGTTGAGCATGTCGGCGGCCTTGATGCCGGCGCGGCGGCCCACGTCGAAGTCGTTGAAGTCGTGACCCGGCGTGATCTTGACCGCGCCCGTGCCCAGTTCGGGATCGGCGTGTTCGTCGGCCACGACGGGAATGCGGCGCCCGGTGATCGGCAGGATGATGTGCTTGCCGATCACGCTCTTGTAGCGCGCGTCCTCGGGGTGGACGGCCACGGCCATGTCGGCCAGCATGGTTTCCGGGCGCGTGGTGGCGACCACGATATGGTCGGCCCCGTCGTCAAGACGCACGCCATCGGCCAGCGGGTAGCGGAAGTGCCAGAAGCCGCCCTTGACCTCGCGCGTTTCGACTTCGAGGTCGGAAATTGCGGTCTTGAGCTTGGGGTCCCAGTTCACCAGCCGCTTGTCGCGGTAGATCAGGCCCTGATTGTAGAGGTCGACGAAGACCTTGACCACCGCGCGGGTGAAGTGCGGGTCCATCGTGAACTGTTCGCGGCTCCAGTCCATCGAGCAGCCCAGGCGGCGCAGCTGGCGCGTGATCGTGCCGCCGCTTTCCGCCTTCCATTCCCACACCTTGGCGATGAACTCCTCGCGGGTGTGGTTGGTGCGCTTGTCACCGGCGGCTTCGAGCTGGCGCTCGACGACCATCTGCGTGGCGATGCCCGCATGGTCGGTGCCGACCACCCACAGCGCGTCCTTGCCCTTGAGGCGCTCGTGACGGATCACGATGTCCTGAAGCGTGTTGTCGAGCGCGTGGCCGATGTGGAGCGAGCCGGTTACGTTGGGCGGCGGGTTTACGATGGTAAACGGCTGGGCCTGCGGGCGCTCGGGACGGAACAGGCCGCCTTGCTCCCAATGCTGGTACCAGCGCGCCTCGATGGCACCCGGTTCAAAGGTCTTGGCCAGCTGGTCCTGGCCCGATTCCGGCTGAAGATTGGTCTCGCTCATGGGGTGGCGCCTTGCCATCTGGCGGGCTTCCTCGCAACCATGATCGCCGCTGTTGCGGGAACAGAACAGGGCATTGCCGTGTTTGAACGCATGTGCAGCACTTGTCGCCCCCCACATTTTCCCCCATGAAGCGGGCAGGATGAGAGCCTTAGCCGAATTCACCATGGAACCTGGCCAGGGCGGCGAGGGCACCACGCTGGTCTTGCGCGGCCCCATGGTCGTGTCTTCGCTGGGGGCGATCGATCACAAGCTGCGCCAGATCGACGAGGCGGTGGCCACCATCGACCTTGCCGGGGTGGACCGCATGGACACCGTGGGCGCCTGGATCGTGTTGCGGCTCTCGCGCCAGTTTGACGCAAAGGTCGCCAATGGCCGCGAGGAGGCCACCCGCCTGATCGCGGCGCTTGAGGAAACCGAGGAAAACACCCAGAGCCTGAGCCCTCCGCGCCTGCCCCTGATCCAGCGCGTCCCCTCGCAAGTGGGCGAAGCGGTGGTCGACATGGCGCGCGGCACCGTGCAGGTCATCGGGTTCCTCGGGCTGGTCGTTTCGGGGATGGGCACGATGCTGCGCCATCCGCGCGCGTTCCGGAGCAAGGCGCTGGTCCACCAGATGGAACTGGTCGGCGTCAATGCGCTGGCCATTGTGGGCCTGATGAGCTTTCTGGTCGGCGTGGTGATCGCCCAGCAGGGCGCGGTCCAGCTCCAGCAGTTCGGCGCCGAAATCTATACCGTCAACCTCGTGGGGCGCCTGACCTTGCGCGAACTGGGCATCCTGATGACCGCGATCATGGTCGCGGGCCGTTCGGGCTCGGCCTTTGCCGCGCAGCTGGGCACGATGAAGCTGACCGAGGAAGTCGATGCCATGCGCACCATCGGCGTCTCGCCCACGCAGGCGCTGATCCTGCCGCGCATTCTGGCCACGATGCTGATGCTGCCCTTGCTGGGCATCTATTCGGCCGCGCTCGGGATCGTGGGCGGCGCGTTTCTTGCCTCGCTCACGCTGGGCATTCCGTTCCTCACGTTCCTCGCGCGCATTCAGGAAGTCGTGCCGCTGCACGATGTCTGGGTGGGGCTGGTCAAGGGGCCGGTGTTCGGGCTGATCGTGTCGGTGGCGGGCTGCTATCAGGGCATGCAGGTCAAGAACAACGCCGAGGAAGTGGGCACCCGCACGACCGCCGCAGTGGTCATGGCGATTTTCATGGTGATCGTGCTCGACGCGTTCTTCGCGGTCTTCTTCACCAAGATCGGCTGGGGATGAGCGCGATGGACGACACGCAGGCGCCCGCGCCCGAGGCTCAGGCCGAAGCCGCCGTTGCTTCCGCCCCCGAACCGGCCCAGTTGCAGCCGGCCCAGCTAAAGCCGGATGCGCAATTCCCCATCCGCGTGCGCGGGCTGGTCAACCGTTTCGGCAGCAACACGATCCACGAATACCTCGATCTCGACGTGCGGCGCGGCGAAATCCTGGGGGTGGTGGGCGGATCGGGCACCGGCAAGTCGGTGCTCATGCGCTCGATCATCGGGCTCCAGATTCCCGAAGAAGGCTCGATCGAGGTGCTCGGCCGCTCGATCACCGATGCGCGCGACGATGCCGATATCGACATCCGCAGCCGGTGGGGCGTGCTGTTCCAGGGTGGCGCGCTGTTCTCGACACTGACCGTGGGCGAGAATGTCGAGGTTCCCCTGCGCGAGTTCTATCCCGAGATCACCGACGACCTGCGCGGCGAGATCGCGCGCTACAAGGTGCTGCTTTCGGGTCTTCCGGCCAATGCCACCAACAAATACCCGTCGGAGCTTTCGGGCGGCATGAAGAAGCGCGCCGGCCTTGCCCGCGCGCTCTCGCTCGATCCCGAACTGCTGTTCCTCGACGAACCGACCGCCGGGCTCGACCCGATCGGCGCCGCCGCGTTCGATACCCTGATCGCCGATCTTCAGGCCACGCTCGGCCTCACCGTGTTCCTGATCACCCACGACCTCGACACGCTCTACGCGATCTGCGACCGCGTGGCCGTTCTGGCCGACAGGAAAGTGATCGCGGTGGGCACTATCCCGGAACTGCTGGCCACGGATCATCCGTGGATCCAGGAATATTTCAACGGGCCGCGCGGGCGTGCGGCCAAGGATGCACAGGACCGCGATGCGGACCGGACGGGGCCATCGGGCACCACGGGCAAACAGGACTAAGCGATGGAAACGCGGGCAAACCATATCTGGGTCGGTGCCATCACCCTGCTGCTGGTGGTGGGGACGGCCGTTCTGACCGTCTGGATCGCACGGCTCAACCAGCACGAGCAGAACGAGTACGACATCTTCTTCAAGCAGTCGGTCGACGGGCTGGCCAAGGGCTCGGAAGTCTCGTTCTCGGGCGTGCCGTCCGGGCAGGTCAAGGACATCGAACTGTGGGAGAAAGACCCCGAGTTCGTGCGCGTGCGCATCGCCATCGACAAGCGCGTGCCGATCCTGATGGGCACGACCGCCAGCCTTCAGGGCAGCTTTACCGGCGTTTCGACGGTCCAGTTGGCAGGGGCCGTCAAGGGCGCCCCCCCGATCGACCAGCCGGGGCCCGATGGCGCCCCGGTGATCCCGACCAAGCGCTCGGGGCTGGGCGAGATCCTCTCGAACGCGCCGCTCCTGCTCGAACGCCTCGCCACGCTGACCGAGCGGCTGACCATGGTGCTTTCCGACAAGAACCAGAAGTCGATCGAGAACATCCTCGCGCATACCGACAAGATGACCGCCAACCTTGCCGATGCCTCGCCGCAGGTCCAGCGCACGCTGGCCGAGCTGCAATCGACGCTGCGTCAGGCGACCTACACGCTCGCCGCCTTCGAGAAGGTGGCCGGTTCGGCTGACCAGATGCTCAACGACCAGGGCAACGGCCTGGCCCAGCAGATGCGCACGACGCTCAAGTCGGTGCAGGGCGCGGCGGACGCGCTCAACGCGACGGCCACCTCGGCCCAGCCCGGCCTCCACCAGCTCAACGACAAGACCCTGCCTGCCGCCGAAGCCGCCATGCGCGATCTTCAGGCGACCACCCGGTCCTTGCGCGAGGTGACCGACCGTATCAACGACCGCGGTGTCAGCAGCATCGTGGGCAGCGCCAAGCTGCCCGACTACAAGCACTGAGCGCGCCATGGGGAGTTTGCACATGATGTCCCGTTTGATCCCCGGCGCGAGCCGTCTGGCTCTCGTTGCAGGTGCCGCGCTCGCCCTGTCGGGCTGTGTCAGCATCGGCACCAAGGCCCCCAACAGCCTGATCGCGCTCACGCCCGAGGCCAGCCTGCCGGCCGGCGAGGGGGCTTCGGGCACGCTGGCCAGATCGGTCGTGGTGATGGAGCCTTCGGCAGACGCGCGCATTGCGGTGCTGCGTGTGGCCGTGCAGGTCGATCCGACCAATATCGCCTATCTCAAGGATGCCCAGTGGGTCGAGCGCCCCTCGCGCCAGTTCCAGCACCTCGTGGCCGAGACCCTGCGTGCGCGGGCCGGAACGCTGGTGGTCGAGGGCGATGTCGACAGCTGGCAGCAGCGCCTGTCCGGTCGGCTTCTGGCCATGGGCTACGACGTGCCCAGCCACAGCGTGGTGGTCCGCTTCGACGCGGTCAAGGAAACGCCGGGCGGGCACATGGAAACCCGCCGCTTCGAGAGCGTGATTCCCCACGTCGGCGACCACGCCAAAGCCATCACCCCGGCCATCAACCACGCCGCCAACGACGTGGCGCGCCAGATCGTCGCCTGGCTGGGCTGACCGTTACACGCCCCCCGCGCAAGGCTGGCACGGGGGGCGAGTCCGCAAGGTCTGCACAGGGCCGCAAGGCCTGCGCGGGGCGTGGCTTGTCCGCGCCCTTTTTTGCCGTCCATGCGGATTTGATCTGGCGCACAGACACCTCCGCACAGCAGGCCTAGAGCGATTTCACCACGAGAGATCGCGCGATAGTCCGCCGCGCGGCGATCTTCCCGAGGCGTTGTACGCACCGTCCAAGGAGGTCAGAACCATGCCGTTTTTCACTCGTCCGCTCGTCGCTGCCGCCTGTGCCCTGGCCCAGCCGCTTGTCGTCCTGCCGCTGGTGGCCGCGCCTGCGCCGGCTCTTGCTTCGACTCATGCCGGATCGGCTGATGCCCAGGCCATGCTCGCCCGCGCCGTGGCCGAGCTTCAGGGCGTCGGCCCGGCCCGCGCCTTTGCCGAATTCAACGCCCAGCAGGGCCCGTTCCACGACAAGGATCTCTACGTCTTCGTGTTCAGCCTCGACGGGCGTTACGAGGCTTCGGGCGCCGATCCGCGTCTGGTTGGCACCAGCGTTGCCGAGATGACCGATGCCGAAGGCACGCCGCTGGTGCGCCAGATGATGACGCTGGCCAATGCCAAGGGCGCGGGCCGGGTCGATTACGTCTGGCTCAACCGCAACGACAACCGCGTCGAGCACAAGCGTTCGCTCGTCCAGCGTGTGGGCAACCACATCGTCGGCGTGGGATATTATGCCGGCTGAACAGGGGTATGAACGGGAGGAGATGAACGGGATGCGGGCACAATAGCGCCCCTCGTGTGTTTGCAGGAATGGTCCCGCCCGCGCCCGTGGTGCGCGCGGGAGAGGATGCAGACACAAGAAGGGTTCTCTTGTCCGCCAATCGGTCTTCCCGTTCATCCCGTTCAGGACACCAGCGTTCCGGGCCGCCGCGTTCTGGGCAACTGTCCCGCGCCATCGGTATTTCCCGCGTGCTGTGCATCATGGGCATCGTCTATGTCCATGCGTGGACGGGGCTCTATGGCCCGTCGCTCAGCGCGCTGGCCGATACGCCGCAAGGCTTGCTTCGCTGGGGCCTGATCGAGTTGCTCGGGCGCAGTTCGGTGCCCTTGCTCAGCATGATTTCCGGCTGGCTGGTCGGGCCCTCGCTGGCCCGGCGCGGCTGGCGGCGGTTTCTGGCCGGCAAGGTGCGGGCCGTGCTCGTGCCGATGGTCGCGTGGAACCTGATCGGGATTGTGGTGGTTTCGGGCGCGGCGCTGGCCGGGTGGCTCTATGCCCCCCATCCCGAGGCGCTGAATCTGGCGGCGCTGGACTGGCTGGCCAACGAGCTGCTCGCGTTTCGGGCGCCCAACGAGATCAACGTGCAGATGCCGTTCCTGCGCGACCTGTTCGTCTGCCTCGTGGCCGCGCCCCTGCTGGTGCGGGCGCGCACGCCGGTGCTGGGGGGCATCGCGCTGATGGCGCTGGTCTGGAGCCTCTTTGCCGGGGGCCTGCCCTGGGGCTTTTACGTGTTGCAGCGGCCCTCGATCCTTGCATTTTTCGTGCTGGGCATGCTCGCCCGCCGGGGCGATCTGGCTGCGCGGGTGGGGGGCTGGCCGTTGGAGTTGCTGGTCCTGCCCTATCTGGCGATGGCGGCGCTCAAGATCTGGCTGGAAGTCTTCGATGCGGCAGAGGAAGCCGCGCATCCGCTGGTCTTCGCGCTGGCCGATCTGGCCATGCGCGCGGCCACGGCGCTGTGTTTCTGGGCGCTGGCGTGGCGGCTGGCCGGGGAAGGGCGGATGCAGCGGATGGGCGATGGCCTCCTGCGGGCCGAGCCATATGTGTTCCTGATGTTTTGCGCGCACCTGATCCTGATCTGGTGCGCCGGGCCGGCCATCGGCCAGATTACCGGCCCGCTGGGGGCACCGGCCTATCCGCTGTTCCTGCTCGGGCAGCCGGTGCTGGCGCTGGGCGGGGCGGTCGTGCTGGGCCAGGCCTTGCGCCGGGTTCATCCGGGGCTGGCGCGGGTGCTGAGCGGCGGGCGCCTCGAATAGGGCGCCAATTTGCCCACAGGCGGCACGGGCACGGGCGCGTTTACAGAGGTTCCGTTTTGTTCACGGTGTTGCTACACCTTGTTTCCCATGGCCGATGATCTGACAGACCCCTTCGACGCATCCGATCCGTTTGACGCGATTGTCGATGCCCCGTTCGATTCCGCGCTGTCGGAACGCTATCTGGTCTATGCGCTCTCGACGATCACCGCGCGCTCGCTGCCCGACTTGCGCGACGGGCTCAAGCCGGTCCACCGCCGCCTGCTCTGGGCCATGCGGCAATTGCGGCTCGACCCCAACAGCGCGTTCAAGAAATCGGCGCGCGTGGTCGGCGATGTCATCGGCAAGTATCACCCCCATGGCGACGCTTCGGTCTACGATGCGATGGTCCGCCTCGCGCAGGATTTCGCGCTGCGCTATCCGCTGGTCGAGGGGCAGGGCAACTTCGGCAATATCGACGGCGATAACGCCGCCGCCTACCGCTACACCGAAGCCCGCCTGACGCCGACGGCGATCCGCCTGATGGCCGGTCTCGACGAAGGCACGGTCGATTTCGTCCCCACCTACAATGGCGAGGATCACGAGCCGGACATTTTCCCCGGCCTCTTCCCCAACCTGCTGGCCAATGGCGCAAGCGGGATCGCGGTGGGCATGGCCACCAATATTCCCAGCCACAATGTCGCCGAGATCGTCGACGTTGCGCTGATGCTGATCGACAATCCGCAGGCCGATCATGCCCAGTTGATGGAGGTGTTCCACGGCCCCGATTTTCCCACCGGGGGCGTGGTGGTCGACAGCCCGGCGCTGATTGCTGCGGCCTATGAAACCGGGCGCGGCTCGCTGCGCGTGCGCGGGCGCTTTTCGACCGGGCGCGACGAGGCGGGGCAGTGGGAAGAGACCGGCATCGAGAAGCTGGGCAGCGGCCAGTGGCAACTGGTCGTCTCGGAAATTCCCTACATGGTCCAGAAGGGCAAGCTGATCGAGCAGATCGCTGCCCTCATCGGCGACAAGAAGCTGCCGATCCTCGAAGACGTGCGCGACGAGAGCGACGAGCATATCCGCATCGTGCTCGTGCCCAAGAGCCGCAATGTCGATCCCGACCTGCTCAAGGAATCGCTCTATCGCCTGACCGACCTTGAATCGCGCTTTGGCCTCAACCTCAACGTGCTCGATGCCCAGCGCACCCCCGGCGTGCTCGGCCTCAAGGATCTCGTTCAGGAATGGGTGATCAGCCAGATCGACATCATGCTGCGCCGCGCGCAGCACCGGCTCGACAAGATCGCCGCGCGGCTCGAACTGCTCGAAGGCTATATCATTGCCTATCTCAACCTCGACCGGATCATCGAGATCATCCGTACCGAGGACGAGCCCAAGCCGATCATGATGGCCGAATTCGGCCTGACCGACCGCCAGGCCGAGGCGATCCTCAACATGCGCCTGCGCTCGTTGCGCAAGCTTGAGGAAATGGAACTGCGCCGCGAGCACGACGCTTTGCTGGCCGAGCAGGACGAGCTGAACAAGCTGCTCGAAAGCCCGGCACGCCAGCGCACGCGCCTGAAGCGCGAACTGGCCGCCCTGCGCAAGGACTATGGCCCCGAAACGGTGCTGGGCCGCCGCCGCACCACCATTGCCGAGGCCGCGCCCACCCGCGAATTCTCGATGGACGCGATGATCGAGAAGGAGCCGGTCACCGTCGTCCTGTCCGCGCGCGGCTGGATTCGCGCGGCCAAGGGTCACCTGCCGCTCGATACCGAGTTCAAGTTCAAGGAAGGCGACGGCCCGGCCTGGGTGCTCCACGCGCAGACGACCGACAAGCTGCTGGTCGCGCTCGACACCGGGCGGTTCTACACGCTGGGCGCCGACAAATTGCCCGGCGCGCGCGGCTTTGGCGAGCCGATCCGCACGATGGTCGACATCGACCCTGATGCCCATATCGTCGCGCTGGTCGTCTATCGCCCCAAGGGCCAGCTCCTGCTGGCAGCCAACAGCGGGCGCGGCTTCGCGGCGGAAATGGACGAACTGCTCGCCGAAACACGCAAGGGGCGCGGCGTCGTCTCGACCAAGCCGGGCGTCCAGCTCAAGATCGTGCGCGAGATCGCGCCCGAGCACGACCATGTCGCGGTCATGGGCGAGAACCGCAAGCTGGTGATCTTCGCGCTCTCCGAAGTGCCGATCCTGGCCAAGGGGCAGGGGGTTACGCTGCAACGCTATCGCGATGGGGGCCTGTCCGACGCCATCACGCTCAGGCTCGAAGACGGCCTGAGCTGGACAATGGGCGGCGACACCGGGCGCACCCGCGTCGAAAAGGACCTGCTCCCGTGGAAGGTCGCACGCGGCGCAGCCGGGCGCCTGCCCCCGGTCGGATTTCCGCGCGACAATACGTTTTAAGCCAAGCCCCTCCACCGCCCGCTACGCGGGCGGTCCCCCTCCCCATTGCATGGGGAGGA
>Ga0075011_10001183_pt1 | contig 14005 bp, 12 predicted proteins | sample TARM_MetaG_T_14_FD_72354 | JGI IMG/M metagenome (GOLD analysis project Ga0075011, IMG submission 72354) | Freshwater microbial communities from Pennsylvania, USA, analyzing microbe dynamics in response to fracking - TARM_MetaG_T_14 | ecosystem: Environmental > Aquatic > Freshwater > River...
TAGCCCCTAGTCTGGTGGCCCCAAAAAACTCGACACTCAGCAGTAGCGCAATATTGACCCAATAAAAAGCCGGAATGAGCCATTCGAGTTTGCGAACAGGAAAGAAAAAAAAGAAGAAAAAGGCAAATAAACCTACGGCAAAATAGATAATCTGTTTATTGCCTAGCATGGTGCTTGCTTCGGCGACAAGAAAGTAGGAAAGCCCAATAATCGGCAAGACGAGAATGGGAATCAAGAAGTCAAAATGTGTTAAGATTCTTTTGTCTAATTGAAGCACTCTACCGCCTTAAATTTTTTGGCATTATAACAGATAAGGGACAATCCTTGGTAAACTTCTTTACATGTAAGGCTTCTGGCCGCCTCGACCTTTTTATGTGTGACACGCTTGGTGTCTCGCGCAACCAAGTGGCACAACTGATTAAAAGTCACGGTATTTTAGTGAACGGTACGCGGGTGCATAAGGCTGGGTTTAAGGTGCAAGAGGGGGATGAGATTGGGATTGAAGAGGTGGCGGTTTTAAGCGAACCCTCTTGTGTGGTTGTGGATTTTGATATTCCTGTGTTGTACGAAGATGCGCACCTGCTTGTGCTTAACAAACCCCCTTTTGTGACAGTGCATCCCGCCCCTAGTGTCAAAGAAGCGACGGTGGTGGATTGGCTAAAAGCCAAAGGCTATGCCCTTTCCACCCTTAGCGGTGAAGAGCGTCACGGGATTGTACACCGGCTAGACAAAGAGACTTCGGGGGCTTTGGTGGTGGCCAAAACAAACGAAGCCCACGTACACCTTTGCGCCCAACTTGAAAACAAAAGCATGGGACGATATTACGTGGCCTTAATTGATGCACCGCTGAAAGAAGCGTGCGTGGTAGAGCGACCCATTGCTAGAAATCCAAAAAACCGCCTGAAAATGGGGATAGTAGAGGGGGGAAGGTGGGCAAAAAGTGCTTTTTGCAAACTGGCACTGGGTGGCGATGGCAAGGTTGAGCTTATTGGCGCAAAACTTTTTTCAGGCCGAACCCATCAGATTCGCGTGCACCTTGAAAGCTTGTCCCGTCATATTTTAGGTGATACTTTATACGGTTTTAAGAGCCAAAAAGCTACAATCCCAAGGGTTATGTTGCACGCCTGCGCGCTGTATTTAACCCACCCAATTACACAAGAACCTATGCAGTGGCACGCGCCTTTGTATGAGGATTTTAACCAACAATTAGACCGCTATTTTACTCGGGAGGAACTTCATGAAACAGGTGTATTCACTTCTCTTGCTCGCTATTTTGATGCTTATGACCAGTGGGTGTCAAAGGGGTCCGCTTCCTCCAGAATCCACCATTAACCCCAATCTGCCAGTAGTGGAAAATATCCAAACCATTGCCGATATGACAGATATTGGGTTTGAGTGGAGACCGCAGTATGATGAGGGTATCGAAGGATACTATCTGTACCGCGGTACAGGCGAGGGCAGCTTGCAGCGTGTTGCGACTATCCCTAACCGCTATGTTTCCCACTATGTGGACACAGGGTTGACGCCTGAGACTACATACATGTACCGTATGTCTACATTTACAACCTCCAAGCAAGAGTCTCCGCCCAGCGCCCTTGTGCATGCTTCAACCCGCCCCTTGTTTGAGTCAGTTCCTTTTATTCAAGCTATCTTGGGCCTTCCCAATCAAGTGAAGTTGCTCTGGCGTCCCCATCCTTATGAGCGTGTTGAATCTTATATAATCGAGCGCAGTGAATTGGGTGCGACAGAGTGGAAAAACGTGGCACAAGTGCGCGGCAGACTGAATGCAGAATACATTGACATGGGGCTAAAAGACAACCATGTGTATCGGTATCGGGTTATGGCGCGCACCTTTGATGGTATTGTTTCCAAGCCCAGTCAGGTGGTAGAGGCCAAAACAAAGCCTTTGCCAAAGATGATTGAAGGTATCAAAGCGACACGCAATCTACCCAAAAAAATCGTTCTTACATGGAACCCGTCTCCTGAAAAAGACATCTCCCATTACCGGGTTTATCGTGCACCCACTTCGTTGCTGTTTTACACCTTTTTGGCCAAAACCAACGAGCCCCATTTTGAAGATTTAATCAACACTAACGGCGCAGATCGCTACTATAAAATAACCGCCGTAGATGTGGATGGGTTGGAGTCTTTGCGTCAACCTAACCCCATCATGGGCACAACCTTGGATGTTCCACTTCCTCCTGCTATTACTAGCGTACAGCAAGAAAGAGCCAGCGTGCTTATCACCTGGAGTCAAGTGGACAACCGTGCTGAAAAATTTGAAATCACCAAAAAAGCCCGCGGCGATACGCAGGTGATTCAAGGAATTACTTCAGGGCAATTTCTTGACCGCGATATTATTCCGGGGGTAACTTACACTTATGAGGTAGTTGCTATTGACCAGTACGGCTTGGCCTCTAAGGCTTCTCAAAGCGTACGCGTTGTGATTCCAAACGAGTAAGGAACCTATGCCAAATTTTCATGCCCACGCCCTAGTGCCTTTTGCCACCCCTCATCAAGAAGGGGATGTTACATTTTTATGGGAAGCCCGTAGTGACAAAGAGTCTCTTGTGTTGACACAAGTTGAGAACCACCGTTTTTTCATCAAACACCTTCAAAAAGAAAAAGGTGTTTTGGTGAAAGGAGAAAAAATCACACGCCCTTCGCAGGTGAAACTGCTGCAGCGGGGCCTTATCGCTTATGAGCAAGCCACCCGCGCACAAGTGCGTTTTAGCAATATCTACAGCAAAAAAAATCACCACGAAACCCCCTCGCCCTATCTTAAACCCCCTGCTTTTTTTGCTAACAACGGGGGAGAAAAGCGGGAAATCTGGGTGGAGGTTGGTTTTGGAAGTGGGCGGCATTTGTTGCATCAAGCCAAGGCCAATCCTGAAGTGCTGGTGGTGGGGATTGAGATTCACAAGCCTTCGGTAGAGCAGGTCATAAAGCGCATTGGGCATGAGGGAGTGGAAAATGTGTACGTGGTGGATTATGACGCCCGTATTTTAATGGAGTTTTTGCCAGCGTCCAGTGTGGGAAAAATTTTTGTGCATTTTCCTGTCCCGTGGGATAAAAAGCCCCACCGCAGGGTAATATCACCCGCTTTTGTGGAAGAAGCGTTGCGGGTGTTAAAGCCAGAGGGAACCTTAGAGCTTCGTACCGATAGCGATGCGTATTATGCCTATGCTGTTGAGGTTTTTACGGCACTGGCTAAAACCAAAGTGTATATTCAAAAAAACATAGATTTGGCGGTGAGTAGCAAGTACGAAGACCGCTGGAAGCGGATGGAAAAAAATATCTATGATGTTACGCTCATTAACCTCCAGCGCGCCTCCCCTGCGCCCCCTTTGGGGCTTTTGACCTTTAAAGAGACTCTAGCACCCGCCCGCCTTAGCCAAAAACCCTCAGACGTTACGTTGCGCGGAGAGGAATGGTTTGTGCATGTGGAGGGAAGGTATGCCCTTGGAACACAGAGCATAATGCTCAAAGTAGCTTTTGGCGCTTACGACCGTCCAGAGCATCGGTATGTGCTTGTGGAGCCCACAGGCAAGGCTTCCTATTTTCCTGAAGAGGTTTTTTCAACCAAGGCCAATACAAAGGCCCATGCAGCATTGCAGGAGTGGATGAGTAGTGAATTATGTCATTGAAGCTTCAAAGGTAGCCCTTGGGTATCGTAACGATGAGCCTGTTATTACCGATGGAGACATGCGCATTTCTTCGGGTGATTTTGCCTTTATTACGGGAAAAAGTGGGAGCGGTAAATCCACCATTTTAAAATCTCTCTATGGAGAAATCGCCCTTCGTTCGGGTGATTTGAATGTTTGTGGCATCTCCATGAATGGCACCACGAGCGCCAAACTCAATGCACTAAGACGCTATATTGGCATTGTATTTCAAGACTATCGGCTTATCAACGAGTGGACGGTAGAAAAAAACGTTATGCTTCCTTTGCTTATTGGCGGTTTTTCCAAAAGTGTTTGTTTGCAACAAGCGCAAAAGCTTCTTAAGCATGTAAAGTTGTTGCACAAAGCAGACCGATACCCCTTAGAACTTAGCGGGGGAGAGCAACAGCGTGTTGCGATGGCAAGGGCTTTGGCGCACAATCCTGTGCTTTTATTGGCCGATGAGCCAACGGGAAATTTGGACGAGTACTCAAGTGATGTGATTTGGTCGCTTCTTAAAAGCGCCAGAGAACATCTAGGAACGACAATCGTTGTTGTTACGCACCGCATTCCAACCACAATGGGTGCAAATTACAAACATTTTTTTCTTGAAAGTGGCGTACTGTATGAAGTCTCTTAAAAACCACTTTTCGGTCATTTTTCCGCTTATTGTGCTTCTTTTTTCTTTTCAGGCAACCCGTGGCTTGGAGAAAATTGTGGCAGATTATGAAGAGCGCATTGTCAATGAATATAGCATTGTCGTGGTTTCCTTGGAGCCTTTAAGTGAGGCGCAAATTTCTCGTGTTGTGCCAAGCTTTTCACGCATGGAAGAGGTGAGCCCTCAGGTGATTCTTGACAGATTAAAAGGAGACATTTCGACACAAAATCTCTCTCTTTTGCAAATGGCTTTACCCAAGTTTTACAACCTTAAACTCAATGCTTTTCCCTCTAATGCCCAGTTAGTCAAAATTAAAAGCAGCCTCGAGGGTGTTGGTTCTGTCAGCAGGGTAGAAACCTTTGCTAAGACCTTTGATAAAATTTACCGTCTTTTAAATATCGCCAAGGGAATAGCCTACCTTTTGACGGGGTTTATTATTGTCATTTCTTTGCTTCTAATGTTAAAACAAATGCGCATATGGGTGCTAGAGCACAAAGAGCGCATGGATATTATGACCCTTTTTGGTGCGCCGTTTTGGATGAAAAGCGCGGTATTGTACCGCCTTGCGATTGTGGATTCGTTTATTGCAACGGCGGTTGTTGTGGCACTGTTTTATGCTATTCCTTCGCTTCCAGAAGTAGCAATGGTCGCCAAAGAGCTTGATGTGATTGTTCCTGTGATTGAACCCTTCAGAGAAGGGGGCGTGTTGCTCATGCTGTCACTCTTTTTTGCGCTCGTTTCGGTAAGCTTGGTGATGGTAAGGGTAAAAAGAGAAACCTTATGATACGTTTTTTTTCTTTGGTTTTTGTTACGGGTGTGGTTTTTGCCTCTTCGACCCAAGAAAAAATCACATCCAGTAGCGCAACACTGGCCGCAACAAGCCGCCAAGAGAGGCAGATTGGGCAACAGCTTGAAACCATTGCCAAAGCAATAAGTGATGAAAGAAAAGCGCTGGATTCTTTAGGAAAAGAGATTGGCGCGCTGCAAGAGCAGATTAAAACCTTGCAAGAAGAAACCAAAGGTGCGGCCGCAGAACTTGATGCGCTTACGCGCCAAAACGCCCAGCTAGAGCGCACCAAGCAAGAGCTTGAACAGCGAATGATTCGTATTGTCGCGGAGCAGTTTTCCTTTTATCTTGTTACGGATCAAGGGTACCACGAAAGCATGGAAAGTATCATGGCTGATGCGGTGCTTGAAAAAATGGATGAGATTATCCAAAAAGACTTTAAAGAGATGCAAGCGCAGTACACCCAGACTAATGAGGAGATTCGCAACCGCAACCGTAGCATCGCTCGCGTTAATGAGTCTTTGCGTGGACTCCGAACCAAAGAGGGTTCTTTGCTGGCAGCGCGGGAAAAACAGCGCCAAAGCCTTGTGGCCTTAGAGCGGCAAAACAATGCCTACCGCCAGCAGTTAAACCAAATCTATGCGCAAAAAAAAGAGCTGCAAGATACCTTGGAGCGGTTAAAAATCGTTCAGCGTGAAGAGGCTGAAAAAAAAGCGAGAGAAGAAGCCGCAGCCGCAGCCGCAAAAGCAGCTGCCACGCAGAGTCCTTCGGAAGCCCAGCAGGTAACCGTGCGGCAAATCGGTTCTTCGTATCAGAACAGCCGCGTCAAGCGCTACACCGGCCAAAAAACTATTGCTCCTTTGGATGATTTTGAAGTGAAGCAAACATTTGGAAACTATGTTGACCCCATTTACAATATTCGTATTTTTAACGAATCAGTCGTGTTGCGTTCTAAAACACCTGCGGCACAGGTAAAAAATATTTTAGGCGGAAAGGTGGTGTATGCGGGAGTGACCAACATGCTTAACCATGTGGTGATTGTGGAAAACAGCAACGGCATCCACACAATCTATGCACAAATGACTCAAATAGCCCCAACCATCAAAGTAGGTACAAGAATCAAGCAAGGGTATGTGATTGGTCGCGTGGACCATGACCTTACGTTTGAGGTAACCCAGCAGAATTATCACATCAATCCTCTTGAGCTTATTACGCTTCGCTAGGGTTGTGAAGAATGAAGCCAACGTGCCTAAACTCGGGTCTGCCTCCTTGCTGTGGTAAAAGGATTTGTAAGGTTTTTTTAAGTAGAATACGCGGATTTATCCTTACATATAAAGAGGAGCTAAGGGCATGGAAAAGACCAGAAAACGCGTCTTGGTAAAATTTTCGGGCGAAGCGTTGGCGGGAGAAAACGGGTTTGGTATTGACACTTCTATTTTGCGTTTTATCGCTGCAGAGATTAAATCAATGGTCGAGGCCAATGTTGAAGTGGGTATTGTGATTGGCGGGGGCAATATTATTCGTGGTGTGAGTGCGGCAAAAGACGGCATTATTAAGCGCACGAGCGGGGATTATATGGGTATGCTTTCTACGGTTATTAACAGCGTGGCCATGCAAGAAGCCCTAGAGTACGCGGGAGCAGATGTGCGCGTACAAAGCGCTATTGAAATGGAAGCTATCTGTGAGACCTTTATTGTGCGACGGGCACAGCGCCACTTGGAAAAAGGCCGCATTGTGATTTTTGCCGCAGGTACGGGAAACCCGTTTTTTACGACAGATACCGCAGCAACCCTTCGTGCTATTGAGATTGGTGCGGATATGATTATTAAAGCAACCAAGGTGGATGGGGTGTACGACAAAGACCCTAAAAAGTTTTTAGACGCAACCTTACTGAACGAATTGACATACGATCAGGCAATGCAAGATAACATTAAAGTCATGGACGACACTTCCATTGCTCTTGCTAAAGACAATAAACTGCCCATTGTTGTATGCAATATGTTTAAAAAAGGCAATATCTTAAATATTATCAATGGGGATTACAGTCATTGTTCTATTGTGAAATAGCTTAAAAACGTGTAGCTTTTTAAAGCCTAAAAAGGGAAAAACCCACTAATTTCAGGAGAAAATGTATGAGAATTGAAAAAATTACCGCTAAGGCAATGGAAAGATTAGATGGAGACCGCTACAAGCTCTCTTTGGTTGTTGCTAAGCGCGCTGAAGAGTTGGCGGCAGGTTCTGCTCCGATGATAGAAGTAGATAAAAACAAAGTAAAGTTTGCTGACATTGCCCTCATGGAAGTGGCGGAAGGAAAACTGAGTATCGAGACAATCATCCGTAGCGAAATATAGAGGTTGCTTTTTTGGAAGAGCTGCTTAAAAAAGTGCAATCCTGCCAAGATGTTCTTGGCGCCATCGCTATCTTGGGCTCTCAAATCCCCTTAAGTATTGAGATTGACAAAGCGGTTGCTTTTACGGTAGAAAAACACACAGGGCAGCTGCGTAAAAGCGGTGAGCCGTATGCTATTCACCCGATTCTTGTTGCTGCTTTTGTAGCGCATTTTGGCGGGGATGAGGTGATGGTTATTGCCGCATTGCTCCATGATGTAGTGGAGGATACGTGTTGCTCTATCGAAGATGTGCGAAAAGACTTTAGCCCAGAAGTGGCTTCCTTGGTGGAGGGGCTGACGAAAATTATGGAGATTAGGGAGGACCAGTTGGTTCCCTCGACCTCCAACGAAAAACTTGTTTCTTCGGCTCTTACGTTTCGCAAAATGCTCTTAGCCTCTATTAAGGATGTTCGGGTGCTTGTGATTAAGCTATGCGACCGCTTGCACAACATGATGACCCTAGAGGCCCTTGGGGAGGCAAAACAGCAGCGCATCAGTGAAGAGACGCTGGTGGTGTATGCGCCCATTGCCCACAGGCTGGGGATTTCTTCTATCAAAAATACGTTAGAAGACCTCAGTTTCCGCTATCTCTTGCCCAATGAATATAAAAAAATAGATGACTATCTCCAAGAGCAAAAACAGCAGATGCAACTTAAACTAAACCATTTTATTGACAAGGTGACAACCTTGATGCTCAAAAATGGGTTTGGAGAAGGGGATTTTGTTATCCACAAGCGCATCAAACATTACTATTCTATTTACCTTAAAATGCAGCGCAAAGGCGTTTCTATTGAAGAGGTGTTGGATTTGCTGGCTATTCGCATTTTGGTCAACAAGCCCAACGACTGCTACCGTGCCTTGGGGGTGATTCACCAACATTTTAACCCTCTCATTTCCCGTTTTAAAGACTATATTGCCCTTTCTAAAGAAAATGGCTATCAGACCATTCACACGACGGTGTTTGACGATAAGTCTATCATTGAAGCCCAAGTGCGCACCCACGACATGCACCGTACTGCCGAATATGGCGTGGCGGCCCACTGGAAATACAAAACGGGCGGCTTAAACCCCAAGCTGGGATGGTTGAGTGATTTAACCTTGCAAGATGAGGATGCGGACAGTATTGAAGAGTTTTACCAATACGCCAAAGACAGTCTGTTTAGTGAAGATATTGCCGTTTTTTCTCCCAAGGGCGATATTTTTACCTTGCCACGCGGAGCGACGGTGTTGGATTTTGCCTACGAAGTACATACAGAAGTAGGGATGCACACCAAGGAAGCCTATGTGAACAAACAAAAGGTTCCTTTGCTAACAGAGTTAAAAAATGGCGATATTGTGCGCATTGTCACAAGTAAAGACCCGCACTACCGCTGCAGTTGGGTTAACAGCGTGATGACAGGAAAAGCACGCAATGCGATTAAGCAAAATTGCCGTCAAAAGATAAAAGAAATCAACCAGCGTGTAGCGGTTGACATCTTGGTCTCCATTTTTAACACCCGAGAAAACAAAGTACTTTCGTGGTTAAACAGTGAGAATTTGACAAAAAAGATTTTTAAGGCCGCTACGGATTCTATCTATTTGCAAGACGTGGTCAATGCCTTGAAAAAATACCCCAAAAGCGACAGTTTGCTCTTTCCGTTGCTTAAAATAGACCGCTATAAAATCAAAAAGCAAAAATTTGACAATATTGTCATCTACTCCAATCATAAGATTGAAGGGGTGGAGTTTGATTACTGTTGTAATCCCAAGCGCGGGGATGACATCATCGGTTTTCGCAAAGGAACCGATGCTATCGTGCACCATAAGCTTTGCGAAAAAGCAGGAAAGCTGATGGAGCAAAAAGAGGAGATGATTTTTGTCAAATGGACACGCAATGCACCGCACCGTTACAAGCTGATTGTCAGTATCGAAAACAAGCGCGGATCTTTAGCCTCCTTTTTATTTTATTTGGCTAAAATGCAAATCAACCTCGTTACCATCGAACTTGGAAAATCCGAAGATGGGCACGCAGACTACTTTGAATTGGTCATTGAACTGCCTGAGGGTGTTGATTCAAACCATATCAGAGAAAGCATAAAAATGCGCTACAAGCTCATTGAGTTTATATCCCTCAATGACGCGTATAAAAAATAATCTAAAGCGAGAAAAGAATGGTTCAAGAAGCACTCAGAGAGATTGAGCGAGGCGTTGCAGAAATTATTGATGTGGAACGTATTAAAACCCTTGTAAAGCGCTATTTTGAAACAGGTCAGACTTACTACGTAAAAGCAGGGTTTGATCCAACCGCGCCTGATTTGCACCTTGGACACACGGTGTTGATTCAGAAAATGGCGCAACTTCAACGTTTTGGCGCAACCGTGCAGTTTTTGATTGGGGATTTTACGGGAATGATCGGCGACCCTAGCGGCAAAAATGAGACCCGCAAAAAACTTGACCGTGACACAGTGCTCAAAAATGCCCAAACCTACAAAGACCAAGTGTTTAAGATTCTTGACCCTGAGAAAACCGAGGTAATGTTTAACTCCGCGTGGCTAGAAAAACTGGGTGCCGCGGGTATGATAGAACTTGCCACCACCTTTAGTGTTGCCCGTATGCTAGAGCGGGAAGATTTTGAAAAACGCTACAAATCCCAAACACCTATCTCTATTAGCGAGTTTCTCTACCCCTTGCTACAAGGGTACGACAGTGTTGCCATGCAGTGCGATATTGAAATGGGCGGAACAGACCAGAAGTTTAACCTGCTCATGGGGCGCCAACTGCAGCGCGTGTACAATGTGGGCAAAGAGCAAGCAGTGGTTATGATGCCTTTGCTTGAAGGGCTTGATGGCGTTCAAAAAATGAGCAAAAGTTTAGGAAATTATATTGGGGTGACGGATGCTCCTGATGCTATGTTTGGAAAAATGTTAAGCATCTCCGACACATTGATGTGGCGCTACTATGAGTTGCTAAGTACTAAAAGCTTAGAGGAAATTGGGGCCCTTAAAGCGGATGTTGAAGCCGGCGTTGTGCATCCTAAACACGCCAAAGAGATGCTTGCCCTTGAAATTACCGCCAAGTACCACAGCCAAGAAGCAGCCGCAGCGGCTAAGGATGAATTTGATAAAGTGCATGCTAACCATGAGCTTCCAAGTGACATGGAAACCTTTACATGTAAAGGGCCTGTGTGGGTTGCCAAGGCGTTAGTGGACGCGGGTTTGGAACCTTCTACCAAACAAGCCAGACGCGACCTTGCGCAAGGGGCAGTGAAGATAGATCAGGAAAAGGTGGAGGATGAGCAACTCCAGCTTGAGGTTGGCACCTATGTGCTTCAAGTCGGCAAGAGAAAGTTCGTAAAACTTGAGGTGGTATGATGGCACTCGCAAGCGTTAAAATCGGAAAACATACATTAAAGTACCCTATTATTCAAGGGGGAATGGGTCTTGGGATAAGCTGGGATAAGCTTGCTGGGACAGTGAGTAAAGAGGGTGGCCTTGGGGTGATTAGCTCTGTAGGAACAGGGTATTATGAAGACCATGCCCATGCAAAGCGGATGATAGGCGCGCGCCCTTATGAGGCAGAAAGTTTTTATTCTAAAGAGGGCTTGCGGGCGATTGTAAAAAACGCGCGAAGTATTTGCGGTGATGCTCCTTTGGCAGTCAACGCACTGTATGCCAGCAATGATTATGCGCGCATTGTTAAAGATGCCTGTGAGGCGGGTGTTGATATTATTATTACAGGGGCGGGATTGCCCACCAATATGCCTGAATTTACCGAGGGGTATCCCGATGTGGCGCTTGTGCCCATTGTCTCTTCAGCAAAGGCGTTGAAAATCATCTGCAAACGTTGGAAGCAACGCTACGACAGACTGCCAGACGCGGTCGTGGTTGAGGGCCCTAAAAGCGGAGGCCACCAGGGGTTTACCTATGAACAGTGCTTGATGGAGGAGTTTCAACTAGAAAACCTTATTGGGCCAGTGCGGGAAGAGGCTAAACTCTGGGGCGATTTTCCTATTTTTGCCGCAGGTGGCGTGTGGGATCACGGGGGTATCCAAAAAATGTTAGCTTTGGGTGCGGATGGTGTACAAATGGGCACACGGTTTATTGGCACCCATGAATGCGATGCCAGTGAAGCCTTCAAAGGGGTATTGCTAAATGCCCAAGAGAAGGATATTGAGTTGTTAAAATCCCCTGTTGGCTACCCTGCTCGGGGTATTCGCACGCCATTGATAAACCTTGTGGACAAGCGCGAAGGGCCAGCCATCAAGTGTATTAGCAACTGTGTTGCTCCCTGTCAGCGCGGCAAGGAAGCCAAAGAAGTTGGGTATTGTATTGCGGACAGATTGGCAGATGCGTATCTTGGAAAAACAGAAACGGGACTCTTTTTTACAGGCGCCAACGGTTACCGTCTGCAGGAGATAATCTCTGTAAAAGAATTGATGCACAAGCTTGTCAATGGGGAAAACAGTTAAGCTTTTTTGGGTCTGGTGCGCCCTTGTCATCACGCTTTTTGCCAATGTGCACCAGCAACAGATTGCGCAGTTTGATAGAGATTTTCCTCGCGCAAGCAGCGAGGAGCTTCTCAAGCTGCACCATATGCTTAAAAATGTTTATATTCAATCCATTATTCAAAATGACACAGCACTAAAAATCAGCGCCCTTGAGCGCCTTGTTAAAAGTTCTACTTCTCTGCGTTTAGATGCTGCGCCTTATGAGCGTGAGCTTAAAACCCTCGGTGTTTCTTCGCTCAATAAGCCTTCGGATTTGGCAAAGGTGACACCCGTTGAACCCGTTGTGCCTCCAAGACCTCAGCCTACTCGCCCAAATCCACCCACCCAAAGCTCTCAAGCTCAAAGCACAGCCCCCTTGGCTGCTTTGTCTGTTTCTTTTGAGCCAGCGGATGTTACCCTGCGTTTTAACCGCCCCATTACCGAAAAGCAAGTGAAGTCGTTTTTGCTTAAATCCAGCGGTACTCATCGGTATGTGTTTGACCTTCCCGGCGCATTAATGGGAAATTCTCGTACCCATGAGGGTGCTTTTGTGGACCAAATACGGGTAGCACAGTACGACAAAGAGACCATTCGGATCGTTTTTTCCCATAAGCAGCCTTTGCAATTGCACTATCGTATTGAGGGAAACAGTGTCACTCTTGGCCTTTCTCAAACACCTCAAACAAGCAAGGCCTCGGCTACCTCGCCCACCTCTCCTGCCCAAGCCACCCCTCTACCTACCCGCCGCTTTAACCCCAGTACAAAAACTGTGGTTATTGACCCAGGGCATGGAGGCAGGGACGGCGGCGCGGTCAATGGGCGCTATGTGGAGAAAGTTGCGGTGCTTGATATCTCTCTTAAAATTGGCAAGGAGTTGCAAAAACGAGGATACAAGGTGCACTATACGCGCAGCAAGGATGTTTATATTCAACTGCGTGACCGTACGCGCGTAGCCAATGACAAAAATGCCGATTTGTTTATTTCGGTGCATGCCAATGCTGCCCCTTCCAAAGACAAACGCGAGAGCATGTACGGCGTGGAAACTTTCTTTCTTTCTCCTGCCCGCTCGGAACGCTCCAAAAATGTTGCGGCATTGGAAAACAAGTCAGACGTAGAAGAGATGACCCACTTTTCCAAAGAAACCTACCTTAATTTTCTCAACCGCGAAAAAATTGTAGCTTCCAATAAGTTTGCTCTTGATGTGCAACAAGGAATGTTGGATGCCTTGAAAAAAGGCTTTAAAGTCCGCGATGGTGGAGTCCGTGAAGCCCCCTTTTGGGTGCTTGTTGGCGCACAAATGCCAGCCATTTTGTTGGAAGTAGGGTACATCACCAATCCCGAAGAAGTTAAGCGGATTTTCAATCCTACCTACCAGAACCTTTTGGCAAAAGGAGTTGCGGATGGGGTGGATGCTTATTTTCAAAAAAACCACTAGCCATGTCCTCTTGTGTTACGCCAGCACACTTGGTTTGGGATGAAGAGGGGAGGCCTTTTTGTCCTGCTTTTGGTGATTTTTACTTTAGCAAACAAGGGGGACTAGAAGAAAGTCGCCATGTTTTTCTAAAAGGAAACAATCTCCCTTTGGCATGGGAGGGGCGTAGCTCTTTTGTGGTAGGGGAGTGCGGCTTTGGTAGTGGGCTAAACTTGCTTGCGCTGTGGGAACTCTTCCTTACATGTAAAGAACCTTTACCCTCATTGCACTTTGTTTCCTTTGAGCGCTATCCCCTTGCAAAAGAAGATTTGGTGCGCGCCCATGCGCTTTTTCCCTCGATAGCTCCTTTGGCACGTGCACTGCATGCCGTGTACCCGCCTTTGGTAGAGGGTGTGCATACGTTTTGGCTAGGGGAGGTAAAAGTAACGTTGGTGTGGGACTGGGGAGATGTGGCGCTAGAGTCTTTTCCTGTGGTTGATGCTTGGTTTTTGGACGGGTTTGCGCCGAGTAAAAATGAGGCGATGTGGGACATTTCTTTGTTAAAAAAAATCGTTAGCCGAAGCAAAAAAGGAACCACGTTTGCTACGTTCACAGCCGCTTCTCGTGTGCGAA
>Ga0075011_10001186_pt1 | contig 13996 bp, 12 predicted proteins | sample TARM_MetaG_T_14_FD_72354 | JGI IMG/M metagenome (GOLD analysis project Ga0075011, IMG submission 72354) | Freshwater microbial communities from Pennsylvania, USA, analyzing microbe dynamics in response to fracking - TARM_MetaG_T_14 | ecosystem: Environmental > Aquatic > Freshwater > River...
GTGACGGTTCTGATGATGAATCTGACGATACTAACGCCGATAGTGGTGACGGTTCTGATGATGAATCTGACGATACTAACACCGATAGTGGTGACGGTTCTGATGATGAATCTGACGATACTAACTCCGATAGTGGTGACGGTTCTGAAACTAGTAAAACTAAAGCTGAGCCAACTGGTGAAGATGTCAAGAAAGCGATTCAAGCTTTACTTACCTCAAGCGATAGTGATTTTGTAGATGAAATGGATGCTTTTGCTAAAACTCTAAACGCTCTAGCAATGAGTAATCCGTCACCTTCAGAAATTGCAATACCTGACGTTAATCATGTTGGAGCTATAAGCGAAGATATGAAAAAAAATGGCGCACAAATAGTGTCGTCAGTCAAAGGTACATCAGCCGCTCTTACTGCTAAGTTGCAAGGATTGGTTCAAGACGATTTGAAGTCCAAAACCAAAACAAGCAAGTCAGGACGCAACCTAAACACTAAAGTTCTGTTTAGGCCAAGTGTAAGTGACGGTCGAATCTTTAAAACAACACAGAAGAGAAGAGAGATTGACGCAATTGTTGAAATTGCAATCGATAACTCTAACTCAATGGTGTGTCATACAAACTTGCTGAAAATAGCTAAGGAAGCGCAAGTAGCTTTAGCTTTAGCTTTATCGCGGATAAATGGCGTTACTGTAACAGCAAGTGCCTTTCCAACTAAAGGTATTGATACCGACGTTCTAGAACTTCTAAGCGAAGGTGAAAACGTTAATAAATTACCTCAACGACTTGGCCTCGCAAGAGGACAAGGCGGGTCAACTCCTTCAGGTAGTGCTATGTGGCACTGCTTAAAGAAAGTGTTGAATAGTAACAAATCTAAAAAAGTTATCTTGTTCATAACTGACGGTGAACCGACAGGGATTGGTCAAGCTGACGCATTAAAAAGATTGGTTCCAAGAGGTGAAGATTCCGGGGTAGTAATCATCGGTATTGCTATTGGCTCGTTAGCTAATCGCAACAGGGATTATTTTCACGGTTTTTTTAAACATGCTTTGTTCATTTCGGACATTAGCGAATTAAAACTAGAGTTGTTCAAAGTCGCAAGAGACATCTTGTTAGATTAGAACATCTTCCAACCCACAAGGGCAAACATTGCCCTTGGGCATGACGTTTGCCCTTTTTTATAAAAGGTAAGCATCATGCGACAACATGTAAAACGAGCTACGAACCAACATGACTCACAACAATTTTTGTTTCCAGAAGATCTAGATTCGAAAACTGAGTTTTGGGCGCTTTGGCGGTTTGAGGAAATCGTAGCTATCCAAAACGCAATGCTCATTCAGTCGTTAAATGAAATTCGAGATTTGCGGCGATCTAGAGCTATGCGAATAGAAGCTTGGGAGTGGTTATTTAGTAATGAAGACCATCCTTTTTCTAGTCGTGTTTGCGCTGAAAATAGCGGTTTAGACATAGAATCACTTCGAATTCTATTGAAGCGGATTGTCAAAGACCTTTAGTCATAAAACCCAACCGATACCAGCCCACACCGTCTGCCTTAACTGGCAAACAGTGATAGGGCATATATTTAGCGCTTCGAGAAAGAACTAAATATATGGGTTATCGCGTTACCACCCATACGGGCTACTAGCCCTATGGGGTAGTAGCCTTTTCGGAGTCTACTATGCCGATTTTTACAATCATCTTTGTGCTGTTCACTTTATTCACGTTCGTCTATGGATTAAGGGATAACGACACAAACGATTCTGATTAGTCACGTTGTTGTCTTCTCTGTCATTGGGGCTTTTCAAAGCCTGTGTTCTGCGGGTTTCGAAAAGCCCCAATGAACACAACGGAGAAGAAAATGAGCAACGTAACTACACACCTATCACACATAACTCCTCTACCAAAAGAGCAGCGTGTGTTTTTAAAACAGTGGCAATTCGATGAAATCTACGAACTTCAATTTGGCATGATCAAATCAGCTATTGAAGATATTCGGGATGGTCGGAAATCCAAATTAATGCAGAAAGAAGCAAGAGAGTGGCTTGTCAGTGATGACCTAAGCTCCCCTTTTTCGTTTTCAAACTGCTGTCAAACGTGTGGGTTAGACGAAACCGTTCTTCGGAACATGGTTAACAAACTAACTCAAGGAGCACTCTATGATATATGCAAATAAAAGTGATGCTGTTAGAGAAGCAGCAAGAGGTCGTTGGTTTGAAATTTTTAGAACTCTCGCACCAGAGCTTAACGATGCAATACAAAAATGTCCGAATCACGTTCTAGATCCAGTACACGGAGGCAAGAACGGTGATGGATTTCGGTTGTTTAAAGACGCTGACCAAACAGGGGGGGGGATTAGTAATACTTCTGGCCCTCTAACCAATGGCTTTGCGGTGTTGATGTGGATTTGGGATTGTGACTTTAAAACTGTACTCAATGATGTTGCTGATTTCCTCGGCTTACAGAATTGGAAACAGAGTGAAGTTAAACCGAAAAATATTGTGCGTTCAGAAAATTACATTGATGAACATACGGTAGTTGTCGATCAAGAAACCCTGAATAAAAGAAGACAAGACCTTAGAAAAAAATGGCTTGATTCTTTTAGCCTCGATTCACCAAAAGCTAGCCTAGCAAGATCTTATTTTGCTAGTCGCGGTTTGGATTTATCTAAATTTAACTTGATAGAGCTGAGTAAAACTATTCGCTTTAATCCATCAATAAGTTATTGGCACAAAGGAAAATATGTAGGGAATTACCCGGCATTAATAACTTTGGTCAGCTACAAAGATGGGACTCCTGCCACAATTCATAGAACATATTTGGATTGCGAAGGGCGCAAGTTAAAAATCTTTATCGGGGATGATCAACCAGTGTTACCCGCTAAAAAGCTTATGGCTCGATGCGAATGTACTTCCCTTTCTGGTGGCGCGATTCGGATAGGTAAAGAAAACGAAAGGTTAGACGTGAGTGAAGGTATTGAAACTGCATTAAGTGTTATGCAAGTTGAAAACGTTCCTGTATGGCCTTGCGTTAACAATATCTTACTTGCCAAGTTTGAACCGCCACAAGGTGTGAAACACTTAGTGATATGGGCAGACAAAGACCGTCCAAAACTGTCGCCGTCTGGGAAAGTTATAACGGCGGGGCTTGATGCAGCCAATGAGTTGTCAGAACGAATGAAAGCTTTAGGAATAAGAGTGACAATCAAACTTCCTGATGACGAAATTCCTGATGACGGAAAAGGTGTTGATTGGAACGATGTGTTAATCAAACACAAACCATCTAATCATTCTGTATCAAAAGTGGTAAGACCATAACATGTTAAAGTTTATAACCGATATTCAAAACGAAAACGAACCAGATATTCTAACCAAAGTGCAACATGAGACTTTATTAATACTCAGCATTGAAGGTCAATATCTAGGAAGTTACGAACCACCTGAACATGGATGGACACACGAAAAGCTTACCTCGATGGCAGAGTCTTTTCCTTCAGAGTGGAATTTCTGTGGCGCTGATGCACTGATAGGCGATCAGTGGGTTGGCTCCACCGAAATATAACCATAGCCCCATACTGCTATATGCAGTACGGGGCTATTCGCATATTAGAAGCAAAGTTTGGAATTCAAAAATTTATGAGTAAATAGAGATAAGGGATTAACTCTTATCTCTATTTACTGAACCCGGATTAATCTTATGAAAATATCTTATATAGCACTACTTATAGCGGCAGTAGCGCAAAGCACTTTTGCCGATGATACCCTTCAACAACCAAAAGAAGCCAAACCATACTTTCAAGATAGCGAAAGAGGTTGGTATTGGTATGAGCAATTACCCCAAGAAGAAAAAGAAAAGTTTCTAGAAAAACTCGTCACAGAACAACCAACTGTTATACAAAAATCAGAATCAATCCCCTCTCAGAAAGAAGAAAAACCTCTAACAACAGCGTGGTTTTTGAAGAACTTCGAAAATTACAAAAATGCGGCAATCGACAATCCATACGATAAACAGGCAATGCGAACGTATTTGTATTTGGAAAAGTTCATGCAAGATAAAGCAATTGCATTTGGTTATGAACGTCAAAAGATTGTGTATTCAGATCCATTTCTAGATAGCACGTCAAAACGTCCAACAGCAAACATGGGCCTTAGAACGATGAACCGTGAAGCATCAGAATATAGGGATTCGCTAATCGCAGAGGTAGGTTCAAAATCAGGCATATTCTTTTTCTATCGCTCTGACTGTAGTTTCTGCGAACAGCAAGCCCCATTGGTAAAAGCTCTTGAGAAAGAGTATGGCTTCAGCATTCGACCTGTGTCTTTAGACGGTCTAGCACTGAAAGAACCACTGTGGGATGACTTTATAGTTAACGACAATCAAGCTGAAACGCTCGGTGTCTATCAGGTGCCAGCAACATATATATTTAATCCAGAAACCAACACCATAGAACTAATTGCACAAGGTCTTCAGTCATTACCTCAGTTAAAAGATCGCATAATCGCCGCATCAGAACGGGCCGGGCTAATTAGCACAGATCAAGCAAATTTAACTCATGGAAGCGGCTTGTATCAAAGCTTGGATGGGCAATATAGCGCGGGTGTACCTTTCCCCGATGATGCACCAGAAGAATTCAAGACACTCTATTCACAGTTCGTAAGTCAGGAAAAATCACAATGAAGAACTTAAAAATCAATTTACTAACACTTAGCTTGATAGCACTGACACTTCCTACGTCGAGCTACGCAGATTCTTTAAAAGAACAAATGGATAATGCCTTTGGTTCACTAAGCAACACAACCACACCAAAAGCCTATGACACAGCTAGACGTGGGGTTTTAACAGGTGGACAAGTGTTCGTCAAAGTCCCTACAAAACGTGTAAACGTATTCTCAGCAACAGCACCAAGAATCTCTGCTGGTTGTGGGGGTATAGATCTATACGGAGGAAGCTTTTCATATATTAACGCCGATCAGTTAATTCAAACATTCCAAGCAATCGGTACGAACGCACTTGGTTATGGGGTGAAACTTGCCATAGCCTCTGCCTGTCCAACTTGTGAGCAAATAATGACTAGTTTAGAGAAAACAGCTCAAGCAATAAACAAGCTGAATTTGGATAGCTGTCAAGCCGCACAAGGTCTAGTAAACGCAACTATCGAACAAGCTACAACTCAATCGGCAGATAGTGCAATTAAGAATGAAGGTGTTGAAAAAGGTATATTTACTGATCTTAATAATGCTTGGACTTGGGCCAACGACGAATCATCTTCAGCGACAAATCAAGTTACAAATACCGATGCATCTGCAAAAGAGCTAATCAATGCGAATATTGCTTGGAAAGCGTTCAAAGAAAACAATATCCAAACAGCTTTTGGAGGCGATGACAAATTTCTTGAAATGCTAATGACCATGACAGGAACAGCTATCATTTCTAACCCTTCAACCGAACCCGATAGCGATCCAAAACTAATCACATACGCCGGGGGAAATATCTCGCTAAAAGACCTAATAGAAGGTGGTGATTCCAATATTATAAAAACATGGAAGTGTGACACCGATAGTGCAAGCGGTTGTCTCGGTATGACATCGGAATTAAGTCAAGAGTTTACTGATGAAGGACTAAAATCACGTATCTATTCTGCATTTACTTCTTCAACTGGTTTAATTAATGCCTACCGCTCAAACAGTGAATGGAGTGACGAAGCTAAGTCAGTGCTTGGATATAGAACCGTTACAGCAGATTTGTGTCGTGCCAAGATCTACAACGGTGTTAATCATAACGCTGACGATGTGCAACTTAACGGTATTGCAACTATATGTGCTAGTCGAATGGCGGTGGAAGTTGCTTATGCGCAAGTAGACCAATACATAAACACTGCTATAAGCATGGTGGAGTCTTCAACATTCCCTGAAGGATTAACTCAAGCGAAGGCCAGCGCTGTCAAAATATTTAAAGACAGCCGCAGAGCTTACAAAGCGGAATATGAGGTCCTTGATTCACAAGTAAACTTTCTCGTAGTTAAAGCTGTGCTAGACAGTATTGATTTTAGCGATGGTCAATCAAAAACACTCCAAGGTAATTAATTATGTGGGAAATTATCAGTTTTGGTGATCCCTCGACACTGAACATGACCATGAACGCTATCGCTAGTATTTTTGGCGATGGTGGGTATAAGGCGGCGGCGGCGGCAATTGCTCTCTTTACTGTAATTGGCAGCACTATTCACAGCTTAGGCGAAGGAAAGCAAGAATTACCTTTTGGGCGCTTAATTGCAGGGGTCATTATCTATGTCATGGGTTTTGGTACGCTTACCAGCGTATCTATAGAGAACAGGTACGATGGAACAGTTACGCAAATAGATAACGTTCCTGTTGCGGTAGCTGTGCCAGCTTCGCTCATATCAAATGTTGGATTGTATTTTACAGAGACTATGGAAACAGCATTTGGTAGTCCAAATTCTCTGTCTAGAATTTCATCTTCTGGCTACTTAGCACCGATGAAAGTGTTGGCATCATACCGTACCGCCGGAATGCTAGATTGCCCCTCCGGGGAAACCGCATCTACGGGGGCGGGTATCAATTTGTGCAAGTCCTTGAGCTACTACATTGCTGAATGCGCAATGATTAAAGCCACACGCGACAATAGTTATCTATCTATGCGAGAAGAGGACGCTTTAAGTTCTATAGAATTTAATTCTGCGGCTCATGCAACTCAAATTGTCAACGAATCTGGATCAGTAGAAACTCTTAGCTGTACCGATGCTTACACTCGCATAGCAGCAGCATTTAATGGTCCTACTTTTGATAGCATGGTAGCGACCAATAACTATTTATCTGGCGTGAGGCTTGGTGAAGACGGTTTTATACGCACAGGGGATGCTCTAGAAGCAATAGCGGCAGACTCTGGTAAAGCTCGTAACTTCCTTATTAACCAATACATTGACGGCGCGAGAGGGAAAGGGGAGTTAGCTTACTACTATAAAACAGGGAGTACAGACCTAGCGGAAAACCTTCAGAGTTCAATAGAACAAAGAAACTATGGGTGGACAGTTCAGGGCGAAATGTTCGTTCAAATCGTGGATAAGTTCATAGCGATTGTTGAATCTCTTATTTACGGAGTAGCCCCTTTCATTGGTTTGATGGTCTTAACCGGAGCCGTTGGCGCTAAAACTTTCATGCTCTATATCCAAGTGCTTGCAATCATACAGCTTATACCTGCACTTCTAGTGGTAACGCAAAACATCCTCATGAAAGACTTGGAAGCTACTCAAATCATGCTTGCAGCTCGATATGATGTTGGTTCTAAAGAGTACGGCGATCTACTCACATCAAAAGTTAAAGAACTTATGGGCATGGGTGGAATGCTTTCTGCCACTGTAGTTCCTGCGTTAGCTATGGCCTTTGTAACAGGTTCAGGCATGGCAGTAATGGGAGCGTTCAAAGGTATAGCGGCCCCTGCTAAGGATACCGATGCAACACCGGACATCAGTAATCAAGGTGGCTCAATACAAAATTTGGGGAACATGAATACTGCTGATGTAAACCGCTACAACCAAGCTATATCCAAAAGCACGTATGGGGCTTTAGGTGATGTGACACGAAACCTGTCTAATTCAAACAGTGTGAGTGATGCAAAAAAAGACGTAGCACAAGCAAATCAAGCTTATCAAAGCACCTTGAGTAACGTGAAACAAAGCTCTCAAGATCATAACTGGTCATCTAGTGACTTTATGAGGGCAGGACAAAGTATTACCTCTGGTAGCCAAACCATAGACTCATGGGCCGACAAGCAAGTGCAATCTGTCGCTGGATCTGGTGAATGGTCAACGAGCACTACTAATGCCGTAAAATCTGCATTGGTAGCTTCAGCTTCAATGGGGTTGGATGTACTTGGCAATTCCGCAGTTGTTGGTGGTGCGGGTGAAGAAGCCTACCAATTTGGTGATGCAAAAATCAATAAAGATTCATGGCAGAAGATGGTCGGTGGCGAGAAATTAAGCCAGCTAACAGCGTCCTACCAAGATGCAAAAGAAATAGCTCAAGGTAATGACGAAAAAATAACAACAAGCAATAGCGATATGGATTCGCAAATTAAGAAAGTGGATGCAGCATACAGCCAAGTCACTTCCGCGCAAGAAGAATACGCGACAACGGAAAAACTCGATAGCCTATTAAGCCTGTCTAATAGCGATATGCCGACATTCCTAGAATCCACAGGTAATAACAAATCTGTGCTGGATGATATTCGCAGAAAAACAGATGATTGGCGCGAAAATGACAAAAACAAGTGGGCTATTTACACTCAAAACCTAGACGAAAGTGAAGGGGGTATAAACGCAAATAAAATGGATAAAGACACCGCTATGTTAAGTGCGTTTATGATGACAAATAACTTTTTAGGCGATGATAGAGATACGCTAGAAACCCTATCCCTACACAGTGGTAATAGTCCAACAAGCTCTAGTGAATTGAAAGATTCTCCATTATCACCAACTTCAGGAGTCACACCAATAACGCCAGCTAACTTAGAATCTGATATTAATAATATGATTCCTGTAGGCTCTGAGCCTGTACCAACACATTTAAATGGTAATTTTGAAGAGCAACAAAAACAGATTTTAGCCGACCACTCAGCAAAAGTCACAGCCGTCAATACAGCTGGAAAATCTGGCGAATCAGAATTTAATACAAGTAAAAATGAAATAGAATCTCGTCAGATAGTTGCATTTAAAAATACGCAAGAGGCTGGAAAGTCTATCGGTGATTATTTGCGAACTGACGAAGCTAAAACAGGTGAAAATGGTAATTTGCTTGGTCAAATATCACAAGCAGGAGATATTGTTAAAGATGCCTATAATGAAACTAAACAAAGTTTTAATGAAAGCACTGTTGGTAAAGCTGTTAATGGAACCATTAATGAAGTCTCTGACGCATATACAAACCTTAAAAGCTATCTTGTAGAGAATGGCTATAGTGATAGCAATAAATCCTATTCAGAAGGATTCCAAGACTTCCTAAAGGATACGGGAAAAGAAGTGGATGATATTCTTAATAGTCTAGGATTTAATATTGGTGACGGCAATGAAAAGCCTGTAGCAGAAACTAATAGCAATGATGTTACGATGGGGATACCTAGATAGAACAGATAACAAAATAGCGCTTTAAAGCGCTATTTTTTTGTTCCAAACTTATTGATAGTACCGTTTATGATACCACTATTATGCATTATATCTTTTGTCAAATTTGTTGAACCACTTTTACTGAAACCAGTTGAACCGACATATCTAATATCGCCTTTAATCAGCTTCAACAAAACAAACATAGCGTAAACAATAATCAATGAAACCCACATATACTATCTCCTAATTTTAATTGGTTGGTCGTCAAAAGATAGAGATTGGTCATTATCAATAACGTTTCCAAAAACACGATCACTTCTAGAAATGAAGCATTTTTTATAGTGTATAAGGATAAAAATACCCACAAATACATCTACAAATGATATTCCATCACCAATTTTCCAGCCCACAAAGAGAACAACTATAGATGCTAGAAAAACGCTCATTTCCAAAAAACCCGTTATCAAATCCTTGGTAGAAACTCTCATTGCGGCACCTCAAATCCAAAACATATGCCTACTATATCATCAAAAAAACACTTCCAAAACCGCCCTAATTCGACATTGCAAAACCTATCAAGATAAATCAAATAGTCACCTTTTTTGGTAAGCTGATTGCTCTAGAAGAACAAAGTTCACTATGGCATAAGTGCCACTCTTTCAACTGATCAAAGACAAGTTATCAATCAGATTTTCGCGCTAAAATTCCAGCATCAATCCCAAGTACGAAAAGTTATTTAAGTTCGTACATACTAGTAGTACGAAAAGTTATAACATTTCGTTACTACATTTGTTATGGTTAATTTTGTTGAAAACAATGTTAAGCATATTTAAGGTTTAAAAATACCATGAAATCGATGGAAGATGCGCGAGACTGTTTGTACAGTTTGATAGACCAAAACTACGAACGTGCTGTTCAGATACAACGAGTTTGGATGAAGAAAATTGCAGAGCGAGAAGTAAGGAGAACCTATTCAACCGAAAGGAACAAAGAGAAAACAAACTACGAATTCCGAATTGAACTTTCTACCATAGGTTTTGCGTGTCGGTGGGTTAGGATTCAGTTTGTTAAGCATGGTTTAAAAATAACGCGAGTTGTACATACTGTAGCTATGCCTGAAAGTGGGAAATATAGAGCATCCCAATTCAAACACGCTGAGCCTTGGGAATTAGAGTTAATAACTCAAATGGAAGAATCATTAGGTAAGATTCGCTCACAAGTTAAATTACTAACAAAAGCACACCAATCACTTATTGCATCCTCAAAACATTCTGAATTTGCTAAACCAATCCAGAGCGTTGCAATAAAACATCGTGTAGAACCTTCACCATATTCAATTAAGCAGTTCAAGAGTGAGTACCGCTAGGAGTTTATTTAATGGAAGTAATTAGCCGAACAATTGGGGAACATTCCTTAACAACAGAAATGGACGACATTATTACCGCAGTTATTGATGGTAGTAGCGTAAAGGGAATTGCTTATGCGGGGGCAGGAAAGAGTACCCTATTAAGAGCTATCGAAAAATACCACAAAAAGAAGATTGGTATTTACATTTGCTACAATAAATCCCTAGAGCGTGAGGCTCGTAAGTTGTTCAAGGGAAATAATGTGCATATTTTCACAGCTCACGCATATTCACTTAATAGTTTAAGTGTTGTTGATAAGACATCCTTTTTAAACAAAGTTTCATTAACACACACCAGAGATACAGTTTTTACATATTCAGGGTTGGAAACGGACAATGAGTATTTCACTTTATTGGATATGAATAAAAACTGGCGAGTCTTAATAAATGTGGTTGACCAATACATTTCTACCGCATCATTAGAGCTGTCTGAAATCCATCTTACTGAAAAAGCCAATGGTTTAATTAACAAATCTATAAAATTCAACAAGATTAAATCAGACAAAAAACAAGAAGTATTTAACTATGTTGTTAATGCATCGAAACGTCTAGCTAAAGCAATATTAGATCCAACGAATAACTGCCCATGCACACATGATACGTACTTAAAACGCTGGCAGCTATCTAACCCTAAAATTGACTATGACTATATCATGTTCGATGAAGCTCAAGACGCAAACCCTGTTTTATTGAGTGTTATATTGAAGCAACCTTGCCAACAAATATTTGTGGGCGACCAATATCAGAGTATTTATCAGTTTAGAGGTGGTGTTAACGCCATGAAGATAATACCTCACGATGCATACCCTCTTTCTAATTCATTCAGATACGGAAAGAAAATAGCTGACCTTGCGACCAAAATATTAAGGCACAGTGACGAATCAATTACAATTTCTGGCTTAGGTTATGATACGGAGATAATTAAAGGTTCTGAATATACAGGGACAGAGCCGTTCTTATACATATCCCATACAAATATTGATCTACTAGATAAATTAATATCCTGCTATCAAGCAAATGTACCCGCAACGTTCACATCGAACAAAGCCGAAGCAACTTTGCAAAAAGCAAGAAGCATGGTTAGTTTGAAACTTCACGGAAAAGGTTTAATACCAGCGCATAAAAAATACACTCGCGTAGAAGAGGTTCTTCTAGTTGATAAGAGTTTAGAAACTCAAATTATTGGACAGTGGTTAGATGAAGATGAACTTAAAGTTGCACTTCTAATTAAGGCACTAAATTGGACGTTAGACATTACAACGTCACAATCACTAGTCAGTTTAACAACTGCTCATATGTCCAAGGGCTTAGAACATGACACGGTTATCCTATCTGATGACTTCACAGGGATAATTGCAAGCTTCAATGAGGGAAAGCCATTACCTGAAGAAGAACTGAATTTATTCTATGTTGCCGTCACTCGCGCAAAGAAAACGTTGGTCATACCCGACGAACTATACGCAGCGTTGCAGGAAAACTTAGCGTTCACACTCAAGAAATACCAAGCGGCAAAGTGCTTAATGGATAATCTTCTCCCGGAACAGGCCAAAGAGCGTAAATCAACTAGTGGAGCAACTAAGCCACAAAGAGATCTTTCTTTGGAAAGCTCCCCTAGAATAGTCAATCAACCAAGTTCGGTTGCTACACAGACAAACCAAAGCCCTACTAAATCAATAAACACGCCACCGCCCGAATCTGCAAATGAAAAAGCTGCGGTTAGAAAGCCTAACGCACCAATTGAAGTTAAAACAAAGACAGGAAACATTTGCATTACAGTTGGGTCAGACAAAGAGACAGGGAATCCGCTGTATTGGGAGCCAACGAATACCAATGAATATTTAAATCCAAACTTAGCCGTTGTTGGAACGATGGGTACAGGTAAGACTCAGACCGTTAAATCGATAGTGACTCAACTAAGACAGCAACGACATCTAAACACTGATGGTGAATCAATCGGCATTCTGATTTTTGATTATAAGAGTGATTACGTGGATGATGAATTCATCAATACCACTAACGCTGAAGTGTTAGATAACTACAATATACCTATAAATCCATTTGAATTGTTCACAAGGGACCGTCGATGCTTAATGAACACGGCAAGGGTATTTGTCTCTACAGTAACCAAAGCATATCGACTTGGTAATAACCAAGAACATACGTTAAAGAACTGCATTCTTTCTGCTTACGAAAACAAGGGTATAGACAAGGATGATTTGGACAGTTTTGATAACACACCGCCAACTATGCGCGACATTATCGCTATAGCGAGTTCACTCAAGAAAGGGGTGGATGGTTCGTTAGAGGCTGCTCTTTCCGACCTACACGAAGATGAAATTTTTGAGCCAAACGCTCGAAAATGCCAAAGTCTCTACAATAAACTAGACGACAACGTTGTTGTAATAAAACTCGGTGGATTGGATTCTAAGTTACAAAACCTAATTGTTTCGGTAATGCTGGACCAATTCTACATTCAAATGCACCAATCCCCGAAACCAAAAGCTCACGGTGTGCATAGAGCATTGAAAAAACTCGTTCTTGTAGATGAAGCTGATAATTTTATGTCACAAGACTTTGCAAGCTTACGAAAAATACTCAAAGAAGGTAGGGAATTTGGTGTTGGGTGTCTGCTGTCAACTCAAGGGCTTGACCACTTTGTAACTAGTGAAAACACCTATAGTGATTATGTTACAGCATGGGTAGCACACAGGCTCAATAACCCTAAACCAAAAGATGTGTCTCAGTTGCTAAATACTGGCACCAAGAATGAATTGGATGCGAGAATGACAGAGGTCAGAGGGCTAGAGAAACATCACTCGTTATTCGTTAATGGGCGAAAAGAAGTTATCTATCAGGAATCGACGGCTTTTTGGAGTTTAGCTAAATAGAATACTCAAAAAATACTGAAGGGCCAAAATTTGGCCCTTCTAAGTTTCCGGGTGCTTAATTTTAACTAGTTGTCGGCAGACAATAAAGTCTGTCATTTCCAATATAGATTGACCAATTACAATAAAGTTTGCTCATTCTAGTAACGACAATGCTGTTTCTTTGTAGCAATAAAATTTATTATTTCGTTTGTAGATCTCATTGTCCCTAAGCATATGACTTATGACTAAATCCAATGCTAAAGGTGCTTTGTTGGCTAGACAGTCCCTTTTTAATAACTCATCAAAAGAACTAGGTTTCTGCCACAAAGTACGAGCAATAATGTTTTTCAGATTACGCACATCACTAGCCATAAGATATCCTTTTTGATCAAACTATATTGTTAGAATTGATAGTAACATTTAGCTTCAGCCAACCTAAAAACGATCAAACTATTATGCAAAAATTCCTCTCAATCAGGCGCATAGGCTGTTAAATCAGATCAGACTTTATTGTCTACCGACACTAGTGAACTGTTTTATTCGTCAAAGTGATCATCAGGTAGGTTGTGTGTTTCATCACCACACTCAGGACACTTACCATCATCGAGTCTATCACCACGC
>Ga0075011_10001187_pt1 | contig 13994 bp, 15 predicted proteins | sample TARM_MetaG_T_14_FD_72354 | JGI IMG/M metagenome (GOLD analysis project Ga0075011, IMG submission 72354) | Freshwater microbial communities from Pennsylvania, USA, analyzing microbe dynamics in response to fracking - TARM_MetaG_T_14 | ecosystem: Environmental > Aquatic > Freshwater > River...
TCCTGACCCTACGGTCCTACCTCGCCACCGCCCGCAAGCACACCATCCAACCCCTCGACGCCCTACGCGCCGCCGCCCACGGCAACACCTGGCTCCCAGCCACACCCTGAACAGTTACGACCTGGGAAGGCTGGGTCTACGTCGCGACCGTCATCGACCCGCACGACCGCACGGTCGTCGGGTGGGCCATCGCCGACCACATGCGCACATCACTGGTCACCGAAGCCCTCGATCTCGCGAGAAAGAGAACCGGCGTCAAGGGCAAAGTCATCTTCCACTCGGACCGCGGAACGCAATACACGTCGACCGAGTTCGACAAGTACTGCAAGAAGAACAAGATCACCCGATCGCTGGGCCGCACCGGCATCTGCTTCGACAACGCCGTCGCCGAGAGCTTCTTCGCGACCTACAAGAAGGAACTCATCCACACCCAGCCCTGGCCGACCATCGGCCACGTGCGCCGCGCAACGTTCGAATACATCGAGACGTTCTACAACACCAAACGGCGCCACTCCACGCTCGGCTACTTGACCCCCGCCGAGTACCGGCTAGGGTTGAGAACATTGGACGAGGTATACGAACTCGCGTCGTAAATCACGCCTCCATTTTCTCGGAAACATTCCAGGATCACGCAAACGTTGGTGACTCCTACAGCTTCGATGTGTCTGGGCTGGTCAGGCCTGGGTCGCACAGGGTTCTGGGAACGGCTGGTGTCATTGCTTGAGCGCACGGCGTCGCGACCGAAGCTTGGCTACGGTCCACCCCAGCAGTTCAGCCGTCAGCCCGATGACGAGGTCGATGACGATTCCGCTGAGCAAGTGATCCCAGAGATAGTCCCACGCTTGAGCGTCAGACTCGATGCAGTCACCACCCCACAAGGTGCAGTTGAGGGCTTGGGCAGCGGCCACCTGCGAGCCCACGATGCCCGCACCGACCAGCGCCACCCATCCACATCGACGTCGCCTCGGGCGCGAAGGCATCGCGCCCCAAGTTCGATCTAGTGATGCAGCTCCTACGCGAAGGTGACACCCTCAAGGTCACCCGCCTCGACCGACTCGGCCGGTCCCTGCACCACCTCGTCAACATCGGCGCCGAACTCCAAACTCGCGGCATCGGGCTACACGTCATCGAGCAAGGCATCGACACCGCCACCCCCGAAGGACGCGCGATGTTCGGGATGCTCTCAGTCCTCGCCGAGTACCAACGCGAACTCATCATCGCCAACACCCGCGACGGCCTCGCCGCCGCCCGCGCCCGCGGCCGCGTCGGAGGCCGCAAGCCCGGCCTGACCCCCGACCAAGCCGAACTCGCCCAACAGCTCTACGACGCCCGCACCAAAACCGTCGCCCAGATCGCCGCCATGCTCGGCGTCCCCCGCACCACCCTGTACGGACACCTCAAGACCGGGAGCAGAACAACCCCGCAGCCCGCCTCGACGGGCTAATCGTGTGTTCCTGCTCCGTTACTACCAAGACCCCGCGTTCGCGCACTCGTGCAACACGGCGTTCATCAGCCAGCACGAGGCCGTGTCCCAGGAGGAGCTCGTCGCGGCGGCCACGGACCTCGGGGTCGGGGTGCCGTCGGGTCTCGGTGCCGCGGTGTTCCAGGGCAACGTGACCGCCGACGCGACGCCCGCCCAGCACGCCGCGACCCTGATCGGCCAGGACCGCATCGAGGTCTCGCCGTTCACGATGGCACGGGTGGCCGCCTCGGTCGCCGCCGGGAAGCGGGTGGACCCGGTGCTCGTGCGGCCTGCCGAGCCGGTCGCAGCGCCCGCAGTCGAGGCCTCGCCGGCCGCCGAGCCGTCGGCGTCGTCGTCCTCGGACGAGGAAGCCCCGGCCTCGAACCTCACCGCCGAGGAGGCAGCGACCCTCCGGAGCCTCATGGCCGGCGTGGTCCAGACCGGCTCCGCGAAGGACCTGCGCGACGTCCCGGGCATCGTGGGCGCGAAGACGGGCACCGCCCAGTTCGGCGACGGCTCCCAGCAGCACACGTGGATGATCGCGATCGCGGGCGACCTCGCGGTGGCGGTCTTCGTCGAGGTCGGCGAACGCGGCTCCACGACGAGCGGCCCGCTGATGAAGGCCTTCCTCCAGGGCTGAGCTGCGGTCCGGACAGGCTCGACCGCCCGGGCGCGCTGCGCCGTGATCGATCATCCCGCGCCATTCGACTCGACTTTGCGCCACATGCCGAGTCGTTGCGCGGGTTGCGCCCCGATCATGGAGCATCCGCTGAGGCAGAGGAGCCTGTTTTGCGTGTTGCCCAAGTTGTCGGCTCTGTCGTCTCCACCATCAAGGCCGAGTCGTTGCGCGGGGCCAAGCTGCTCATCGTGCGCGAGACCACCCTGCAAGGTGAGCCGGTCGGTGACCCGCTCGTGGCCGTCGACGCGGTCGGCGCCGGCGAGGGCGAGGTTGTGCTGATCACCCGTGGCTCGGCCGCACGGTTCACCGCTCAGACCACGGACACCCCCGTGGACGCGGTGATCATGGCCATCGTCGACACCCTGGAAGTCGCGGGGCAGACCACCTTCCGCGCGAGCTAGGGAGATGACCGGCCAGAGGCAGATGCTCAGCGTGGGCATCGACATCGGGACGACCACGAGCCAGCTCGTGCTCTCCCGCCTGACGGTCACGGACCAGTCCCGCCCCGGCATGATCCCCCGGCTCGGGGTCGACGACCGCGAGGTCCTGTACCAGTCCGACCCGCAGCTCACCCCGCTCCGTGCCCCGGACGAGGTCGACGTCGAGGGCGTGCTCGCGCTCATCCGAGCCGAGTACGTCAAGGCGGGTGTCGACCCGTCCCAGGTCGAGACGGGTGCCGTGATCATCACCGGCGAGACGGCGCGGACCCGGAACGCCGACGCGATCCTCGCGGGTCTGTCCGACTTCGCCGGCGACTTCGTGGTCACCGTGGCGGGGCCGTCCCTCGAGTCGCAGATCGCCGGGCGTGGCTCGGGCGCCGCAGCGTGGTCCGCCCAGCACTTCCAGACGGTGGTCAACGTCGACGTGGGCGGCGGGTCGGCCAACGCGGCCGTGTTCCGCACCGGGAAGTACCTCGGCTCGGCTGCGGCGATGGTCGGTGGGCGGCAGATCATCCTCGACCCTGGCACCGGCGTGGTCACGGGGATCAAGGTGGGCGGCGCTGCGCTCGTCGCCGCGCTCGGTCTCGGGCACGAGATCCAGGTGGGCCGACCGGCCAGCCTGAGCGCGCTGCGCGCCTTCGCCGACGCGGAGGCGCAGATCATCGTGGACCTGTGCCAGGGCCGGACGAGCGACCTCGGAGCCTGCGTAGCGCTCACCCCGCCGCTGGAGTACGAGGGCGTGGCCGGAACCTACTTCGTCTCCGGCGGCGTCGGCCGCGACTACGCCGAGCAGACCAGCTGCAGCACGGTCGCGGAAGTGGCCAGGTACGGCGACATCGGCCCGCTCGTGGCCGACGCGCTGCGCTCGAACCCGACCTGGCAGACCCTCCACGTCGAGCTTCCCGCCCAGACGATCCGGGCCACCGTGCTCGGCGCCGCTCAGCAGCAGATCAGTCTCTCCGGCTCGACCATCTGGGCCGAGCGCACGCACCTGCCGCTGCGCAACCTCCCGGTGATCGACCCTGACGTGCGCACCGTCCTGGCGGGCGCGGAGCCCGGCGTCCCGGCTGCCGACGGCGACCCCGGAGCCGTCCAGCGCGCGGTGGAGCAGGCGGTCGTCCGCTGGGACCTCGCGCACGCCGACAGCTACGCCGTCATGCTCGACCTGCCGGACGACCTCACCTATGCGCAGGTCCGGACGCTCGCCGCAGGGCTCGCCGGGTTCGCCACGACGCACCTGCCCGGGGGCCGCCCGCTCGTGCTCGTGCTCGAGGACGACTTCGCGCAGGTCATCGGCCAGACCATCAAGGCTGCCTCGCCCGGCCTTCCCCTCATCGTCGTCGACCAGATCGGCCTGGACGAAGGCGACTACATCGACATCGGCGAACCCATGTTCGACGGGACCGTCGTGCCCGTCTCCGTCAAGACGCTGGTGTTCTACCAGTGATGCGCGCCATAGGTCCGGACCGCTTCGGCCGTCGGCGCCGCCGTCACGCGGCTCAACGAGAGGATCTCCCATGAACAGAGACGCCAAGGAGGGCGACTGATGTTGCTACGGACAAAGCTGTTCGGCACCACGTATGAGTTCGCCAGCGTCAAGGAGCTGCTGGGCAAGGCGAACGAGCTCAAGTCGGGTGACGTGCTGGCCGGGGTCGCCGCAGCCAGCCCCACGGAGCGTGTGGCCGCACGGATGGTGCTCGCGGAGCTGCCGCTGTGGGTGCTGCGTGAGAACCCTGCCGTCCCGTACGAGGACGACGAGGTGACCAGGGCGATCGACGACGCCATCAACGAGACGATCTACGCCGAGATCAAGGGCTGGACGGTCGGGGACTTCCGCGAGTGGATCCTCTCCAACACCACCACCTCGGACGATGTCCGCCGCGTCTCGCGCGCCCTCACCGGCGAGATGATCGCCGGTGTCACCAAGCTGATGTCGAACCTGGACCTGGTCCTCGGCGGCAAGAAGATCCGCGTGGTGCAGCACTGCCACAACACGGTGGGCCTGCCGGGCCGCTTCGGCTCGCGTCTCCAGCCCAACCACCCCACCGACTCGGTCGAGGGCATCCGCGCCGCCACGTACGAGGGCCTGTCGTACGGCTCCGGCGACGCCGTCATCGGCATCAACCCCTCGGACGACACGGTGGGTTCGGTGTCGCGTCTGCTTGACATGACCAAGGAGGTCATCGACAAGTGGGAGATCCCGACCCAGAACTGCGTGCTGGCCCACGTGACCACGCAGATGGAGGCGCTGCGCCAGGGTGCCCCGGTGGGTCTGGTGTTCCAGTCGATCGCCGGCTCGCAGAAGGCGATGGAGTCGTTCGGCGTCTCGGTCGGCCTGCTGGACGAGGCCGAGGCGCTGGCCTCGAAGTACTGCTGGCCGACCGGTCCCGACTACATGTACTTCGAGACAGGGCAGGGCTCGGCGCTCTCGGCCGAGGCGCACAACGGCGCCGACCAGCTGGTGATGGAGGCGCGCAACTACGCGCTCGCCCGCCGCTGGCACCCGTTCCTGGTGAACACCGTCGTCGGCTTCATCGGCCCCGAGTACCTCTACGACTCGGTGCAGATCACCCGAGCAGGTCTTGAGGACCACTTCATGGGCAAGCTCGCGGGCGTGTCCATGGGCTGCGACGTCTGCTACACGAACCACGCGAAGACCGCGCACAACGAGCTCGAGAGTCTCGCGGTGCTGTTCGCCGCCGCGGGTGGCTCGTTCATCATGGGCATCCCCATGGGCGACGACTCCATGCTGGCGTACCAGACCACCAGCTTCCACGACGCTCCTTCCATCCGTCAGGCCCTGGGCCTGCGGCCCGCGCCGGAGTTCGAGGCGTGGATGGAAGGCCTGGGTCTGTGGCGCGATGGTCAGCTCACCGAGCTGGCTGGTGACCCTTCGTTCTTCCTGAAGAGGTGAGCCCTGATGGACCAGACTGCAATTGAGGCCCTCGTCGCCCGAGTCGTCGCCGAGCTCGCCCGGGAAGGCCTGACGCCGAACCCAGGCTCGGCACCCGGCACAACCCCGGTGGACGCTGCGACCGACGGCGTCACGATCGACCTGCCGGACGCGGGCACGGTGGAGGCGCGCCGCACGCTGCGCGTCGAGAACCCGGTGGACCCCGAAGGGCTCGCGAACCTGTGCTCGACCACCACCGCCCGACTGGGCGTGGGCCGGGCCGGGGCACGCCCGAAGACGGCAGTCCAGCTGCGGTTCCTGGCCGACCACGCCGTGACCCAGGAAGCGATCTACGGCGTCGTGGACCAGACGGTGCTGGACGAGCTGGGTCTCTTCACCGTCACCACCCAGGTGGACGACCGCGAGGAGTACCTGCTGCGCCCCGACCTGGGCCGGCTGCTCTCCGAGGAGGCCCGCGCCACCGTCGACAAGCAGTGCGTCAAGAACCCCGACGTCCAGATCTGCATCGGTGACGGACTCTCGGCGACCGCCATCGACCACAACCTGCGCGCGATCTACCCGGTCATCACCGAGGGTCTCAAGGCGGCGGGCCTGACCGTGGGCACCCCGTTCTTCATCCGCAACGCTCGCGTGGGCGTGATGAACGACGTCAACCGGATCATCGGTGCGAAGACCCTCGTGCTGCTGATCGGTGAGCGCCCGGGCCTGGTGATCTCCGACGCGATCTCCGCCTACATGGGGTACGACCCCCAGCCGGGCAAGTCCGACGCCGACCGCGACCTCATCTGCGTGATCACCTCCAACGGCGGCACGCAGCCGCTCGAGGCGGGGGCGTACGTGGTCGAGTTCGTCAAGAAGATGCTGGCCCACGGAGCGAGCGGTGTCCGCTTGCGCGAGCTGGCGGGGAGCTGATCGCCATGGCTGTCCTCGAACCGGTCAAGCCCACCATCCTGGCCACCCGGATGATCCCCAAGGTGGACGCCGGGTACGCCCAGAAGCTCGGGCTGCGCGCGGACCAACCCGCCGTCGGCATCATCACTTGCGACATCGACGACGCGCTGTACGTCTCTCTCGACGAGGCGACGAAGCATGCCGAGGTCGAGGTGGCGTACGCCAAGTCGTTCTACGCCGGCTCCGGGAACGCCTCGGGACCGCTCTCCGGCGAGGTGATCGGCATCCTGGCCGGGCCCTCGCCCGCCGAGGTGCGTGCCGGCATGGACGCCTGCATCGAGTACGCCCGCTCGTCCGCGTGGTTCTACACCGCGAACGACGCCGGTGACCTCACCTTCTTCCCGCACCTCGTCTCGTCGACAGGCTCCTACCTGTCCGCGCAGGCCGGGGTCCGGCAGGGGGAGTCGCTGGCGTACCTGATCGCACCGCCGCTGGAGGCCGTCTACGCCATCGACGCGGCGCTCAAGGCCGCCGACGTCGACATCCGGAGCTTCTTCGAGCCGCCGTCGGAGACGAACTTTGCCGGCGCCCTGCTCTCCGGGTCCCAGTCGGCCTGCCGTGCGGCGTGCGCGGCCTTCCAGGACGCGGTCCTCGACGTGGCAGCGACGCCGCTCGCCTACTGAGGGACCGATCTTGCAGAACTACTACCTGCCTATTGCAGACAGCCGAGGTGCTGAGATGACAGAGGTGCTGAGATGACGACGCTCGACCCCGACCTCCGGTCGGTGCAGGAGGCGCGTGACGCCCTGAAGGCCGCGAAGAAGGCGCTCCGTTCCTTCGAGAACACCTCGCAGGAGAAGGTCGACGCGATCTGCGAGGCCATGGTCGCGGCGGCGATGCGCGAGGCGGCTGCTCTGGGGCGCGAGGCCCACGAGGAAACCGGTTTCGGCAAGCCTGACCACAAGCGGATCAAGAACGAGTTCGCTGCTGCCTCCGTCTGGGCGGAGATCAAGGACCGCAAGACCTGCGGTGTGCTGCGCGAGATCCCCGAGCGCGGGATCACCGAGATCGGCGCGCCGGTCGGCGTCATCGTGGCTCTGGTGCCCTCGACCAACCCGACCTCCACGGCCATCTACAAGATCCTCATCGCGGTCAAGGCGCGCAACGCGATCGTGGTGGCTCCGCACCCCGCCGCCGCGAGGTGCACCGCCCGTGCCGTGCAGGTGATGATCGACGCCGGCCGGGCCGCCGGGATGCCGGAGGGCCTCGTCTCCTGCCTGACGACCATCACGGCGTCGGGCACCGAGGAGCTCATGTCGCACCCGCTGACCTCCCTGGTGCTCGCCACGGGCGGACCCGGCATGGTGAAGGCCGCGCACTCGGGCGGCAAGCCCGCGATCGGTGTGGGCCCCGGCAACGTGCCGGTCTACGTGGACCGCTCGGCGGACATCGAGGACGCTGCGCGCAAGATCATCGCCTCCAAGTCGTTCGACTGCTCGACCATCTGTGCGTCCGAGCAGGCGATCCTCGCGGACGCCCCGATCGCGGAGCGGCTCAAGCAGGCGCTGGTGCGGAACGGTGCCCACTGGCTCGACCGCGACGAGGCCAACCGCCTCGGCGCCATGATGTTCCGTCCCAACGGGATGGGCACCGCCGAGTCGGTCGGCAAGACGCCGCAGGCCCTGGGCGAGCTTGCCGGGATCAAGGTCCCTGCCGACGCCCGCGTGCTGATCGCCGACCTCGAAGGCATCGGGCCGGCTCACCCGCTCTCCCGCGAGAAGCTCACGAGCGTGCTCGGCTTCATGGTCGTCGACGACTGGCGGCAGGGCTGTGAGCGAGCCACCGAGATGCTGCGGTTCGGCGGGGACGGTCACTCGATGGCCCTGCACACCACCGACATGGACGTCGCCCTCGCGTTCGGGCTGGAGAAGCCCGCGTTCCGCGTGTTGGTCAACACCTGGTCCTCTCTCGGTGGCGTCGGCGGCACGACCGGCCTGGTCCCTGCCCTCACTCTGGCCCCTGGTGGCATCGGTGGCGCAGCGGTCTCGGACAACATCACGGTCGATCACGTGCTGAACACCCGGCGCATCGCCCGTCACCTGGTCGATCCGCCTGCGGGCGCCGACGACCCGTGGGGCGGCCTGGCCGGACGGCCGGTCGCAGGTTCCACCGGGCAGTCGGCGGCCGCCGCGCCGGTGGCGTCAGCTCCGGCATCCGTCCCTGCGTCCGGTGGTACCGTTGTCGGGACGACGGCGGCCCCGGCCGAGGTGGTCGACGAGATCGTCCGCAAGGTGATGTCGGCCCTGACCCAAGGGGGCCTGAGTGGCTGAACCGACCCGCCGAGCCCCCAAGGCGGCGCCCAAGGCGACGCCCGTCCGCAAGGCCACCCTGACGGTGGCAGCACCCAGCACTTCCACACCCCCCAACCCGCCGACTGACCAGCCGGCGACAACACGAAGGAGTACTCCGATGGCTGACTCAATGATTGCTCTGGGCATGGTCGAGACGCGCGGTCTGGTGAGCGCGATCGAGGCGGCCGACGCGATGGTCAAGGCCGCGAATGTGACGCTGATCGGCAAGGAGCAGATCGGCTCGGCGTACGTGACGGTCATGGTCCGCGGCGACGTCGGAGCCGTGAAGGCCGCGACCGACGCCGGTGCCGCTGCTGCGAGCCGCGTGGGCGAGCTCGTCTCCATCCACGTGATCCCGCGCCCGCACTCGGACGTCGAGAAGGTCCTCCCGAAGATCTCGGAGTGAGTCCGACCGACGTGTCGCTGGTTGTGTGAGGAGATGAGTTGACAATGGACCGAAAGGTCATTTCTGCGGCCGACGTCACGGCTGCGGGCGCCGGCCGCAGCATCGTCGTCGCTCCGACCGACCTCGTGACCCCGCTGGCTCTCGAGCTGGCGGAAGAGCTCGGCGTCACGATCGAGAGGTCGCCGGGAGAGGGCAGCGACGCAGGGTCGCCGGCCGCGCCGACGGCCGAGCCCGCTGACTCTGCCGCGCCCACGCCGGACCGGGCGCTGCCGATCATCCCGGCGCCCGCGGACCCGTCACCCAAGGTGCCGCCGACGCGCACACCGGCGGACTCGTGGGCCGCGCTGCGGGCCGGCAACACCCGGTTCCTGAGGGGCCGCCCGACGCACCCGGACCAGACGGTCGACCGTCGTCGGGAGCTCGCGGCCTCGCAGCACCCGCACACGGTGATCATCGGCTGCTCGGACTCGCGGGTGCCCCCGGAACTGGTCTTCGACCAAGGGCTCGGCGACGTCTTCGTCATCCGGTCGGCCGGGCACGTGCTCGACGCCGGGGTGATCGGCTCCCTGGAGTACGGCACGGCGGTCCTGGGCGCGTCGCTCGTCGTCGTGCTGGGTCACGAGTCGTGCGGCGCGATCGCGGCGACCGTGCACACGCTGGCCACGGGCGAGGAGCCGCCGGGCCTCGCGCGGGCGGTGGTCGCGCGGGCGGTGGTCGACCGGGTGATCCCCTCGATCGTGGCGATCACGTCCACGGTGGCGGCGCCGGCCGGCGACCCGGTCACGGCGGCGGTCGCGGGGTCGCGAAGCATCGGCGCGCAGGTCTTCGACCCCGACTCCCTGCGCACGGCGCACGTGCGGTACACGGTGGACCGGCTGGCCGCCTACAGCCCGGCGCTGCGCCAGGGCCTGCGCACCGGTGCTCTCGCGATCGTCGGCGCGGAGTACGCGCTCGAGGACGGCACGGTGCGGGTCGTCGAGGTGCTGGGCGACATCGGCGAGGAGCCGCGTGACTGAGACGCGGTACCAGGGCACGCGTGCTGGTAGGGCACGATGGGGCCCATGACCCACAGCAACGCCGCCGCGGGCTCCCCCGCCGACGACTTCCGCATCGAGCACGACACCATGGGTGAGGTGCGCGTCCCCGCACGCGCGCTGTACCGCGCGCAGACCCAGCGCGCGGTGGAGAACTTCCCGATCTCGGGAACGCCGCTCGAGCGCGGCCACATCGAGGCGCTGGCCCGGGTCAAGAAGGCAGCGGCGCTGGCGAACGCCGAGCTGGGTGTGCTGGAGCGGGACCTCGCGGAGGCCATCGTCGCGGCCGCGGACGAAGTCGCCACCGGCCGGTACGACGGCGACTTCCCGGTGGACGTCTACCAGACGGGCTCGGGGACGTCGTCGAACATGAACACCAACGAGGTGCTGGCCACCCTCGCCACGCGGACGCTCGGCCGGGACGTGCACCCGAACGACCACGTCAACGCCTCGCAGTCCTCCAACGACGTGTTCCCGACGTCGGTGCACGTGGCCGCGACCGCGGGGGTGGTCACCGCGCTGATCCCCGCGCTGACCCACCTCGCGGACGCCCTGGGCGCCAAGTCGCGCGAGCTCGCCCACGTCGTGAAGGCGGGCCGCACGCACCTCATGGACGCCACCCCGGTGACCCTCGGCCAGGAGTTCGGCGGCTACGCGGCCGCTGTCCGCTACGGCATCGAGCGTCTGGAGTCCGCGCTGCCTCGCGCGGCGGAGGTGCCGCTGGGCGGCACCTCCGTCGGCACCGGGATCAACACCCCGCCCGGTTTCCCGCAGCGCGTGATCGCGCTGCTCCGGGAGGACACGGGCCTGCCGCTGACCGAGGCGCGGGACCACTTCGAGGCGCAGTCCTCGCGGGACGGCCTCGTCGAGCTCAGCGGCGCGCTGCGCACGATCGCCGTCAGCCTGACCAAGATCTGCAACGACCTGCGCTGGATGGGCTCCGGCCCGAACACCGGCCTCGGCGAGATCTTCATCCCCGACCTCCAGCCGGGGTCGTCGATCATGCCGGGGAAGGTCAACCCCGTGGTGCCCGAGGCCGTGCTCATGGTCTGCGCTCGCGTGGTGGGCAACGACGCGACGGTCGCCTGGGCGGGGGCGTCCGGCTCCTTCGAGCTCAACGTGCAGATCCCCGTCATCGCCCAGGGCGTGCTCGAGTCGATCCGCCTGCTCGCCAACGCCTCCCGGGTGCTCGCGGACAAGACGGTCGTGGGCATCACCGCGAACGTGGACCGCTGCCGGGCGCTCGCGGAGTCCTCGCCGTCGATCGTCACCCCGCTCAACCGCGTGATCGGCTACGAGGCGGCGGCCAAGGTGGCCAAGCACGCGGTCACGGCGGGCATCACGGTCCGCGACGCGGTCGTCGCGCTCGGCTTCGTGGAGCGCGGCGAGATCACCGAGGCGCAGCTCGACGAGCTGCTCGACGTCATCTCGATGACGCACCCCTGACGCGCCCCGCTGGCCGGGCCTGTCGTACCGCCGGCGCGGCGGTGCGCCGTCCCGGCCCGCCGAGCCAGCCCGCGCTCAGCCGGACAGCGGCGTCTCCCGTGGAGTAAGCACCTGCGCGACGATCGCCTCGATCGCGAACGCGCAGGCTTCGGCAAGCTCCACGGCCGTCGGGTCCAGCAGCCACTGGATCTGGAGGCCGTCCATCACGCCGAGGATCGACGCGGACGCCTTGGCGATCGTCTCCGGCTCGTCGACGCCGGCCTCCTCGCACATCACGCGGAAGGCGTCGGCCACCTCGGCGCGCAGCGTGGCGTAGCGGTCCTCGAAGAAGGGCCGGGCCGGGTGGTCGTCGGTGACGGACTCGGCGGAAAGTACGGCGAACGCCTGGACGATCCCGGGGCGGGAGGCGTTGCGGAAGGCCGTGCGCACGAGGTGGCGGAAGAGCTCGACGCCGCCCGGGATGTGCTGCTGGGGCAGTTCCTCGACGTCCTCCGAGTCGCGGAACCGCAGTACCTCGAGCAGCAGCGCGTCCTTGGAGCCGAAGTAGTGCAGCACGCCTGCGTGCGTCATCCCGACCTGCTCCGCGATGTCGCTCAGGGGGCCCTTGTAGCCCTTGGTCCCGAAGGTGGCGATCGCGGACCGCAGGATCTCGTCCCGACGGCGCAGCGTCTCCGGCCGGGGTCCACGAGCCTTGCGTGGCGCAACCTTGTCCATGTCCTGCCCTCTCCTCGACCGATGAGCGTACGGGTCGTGACGGCGTCCGACCCGCCGCTGTCCGCCATCTCGGGTCGGCCCGCGCCACGGGCGACCCGTCATGTTGCCGGTTTCTCTTACTTACCAGTAAGTTACCTGATGTCCCCGATGGAGGGGCACCTCCCGGCGACGGGACTCGACTCAGACGAGGAGCTGACATTGAAGTCACGAATGAAGGTCGCGGCAGCGCTGGCTGTTGTCGCGAGCCTGACGCTCGCGGCCTGCTCAGGCGGCAACGACACCGCTGAGACCGGTTCCGGCGGGACCCCGGCGGCCGGGTCCGGCGCGGCCCTGACGATCGCCAAGCCCGACGGCGCGATCACCACCCAGTCGAACAACCCGTTCGCCTCGACCAGCTCGGCCATGACACTCGGCTACATCAACGCGATCCTCGAGCCCGTCGGCATGCTGAACATGGCCGACCCGTCCGCAGAGGTCACCCCCTGGCTCGCCCAGGAGATCGTCTGGAACGACGACTTCACGCAGGTGACGCTCACCCCGCGCGAGGGCGTGACGTTCTCCGACGGCGAGCCGATGACCGCCGACGACATCGCCTTCAGCTTCCAGGTTCGCAAGGACGACCCGGCCCTCAACCTCTCCGCCCTGCCGATCACGGATGTCGCCGTGGAGGACGGGAACGTCGTCGTCTCGTTCGAGACCTCGATGTTCGTCCGCCAGGCCCACGTCGTCCACGTGCCCGTGCTGCCCAAGCACTACATCGAGACGATCGAGGACCTGACCACCGACCCGCTGCTCGACCTCGTCGGCACCGGTCCCTACACCCGGACCTCGTTCACCTCCCAGGCCGTCGTGCTCACCGCCCGCGACGACTAGTGGGGCGGCGACCTGGCGGTCCCGCAGCTCAACTTCGTGTCGTTCAACGACAACACGGGCCTCGTGACCGCCCTGCAGAACGGTGAGGTCGACTGGGCACAGGCCTGGATCACCAACGTCGACTCGGCATTCCTCAACCGGGACCCGGATCACAACCGCCAATGGACCCCCGCCGGCCTGGGCATCGACGCGATGTTCGTCAACACCACCCGCCCACCGTTCGACAACGTGGCCTTCCGCCAGGCCGTGAACATGGTCATCGACCGGGACGCGCACCGCGAGATCGCCCGCGAGGGGGGCGGCGTGCCCGCGCTCACCTCCGTCACCGGCCTGCCGTCCCCGGCCGGCGACGCGTTCGTGGCGCCCGAGTTCCAGGGCGCCACCTTCGAGGTCGACGTCGAGGGCGCCAAGGCGATCCTGACCGAGGCCGGCTACACCGGCGTCGGCGAGGCGCTGGTCGACCCGCAGGGCAACCCCGTCACCTTCACGCTGTCCGTCCCGCAGGGCTGGTCCGACTACGTCACCGGTTCGTCGCTGATCGTCGACGCCGTCGCCGCGCTGGGCGTGACGGCCACTCTCGAGACCCCGGACGCCGACACCTGGTGGGCCAACCGCTCCAACGGCAACTTCGACGCGATCCTGCACTGGACCGACACCGGCTCGACCCCAGGGCCCCGGCAAAGTCGCTGGTCATGCGGCCAGGACCAGGCTGATGGGCCGCGTGATGTCGCGAGCGTGGTGTCGCAGGGCTGCGGCGATGTTGGTGTGTCCCGCGCCGCGTAGG
>Ga0075011_10001189_pt1 | contig 13984 bp, 9 predicted proteins | sample TARM_MetaG_T_14_FD_72354 | JGI IMG/M metagenome (GOLD analysis project Ga0075011, IMG submission 72354) | Freshwater microbial communities from Pennsylvania, USA, analyzing microbe dynamics in response to fracking - TARM_MetaG_T_14 | ecosystem: Environmental > Aquatic > Freshwater > River...
GAAGAATGCCCCTGTGATAAGTGCAAACAAGCCAGAACTAAAGCTAACAGCAACACAATGGCTGGATGAGGTATTATTTCGGCTTGATTATAACAAACGTTGTTACGACACACTAAACACCCTTAAACAAAATAAATATAATCCAGAAATGGAAGAAATACTTAAAACTGGGATTGAACACGGGTTTATTGAATACAAGGATATTTATTAATAATGAATAATTTACAGGATTACGAACTTGGAGTTGTTTTTAATAGTCGCAAAGCTCTGAGGAATCCCCTAATGATTTTGATAAAAATCATAAATTTAAGGTAGATGCACATCTTGTCATGTGATCAAATGGTTCTGCGAAAAATCAATAACCAGACAACAAGATGTGCGAACTCGATATTTTACACGACTCTCTTTACCAATTCTGCCCTGAATTGCACTTAAAACGACTCAACAGTTTAACGCTGGCTTGCCACGCATTACTTGAATGTAAAACGCTCACTCTTACCGAACTTGGTCGTAACCTGCCAACGAAAGCCAGAACAAAACATAACATCAAACGAATCGACAGATTGTTAGGTAATCGTCACTTGCACAAAGAGCGACTCGCTGTATACCGTTGGCATGCCAGCTTTATCTGTTCAGGTAATTCGATGCCCATTGTTCTTGTTGACTGGTCTGATATTCGTGAGCAAAAACGGCTTATGGTATTGCGGGCTTCGGTGGCACTACATGGTCGTTCTATTACTCTTTATGAGAAAGCCTTTCCGCTTTCAGAGCAATGTTCAAAGAAGGCTCATGACCAATTTCTAGCCGACCTTGCAAGCATTCTACCGAGTAACACTACACCGCTCATTGTCAGTGATGCTGGCTTTAAAGTGCCATGGTATAAATCCGTTGAGAAGTTGGGTTGGTACTGGTTAAGTCGAGTAAGAGGGAAAGTGCAATATGCAGACCGAGGATTAGAAAACTGGCAACCTATCAGTAACTTACATGACACATCCACAAGTCGTTCAAAGACTTTAGGCTATAAGAGGCTGACCAAGAGCAATCCAATTTCATGCCAAATTGCACTGTATAAATCTCGCCCAAAAAACCGAAAAAATCAACGTTCGACACGGACGAATTGTCATCATCCGTCTCCTAAAATTTACTCTGCTTCGGCAAAAGAACCATGGGTTCTTGCGACAAACTTACCCGTTGAAACTCGAACACCAAAGCAACTTGTTAGGCTCTACTCGAAGCGTATGCAAATTGAAGAAACCTTCCGAGACTTGAAAAGCCCAGCCTACGGTTTAGGCCTCCGTCATAGCCGAACTAGCAGCTCAGAGCGCTTTGATATCATGCTGCTAATCGCCCTAATGCTTCAACTGACATTTTGGCTTGCTGGAGTTCATGGTCAGAAACAAGGTTGGGATAAGCACTTCCAAGCTAACACTGTCAAAAATCGAAATGTACTCTCAACAGTGCGCTTAGGGATGGAAGTTTTGCGGCATTCTGGCTACACAATAACGAGGGAAGACTTGCTCGCGGCTGCAACCCTGCTTGCTCAAAATCTATTCAAACATGGTTGTGCTTTGGGGAAATTATGAGGGGATCCCTCAGTGCTTTGTGTTTTAAGTGATTAAATTTAATCCAAAAATTAATTTCACAACGTGCGTTTCACAACATGCGTATTAAACTCACAACATGCGTATTAAACTCACAACTGCCCATAACGTGTCAGTTTGATTTCTGCCGTCACGAAACTGCCCCTTTGTATTTTATCATTAAAACACCTCACACTTTGCTATGCTTCCATTTGACCTAGTTTATCTAATACATCAATATGCCATTTATTGACTACTGAGTAGGTGGTTGTTAGGACCTATCTACCTCATTGATACAAAGGTAATGGGGCTATCATCATCTATATTCTGTACAAGCTGATAACTAGGAACTCTAAGTCCAAAACTTCCAACAGCTATAACTCTCCCAAAAACAATACAGTCTCAAAGCCTTCTGTTCAAAAGAGTGATGCTTATGGCACGCAAGCGATATCAGTTTCCTCATACAATGAAAATGATGGAGAGTTTGCAACGTTTACAATTCACACGAGTTTTGGAAGAGAAGCTGAAAAATCGTCTAACAAACAAAAGGGCCGATGGGTTGGCGAAAGTGAACAGCTCACTATTATCGGAAGAAACCTCAACAAAGGTCTTTTTTACTTTGGTGGGATAATGAACTCACTTGATGGATATGGGGTAGAACCATCTCTTATCGATGAGGAACGCCCCGCATCGAAATCTTTAATGAAAATCGGGGCGGAATTACATACCGACGAAACACTAGGGTACTGGCCAAGTTATTCCTCTTTATCAAAAGAGTGCAGAGGTGCCTATCTAGACTGGTTAGCGTCTGACCGCTCTGATCCAAACACACCAATCGGATACGTATTCATTTACTTCTATGGTTTTGAAAGAAGAATCATTGAAAATCAAACTAGCTCACAGGTATCCGATCAAGAATTTACCACAATATTTGAAGAGGTATTACGTCTCCATAAAGTGTTCAATACAAACCGCTCTTTTAGAGGATATTCAGCCAATTTTCTTGAGTTGATGGCTTTGCTCAGACCGACTCTACTTGAACAACGGATTGCAAAAATACCAGATACAAACAATGCATTGTCATTCAAGCTGAAACTAGCCAAAACCATAGTTAATGGGCAACCCGTTGGAGCTGAGTTAGCTTTAGACTGGTTAAAAGATACATTTGAATATTCGCTAAAAACTCCAGCTCGTAGATGTGAAAAGGAGTTTCGGAAACTTTTCGAAATAAGATTCTCTCAAAAATTTGGCAAGGGTATATCAGTCAAGCCAAACAAAACAAAGCTTCGACTCTCATATCACGCAGCAAGCAACGGCATTAATGGTATTGATTTAAATCTGGAAGAGTTGCCTGATCCGAGTATTCTCAAAGGTCCCATAAACAAGCTTATTCCTATTGCAGAGCAGTGTGCAGAAGAGTTAAGTAGCTATAGTCGCTACTTAGGCAAGGCTGATACCTCGAAAAATGATATAGCCGCACTGATGTTACTACCAAAAGAACTAGCAAATGAATCCAACTCATCAGTCATTGAATCTTTTAAGTCATGGGCTGTTCAAGTAGTTCAGAATAATAACGGAATAACAACTGTTAAAGAGTTCTGGTCTCACACTGGAATACCGCTTCCCAAATCTATGAACAAGAAAGAAAACGAGCTCCTTATCAAACTTGCTGCTAAAGCTGATATAGGTATCGCCCCGGATATGCGTTTTCATCAAACCAAGTTCAAAGCTGATGGCAACATTGTATTGTTCTCACCAGGGCATGGTGAATTTTTTGAACCTAGCTCGGCTTTCAACCAAGTAAGTCTGTGGATGAGGCTTGGTACAATGGTGGCAACTATTGACGGTATCGTTGACCAAGATGAAAAACTGACGCTGCAAAAACTAATTGAACATGATGACCGACTGTCTCCATCCGAGAAAAGTTCACTGAATGCTTATCTGACGTGGCGACTTAATAGTCCAGCGAATACTGCGGGATTAAAAGCAAGAATAGAGCAACTCAATTCACCACAAATTGAATCCTTAAAGAAATTTATGATTTCAATTGCTCTTGCTGACGGTAAGGTCGATTCATCTGAAATAAAACAAATGGAGAAAATCTATACATGCCTAGGATTAGATAAATCACTTGTTACGAGCGACATTCACAACCTAGCATCCACAAGAACACCTAATTCCTCCTATCCAACAAATACAGACGAAAGCGGAGGTAAGTTCCAGTTGGATGAGGACATTCTGGCGATGCATGAGAGTGATACCAGCGATGCCAAGAGCATGTTAGAAAGCATATTTACGGTTGATATCGAACCAGAAATAGAGACGATGAGTTCGTTCTCTACAGGCCATGATGGACTGGATAATGAGCATAAAAATCTGTTCGATATGCTGCTTAGTAAAGAAATATGGCCTCGAAATGAAGTTCATGAACTTTGTAAGAAACTTAACTTAATGGTTGATGGCGCTATAGAAACTATCAATGACTGGGCTTACGAAAAAGTAGATGCTCCTGTCTTGGATGATGATGGTGATATATACGTCGATCTAGAAATTGTAAAAGAATTAAAAGGTTAAATGATGGTTGCAAAAAAAATACGTGCAAAAGAAAGAGATGCAATTATCCAATCGCTGAAATCTGGTGTAACTCCCAAAGTTGGGATTCAGCATATTCAAGTTGGTCGCGTTAACGAGCTAAAAGCACTTCTTCAAGATATTGAACGCATCTCCGATGGAGGCTCAGCCTTTAGGCTTATTATTGGAGAATATGGATCAGGCAAAACATTTTTCTTAAGTGTTGTTCGAGCTATTGCTTTAGAAAGAAAGTTGGTAACTGTTAATGCTGACTTGTCTCCTGATAGACGAATGCATGCATCTGCTGGGCAAGCTAGAAATCTATACTCAGAACTAATGCGCAATATGTCCACGCGCAATAAACCAGATGGAAATGCGCTAACCAGTGTGGTTGAAAAGTTTATCACTGAAACGAGAAAGGAAGCTGATACGACTGGAAAAAACATTAATACAGTTATACATGAAAAGCTATCTTCAATTTCTGATCTTGTCGGTGGATATGACTTCGCCAAAGTCATTGAGGCTTATTGGATTGGACATGAAGAAGACAATGACACACAAAAAGCTAATGCCATAAAATGGCTTCGCGCTGAATATTCAACTAAAACGGACGCCCGCAAAGATTTAGGCGTCAGAACAATAATTTCAGATACGTCTTTTTATGATGCACTCAAAATAATGAGTCTATTCGTTCGCCAAGCGGGATATCAGGGGTTGCTCGTTAACCTCGATGAAATGGTAAATCTGTATAAGTTGAATAACACAACAGCTAGGACTTCTAACTATGAACAAATATTACGAATTCTCAACGACTGTCTACAAGGCACTACCGAGTATTTAGGCTTTTTACTTGGTGGAACGCCTGAATTCCTGCTTGATCCTAGGAAAGGTCTTTATAGTTATGAAGCCCTTCAGTCCAGACTTGCGGGAAATAACTTTGCGAAGCAAGCAGGCCTTATCGATTACTCATCTCCAGCACTGCACCTCGCAAGCTTGACCCCGGAAGAGCTGTATATACTACTAAAAAATTTGCGTCACGTTTATGCCGAAGGTGATGAAAGCAAATATCTTGTTCCTGACGAATCCCTAATGGCGTTTCTAAAACATTGCAGTCAGACTATTGGAGACGCTTATTTTCGAACTCCACGTAATACGATAAAGGCTTTTTTGGATATGCTTGCGGTAATCGATCAAAATCCAACGATAAGCTGGAACAACCTAGTTTCATCGGTTGGAATTGAAGAAGATAAGCCCTCTGACGTTGAACTTGAATTAGATGAAAACGAAGATGGCCTCGCTGACTTCAAATTATGATTAATGAACATGAAAAGCTCGATGTCCGAGTTCAGCGTTGGATATTTAAACAAGGTTGGGCAAACCTACGAGAAATCCAATGCCTAGCTATTGAGCCGATTCTTTCAGCGAAAACAGACCTTGTTATCAGTGCCTCGACAGCTGCGGGAAAAACTGAAGCATTTTTTCTTCCAGCAATCAGTGCTATTGCTAATCAAGATGAAGGGGTTGGTATCCTTTATATCAGCCCGCTAAAAGCTTTAATAAATGATCAAGATAGACGTTTAGAAAGCCTCTCAGATCTAATGGATTTGCCAGTCACCCCGTGGCACGGAGACAGTGCTAAAAGCCGAAAGAATAAGTTAAAAACTACACCAGCGGGAATTGTATTAATCACTCCCGAATCGCTCGAATCGTTGCTTATCCAAGATTCAGGCTGGATGAAGTCTGCATTTTCTGATTTGAAATATATCGTCATTGATGAGTTTCACGCATTTCTTGGCACTGAGCGCGGACATCACTTACTTTCTTTGCTTCATCGATTGGAGCATCTTCTTGGGAGTTTGAAGAAGCCGATTCCTAGGGTTGCTTTGAGTGCAACTCTCGGTGAGTTAGATAAAGTCCCATTGTCACTTCGTCCTAATCAATCTTTGCCATGTAAAATAATAAGGGACTCGAATTCGACATCGGTACTTAAGGTGCAAGTCAAAGGGTATGTGAACCCAGCTCAGGTAGACAGTGAAACGCCAATTGACGCTGAATACAAAATCTGCCAAGACCTATTTAAATTTTGTCGAGGAGGTAACCATTTAGTATTTGCAAATAGCCGGAAAAGAACTGAAAGCATTGCTGCAACGCTTAGCGATTTCTGTGATCAGCAATGCGTGCCGAATGAGTTCTTTCCTCACCATGGTTCGCTTGCCAAGGAATTGAGAGAAGACCTAGAGAAACGTCTTCTACAAGAGCAGTATCCTACTACAGCGGTGTGTACCATGACTCTTGAGTTGGGTATCGATATTGGAAAAGTAAACTCCGTCGTTCAGGTTACGGCCCCTCACTCAATTTCGAGCCTGCGACAGAGAATGGGACGCTCAGGAAGACGTGGTGGTCCTTCTATACTGCGAGTGTTGATTGCAGAGGATGAACTCACAAAAGATTCAAACGTTGTCGATATACTCCGCCTGGAGTTAATACAATCCCTAGCAATGATTAGGCTACTCATCGGCAGTAAATGGTATGAGCCTGCAGATTCGTCCCTTTACCACTTTTCTACACTTCTACATCAAATACTCGCTGTTATAGCTCAGTGGGGGGGCATTCGGGCCGATCAATTATTTAACTTGCTCTGTAAAGAAGGACCATTTCAGAAAGTTGGCGTAGATGACTTCAAAGGACTTTTAGGTCATATGGGGAATACTAATCTAATTACTCAGCTAGGTAATGGTGAATTAGTTTTAGGCATCTTAGGTGAACGTATTACAAGTCACTATTCATTTTATGCTGTATTCAAAACGCCAGAAGAGTACAGGGTTATTAATGGGACAAAAACGCTGGGAACACTTCCTATCGACTCACTTGTGTTAGTTGGGCAGAACATTGTGTTTGGTGGGAAACGATGGAAAGTAAATGATATCGATAGTGACAAAAAAACCATTTATGTTGAACGCGCTAAAGGCGGTAAACCACCAAAATTTGGCGGCAGTGGAATGACAATCCATGACGTCGTTCGCCAAGAAATGTTTCGCATACTCAAAGATGGTGACTACAGAATTTCAGTCGGTAATAAAAAAGTGGATTTTGCAGATGCTATTGCAAGAGAACAATTCAAGGAAAGTGTCACCTTTTTTCAACTATCAGATTTAGCACGAAAACCGCTGCTGAAAGTTGGCAACAGTACTTATTTGTTTACATGGTTGGGAGATAAAGTAGTCAATACTATTGTAGCTCTCCTAATCATGAATGGATACGAAGCTAGCGCATATGCCGGTGTTATTGAAGTGGAAAAAACATCCGTTGAGGGTGTTAAATCGACTTTACGTACTTTAGCTTCAAAAAAACTGCCTAGTGAGACAGAGTTAGCCCAGTCCGTACTGGAAAAGCAAATCGATAAGTTTGACGAGTTTTTGCCTGAGGATATTCTCTCTATTGGATATGGTACAAAGGCGTTTGATATAAATGGGGCTAAAGAGTGGCTTAATATTGTTTAATATCTGTACCAGACATAGGCTTCCCATACCTGATTTAATCCGTATATTGCTAATTTAAGTAGAAACTCTAACGAACTGTCCAGAACCTTCACAGTTGGCACTTCGTAACTCAAAAATGCCCCAAATCTTCTTAGCCCCATTGAGTGGACGGCCTATCCAGTACACTAAGATACCAAACTAATCTAATCCGTACTTTAGTCTAATATTCGGTATTTTTCCGTAATTCACCCTCCGTAACTATATGCAGATTCACACAACGGGTTGATAAGAATTGAGTTTTATAACAAATGGCAGCAACATAGCCGGAATGCAAAGATGGAAAAGTCCCTCTATAAAGCGTTGGCCCTGTGCGCATACTTGGATACAGTTAACACTCAAGGAGATTAAATGATTGGATCAATTTGGAGTAAATGGGATTTACACATTCACTCTCCATATACTCATCAAGCTAATGAGTATGGGACTTCTACTATAGATGAGTTTGTTGACAAAATAATCTCTTCAGAACTTAGCCTAACTGGGGTTACCAATTATTTTTTCTTTAAAGACAACGAATTAGATGAAATCAGAGGAAAGTTTCAAGAGAAAGGCGTTGAACATACCGTCTTAGGAAACCTCGAGTTTCGTATTGATCAGCAAAATAAAGACGGTGAGTGGATTAACGTCCATTGTATTTTTTCGGAAAGTATTAACACTCAGCAGATAAACAGCATTTTATCCACACTTCCCATCTCCAATACAACTTCTGACGGCAAGCATATCTATTGCTCCCAACAGTCTTTTACTGACTCCCAAACTAAAACATCTGAAGCGATTGTAAAATTTGATTCATTGATAGCTCATCTAAATAACAACTTAAAGTTCGGAGTCGATTTTTTAATAGCAGCTTGCCCAAATGGTTATGGTGGCTTTAGACCTGATATGACGGAAGGGAGGTCACGAGCTGTTGCACTAGAAATAGAGAAACGGTGCCAAATTATCTTGGGCCGACCTCAAGACAGGAACTTTTTCCTTAAAGAGGATAGATATCCATCTGCTAAGCAAAAACCGGTTTTTCATGCCTCAGATGCTCATAAGTTGGAAGATATCGGAAAAATGTACTCTTGGGTTAAGGCTAAACCAACCTTTGAAGGCTTAAGGCAATCTATTATTGAGCCAGATCTGAGAGTTCAGCAAACGGACGACTTTGTCGAAAACACATACATAAAGCCGTGGTTTAAATCAGTTAAGTTAGGTGGGAAGGTATTTGCTGGAGAGGATATTAACTTTTTTAGTCAAACTATCCCATTAAATCCAAACCTAGTCACAATAGTGGGCGGGAGAGGGACAGGTAAAAGTCTTTTTCTAGATGCGATGCATTCAAGGTTCAATCACCAATCTGAACACTCAAATGCACGAAGAGTAAGCGGAGAAAGTCTTTGCGTTGAACTAGATCAAGGTGATGGAACAGTATTAAAGTTCGACTCATCGGCAAATAAATATTCCTATTTGCATGTTTCTCAAGGAGATGTTCAACACTTTAGCCAGAAGCCTGATGACCTAAGTGGTGAAATTAAAAGAATGTTAGGAATTCATGGTGCGGAATTTGATTCTGTTACCAGTTCTGAAATATCAAATAACCTGAGTAAATATCGCACGTTCGTTGAATATTGGGAAGATGTTGATTCTCAAAATCAGCGTATTAATACGCCACAATATCAACAAAGCGTTATCGATAATAACACTCAGTTAATTGGGACACTTACTAACCCACAAAATAAGCTGTTAATTGAAAAATACCAAAAGAACTCAAAGAGTATTAACGAAAAAAATAACTTCATTAATGAAGCAAGAAGTACCCTAGCTCTTTTGAATCGTCACGCAATAGAAATAAATCAGAAAATCACACTCTTAAATACCAATCCTTGCTCAAGCAATCAGGCACCATTAATTGATGAGTCTTTGGTTACAACTCCCATTAATAAGAATATTGATATATGCAATAGGGAAATAGAAGCACTAACTGAATCAAATAGTGAAATAGCTAGCCAGTTTAGGCAGCAAGGTATAAATCAAGATATATCATCCTTGTTAAGCAAAGTGACTGAATATCAAAAATCTATTGATCAGGCGTCATCAAAATTAGATGAGATAAACCAAAAGACGATAGAATATCAAGCATTTGTTAAAGAGCGTGGTGAACTTGCATTAAAGTACAAAGAGTACATCGATTGCCAAAAAAACAACATAGATCAATCTTTTAAAAGGCTTAAGATAAAGCATCCCGACTGGAATGATGAGCAAAATGAATTAGTTCAGGAAATTCTTTCAGACATACATATTAATGGTCGTGTTGTATTTAATGTAAATCATTTCTACAGTGGAATTGAAGAATGTCTAAATCGTGGAAAATTCAGAAACACAAGTGAAAAATCTACTTTTGAACGGTTGCAAGAAACATTTTGCGTAAGATCAATTGATGATTTTTTCAAGCTTCTTTCCGGAGAAAAAATCATCAACTGTGATGGAGAACCAACAAGTATTGAGGAGTTCTTTTGGAAGCCTGAGTTCTTTAATAAAGGAGGACGATTTGAGTTGCTAAATTACCTCTACTCACCTTCAAATATTAGAAGATACCTTTATGCAAATGCAGATTTTCAGTACAAAGGTAAAACAGTCAATAAATTATCTGTTGGTCAACGGGGTACATTCTACGTTTGTTTAAAATTAGCAACAGATCCGTTTGGCAGTCCATTTGTATTTGATCAGCCGGAGGATGACTTAGACAATGAATTTATTATGTCACAGCTGGTCCCTCTGTTTAGGAAAATTAAGAAATATCGACAAGTTATCATAGTTACTCACAATGCAAACTTGGTGGTAAATACCGACGCAGAACAAATCATTATTGCTGATAACCAAGGCGAGAGCATCCGCTATACTTCGGGCTCTGTTGAAGACGGTAATGTTAAAGAAAACATAGGGATAAGAGCAGAGGTTTGTAATATTTTAGAAGGTGGGAGTTATGCTTTCGAAAAGAGAGAGCGTAAATATGGTATTCAAGAATTGGCCTAACAAGTCAGTGCACTAGAAAAATTTATTCGCTTCGCTCCCAAAATTCCGGTGAGTGAGGCGTTACTTTTTCTTACTTGAACTAATCCGTTACATCCTAATTTAGTAATATAACTGACTTGTTTTTGTCCAATTCTGTGCTGCGGGTAAAATTTGTTCTCAAAGATCCTGAGCCAAAAGTGATTGTTCATATGCTGGCTGACAGCTCGGTTAATTTACAATTGCGGGCATGGGCACCAACGGACAAGTACTGGGATACTTATTGGGCAATTCAAGAGCAGATCAAATCAAGAATTGAAGAGGCTGGCTTATCCATACCGTTTCCACAGCGTGATCTCAATATAAAGTGGACTGACAAAATTCCGGTTAAGCGTTAAGACTCTAGGAGGGCATTTGCATTCAATACATTGAAAAAGATGTATTTGCCCCAATGATATAAAGTATGAAAACGAGCTTATTTTCTCTTATGCGAAATCTGACGATATTGCTATTTGTCGGTTTGTTAGTGTCTGTTTATTCTGGTGTTGTAGAGAATACAACCTGGAAGGCCTTCGCTCACACTCATACAGAGAGTGAAAGCAAGACTCAACAAGTCGAACAGTTCGATTTTCATATTTCTATTTCCGCAACGAATACCAATAAAGCTCAACATGATAGGTCATCGAATGATGGCTTATGGTATGCACCTGCCGTTAATCAGCGTTGCATCAGTATGTCGGGATCTTCGTTTGAAAATGACTATCCCGAATACATGCTTGCAACAGAAATCCTACTGCCAGATGTGCCTGAACTGTGTCATGGATATGCCGTTGCATTACCAGATTACCCTTGGACTCTATTCCATCCCGGGCGAGGTCGCCTAAACGGTTGGAAAGAGTCAAACTTGCAGTACCGCTTCATCCATCATATCTGACGTTTTTGTCTCAACGCTTTTAAGCAAACAACTCTGTATCGGGTATTCCTAGAATCACCTCATGCGTAGGTGAGGCTCGGCTACCTGCTGTTCGGCTATGCCGTAAGCTCAACGAGACAAAGAGCAAATATGTCAATCAATTCTATTTTTAATACGTCTACTAAGCGACGTACCTCAGCGTTGCCCAATCGCAACGCCAAATGGAAATACTTAGTATTAATCACTACTCTCATCATTATGGCGCTGAGCGCTATTCCTACTTGGTATGGTGAAGATGCGGCGATTCAAATACCGGTGTCCGCAGACTTAAATCTTGACGCTGAGTCGATTAATCGTGTGCTCATTCAAGAAAATGTACCGGTAAAAAAAATCAACTCGAACCAGCAAGCCACTCAGGTGGTTTTGGCTGACGCGAATCTGCAAGCGAAGGCAAAAGATATCCTCGCCAAGCATGCGTTACAGCCTGAAAAGCTGACTCTGTCATTAAGCCCTTCAGCTCCAGATTGGTTGCTCAACCTCGGGTTTGCGCCAATAAAGCTTGGATTGGATTTACGTGGTGGCGTTCAGTTTTTGTTAGATGTTGATTCGACTCCTGTGTATAGGCTGCAAGCCGAAGCGGCCGCCAACGCTCTACGAGATTTTGCTCGTACCGAAGGCATCAGAGGGCTACAACTCAGCTCTATCAACGAAGAACAGTTGCAACTTACTGTACCCACTGAGGCAAGACCGGCGCTGAGAACGTTTGTTGCCAGTCAATTGTCGCAATGGCAGATGGTTCGTGATGGACAAAAGTTAAAACTTCAGCTTGATGCAAAAGAAAAAAGCGACTTGCAAACCAGAACTGTGCAGCAAAACCTACAGATTATGAGGAGCCGTATTGAAGAGCTAGGGGTGACAGAAGCGTTAGTTCAACGAGAGGACGAAAATCGCATTCGTATTGAGTTACCGGGAGTACAAGATCCTGCGGTGGCGAAAGAGGTGATTGGCTCTACGGCAACGCTCGCCTTTTATGAAGTACTTCCAACTCGTGGTGCCAATACTCAGTTCATCAACAATGCGCAAGGGGAGCGTGTCGTGGTGGGCAAAACGCCCGTTTTGACCGGAACGCATATTCTCGATGCGAGATCCGGTGCCGGAGAGCTAGGGCAAGCCGAAGTGAATATCACCTTAGATAGTGAGGGTGGAAAGCAGATGACGACATTTTCCAAAACTCATATCGGTAAGCCGATGGCGACGGTATTCAGTGAATATGGTCGTACGCCTAACGGCACGCTGACTCAGAAAAATGAAGTGATTAGCGTCGCGACCATTCAATCTGTGTTGTCTGAGCGATTTAGGATCACGGGTGTTGGTACGCATCAACAGGCTCAGCAATTGGCTTTGTTGCTCCGTGCCGGATCGATGACGGCACCGGTGACTATTGTTGAAGAACGTACTATTGGTCCAAGTTTAGGTGCTGAAAACATTGAAAATGGATTTGCAGCGTTGGCGCTTGGCTTGGCGAGCACATTGTTATTTATGGCACTTTGGTATCGTCGTTTAGGTTGGATCGCGAACATCGCTTTGCTCGCCAATATGGTTCTGTTGTTTGGGTTAATAGCATTGATACCAGGAGCGGTTTTAACCTTACCCGGTATTGCAGGGTTAGTACTCACTGTCGGTATGGCGGTTGATACTAATGTCCTTATTTTTGAACGAATACGCGACAAACTCAAAGAGGGAAGAAGTTTTGCCAATGCTATAGACCGTGGGTTTGATAGTGCGGTTTCAACAATCTTTGATGCAAATATTACCACTATGATCACCGCTGTGGTGCTTTATGCCATCGGTAATGGTCCAATCAAAGGTTTCGCTTTAACGCTTGGGCTCGGTTTGCTAACCAGCATGTTCACCGGCATTTTTGCCTCTCGTGTCCTTGTTAATCTTGTTTATGGACGTAATTCATCGCGTGATGTGAGGGTTTAATATGGAAATCAAATTCACCAGTTTCTGGCGTTATACCTGTAGTGCTATCTCTATTTTGCTTATGGTGGTATCGATAGGTGTCATCGCCTTTAAAGGTCTGAATTGGGGGCAAGACTTCACCGGTGGAATTGTCAGTGAGATACGTCTTGATAAGCGTATTGAAGAGCCAGTTCTGAGAGCCACGCTTAAACAAAATTATGGTAGTGAAGTTTTCTTGATTGCGACAGGTGAGCCTCAGCGTTGGGTGCTACGTTATCCTGTTACGACGAAGGAGAATGTGAATCTATCTGAACTATCGGCACAGTTAGACACCAATGTTGAGACACTCAATACCAGTATTGTTGGACCACAAGTTGGTCAAGAGCTGGCAGAGCAAGGTGGCCTCGCGGTGCTTATCGCTATCC
>Ga0075011_10001190_pt1 | contig 13982 bp, 14 predicted proteins | sample TARM_MetaG_T_14_FD_72354 | JGI IMG/M metagenome (GOLD analysis project Ga0075011, IMG submission 72354) | Freshwater microbial communities from Pennsylvania, USA, analyzing microbe dynamics in response to fracking - TARM_MetaG_T_14 | ecosystem: Environmental > Aquatic > Freshwater > River...
GGACTGGACGGTTGTCTGAGAACTCCCATCCAAGTCCCTCAGAGCACGCCCGCACCCGCTCCCACGCCGACAAAACCGCAGGTCATAGCCCTACCCGACGACTTTGCCGGGGCCCTGGGGCGACCCGGCACTCCAACACCACACGCCCCGGACACAGGCACTGGCCTGTGACGACCAGACCGTGGTCATCCAGGCCGGCGAACGCGTTCAGATCAGGGCGAGTGAAGGTCGGGTCAGCGAAGTCGAGGTCCTTGTTGGTGGCGCCGGTGTCAGAAGCCCCGTCACGCAGGACCTCGACGCCTGTGGGCTCACCGACGCGCCGGCCACCACCGACCCGCCACCACCAACCCCGCACCACAACGAGCAGAACCGCGCCCCCGGGTCAGATCGCTACACGCTCATCTGCGAAGTGCCGGTTAAGCGACAAGCTAAGGGCGGCGGCCGTCCCGGGCGCGCGCACAGCGACCTCCCAGGAAACTGTCCAGCAATCCCCCAGCGTCGGGGCGCACACTGGCGGCATGTCCGCGTCCTCGACCCCGGAGGCCAGGCTCGTCGTCGTCGACGACGAGCCGAACATCCGCGAGCTGCTGTCCACATCCCTGCGCTTCGCCGGCTTCGAGGTGCACGCGGCAGCCGACGGCAACGGCGCGCTGCAGCTCGTGCGCGACCTCGAGCCCGATCTCGTGGTGCTCGACGTCATGCTCCCGGACATGGACGGCTTCACCGTCACGCGCCGCATGCGGGACGCCGGGCGCCACACCCCGGTCCTGTTCCTCACCGCCAAGGACGACACCCAGGACAAGGTCCAGGGGCTGACCGTCGGCGGCGACGACTACGTGACCAAGCCGTTCTCCCTCGAGGAGGTCGTGGCCCGGATCCGTGCCGTGCTGCGCCGCACCGCCGGGGCCGCGCCGGTGGAGGAGGCCGTGCTCCGCGTCGGGGACCTGGAGATGGACGAGGACTCTCACGAGGTGCGCCGCGCCGGCATCGACGTCGAGCTCTCCCCCACCGAGTTCAAGCTGCTGCGCTACCTGATGCTCAACGCCGGCCGCGTGCTGTCCAAGTCGCAGATCCTGGACCACGTGTGGCAGTACGACTGGGGCGGCGACGCCAACATCGTCGAGTCGTACATCTCCTACCTGCGCCGGAAGATCGACGCGCTCCAGGGCCCCGACGGCAAGCCTCTGCCGCCGCTCATCCACACCAAGCGCGGCATCGGCTATCTGCTGCGGGCGCCGCAGTCACGCCGGTGAGCTGGGCCCGCCGCCTCCGGGACTGGTACGGCCGCCGCCCGTTGCGCGGCCGGCTGGTCGCCCTCGTCGCGGCGCTGCTCTCCGTGGGGGTGCTCGCCACGGGGCTGGTCACGCAGGCGATCGTCTCCCAGTACCTCGTCCAACAGGTCGACAACCAGCTGCAGCGCACCGTCGCGGACCCCAACGCCTTGGTCCAGACGATCAACCAGGCGGGCGCCGGGCCCAGCGACTACTACGTCCTGTGGCGCACACCGCTGTGGACGCGGCCGATCGCCTGGCCCTTGACCGTGGAACTGCATGGCACCCCCCTCCTTCCCACGCTGACCGAGCAGGAGGTGGAGGACCGCGGCACCCGGCCGTTCACCGTCTCCTCCGAGGGTGGCACCCAGGCCACCCAGTGGCGGGTGATCGTGCTCAACCCGCAGGTGCGGGTCATCGGCGCGGTACCCCAGCGCAGCACCGTCTTCGTCGCGCTGCCGCTCTCCCAGGTCCACGAGGCGTCCCGCATCCTTGGCTGGACCCTGTGGACCTCCGGTGCCGCCATCGTGCTGCTAGGGGCGGCGGCGGCGTGGGCGCTGATCCGCCGCTCGCTGCGCCCCCTCCAGGAGATGGAGACGACGGCGGCGGTGATCGCCGCGGGCGACCTGGCCCGGCGCGTCCCCGAGGCTCCGACGACGACGGAGGTGGGATCCCTCGGCAGGTCGCTGAACACGATGCTCGCGCAGATCGAGCAGGCGTTCGCCGCTCGTGAGGAGTCCGAGCACCGGATGCGCCGCTTCGTCTCCGACGCGTCCCACGAGCTGCGTACCCCGCTCGCCACGATCCGCGGCTACGGCGAGCTGTACCGGATGGGCGCGCTCGACTCCGAGGACAAGGTCGACGACACCATGGGTCGCATCGAGGACGCCGCCCGCCGCATGGGCCGCCTCGTCAACGATCTCCTGGAGCTCGCCCGCCTCGACGAGGGGCGGCCGCTGCGCCGCGAGCCGGTGCCGCTGCTGCGGGTGGTCGAGGACGCCGCGCAGGACCTGCGGGCCCTGGACCCCACGCGCGAGGTGCGCGTCGTCCCGCTCGCGGGCGACGTGCTGCCCGCCGCGTTGACGGTGGTCGGCGACGGCGATCGCCTGCGGCAGGTGCTGACCAACCTGGTCGGCAACGTCGCCCGGCACACCCCGGCCGGATCGGCGGCACGGCTCGCCGTCGGGGTGTGCGACCGTGCCGGCCCCGGCGGCCCTGCCGGCCCCGGCGGCCCTGCCGGTCCCGACCGTCGCACCGCCGTGGTCGAGGTGCGCGACCACGGGCCCGGGGTGACCCCGGAGCAGGCCGAGCGGATGTTCGAGCGCTTCTACCGAGCGGACTCGTCCCGCACCCGCGAGTCGGGCGGGTCCGGGCTGGGGCTCGCGATCGTGGCCGCGATCGTCGGGGCGCACGGCGGTCACGTCGAGGTCAGGTCGCCGGCCGACGGCGGGCTGCTGGTGCGCCTGGAGCTGCCGCTCGCGGAGGGGGCGGCAGACCCCCTCTGACCGTCTCACATATCAAGAACATCTATGCGATCGATAGCCTGAGCGACAGGGAATCGATCACGAGCCACCGCGCAGCCTGTGCCGAGGGGCCGCCGTCGGGCAGGGTCGGCGCATGCACTATCGCCGTACCTCCCTCCTTGCCCGGGCTGCCTCCTCCGCTGCCGCCGCCGTCGTCGTCGCACTGACGCTCTCGGCCTGCGCCGCGCCCGGTGAGGCGGCGGCACCCGGCGACGTCGACGACGCCCCCGCGACCGAGAGCACCGCGGCCGCCACGGACCGCCCCGGGGTGCTCCGCCTCGGCTACTTCCCCAACGTCACGCACGCCCCCGCCCTCGTCGGCATCGCCGGCGGCTACTTCGAGGCCGCGCTCGGCGACGTCGCCCTGGAGGTCCACGCCTTCACCAACGGCCCCCAGGCTCTCGAGGCCCTGCACGCGGGTGCCGTCGACCTGACCTTCACCGGCGCGAACCCCGCCATCAACGCCTTCGTCTCGGCCAACGGTGAGTCGCTGCGTTTCGTCGCCGGCACCGCCTCGGGCGGGGCCCAGCTCGTGGTCCGGGAGGGCATCACCGGCCCCGCAGACCTGTACGGCACCACCCTCGCCACCCCGCAGCTCGGCGGGACCCAGGACGTCGCCCTGCGCATCTGGCTGGAGGACCACGGCTTCGCCACCGACCTCGGTGGCGGCGGCGACGTCTCCGTGACCCCCACGGACAACCCGCAGACCTTCCAGCTCTTCCAGTCCGGTCATCTCGACGGGGGGTGGCTGCCCGAGCCGTGGGCCTCACGCCTCGTGCTCGACGCCGGTGCCCACGTCCTGGTCGACGAGCGCGACCTGTGGGAGGGCGGCGAGTTCAACACCACGATCTTGGTCGCCTCGACGGACTTCCTGTCGGCCCACCCCGACGTCGTCGAGGACCTGCTGAGCGGACTGGTCGCCGCCATCGACTCCATCGAGACCGACGAAGCGCGTGCTCGCGAGCTGTCCAACGACCAGATCGCCCACAGCGCGGGGGGTCGCCTCGACGATCACGTCATGGAGCGCGCCTTCGGCAACCTCACCTTCACCGTGGACCCGCTCGCCTCGGCGTTGTCGACCCTGCAGGAGAACGGTGTGCGGGCGGGCACTACCCGGCCCGCGAGCCTCGACGGCATCTACGACCTGCGTCCCCTCAACGCCGTGCTCCGCGCGGCGGGCCGGGAGCCGGTGTCCGCGGCGGGTCTCGGCGCCGAGTGACCGCCGCAGCCGCCGCGACGCCACGCACGTCCGGCGACGCCCACCACCAAGGAGCAGCGAGCATGACCACGCCAGTGACCGACGAGGCCCGGGATGTCACTCCCCACGGGGTGACGTCCGCGGGCGTCCCGGCCCCCGCAGTCTCCCTGCGGGGGGTGACCAAGCGCTTTGCCCCGTCGGCACCACCCGTGCTCGACGGCATCGACCTCGACATCGAGGCAGGCGAGTTCGTCTGCCTGCTCGGGGCGTCGGGCTGCGGCAAGTCGACCCTGCTGAACATCCTCGCGGGCCTCGAGCCCGCGACCTCCGGGGAGGTGCTCAGCCCACCGGCCGCGCTGATGTTCCAGGAGTCGGCGCTGCTGCCGTGGCTCACCGCGAGCCGCAACGTCGAGCTCGCGCTCAAGCTGCGCGGCGTGCCGCGGGCCGAGCGTCGCGAGCGGGCCGCCGATCTGCTCGGCCTGGTGCGCCTCGACGGCGCGGCCGGCAAGCGGGCGCACGAGCTCTCCGGGGGGATGCGGCAGCGGGTGGCGCTCGCCCGGGCGCTCGCCCAGGAGCGGGACGTGCTGCTCATGGACGAACCCTTCGCCGCGCTGGACGCCATCACCCGTGACCTGCTGCACGACGAGCTGGAGCGGGTGTGGCGCTCGACCGCCCGCACGATCGTCTTCGTCACCCACAACGTCCGTGAGGCGGTGCGCCTCGGCCAGCGTGTGGTGCTCATGTCCTCGCGCCCCGGCCGTATCGTGCGGCAGTGGCGCGTGGCCGACCATGACCGCGCCACCCTTCCTGCCGAGATCACCTCCCACCTCCGAGAGGAGATCAGCCGCCATGCCCGTTGAAACCGTGCCCGTGACGAACGGCGACAGCCTGCCCACCCAGATTCACGGCGAGCCGCTCCCGGCCAGCGCCTACCCGCCGTCGGCGGGGCTCGACCCCGACGCCGTCCCGCATGCGGCCGAGCCCACCCTCGCGGGGGTCGAGGCCGGCCTGGACGCGCTGCAGCTCGACACGCCGGCGTCGTCGGGCAGCAGCGCCACGGCGCTGGGCCGCGCCCTGCTGTCCCGGGGCGGGCCGCCGCTCGCCGCGATCGCCTTCCTGCTCGTGGTGTGGCAGGGCATCGTCTGGTCGCAGTGGCAGCCGCTGTGGATCATCCCGTCCCCGGCGCAGGTGTGGGACGCCCTGGCCGCCGCGGCGGCGTCGGGCCAGCTCTGGCAGGCGCTCGCCACCACCCTGGAGCGGGGAATCATCGCCTTCTTCGCCGCCATCGCGATCGCGACGCCGGTGGCCGTGGTCATGGCGCGCGTGCGGTGGGTGCGGATGATGTTCGGGCCGATCGTGACCGGCCTCCAGGTGCTGCCCTCCGTGGCGTGGGTGCCGGTGGCGATCCTGTGGTTCGGGTTGTCGAACGCGACCGTGTACTTCGTGGTGCTCATGAGCTCGGTGCCGGCCATCATCAACGGGATCGTCGCCGGCATCGACCAGGTGCCGCCGTTGCTGCGCCGGGTCGGCACGGTGCTCGGGGCCGGGCGCCTGCAGATGGCGCTGCACGTCGTGCTGCCCGCCGCGCTCCCCGGCTACCTCGCCGGTCTCAAGCAGGGCTGGGCGTGGGCGTGGCGGGCGCTGCTCGTCTCCGAGCTGATCGCGGTCGGCGGCGCCATCGGCTTCGGCCTCGGCACCCTGCTCAACCAGGGCCGCACCTTCGCCGACATGCCGCTGGTCATCGCCTCGACCCTGGTCATCGCCGTCGTCGGCATCGTGATCGAGCTTCTCGCCTTCGCCCCCCTCGAGCGCCTGGTCCTGACCCGCCGCGGCCTGGTCCGGTAGCTCCGACGTCTCCCGTCAAGCGGCCCACCAACGGTTCGGCCGACCACCCGAAGCGCCTGGTCTGCTGCCGGGCGCCCGGCGCCGTCGTCGTCAGGTCAGGGCCAGCACCGCGAGCAGGGAGGTGCCGGTGACGACGGCGGTGGCGGCGGCGCCGAGGACGATCAGCCGGCCACCTGTGCGCAGCAGGCGGGGGACGTCGATGCCGAGGCCGAGGGCGAACATGGCGGCGACGAAGGCCCCCGTCCCGACCTGCTCCGCGAGCGTCAGCACGGCGTCCGGCACCGCTCCCGCCGAGCGCAGCAGCACGGCCGTCAGGAAGAGCAGGATGAACGGCGGCACCGGCCAGGACCGGCGCCGTGCGGCACCGGCCGTGACAGGGGCCGTGCCGTCGGTGACAGGAGCCGTGCGGGAGGTACGCCCCCACACCGCCCCCACACCGGCGACGAGCGGGGCGAGCAACGCGACCCGGGCGAGCTTGGCGACGGTCGCCGTGGCGAGGGCCGGGGCGGAGACCACCCCGCCCGCGGCGACCACCTGGGCAGTCTCCGGCAGTGCCGCCCCGATCCACAGCCCCGCCTGCGCGTCGCTCAGGCCGAGCGCCCCGGCGAGCACCGGAACCGCGAGCACCAGGAGGGTGCCGTAGAGGGTGACCATGGCCAGGGCCGCGGCGGTGGCCTGCGGCAGCGTGTGGGCCGCGTCCTCGCGTGAAGCGCCCCGCTCGACCGTCGCCGTCATGGCCGAGATCGCCCCCGCCCCGCACACGGCGAAGCCCGAGGCGCTGAGCAGCCCCAGCTCCCGGGAGACACCGGGCCGCCGGGCCGCCAGCAGCGTCATCGTGAAGGTCACCGCCAGAGTGAGCACGACGACGACGAGGCCGCGCACCCCGAGCGCCCGGACGTCGTCGAGAGACAGGCGCAGACCCAGGAGCACGATCCCGGCTCGCAGCACCACCCGCGCGGTGAAAGCCGTCCCCGGCCGGAAGGCCTGCCAGCGCGGCTCCCGGTCCCGCGGGGCCCGGCGCATCCACGCGCTCACCGCGCTGGTGGTCACCGTGCCGAGGGCCAGCGCGAGCAGCAGGGGCGACATCCCGCCCGTCCACGGCGCAGCGACGAGCACCAGGAACGTCGCGGCGGCGGAGAGCAGAAGGCCAGAGACGAGGGGCACCGCACCACGATTCCTGGCACGGACCGGCGGCCGACGCGCACGGCGCCCTCCGCTCACCCGTGTGTCCGCTCCCTGCAGCCCGGGGATCGGACCGCGTCACCACCTCGTCCCGACACCGACACCACTGGGTGAACCAGCCCGCAACGGTGCCGCAACCATGTCGCAACGGTGCCGCGTCGCCGCCTCGACACCGCAGACCCGCGGAGTCGTAGGCTGGCGATGAAATCACCCCTCCGACCGAAAGCCTGGTTCTCATGGGCGTCACCGTGCATGACGCACCGCAGTGGTTCCGTTCCTCGTTCGTCCGCTCCGCGCGCGCCGCGGGGGCCACCGCCTCCGACGATCAGCTCGAGGACACCGCTCAGCAGCTCGTCGAACGGTGGTCGGACGAACGCCGCCACTTCCACGACCTGAGACACCTCGCCACGGTGCTGCACCGGGTGGACGAGTTCTCGCAGGAGACCCACAACCCGCATCTGGTCCGGCTCGCCGCCTGGTACCACGGGGCGGTCTTCACCGTGGACAAGGCCGACACGTACGCGCTCAAGGGCGGCGAGCAGACCCCGGCCGGCGCCGAGCTCGCGCGCAAGGAGCTGACCCACCTGGGCGTGCCGTCCGCGAACGCGGACCGGGTCGCGGCGCTCGTCGACTCGCTGCTGCGTCACCTGCCGCCCGCGGGCGACGTCGACGCTCAGGTCCTCAACGACGCCGACCTGTCGATGCTGGCCTGCGAGCCGCAGCGGTACAAGGCGTATGCGCAGGCAGTACGGGCCGAGTACGCGCACATCCCCGCTCGCGACTTCCTCCGTGCGCGCATCCGGATCCTCGAGCGCCTGCTGCAGCGCGGCTCCCTGTACTCCACCCCGCTCGGGCGCGCATGGGAGGGTGCCGCGCGTCAGAACGTCGAGGGTGAGCTCTGCCGGCTGCGCAAGGAGCAGGCGGCGCTGGCGGCGGCGGAGGCCGAGGGCGTCGCGACCGGATAGTCCACCGGCTGGCCGGCCCGCTCCTGCCGACGCCCGCCGCCCGGCGTCGTCCACACCCTGTGGACGACGCCGGAGCGGTCTCCGGCTCCGCGCCTACGGTCGTGGCCGACCCCCGGGAGGTCCGGGGGTGCGAGGACGACGGCGGGCACGACCCGCAGGACGGGGACCAGCATGCGGTACGACGTCGACAGCGAGCGCGTGGCACAGGCCGGCGCGGCGGTGAACGGCTCGGTCGGCACCATCCGTGCCGAGGTGGGCGCGATGATGCGGCACCTGCAGGACCTCCAGTCGAGCTGGCACGGCAGCGCCGCGACGGCCTTCGGCGGGGTCATGGTGCAGTGGCAGGGCGCGCAGACCCAGGTGGAGCAGGCGCTCGACGCGATCCAACAGGCCCTCGGCTCGGCCGCGCGGACCTACGCCGACGCCGAGTCGCAGGCGGCCCGCCTCTTCGCGGCCCGCTGACGCGAAGACGAGACGACGGAAGCCCGTCACCCCCGGTGACGGGGGTGACGGGCTTCCGTCTGTGTTCTTCTTCCCTGCACTCCGGCTACGGCAGAACTCGCTGCGCTCGTCCTACCTCCGCCTGCGCTCCGGTCAGAAGTCCATGCCACCCATGTCGCCAGCCGGGGCGGCCGGGGCCTTCTCCGGCTTGTAGGCGACGACGGCCTCGGTGGTGAGGAACAGCGCGGCGATCGACGCGGCGTTCTGGAGCGCCGAGCGGGTCACCTTGACCGGGTCGGCAACGCCGGCGGCCAGCAGGTCCTCGTAGACGCCGGTGGCGGCGTTGAGACCGTGGTTGGTCGGCAGACCCTTGACCCGCTCCGCCACGACGCCGCCCTCGAGGCCGGCGTTGATGGCGATCTGCTTGAGCGGGGCCGAGATGGCGGCGGCGACGATCTGCGCACCGGTCGCCTCGTCACCCTCGAGTTCGAGCTTCTCGAACGCGGCGGCACCGGCCTGGAGCAGGGACACGCCACCACCGGCGACGATGCCCTCCTCGACGGCGGCCTTCGCGTTGCGCACGGCGTCCTCGATGCGGTGCTTGCGCTCCTTGAGCTCCACCTCGGTGGCCGCACCGGCCTTGATGACGGCGACGCCACCGGCCAGCTTGGCGAGGCGCTCCTGCAGCTTCTCACGGTCGTACTCCGAGTCCGACTTCTCGATCTCGGAACGGATCTGCGCGACGCGACCGGCGATCATCTCGGCGTCGCCGGAGCCCTCGACGATGGTGGTCTCGTCCTTGGTGACGACGACCTTGCGGGCGCGGCCCAGGAGGTCCAGGGTCGCGTTCTCCAGCTTGAGGCCCACGGTCTCGGTGATGACCTGGCCGCCGGTGAGGATCGCGATGTCCTGCAGCATGGCCTTGCGGCGGTCGCCGAAGCCCGGGGCCTTGACGGCGACGGACTTGAAGGTGCCGCGGATCTTGTTGAGCACGAGGGTGGCCAGGGCCTCGCCCTCGACGTCCTCGGCGATGATGAGCAGCGACGCGCCCTGCTTCATGACCTGGTCGAGGATCGGGAGCATGTCCTTGACGTTCGAGATCTTGGACTCGACGAGCAGGACGTACGGGTCCTCGAGGACGGCCTCCTGGCGCTCCGGGTCCGTCTCGAAGTAGCGAGCGAGGAAGCCCTTGTCGAAGCGCATGCCCTCGGTGAGCTCGAGCTCCAGGCCGAAGGTGTTGGACTCCTCGACCGTGATGACGCCCTCCTTGCCGACCTTGTCGAGAGCCTCGGCGATGAGCTCGCCGATCGCCGGGTCGCCGGCCGAGATGGCGGCGGTGGCGGCGATCTCGTCCTTGGTCTCGATGTCCTTGGCGGCGTTGAGCAGCTGGGCGGTCACGGCCTCGACGGCCTTCTCGATGCCGCGCTTGACGGCGATCGGGTTGGCGCCGGCGGCCACGACACGCAGACCCTCCTTGACGAGGGCCTGGGCAAGGACGGTGGCCGTCGTGGTGCCGTCGCCGGCGACGTCGTCCGTCTTCTTGGCGACCTCCTTGACGAGCTCCGCACCGATCTTCTCGAAGGGGTCCTCGAGCTCGATCTCCTTGGCGATGGAGACGCCGTCGTTGGTGATCGTGGGGGCGCCCCACTTCTTGTCGAGCACGACGTTGCGGCCCTTGGGGCCGAGGGTCACCTTGACAGTGTCAGCGAGGGTGTTGAGCCCGCGCTCCATGCCACGGCGAGCTTCCTCGTCGAAAGCAATGATCTTGGCCATGGGGAATTGATCCTCCGCTGGATGGCGTGTGCACGGCCGGCGAGATGCCCGCGACGGACGGTTCGCACCCCCGCGTTCAGGTCACGCGCGGGTACCAACCTCACCTGTCGGCCAGGGTTGACGATCACCCTGCGAGCACCGAGCCACGACGCCGCCGGGGCGGCGCGCTGTCACTCGGCACCCGAGAGTGCTAACGGCAATATTGGCACTCGACCCCCGAGAGTGCAAGAAGGTCCGCCAACGGCGAACCCCCCGTCGACGGCGCCGGGCCGCCGACACCGTCCGACGACCCTCGTCCGTGTGCGACGGTCCCGACACGTCGACGCCGAGACGTGCGGGTGTCCCGGCGTCGTAGCGCAGCCCGGACGGTGGGGAGCGTCGTCGCCGCGGTCACCCGGATAACGGAACACGCCGGGGAGAGCTGCTGCCCTCCCCGGCGTGGCCGCGGGTCATGTGAGCCGGGACGTCAGGCGGCCGGCGTGAGTGCGCTGCGGATGATGACGACGACGTCACCCTGGCGGAGCGTCTGCTCGGAGACCGACTCGGCCGGGATGCCAAGAGCCACGGCGACCGCCGCGGCGGTGTCGGAGTTGCCGGGGGTGTACCAGACGCTGGTTGCCTCGGGCGGGTTGTCGCCGGAGAAGGTCTCGGCCGCCACGGAGGTGAAGCCCTGTGCCGTGAGCGCCTCCTGCCCGCGACCGGCCTCGCCGTTGATGCCGCTCGCGTTGAGCACGCGGACCTCGGCCCCCAGGTCGGCCGCTGCCAGCAGCGTCGTCAGGTCGCCTCCCTCGGCGGGGGCCTCGCCCTCGGCCGGCGGCTCCCCCTCAGCCGGGGCCTCGCCCTCGGCGGGCGCCTCACCCTCGGCCGGCGGCTCCCCTTCAGCGGGCGCCTCACCCTCGGCCGGCGGCTCGCCCTCGGCCGGCTGGGTCTGCGACGTGTCGCCGCCCGCCTCGTCGGCGGTACCCGGGTCGCGCGACAGGTACGTCACGCCTGCCACCGCGACGGCGACGGCGAGGGCGGCGACCAGCAGGAAGGGCCACACGGTGCTCCACCGTGAGCGCGGTGCGCGGTGCACGCCCACCGGGGCGTCATCAGGGCTGCGGACGTCGAACTCGTCGGGCGGGTACGGGTACGGGTACTGGCTGCGGCTCACGGCGCTCAGGGTATCGGGTCGGCCCCGGAGAGCGGACCGCTCAGGCTCCGCTCTCGGTCAGGCGGCGCGCCGAGCGCGCCCGCTGGCGCGTGGCGCGCAGGCGGCGCAGCCGCTTGACGAGCATCGGGTCGGCGGCGAGTGCCTCCGGGGTGTCGATCAGCGCGTTGAGAACCTGGTAGTACCGGGTCGCCGTCATGTCGAACAGCTCGCGCACGGCCTGCTCCTTGGCCCCCGCGTACTTCCACCACTGTCGCTCGAAGGCGAGGATCTCGCGGTCCCGTTCCGAGAGTCCCGCTGCGGCGGACGCAGCCTCCGAGGGCGTGGCCGCCGTCGTGATGGTCTGGAGCGCGGGTTCACTCATGTCTTGCAGGGTAAGCCGCGAACGACACGGATGTCATTTGCCGCGCGGCGGTTCCGGCTCAGTGCTCCGGCCGCCTGCCGACGGCCGCCGTGCGCGGGTAGCCTCCCGGTCGTGACGACCGTGCCCGCGCCCTGCCCCACCGACTCCCCCACCGACTCCTCAAGCGTGCCCGCCGGTCCCGTGAGCCGGCGTCCGCTGGCCGAGGTGGTCGACCCCGGGTGGGCGACCGCCCTCGCCGACGTCGAACCGCAGCTCCATGCGATGGGCGACTTCCTGCGCGCGGAGCTCGCCGCCGGCCGGCAGTACCTGCCCGCGGCCGCCGACGTGCTCCACGCGTTCCAGCGCCCGTTCGAGCGGGTGAAGGTGCTGATCGTGGGCCAGGACCCGTACCCGACGCCCGGCCACCCGATGGGGCTGTCGTTCTCCGTGCAGCCGGACGTGCGCCCCGTCCCCCGGTCGCTCGCGAACATCTACACCGAGCTGATGGCCGACGTCGGAACCCCGGCGCCGTCGAACGGCGACCTGCGGCCGTGGGCGGACCAGGGCGTCATGCTGCTCAACAGGGTGCTCACCGTGGAGCCGGGCCGGGCAGGCTCGCACCGGGGCAAGGGATGGGAGGCGGTGACCGAGGCGGCGATCCGCGCGCTGGTCGCACGTGGGCTCCCGCTCGTCGCCGTCCTGTGGGGCCGCGACGCGGCGTCGCTGAGGCCGTTGCTGGGTCACGTGCCGTGCGTCGAGTCGCCGCACCCGAGCCCGCTCTCGGCGCACCGCGGGTTCTTCGGCAGCCGGCCCTTCTCGCGCGTGAACGCCCTGCTGGAGGCGCAGGGGGCGGGGCCGGTGGACTGGCGCCTGCCGTAGCGCTGTGCAGGCACCCCAGGCACCCCAGGCGCCTCAGCTGCCGTCGCGCAGGTCGGCGAGGCGTGTCGCGCTGAAGCGGATCGAGCGGAAGCGGACCGCGCACCCGTCGCCGGTGGGCGACTGCACCTCGAACCCGACCTTGTACGGCATGTCGGTGAGGGGAAGCGCGAAGTGGCGGATCAGCTTCCAGTGGCTGCCATCGTCGGAAGCGTGGAAGGCGACAGCCCGGCCGGTGCGTGAGATGCGGAGCCAGGTCTCGGCGGTGTCGAGGACGAAGGCGTTCGCGTCGTCGGCAGCACCGTCGCAGACGACGGAGACGATCATGGGCTCGCCGTCGGGTGCGTACTCGAAGCACAGCTTGGCCCAGTGGCTGGCATCGGCCCACAGGAGGAGGACGCCGGCGTCGAAGGTGGAGGCGAACTGCACGGAGACCTGGGCACTCAGCTGCCACTCGTCGCCTGCTGGCGTGCCGAGGAGAGTCGGCGCGTTCAGGGTCACGCCGGCGTTCGGGTCGGCGGTCCGGTCGGCACCGGGATCAATGAAGATGTCGGTGCGGGCGGGTGCCGTCCCGGTGATCCCGTCGCTGGTGAGCGACCAGATGCCGTCCGCGGAGGCCGCGAGAGGGAAGGGAAGTTCGGGGACGTCGATGTCGGGCATGGTGATCCTTGGGTGTCTGGGCGGTCGTGGGGAAGGCGAGGGCCGGGTGGGACGACTCCCCACCCGGCCCTCGGTCCATCAGCTGTTGCGGACTGCTTCTTCCCGGTCACGGAAGTACGAGACGGTGTCGCGCACGAGCGAGTCCAGCACCGACGGCTCCGGCCGGCCGTAGCGGGCCGGGTACGGTGCACCACCCGGCCCCAGAGGCTCCGGTGTGACGAATCGTCCGGGGGCGTTGTGACCGATGATGTACAGCGCCCGGATGATGGTGTCGAGGTCCATCGACCCGCGACCCAGTGCATCGCGGTTGCTGTCGGCCATGTGGAGGTTGACCAGTCGGTCGCCCGCTTCAAGGAGGGCGAGCCCGATGTTCTTCTCCTCGACCTGCATGTGGTACGTGTCGCCGTTGATGTGCTGCACACCGGGGCTGTCGACGTCCGCGATGTAGGCGACGGCATCCGCCACGGTGTGGACCAGCGAGACCTCCGCAGAACGGATCGGCTCGACCGCGGCCTTGATGCCGGCGCCCACGAACTCGTCGGCGACGATACGCATCGCCTCGACGCTGCGGTGCCATTCCGAAGAAGGGCTATTCATGTGAGTGCCCACCTGGGGTAGGGTCGGCGAGTGGCTGAGGGTCTGTACGGTGATCGGTGTAAAGGGCTATTCATGTGAGTGCCCCGGTGTGAGGTGTGGTTGTCGCCAGGGTCGGCCGGCGTGCTCGACGTCGAGGGTTCCGGGGGTGCTGCGGCCGG
>Ga0075011_10001191_pt1 | contig 13982 bp, 15 predicted proteins | sample TARM_MetaG_T_14_FD_72354 | JGI IMG/M metagenome (GOLD analysis project Ga0075011, IMG submission 72354) | Freshwater microbial communities from Pennsylvania, USA, analyzing microbe dynamics in response to fracking - TARM_MetaG_T_14 | ecosystem: Environmental > Aquatic > Freshwater > River...
GAACAACTCTACGACAAGTTTTTTGTCGCCCGTCAGCCCATATTCACCGCGCAGATGCGCGTATGGGGCTACGAGCTTCTTTTCCGTCACGGGGAAGGCATCGAGGAAGCCGTGTTCTCGGACGGGGACCAGGCCACGACCCAGCTCATCGCCGACGGCTATAACCTGGCGGTGCGGGGATTGCGTCAGGGGGCCAAGGCCCTGGTCAATTTTCCCCGCAGCGTGCTCGTCGGCGAGGCGCCGTATGTATTGCCTGCGGATCAGTGCGTAGTGGAGATTCTGGAGACGGTCACGCCTGAGCCCGAAGTGATAAGCGCCTGCCTTGAACTCAAGAAGCGGGGCTACGCCTTGGCTCTGGATGATTTCGAAGGAGGGCTAGGCCTTGAGCCCCTGTGCGAGATAGCCGACATCATCAAGGTCGATGTTCTGGGCAAGACCCCGGTACAGGTCCGCGCCATCGTCGAGGGTCTCCAAAAGTACGATGCCACGCTGCTGGCCGAAAAAGTGGAGAACCACGACATTTTCAAGGTCTGCAGAAATCTGGGCTTTACGTATTTCCAGGGTTTTTTCTTCAATCGCCCGGAGATCATTCCCGGGAGAAAACTTTCCACAAGTCAAGTCAACAAGATCAAGTTGTTACGGGAGCTGAGCGCCCCGGAGGTCGATTCCTCTCGTTTGGTGGAAATCATTCAGACCGACCTGTCCATTTCTTATCGGTTACTCAAGTACATCAATTCCGCGTTCTTCGGATTGCAGATCAAAGTCACCTCCATCCCGCGCGCGGTGTCCATGCTCGGGTCCCGCAATCTGCGGCAATGGCTGCAGGTGGTCATCCTCTCCGACGTCAGCACCGAGGACAAGGCCCATGAACTGGTCCGCATTTCCGTGCAACGAGCCCGCTTTCTGCAGTTGCTTTCCGCCAGGCACCCCGTGCCCTTCGATCAGGACGGCATGTTTCTGCTGGGCTTCTTTTCCTTGCTCGACGCCATTCTGGACCAGTCCATGGGTCTGGTGCTGGAGGGGATTCCCCTGGATCCCGCCATCAAGCGGGCCCTTGTTGACGCGGACGATCCCAATGCGGCCTGGATCGGCCTCCTTGATGAACTAGACCGCTGCAACTGGCCTCGGCTGACCAGAAAGGCGGAACAGACCGGAGTGCCCATCACTTTGGTCAACAGACTGGCCGCCGAGGCTTCGATCTGGGCGACATGGGTCATGAGTTGAGCGGGCAAGGCTTCCTGATGCTTAGCGCGCTACCGCATAACTCGATGATCTTATTTTAAAAATAGTCAACGTTCAGGGTGTCCGCATGGCAGAACTCTTGTTGCATCCCGTGTTCTTCAACTCCCTGGCCCTTGTCCTGGGTTTGTGCCTGGGCAGTTTCTACAATGTCTGCGTGCACCGCTATCTTGTGGGCCAGTCCGTGGTCCGGCCCGGTTCGCATTGTCCGGCCTGTGGCCACGTCCTGTCCTGGTGGGAGAACATTCCGGTGTTGTCCTATGTGCTGCTCGGGGCGAAGTGCAGCTCCTGCAAGGGAAAGATTCATTGGCGCTATCCCGCTGTGGAGCTTCTTTCCGGAATCCTGGCCCTGCTTTTCGCAGTCAAATTCGGTCCAACGGCGCAGTGGCTGACCTACATGGTTTTTCTGGGCATTTTTCTGGTCGCCAGCTTCATCGATCTGGACTCCTTCATCCTGCCCGACGTCCTGACCTACCCGGCCGCGATCCTGGCCATGTCCACTCCGCTTTTTCTGCCCGTGGACTGGCTTGAGACCGTGCTCGGAGGCTTCTGCGGCGCAGGCATTTTCCTCGTGTTGCAGCAGGGTTACCTGCGTTTGCGCGGCATCGACGCCCTGGGCACCGGAGACATAAAGCTCATGCTCAGCCTCGGGGCCCTGGTGGGGCTGTCCCTGTTGCCGCTCATGATTCTGCTCTCGGCCCTTTCGGCCCTGCTCGTGGCTGTTGTGTATCTGCGTAGTCCCGAAGGTCAGGGCATGCGCACGGCCGTGCCCTTCGGACCCTTCCTTTGCCTCGGGGCCGTGATGACGCTGCTCTGGGGAGACAGGATTCTGGACTGGATTCTCGTTTTTTAAAAGCGCAAGTCAGCCTCTCTTCCGCTCCTTTTTGATCTATACGCACATGTACTGGTTGGTCAGTCAATGTATTGTTTGGTTGACCAACAAGTGCATTGCATTGCACATGCGTGCGTTCTTTCAGGCAAACAAGCCTATTTATATTGACCTGTTGCAAAACTTTGGATAGCGACAGCGGTTCTCGAATCGTCCAAACTACGTACGTATTTTCCTTGTTTCTTCGCATCACGAGGCACATCTTCAGCCGGCACTGCCGGCTCAAGCGTATATTGGTGTCGTTGGTGGCTGGACAAATTTGCAAGGAGGTTGTTTGCCTATGCTGGCCCCGCAGATGTTAGGGATTAGCATCATCCTGCCGTTTATCGCGGCAGCGCTGTGTCTGATCAATGTTCCAACCCTGAGATCCGCGCTGGTGATAGGCACCGGCGTGGTCGTTTCCCTCGCATCGCTCATGCTGGTGCAGTCGGAAACGTTTTCCCTTACCCCCGGGAGTATGCTCGGGATCAACCCCGACGGATTGATCGCGGTCCTCGATTTCGCGCTCCTGTTCGTCATCCTGGGCATCGCCTACAGGCTCAAGAACAAGCTCATCGCCGTCTTGACCCTGCTGCAGATCGTGCCCCTGGCCTTTCTCGAACTGTTCATGAATCCGGGCGAGAGCATGGGCCCGGCCCTGTACGTGGATCAGTTTTCCATGATCATGTGCATGGTCATCTCCATCGTCGGCTCCCTGATCTGTCTGTACGGCTTGCCCTACATGCGGGAGCACGAGCATCACCTGAAGCTCGAAAAATCCAGGCAGGGAAGATTCTTTTTTTTCATGGTCCTCTTTCTGGGTGCCATGAACGGGCTGGTCTTTTCCAATAACTTGCTGTGGCTCTACTTTTTTTGGGAAGTGACCACCCTGTGCTCGTTCATGCTCATCAAGCATGACGGTACAGAAATCGCGGTCAAAAATGCCACCCGCGCTTTGTGGATGAACATGCTGGGCGGCGTGGCCTTTGTCTTCGCCATGATCATCTTCCGCTCTCAGGGCCTGCCCCTGTCTTTGCAGGAAATCATTACCGCCGAATCCGCCTCCAAGCTGGCCCTGCTGCCGGTCGGCCTCCTGTGCTTCGCCGGTTTCACCAAGGCGGCCCAGATGCCCTTCCAGAGCTGGCTGTGTGGTGCCATGGTCGCGCCCACGCCCATCTCCGCGCTGCTGCACTCAAGCACCATGGTCAAGGCGGGCGTGTATCTGGTCATCCGTCTGGCTCCGGCTTTCGCCGGTACCCTCTTCAGCAATTACGTGGCCCTGTTCGGTGCCTTCACCTTCCTGGCTGCGGCCGTTCTGGCCCTGTCCCAGAGCAATGGAAAGAAAATCCTGGCCTATTCGACCATCAGCAACCTGGGCATGATCGTGGCCTGCGCGGGCATCAACACGCCGGCAGCCATATCCGCGGCGGTGCTGCTGATCGTCTTTCACGCCATCTCCAAGGCCCTCATGTTCCTGTGCGTGGGCAGCATTGAACAGAAGATCGGCAGTCGCGACATCGAAGACATGCGCGGCCTGGTCGACATCATGCCCCGCACGACCATGATGGCCGCGATCGGCATGGTGACCTTGTTCCTGCCGCCCTTCGGAGCCCTGCTCTCCAAATGGATGGCGGTGGAAGCCTCGGCCCATCTGCCCCTGGTGGTCATTATGCTGGCCCTGGGCTCGGCCCTGACCATGGTTTTCTGGGGACGCTGGCTCGGCATGATCATGACCTCCGTGGTGCCCGACAAGGCCCTGCAGACCGAGAGGATGCCTCTCTTCTTCAGCGTGCCGCTGTGGACCCTTGCCGTGTCCGCCGTGGTGATCAGTTTCGCCGCCCCTGGGCTCTACACCTCCATGGTGCTGCCGGTCCTGGAGCGCTTCTACTCAGCTGACCTCTACACTGCGGCCCGTGGCGTCATCTCCAACAACATCGGCATGTTCGCCATATATCCCGTGTTCGTGGTAATGGCTCTGGGCGTCATCTACGCGGTGCGTGCCTCGTCGGCCAAGCGCTTCTTCCGGCGCGGCGACTACGTCACCCCGTACGTCTGCGGGCTGCAGGACCCTGCCGACTCCCGCAGGCTCGGATTCAAGGGGCCCCTTGGCGTGTGGTCCGAATTCAAGACCACCAACTACTATATGGAAAACATCATTGGCGAATCACGGATCACCGGGTGGATCAATCTGGTCGCCATCGGCATCCTGATCATCTTGCTGGCGGGGGTGTTTTAAATGGACTTCAAGACATTCAGCTTCGTCATTCTGGCAGTCATCCTGGCGCCCATTGCCGGCGGCCTGTTGGCCGGTATCGACCGTCGTCTCACCGCCTGGTTCCAGGGCCGCTTCGGGCCGCCCATCCTGCAGCCCTTCTACGACGTGATCAAACTCCTGGGCAAGGATCGCCAGGTGGTCAACTACTGGCAGATCTTCTGCGTGCACATCTACCTGATCTCCGCGGTGTTGTGTGTGGCCCTGTTTGCCATGCAGGCCGACCTGCTCATGATCTTCTTTGTCATGACCATCGGGGCGGTGTTCATGGTCGTGGGCGCCATGGCCGTGCCGTCACCTTACTCCCAGCTCGGCGCGCAGCGCGAACTGATTCAGATGCTGACCTACGAGCCGCTCCTGATCATCGTCTTTGTCGGCATCTACCTGGTCACCGGCAGCTTCAAGATCGACGACATCCTGACCTACGAGCGTCCGATCTTCCTCATGCTGCCGCTTCTCTATCTGGTGCTGACCTTTGCCCTGACCATCAAGCTGCGCAAATCGCCCTTCGACATCTCGACCAGCCACCACGCCCATCAGGAAGTGGTTCGCGGTGTGCTGACCGAGTATTCCGGCCCCTATCTGGCCATCCTAGAAATCGCCCACTGGTACGAAATCGTGCTCATCCTGGCCATCTGCGGCCTGTTCTGGAGCACGAGCTGGATTGGCCTGGTGGTGCTCTTGGCCCTGACCTACATGGCCGAGATCATCATCGACAACGTGACCCCCAGAATGACCTGGAAGTGGATGCTGACGTACGTGTGGGCGGTGGGCATCAGCCTGTCCTTCTTCAACATGGCGCTTCTGTACGCCAAGTCCCTCTAAGCACTTAAAGAACGGAGTTCAGATATGGGCTTTTTTCAAGAACTGCTGCACAAATCCCGGATGAAGTCCCCGTGGCTCATCCATTTCGATTGTGGAAGCTGCAACGGGTGCGACATCGAGGTTCTGGCCTGTCTCACCCCTGTCTACGACGTCGAGCGGTTCGGCGTGCTGAACATCGGCAACCCGAAACACGCCGACATCCTCGTCGTGTCGGGCACGGTCAATCCCAGAAACGCCAAGGTCCTCAAAAACATCTACGACCAGATGCCCGAGCCCAAGGCCGTCATCGCCATCGGCGCGTGCGGCACCTCGGGCGGTGTCTTCCGCGAAGCCTACAACGTGCTTGGCGGCGTGGACAAGGTCATTCCCGTGGATGTCTACGTGCCGGGCTGTCCTTCGAAGCCCGAGGCCATCATCGACGGTGTCGTGCTGGCTCTGGAGAAGCTTAAAGTCCGCCAGCCCGAAAAGAACACGGAGCCACTGGTGGCCGACCTCAAGAAGGCCAGGGAGTTTTATGAAAACCGCGAAGAGCGTCAGGTAACGGGGTAAGATATGGCATTTGAAACCAAGAATGTGGAGAAAAACCAGCTCGTGGCCGAAGTGCGGGCCCTCAAAAACGAGGGGCAGCGGCTGGTGACCACGACCTGCGTCGATCTGGGCGAAAGTTTTGATCTGCTGTACCACTTCGACCTGGATCTGCAGATGACGCACCTGCGTCTGAACGTACCCAAAGGTGAGTCCGTGCCGAGCATTTCCGGCATTTACTTTGCCGCCCTTATTATCGAGAACGAGACCCAGGATCTTTTCGGCATCCCGTTTGAAGGTCTGGCCCTTGATTTTGGAGGACATTTCTACCTGGAGGAAGAGGTGAAGAAATACCCCTTCTGCAAAGTCACTGTCGGAAAGACCGAAACAGCCGGGGAGGGAGCATAACATGGCCACCATCGTACCGTTCGGCCCCCAGCATCCGGTTCTGCCCGAACCGCTGCACCTGAGGCTCGTCCTTGAGGACGAGATCGTCAAGGAAGCCCTGCCGACGCTGGGCTATGTGCACCGAGGCCTGGAGACCCTGGCCTCCATCCGTGACATGGACCAGATGGTCCAGATCGTGGAGCGCGTCTGCGGCATCTGCAGCTGTATCCACGCCCACACCTACTGCATGTGCATCGAGGGCCTCATGGGCATCGAAGTGCCTAAACGCGCCGATTACCTGCGCGTCATCTGGTCCGAGCTGCACCGCATGCATTCGCATCTCCTGTGGCTGGGCCTTCTGGCCGACGCGTTCGGCATGGAGAGCATGTTCATGCACGCCTGGCGCATCCGCGAGCGCGTCATGGACGTGCTCGAAGCCACGGCGGGCAACCGCGTCATCATCTCCGTCAACAAGATCGGCGGCGTGCGCCGCGACATGAGCCCGGACCAGCTGCGTTGGGTGCTGCAGGTCGCCGACGAACTGGAGAAGGAACTGGATCTCATCAAACCCGTGCTGACCAACGACTATTCGGTCAAGAAGCGCACCGTGGGCGTCGGCGTGCTGACCTACCAGCAGGCCTACGAACTCGGCGCGGCCGGCCCGCAGCTGCGCGGATCGGGCGTGGCCCAGGACATGCGCATGACCGGCTACGGTGCCTATAAATACATCGACTTCGCCCCGGTGGTGGAGAAGGACGGCGACAGCTGGGCCCGCACCATGGTTCGCTTCCGCGAGCTGTACCAGTCCATCGACATCGTCCGTCAGCTCGTTTCCAGCATCCCGGACGGCGAACTCGCCGCCAAGGTCAAAGGCAAGCCCACCGGCGAGATCGCCTGCCGCTCCGAGCAGCCCAGAGGCGAACTGATGTATTACGTCAAAGCGACCGGGGACAAGTATTTGGACCGCGTGCGCATCCGCACCCCCACGTTCGCCAACGTCCCGCCGCTCCTGGCCATGCTGCCCGGATGCGAGATGGCCGACGTGCCGATTATCGCTCTGTCCATCGATCCCTGCATCAGCTGTACGGAACGTTAAGGAGGCTTTCTCATGTTAGATATGACAGCAACGGTGCTCAGGAACTTCCTGAGCAAAACGCACACGCGGCTCTATCCCTTCCAGGTCCGGGAGGTCTTCGAGAACGTGCGAGGTAATCTCGACATCAGGATCGAGGAGTGCATCCTGTGCGGCATGTGCCAGAAGAAGTGCCCCTCACAGTGCATCACCGTGAACAAGGAAGCAAAGACCTGGGAGGTCGATCCGTATGCCTGCGTGTACTGCGGCATCTGCGAGGAATGCTGCCCCACGAGCTGCCTGTTCATGCCCAAGGACTATCGTAAGCCGGCGAGGACCAAGGAGCTCAACCAGCAGCTCCAGCTCAAAGGGCCCGAAAAGAAAAAGAAAGCCAAGGAGTGATTCCCTGGCAGTGCAAGCATTCAGGCCGCTCCCTTAAGGGGGGCGGCCTTTTTTACGGCAGGTAGGCCTTGGCGATGAGGTAGAGGTCGTGAAAAGGGGTGCCGGACTTGATGGCCGACATCATCTGCATGGACAGGTCCATCTTCATTTCCGTGGCTTCCAGGATCTCCTTCTTGACCAGATTGAGCCTGAATTTGACGAAGTCGTAGTCGAACCCGTCGCAGATGAGGGCGAGCCCGTCTTTGAAGTACTGCGATGAGATATACTCCTGGTAGTCCAGCAGGGAGTCCGCGCCGCTGCGTCGGGCCAGCATGCAGTAGAAGATGAGGTTGATGATCAGCGCCTCGATCTTGAGCTTGTGGTCGATATTCAAAAACTTGGTTTTGTTCAGTTCGGCGTTGTCCAGGTTTTTGAGCATGACCTGGGCGACCTCGAAGACCTGCTTTTCGAAGATGGGCGCGATATGGAACTTGGACAAAAAGCGGATCATCACTTTTTGCGGGTTTTCCTTGGACACGATCCCCAAAAGGCCGATGGCCATGAGCACGTATTTGCGGTGCAGTTCAGCCAGGATGTTTTTCTTGCGCACCTGCGCCAGTTCTTCGCAGCGTGCGGGAGTAAAGGAAGAGGCCGCCAGTTCGAGCAGAAATCTGACATGGGGTTCGCGGGTGTGTTTTGCCTCTTCGTGCAGGAATTCGTCGCCCTTTTTCTTGGAATCCATGGTTTTTTTCACGGACAGCCAGAACGCGGCCACCCCTTCAAGGGGCATCTCCATGAGGTCGAAGTCCTTGGGGGCCACGAGGGACTTGGTGCTGGCCCCGAGCAGCAACTCCGAAACCTGCTCGTTGATGTTTCGTGCGCCGTTCATGGGCCTAGTCGAAACAGAATTCCAGGGTGAAGGTCCCGGCTTCGCAGGAGAAAGGGATGGCGATGGCCACGGCCGAAGTCATGTGCGTGATGGTGTGCCCGTCGCCCATGATGACCGAAGGGGTCGAGCCCTGGAGCTTAAGGCCCATGTCCACCAGGCCGACCCGGGCCTGGCCGGAGATCATGTTCGTGATCTCGCCCATGGCGTCCTGTACGTCCTGCAGGATGTCCTCAATGGCGTCGCCAAGCATCTGCTTGACGATATGCACGGCCGTCTTGCGATCAAAGGAGATGGAGAAGGTGCCCTGCTTGTCGCCGGTGATGCCGATGACGGCGGAGACGTCGCCCCTGGCCATTCGATCTTTCTTGACATAGGGAGTTCCGGCCGTGACTTCGAGGGCGGCCATGGCGGAAAGGACGTCTTTGGTTGCTTTGATGAAGGGTTTGGCCAGCGATGGGTCCATGGGGTTCTCCTTGGGTGGTGTGTGGGTGGAAAACGTCACACCTTGGAATTTCATAAAGAATATTTGTGTGCTGGGTCAACCACAAGACGGCCGCAAGTCTAATTTCTTGTCAGGCAGCGGCCTGGCTGGAATGCGGTCGAACGTTGTCAAGCTGGGCATGGAGAACGGCGACTGTGCCCCAAAGTGGGGCTTGCCAGGCGCACCGGGGCTCTCTACAGGAAGCTCATTCAATTCTTCCGGACGGGCAACGTGCATGTTGCCGAAACAAGCAGCTTGTGGAGAAAAGCATGGAGCAGCGGGTCAAGGAGCATTTGTGTCACGTCTACGGTCTCGGCATGGACGATGTCGAAGAACTGTATGAACTTGGCCGCCAGACCGTCAGGGACACGCTTAGTCGCCTCACCGATGCCTTTGCGCGTTCCGACGCGCAGGAGGTGGCCGACGCGGGTCATATGCTCAAAGGTGCGCTTTTCAACATGGGCCTGCCCGAGCTTGCGGAGCAGGCCAGGGCGCTGGAAGTGGCCGGCAAATCCGGGCAGCTGGAGGAGGTCCGCCTCGTCTATGCGGCTTTTTGTTCTGATCTTTCCCGCTTTTGACGCAGCAGGTTCCTGTCTCGATTCCGGCTTTCCTCTTGCCTCCATGATTTTTCTGGACCACTTGCGCGGCCATCAGTCGTGATGGTGGTGTGGCTCGTCGCCCAGGGGATGGGCGTGGACATGTCGGTGCGGCAGGTGCGTCACGTTTGTCACGAGTCGTCCATCCTTTATGGTCATGAATTGCGTCGTTGTTTGCGCCAGAAAGTCCCAATCGTGGGAAATGATGATGCGGGCCGTGGGCAGGACGTTCAGAATTTCGATGATGCGTTCCCTGGTTTGCGGGTCCAGGCCGTTGGTGGGCTCGTCCAGAAGCAGGACACTGGGCTGCATGGACAGGATGGTGGCCAGCGAGACCAGCTTTTTTTCCCCGCCGGACAGGCGGTGAGTCAGGCGACTTTCAAAGCCGTCCAAGCCCAGCTCCCGCAGGGTTTGCAGCGACCGTTCCCGCGCTTCGTCCACGGACAGTCCCAGATTCAGGGGGCCAAAGGCAACGTCGTCGAGGACAGTGGGATTGAAGAGCTGGTCTTCCGCGTTCTGCAGCACCATGCCCACCTCGCGGCGCAGGGCCCGGAACTCTTTTTCTCCCCGTACCGGCTTGCCATGGAAAAGGACGCGCCCGCTTCGTGGAGGCAGCAGGCCCATGATAATGTGGAAAAGGGTGGTCTTGCCGCTGCCGTTGGTGCCGTAGAGCCCGATCTGTTGTCCGGGGGCAAAGGCGAAGCTTACGTCGTGCAGGACTTCGCGACCCGACGGATAGAAGAAGGAGACATTCTCCAGGGCGAAAATGGGAGTTTCAGACAAAAAAAGCCTCCGGGAAGAAATCCATGAGCACGAGGCCAGCCGTGGCCATCAGCCACAGTGCCGCGAAAAGGGCGTCCTGTCGCCGCGCCTTGAAGCGGACCACGGAGGCGAAACGACCCTGGAATCCGCGCAGCAGCATGGCCTGATAGACCCGGCCGGAGCGGTCGAAACTGTTGACCAGGACCATGGCCAGCAGGTTTCCGATGGTGCGGTAGGTGTGCATGCCGGTGCGCAGCGTGAAGCCGCGCAGTCGTGCCGCTGTAAGCAGTCGTTGCCATTCGTCGGCTATGACGTGCAGGTAGCGGTAGGTGAAAAGGAAGAGAAATACCAGTTTGGATGGCGCGCCGAGGCGGTCCAGAGCGTGGCCCATGGTCGGGGAATCCATGGATGTGACAAGAGCCAGAAAGGTCAGCAGGATGGCGTTGGATTTGAGGGTCGCAAGCCACACGAGCTCCACGCCTTCACGGCTGGCCGCCAGGGGGCCCAGCGTCAGAATCGGCGCGCCGGGCATGGTCAGGGGTACGGTCAGCCATAGGAAGACGATGAAGACGTTGACCAGGGCCACGCGTTTGCACAGCAGTTTCATGGGCGGGGCGCTGAGGGCCAGAATCACTATCGCCAGCAGCAGGGCCGCACCGGCGGCCCCAGGTTCTCTGAGCGTGGCCACGCAGATGGAGAAAATTCCCGCCATGGCCAGGCGCACCCTGGGGTCGAGTCCGTGCACCAGGGACCTGCCATGGGCAAAGGGTTCGTCAAACACGCGGGCGGCTCTTGAAATAGGCGGCCACGCCGATCAGTCCGAAAATCCAGCCGATGCCCCCCACAATTTCCTGCACCCCGGGCCCCTTCTGGCTCTGCTCAAGCAATTCGCGCTGGATGGGCGCGAGTTTGGCGTCGAGCACGGCGGCCACCACATCCTCCACGTCGGACCGGGTCAGACCCGAAGTGCGCGACGCCGCGTCGTTCCCTCCGGAAACTGGGTCTGCCGCAGCGTCAAGCTGCGGCCCTGAAGGCGGTGGGTCTGCGGGAGCGGATGCCTCCGAGAATTCCGCCGCGTCCACAGTCCACTCGTTCTGATGCCCTTCCCCGGCCTGGAGCAGGATGCGCAGGCCAGAGCCGGACTTCTTCGCCTGCTCTGGAACGGGGAAGCGGAAAAGCCCGTCGGCATCGGTCGTTCCGTGCAGCAGCGTCTGACCACTTGCCGCGTCTTGAACTTCAATGAGGCCATGCATGACTCTTTTGGATTTGCTGAAGCTGCACTCGACGACGACTTCGCCCCCTTCCACGTAGGCAAAGACATTGACCCGATGAGCAAGGGCCGGGGCCGAGGAGAGCAGTGCGAATAAAAGGATCGGGAACACATTACGCATGGCGTTCTCCTTCGGGGCCTGCGGCAAAAAGCAAGAGTTCGGGCCGGACCTTGTACAGAAAGGACACGGCCAAAACGGTCACGATGCCCTCCACGGCCATGACCGGCAGGTGGGCCAAAAAGAGGATTCTTGCGGCCTGCAGAAAGCCTTGGTCCGTCCAGGCCAGGGATGCGGCCGTAAGCAGACCGGCCCCGGCTACGGACAGCGCGCCGCAGCAAAAAGCCCCTGCCGTGCGCATGCGGCCCGGGCGGGACAGGAGAGGCCGCAGCAGCAGGAAGCAGAGCACGGCGGGCAGGGCCATGTTGAAGGCGTTGACTCCGATCACCGTGAACCCTCCATACTGGAAAAGCGCGGATTGCAGCATGAGGGCCACCAGAATGGCCGGAAAGGCGGCCCAGCCGAGAATAGCGCCCAGGAGGCCGTTCAAGATGAGGTGGGCGCTTGCCGGACCAATGGGGATGTGGATGAGGGAGCCCACAAAAAAAGCCGCAGCCAGGATGGCCACGGTCATGAGTCGGTCGTAGTCGAGGTGGCGCAGGCCGATGGCTGTTCCGCAGGCGGTCAGCGCCGCGCCCAGGCCCAGTATGGCGGGAGAAAGAACCCCTTCGGAAATGTGCACGAGTCAGCCCCTTCGTTGCGTGGTTCGGGGTGGCATGACAAAAAGCCGGACATGTGTCCATGCCCGGCCCGGACCACGCGCGGTTATTTTTGCACCGGATCGACGAACCGCGTCCACAGCACAGCTCCAAGCTCCACGTCTTTGGCCGCGCCTTGGTGATCCATCTTCTCTTTCGCCGTGTTCAGGGCCGCGAAACCCCACCATCCGGCGAAAGGCACGCCGTAGGTGAACACGCCGCCTGCGTCGGCTTTGATCACTTGGGCGATCATGTACTCGTTTGGCGCTTCGTGCGTGCCGTCCTGATTGTAGAACTCCACCTCGACTTCGGCACCGGGAACGGGCTGGCCGTCAAGCAGCACCTGCCCCTGAAAGACGTTGCCCGCATAGTTGCCAAAGGGCCTGGTCAGCGGGACGATCTCTGTTTTGAGGCCTAAAGGTGCGTCCCAGCCTTCTTCCTCGCCAAAGGCGGGAACCACGGTCTTGGTGTAATGGACAATGAAGCAGTCCTCGGCGGGCTCCCAGTAAGGCGTGGGTTCCATGACGAACTGGTACACGCCGGGCCTTTTGATCTCATAAACTGCGGTCCAGGCCGGATGTTCCATGACCAGGGCGGGCTTTAAGGCGTCTTTGAGTTCCTGGGCTTCGCCATCAAGGAAGAGCTTGAACGAGGCCGGGGCGGCCAGGGGCATGCCGACCATTTCCATGGGATGGGAAAAGGACAGGGTCAGCGTGACGGCGGCGTCCTTCTTGTCCATGACGGCATCCGATGACGGGATGACCATGCCGAAGTGGGCCAGCGCCGGGCTTGAAAGACAGACAATCGCGGTGAGACTGAGCAGAAGGGTCTTGAGCATGGCAACGCGCCTCCGGTCCTGACCGGTCCGCAGCAATACGGATCGCGCCAAGATCTGTAAGTTGAAGATAAGGAATTTGAATCAACGCCCCTGGAGTAACACGGAATGAAGTATGATAACACCCGTGACTGAGGTACAGAGAAACGCCTGATTTTGTCAACCGTTGGGTTTTATTGATGGCGAGGTGCGTGTAAATCCAGGTCGTGCTTGTGTGGGTGGGGCGGGTGTGATGCGGGGATGAGGCCCCCGGCGCGAGGGTTCGCGCCGGGGTGAAAAAACTCAGAGGGGCTTGCTGCGCTTGGTGCCCGGCGTCTTTGTGCGTGCGGGTTTGGCAGGTTTGGAGCCGGTAGGGGCTGGTCCGATTTTGTTTCCGGGATACGATTTGCCTCGGGGCTGTTTTGCTGTGCCTGATGAAGGGATGGGAGCTGCCTCGGCCTCCTTTTGTGCGCCGGTCCTGGGGGCTGTGTTTTTCCCGCCGCCCTTGCCGGGTCCAAAGGGACGTGGGGCAGGGCGGAGGTTTTGCGCGTTGTCGCCCGTTGCCGGGACCAGGGCCCCGCGCACGAGGCACACCTGCTCCACATGGATGTCCAATTCCTGGGCGTAGCGCTTGGCCAGGCGGCTTTCGGCCTCGGTCATCAGCGACAGCACCAGCCCCTTGGCCCCGGCGCGGCCCGTGCGTCCGGCACGGTGCAGATAGTCGCGGCTCTGGCTCGGCACGTCAAGGTTGACCACCAGTTCCACCCCTGTGATATCGAGCCCCCGAGCCGCGATGTCCGAAGCGATGAGCGTCTGGGCCTTGCCCTTGCGGAAGTCGTCCAGAG
>Ga0075011_10001192_pt1 | contig 13979 bp, 11 predicted proteins | sample TARM_MetaG_T_14_FD_72354 | JGI IMG/M metagenome (GOLD analysis project Ga0075011, IMG submission 72354) | Freshwater microbial communities from Pennsylvania, USA, analyzing microbe dynamics in response to fracking - TARM_MetaG_T_14 | ecosystem: Environmental > Aquatic > Freshwater > River...
GGTAACCAATGGAAGATTTGCAACTAGTATTGTTTGTTTTAGGCGCCATAGCCATAGTTGCTGTGCTGGTGCATGGATTTTGGTCTATCAGAAGACAACAACCTAAGTCATTGAAAGATAGTCCAATGGGCAATTTTTATAAGAAACAGGCCGAGAAAGGTGAGTCGAGCCCTAAGCGAATTGATGCCGAAGGATTTGATGCCGAAGGATTTGATGCCGACGGTATTGGTGCTGTGCGAGTGCGTAAAGCTGGCGAACTTGCGCCTAACAACGAGACTCCCGCGGCCAATCCTTATTTGAAGCAGGAAGTGAAGCTAGAGACTAAGCCGCAAGAATTTACATCGCCAGAATTTAAAGCAGAACTTAAACAAGGGCTTAAACCAGAGCTAAAAGTAGAAGCGAAACACGAGCCTATTCCTGCTCAGCCTGATTTTAGCTTGCAGCCACCTGTGGCAAAAGAGCAACACCGTGGTCCTAAAGTTTCGCGCCATGAGCCTGTCTTGAGCACGCAAGCGAACACTCACACGAATGTTCACACTAGCACGCCAGCGCCGCAAATGGGTCAATCCCATGCTGCTATCGTGGCGCAAAAAGCCGCAGAGCAAGAACAGGCGCTACGTGCCGCGCCGCAGCAAAGCGCCTTGTTTGAAGAAAATGAACATCAAGCAGACCATCAAGAAGAGGCGTTTGTCGAACAAGCCGCTGAAGATGAATTAGGTGAGCCACGCGACGTGCTGGTTTTACATGTGGTCGCAAAAGATGGCCAACAGCTGAACGGCGCCGAACTGCTACCTTGTTTCTTAACCTTGAATTTTAAATATGGCGATATGAACATTTTCCATCGCCATGTGGATAATGCAGGCAATGGTAAAGTCTTGTTCTCTATTGCTAACATGCTGAAACCTGGCGTATTTGACCCTGATAACATGGAGCAGTTCAGTACCCAAGGTGTGGTATTTTTTATGACTTTACCTTGCTACGGCGATGCCTTAATGAACTTCTCGATTATGCTTAACTCAGCGCGCCAACTTGCAGACGATATCGATGCCCTAGTGCTCGACGGTCAACGTCTGCCTTGGGGTGAGTTTACTAAGCAAGATTATTTACACCGCATTCGAGCTAACGCTTAGCCGACGCCGCAATTTGGCGGTTTATATATTGATGAGGCCGCTAATTGCGGCCTCATTTTTTGTGATCTACTTTTTGTGATCTAAAGCATTCTGGATAAAGAATATGCAAGACATTCAACTCGATACACTTCTGTCTGAAGACGTTACCCCAGAAAACGCATCGCAGGTGATGCAGGCGCTCAGCCAATCACTGAACGAGCACAACATTCGTTACTATGTGGATGATGCGCCGAGCATTACTGATTCCGAGTACGACAGGTTGATGCAGCGTTTACTCAAGCTTGAGGCGTTATATCCCCATTTGATTGTGGCTGATTCACCGACTCAAAGGGTGGGCGGATTAGCGCTCGCCAAATTTGATCAGATCACTCACCTTAAACCTATGTTAAGTCTGGATAACGCCTTCGATGAAGCGGATTTCAGTGCTTTTCACAAACGTGTCACCGATAAAGTCGGTGAGGTGAGTTTTTGCTGCGAGCCTAAACTCGATGGTCTTGCCGTGAGTATCTTGTATCGCCATGGCGTGCTTGAGCGCGCTGCGACCCGCGGCGATGGTTCAGTAGGTGAAGACATCACTGAAAACGTTAAAACCATTAAATCGATACCGCTTAAACTGCGCGGTAAAGATTTCCCTGAACTTGTTGAAGTGCGCGGCGAAGCCTTTATGCCGAAAGCCGCCTTTGAAGCGCTGAACGACAGGGCGCGCGCCAAGGATGAAAAACTCTTTGTTAATCCCCGTAACGCTGCAGCCGGTAGCTTGCGTCAACTTGACAGTAAAATTACCGCCGCCCGCTCATTGGCTTTTTATGCCTATGCGCTAGGGGTCGTTGAGCCGGATTCTCATCCGTTAGCTAAAACCCATTTCGAGCAGTTACAGCAGCTTAAGTCGTGGGGCTTACCCGTTAGTAGCGAAATCAAAATCTGCGCTGAATTAAGCCAAGTTTATGACTACTATAAAGACATTCTTACTCGTCGCGGCGATTTAGCCTTTGAAATCGATGGCGTAGTGATGAAAGTTAACGACATTGCCCAGCAGCAACGTTTAGGTTTTGTGGCTAAATCTCCCCGCTGGGCGATTGCCTATAAATTCCCTGCACAGGAAGAAATGACTCTGCTCGAAGGGGTTGATTTCCAAGTGGGCCGCACCGGCGCAGTGACGCCAGTGGCGCGCTTAAAGCCCGTGTTTGTTGGTGGCGTGACGGTATCGAATGCGACGCTGCACAATGCCGATGAAATTGCCCGCTTAGGCATTAAAGTCGGTGACACTGTGATCATCCGCCGCGCTGGCGATGTGATCCCACAAATTGTTGCCATAGTGCCAGAAAGACGTCCTGAAACGGCGACTGACATTGTATTTCCGCATAATTGCCCTGTGTGTGGCAGTTTAGTCGAGCGTCTCGAAGGTGAGGCAGTGGCGCGCTGTAGCGGTGGTTTATTCTGCGAAGCGCAGCGTAAAGAAGCGATTAAGCATTTCGCATCCCGCAAGGCTTTGGATATCGATGGCATGGGCGACAAAGTCGTCGAGCAATTGATTGATAAAGAACTCGTCCAAAGTCCTGCGGATCTGTTTAAGCTCACCGCCTCTATGATGACTATGCTCGACCGCATGGGGATGAAGTCGGCAACCAATTTAGCAGCGGCGATTGAAGCGGCCAAAACCACAACACTTGCGCGTTTCTTATATGCCTTGGGCATTCGCGAAGTGGGCGAGGCGACGGCGGCAAACCTTGCGGCGCACTTTGCCAGTTTAGATGCGCTGCGGGTGGCAACTGTGGAGCAGTTAACTGAAGTGGAAGATGTTGGCGCCGTGGTGGCCCAACATGTGGCCCACTTTTTTGCTCAGCCGCATAACCTTGAGGTTATCGATGCCTTAATCGCTGCTGGTGTGCATTGGCCCGCCATTGAAGCGCCAAGTGCTGATGCACAGCCGCTTAAAGGCCAAACTTGGGTATTGACTGGGACGTTAAATCAGCTCAATCGTAACGATGCTAAAGCGCAGCTGCAGGCGCTGGGTGCAAAAGTGGCTGGCAGTGTGTCGAAAAATACCGATTGCTTAGTGGCAGGTGAGGCGGCAGGTTCAAAACTCGCTAAAGCGCAGGAGCTTGGCGTTAAAGTGATGGATGAGGATGAGTTATTGGCACTCCTCGCCGCGAACGCTTGATTGCTGTGGGCTGAAATAGGCCGCTGGCTTTTGTCTGGCGTTTCGCATCTACAGTTTAAAAACCACTGAATCGTGAGCATTGAATAGCGCCTTGCCCAAGGCGCTATTTTTATTTGCCCGAGCAAAAATGACGACATGGAAAGATAGTCTGCTTTGGCTATTGAATTAGCCGCGATTGGCACCATCTCCTTGATATGCTGTTTTAGATTTTGCTAATTGGAAACCTATTTGAATTTTAGTCACATCACTTGGCTCGATGATAAAGGCCATATTAAACCGCCGATCTTTTTATATGCACTCTTGGCTTATCTTGCGCGCGGTTGGTGCATTTTTATCGCCTCGCTGACCCAGATGGGTGACCGTTCTGAGTTAGTGCGGATTTTTTACCCTGAAAAGTCAGATTTTTTGCTAGCACTCGGGGCGGGACTTGGCGCGGTTTTGATTTATCTTGTGGTGATTGCAGAACGTCGCCGTTCGCCTCAATGGTTAAGACCTATTTTTGTGCATTTAAAATGGGGCCTGTGGTTGCTGCTGATGATTGATGGTGTCTTGCTGGGGCAGCGGCTGATCCATGGTCAGTTCTTGTTCCATTGGAGCCTCGCTTTAGACGCGTTAGTCTTGTTCTGGTCGGGCATTTATCTCATTAAATCGAAGCGACTCAGTTATTATCTCCGTGACTGGCCAAAAGAAGAGCCAAAAATAGAACAAAAAGAGCTTCAGCCTTAAGATCCTATCCTATTGTTATTTAGTCTCTTTATTTAACTCTGAGGCGCAGGGCACAAATTAATGTGTCTTATGCCTCAGTTTGATAAGGATTTTTCATTTGTACTCTGCATCGAACGCTTTGAATCATCTATAGTTATATGTACTTAGCTTGAATGTGCCCTGTTGGATACGCAGATGAGGTCATCTGTTTATGTCCTGCATCACATTTGAAAGGAGTCATACTGCGTGGCAAAAGTACCTCAAAAAAAATTATCACTATCAGAAATTCAACTTGGCATGAGAGTCAAGTTGCCCTTGTCATGGACGAATCACCCCTTTTTATTTAACCGCGTTGATATCAGCAGTGCCGCTCAAATCGAAATGATCCGTGGCCTAGGCGTCCCCTATGTGTTTTTGTTATCGGAATCGAATGCCGAACTGGATATTGTTGAAGAAGACGATGACATTGAAGACGAGATAGCAGTCGAACCCGAACGGGATCTCAAGGCCGATACCCGTAAGGCAATGCGTTTGAGTCAGAAGCGTTTTCTTATGAATGTGAATAACTCCCGTAATGTGTTTGGTAAAATAGTCAGCGATCCTGAAGGCGCCTATCGATTATCGGCGGCACTGGTCGAAGACTTGCTAAGCCATTTGCAGGAAGTTGAAACACCGTTCCTTACTTTGGTTGGGATGGATGAGAAAGATGTGAGTGTGACCCAACATGGCGTCTCTGTGGCTGTGTTGGCAATGATGATAGGTCATGCACTGGATTTAACCCCAAGAGAGTTGCGTGATATCGCTCTTGGCAGTTTGCTGCATGATATTGGTAAGCTTAAAGTGCCCGATGTCATCCGCCGAAAGCGTGGCGCGCTGACGACACACGAAGCCAGCTATTTGCAAATGCATCCTAATTTTGGTTTTGACATGCTGAATCGGTCGGGATTATTCCCTAAAGAGGTGTTAAATATCATTTTACACCACCATGAGTTTGTTGATGGTTCAGGGTTTCCTGATGGATTGACGGGGCATAAGATCCCAATTATTACGCAGATCGTGAGTTTAGCAAATGATTACGATCAGCAGCTCAGTGGTCAGCAAGTGACATCTCCTCAAGTGGCACTAGGTTATTTGTTTAAAAACCGTGCGAGTAAACATTCAGAATCACTGATTTCTGTGTTAGTTAAAATTCTCGGCATCTACCCACCGGGAACGATAGTAAAGCTCTCCGATGACAGTATTGCGAAAGTGATCATGACCACCAAAGAAGTGAGTCAGCCCCAAGTGTGGGCTTGCAAAGTGGACGGGAGTGACGCATCGCTGCGTTTCTTAAGTGATGAAGGCGTGACAGTGCAAAAAGCCATCAAAGCGGAAGAATTGTCCGAGGGCGCTATTCGTACCTTGCAAGTCGATAAAGGGGTTAGTTTCTATTTTAGTTCGCTACAAACTTGAATCTTATGCGCTAAGTTCCGTATTCTATCCGCTGATATGATTCCCTTAGGGCTAATATGGCGAATGTAAAAGCAGAAAATGGCGCAGTAAAATCCAGTGTTGCCTTGGTCGGTTGTGGATGGTTTGGTTTTGCTTTAGCAAAGCAGCTTGTCCATGAGGGCTATAGAGTCACAGGCTGTAAGCGCAGCGCCGACGAATTATCGGCATTAACTGAGGTCGGGATTGATGCCTATCCGCTGCAATTGGGCAGCGAAGCACCCTCTGCCCCCGATGCTCAGGCGTTAAGCGGTTTATTTCAAACCGATTATCTAGTGGTCAATATTCCTCCCCGATTAAAGCGCGGTAACGCCGCGTATCTTGAAGAACTGCAACAACTCATCGCATTAACCCAAGGCTGGCAATATCAGCAGATTGTGTTTATCAGCACTACGGGTGTGTATCCGGCCAAAGATAAAGTGATGACCGAAGCCGATGCCTTGGCAGAATCTAGCGACAGCCAAGTGCTATTAGATGCAGAAGCTTTATTCCAAGCCTTGCCTCATGCCTGTATTGTCCGCTTTGCTGGACTCGTAGGCCCCAAACGCCATCCTGGACGTTTCCTTGCCGGTAAAACCGATGTCAGTGGCGCCAATGTGGCAGTGAATTTAGTCCACTTAAGTGATTGTGTCAGCGCGGTAAGTCGGATTCTCGCGGCAACGGGTTCAGGTTTATCTGTGGCACCGATTTATAATCTTTGCGCGCCGACACACCCCACTAAAGCTGAGTTTTATCACGCCGCCGCCGAGTCCCTTGGTTTAGTCGCGCCCGAATTTAATCAACAATCCATGCCGAGTAAAGTCATCCAAGGTGACGCAATTGTCACAGATTTAGGCTTTCGATATCAGTATGCTTCTCCGCTGGATATGCTAGCGGCATGTTGAGAAAGGTTAATTATTGTTAAAGGTAAAAGCCGAACTTTTAGGTTATCTTTGGGTTCCAAGTTTTGCTTGAGCGAATGTGTCATCCTTATTTAAACCAATGACGAATAAAAAGAGACAATATAATGAGCGTGTTTAATCGAGTTCGACCTATAGCCGCATTGGCGTGCGGATTAATGTTGAGTGCCAGCTTTGCACTGCAGGCCGCAAGTTTCGAAGAAGGCAAAGATTACGTCACTGTGGCGGGGATTACCGAAGCGCAAAAGCCAGTGCTGCGAGAGTTTTTCTCCTATAACTGCCCACATTGCTATAAGCAAGAACCACTTATGGACCTGACAGTGCAACTGCTCGGCAAAGATGTGGCTTTTGAGCGCACCCCTGTGGGCGCCGGCCGTCCTGCTTGGGAACTGAGTCAGCTTGCCTACTATGTGGCGCAAAAATTAAAGATGACTAAGCAAACCCATGGCGCTATTTTCAAGCAAATCCATGAGAAAGGTGAGCAATTTACAGCACCTGAACAGGTTAAAGCCTTCTTTGTCGCCCAAGGCGCTAAAGTGGATGATGTTGATGCCGCGATGAATTCCGTCGATGCCAAATTCACCCTAATGAATTATGACTCTCAAGCTGAGCTTGCAGGGATCAAGGGCGTACCCTCATTACTGGTGAATGGCCGCTATATGCTGACGTCGACCGCGCACACGCCAGAAGAGTTGGCGGCATTAGTTAAGTTTTTAGCCGCGAAGTAACCGCGTTTAATAAATGGAGACTAGACTCATCGCGGCTATCGAATAAGCGCCTTGCGAGCTGCATTGGGAAACTTATCCCGCTATTGGCTAATCTAGCGTTAATAACCCAGTCTAGGCTGGGTTATTTTTTGCCTGAAATTGAAAAAGCAATTGTGAATCAAACTACGCAATAACTATTAAGTGAAATGCTGAAATGAAACGGCTTTGCTGCTGGCCTAAAGTGACTTGGATGAGTGATTTGAAATCGCCTATTGATTGAAGAACGAATGCTAATATTCATCAATCCTCAGCATTGAATATCCTAAATCAAGTGACGTGCAGTCAGTCTAAAGTCATCTTTAAGGCTGATTAAGCTTCTAATTTTTCCTGCTCAGACAACACGTTATTCCTTTTTCTTGTTTGTTTTCCCGCCTTATCTACCTAAATCCCACTCGTTCTTGTTCGACATTGGTCTAACCTGTTGAAAAAGTTGAAACTGTGTCTAAATGTAAAATCATTGTTAACTCGTTGAATTTGTTTCTATTCACTATTTATGGACAGTGTTTGAATCACGAGTTAGACGAAAGTCGTGATTGTGCTCACACCAGCTGTTGCTAGATTAAACAAGACTTAAAATTAAAACAGCACAGGGGAGTCACTATGGGTTTTGAAAACAATGACAAGGCAAAGGGTTATTGGCGCGAGAATTTACGTCTCGTACTGAGCTTATTAGCCATTTGGGCGGCAGTCTCTTTTGGATGCGGCATTTTATTGGTTGATGTACTCAATGAAGTCCATTTCATGGGATTCAAATTAGGTTTCTGGTTTGCACAGCAGGGATCTATGTATGTATTCGTTGCGCTTATTTTTGTCTACGCGGCAAAAGCCAACGCCTTAGATAAAAAATATAACGTACAAGAAGACTAAGGAGCGTTGAGATGGATGTTCAAACACTAACGTATATTATCGTAGGGCTCTCGTTTGCGCTCTACATTGGGATTGCAATCTGGACCCGAGCGGGTTCAACCAAAGAATTCTATGTTGCAGGTGGCGGTGTTCACCCAGTTGTTAACGGTATGGCGACGGCGGCGGACTGGATGTCGGCGGCGTCGTTTATTTCATTAGCGGGTATTGTGTCTTTTGTCGGTTACGACGGTAGCGTGTACTTAATGGGCTGGACGGGCGGTTACGTATTGTTGGCCCTGTGTATGGCGCCGTATCTACGTAAGTTTGGTAAGTTTACTGTGCCAGATTTCGTTGGTGAGCGTTATTACTCACAGGCGGCGCGTACTGTCGCAGTTATCTGCGCCATCTTTATCTGTTTTACCTATATTGCAGGGCAAATGCGCGGTGTGGGCGTGGTGTTCTCGCGCTTCTTAGAAGTGGAAGTCGACACGGGCGTATATATCGGTATGGCAGTCGTGTTCTTCTACGCCGTACTCGGTGGTATGAAAGGGATTACTTACACTCAGGTTGCTCAGTACTGTGTATTGATTTTCGCTTTCATGGTGCCAGCCATATTCTTGTCTGTGATGATGACAGGCCACATTATTCCACAAGTGGGTTTCGGTGCTGAACTGCTCGATGCCGCGGGTAATAATAGTGGTGTTTACTTGCTTGAAAAACTCAACAATGTGTCAACTGAACTTGGCTTTGCCCCTTACACCGACGGTTCTAAGAGCATGATTGATGTGTTCTGTATTACTGGCGCGTTAATGATGGGTACTGCGGGTTTACCCCACGTTATCGTGCGTTTCTTTACTGTACCTAAAGTGAAAGATGCGCGTATCTCTGCGGGTTGGGCGTTAGTGTTCATCGGTATCATGTATACCACAGTGCCAGCGTTGTCAGCGTTCTCTCGCGTAAACATGATTGAAACCATTAACGGTGCTGATTCGCAAGGTGTGGCCTATGAGTCTGCGCCGCAGTGGATTAAAAACTGGGAAAAAACCGGTTTGATCAAGTGGAACGACAAAAACGGCGACGGCAAACTTTATTACGCAGCTGGTAAGATGGAAGATCCTGCTAGTAAAAACGAAATGAAGATCGATAACGACATCATAGTATTAGCTACGCCAGAAATTGCTAACTTGCCAGCCTGGGTTATCGCCTTGGTTGCAGCGGGTGGTTTAGCGGCGGCCTTGTCAACTTCTGCGGGTTTGTTGTTGGTGATTTCAACCTCGGTCTCACACGATTTACTGAAGAAAAACTTGATGCCAAATATCTCAGATAAAAAAGAGCTGATGTTTGCTCGTTTAGCGGCGGGTGTGGGCATTGTGATTGCGGGTTACTTTGGGGTGAATCCACCAGGCTTTGTGGCCGCGGTGGTGGCGTTCGCCTTCGGGTTAGCAGCATCATCACTGTTCCCTGCGATCATCATGGGTATCTTCTCTAAGACAATGAACAAAGAAGGCGCGATTGCCGGTATGTTAACGGGTCTACTGTTTACAGCCAGCTATATCATCTACTTCAAGTTTGTTGACCCAACGGGTAACGTTGCCGCTAACTGGTTCCTCGGTATTTCACCAGAAGGTATCGGTATGGTGGGTATGTTAGTGAACTTTGGTGTGGCAGCGTTAGTGAGTCGTGTGACTACGGCAACGCCATTACATGTTCAGGAGATGGTCGAATCGATTCGTTTCCCTAAAGGTTCGGGTGAAGCGAGCGGTCACTAAGCTCATCGCTTAATCATTGCATCAACATAAGAGAGCGCTTCGGCGCTCTTTTTTATTGCGCATTTGGAAAGTATTTTGCCCTGTAGTTGAATGAGTCAATTGAGGAGTTAACGGGAGCAACCTAGGGCTGACTTTAGTCGAATGTAGCGCAGCGACAATGCAGGCTATAGTGATGACATATAAGTAAAAGTTTCGCCTAAAAGAAGGTGTTGCCTATGAATGCCAGTGAGTTACAACCCGTAGTGCAATTTCTACAAGGGCTAGTGCCTTTTGATACTCTGCCTGAAGATGTTGTGGTGCGCTGTGCTAAGGCTGTCACTGTCGGGTATTACAGTAAAGCCTCTGGTTATGTCAATTTCGATGCTAACTCGCCCAAGTTGTATATGGTGCGTAGCGGCGCCTTTGAGGTGCGCGATCCTGAAGGCGTGCTGGTCGATAGAGTCGGCGAGGGGGAGTTTTTTGGTTTTTCGACCTTGTTATCGGGGGAGAAAGTCGTCAACAAGGTCGCTATTCTCGAAGACGGTTTGGTTTATCATTTGCCCCAAAGCTTGTTCGATAACCTTAGAAGCGAGAGCCGCAACTTCGATAAATTTTTTACCCGCGCATTTGCTAAACGTTTACGTCATGAGGCTCGCTTTAAGGCGAAAGATCTGACGACCACTAGCCGGATCAGCACGTTAATGTCATCCGCGCCTATTGTTATCTATGCCCACGCGAGCGTGACGCAGGCGGCACTCTTAATGCGAAACAGCCGAGTGTCATCCCTGTTGGTCACGGATAATCACAAGCTAGTTGGGATATTAACCGATAAGGATTTGCGTAACCGCGTGTTAGCGGCAGGGCTCGACGGCCATATCGCAGTGCATCAAGCCATGACAGTTTCGCCTATCTCTATTTCATCTAATGCGTTGATTTTTGAAGCCATGTTGCTGATGAGCGAGCATAACATTCATCACTTACCGATTATCGACCAAGATAAAGCTATTGGCATGGTGACCAGTACCGACATCTTGCGCGGGCAGGGCTCGCAACCGCTGCTGTTGATTGGCGAGATTGAACGTCAGCAGGATCTTGCCAGTTTAATTAGCGTCAGTAAGCAAATTCCGCTGTTACTGCAAAATTTGATCAGTGCCGATGCCAGAGCCGAAGAAATTGGCCGAGTATTAACGTCAGTCACCGATGCGCTGACACGGCGATTAATCGTGCTCAATCAACAATTGCTCGGTGAGCCGCCCATGGCTTTTTGCTGGTTGGCGTTTGGATCGCAGGGACGCCAAGATCAAGCGGCGTGTTCAGATCAAGATAATGGTCTGTTAGTCGCAGAAGAGATGGATGATTTTGCCAAAGGTTATTTCGATGCCTTAACCCATGCGGTGTGCGCTGGGCTTGACCAATGCGGTTATGAGTTTTGCCCCGGCAACATTATGGCGCAAAACCCACAGTGGCGAATGTCGCTTAAACAGTGGCAACAAGTATTTGAAAAATGGGTAATAACGCCCGAGCCTAAGGCGTTACTGCACGCCAGTATCTTCTTCGACATGCGCTCGGTGTACGGCCCACAAACCTTATTTGATGCGCTGCAGGATAAAGTCTTGGCTCAAACCCGTGATAACGATATTTTCCTCGCGGGCATGACAGGTAATTCGCTGGTGGAGTCGCCACCGCTGGGTTTTTTCCGCAAATTTGTCCTCGAACGTGATGGCAGCGAAGTCAAAGGCATAGATTTGAAGCATAAGGGCAATGCTTTAATCAATGATATTGCCCGTGTTTATGCCCTGTCGGCAGGGATCAAAGAAGTGAATACTGCGAAACGTATCCGTGCCTTGATGGACGCAAACATTCTCAATCGTAAAGATGCGCTTAATCTTGCCGATGCCCACGAGTTTATCGCCCATATGCGGTTATCGAACCAAGGTTATCAACATAATCTCGGGCTAGAGGTGAGCAATTATCTGTTACCCGCACATTTATCTTCGCTGGTCCGCCATCAGCTACGTGATGCCTTTAAAGTGGTGCATGAGGCGCAGGCGGGGATGAAGATGAAGTTCATGCGAAGTTTTTGATATGAATACACTGCTGCTGAAAACGAAACTTAATTGGCGGGCGCTGCGTTGCCAACATCAGTTATTTAAGGGCTATTATCAATCGCTATTACCTCTGCTGGCGATGCCGTTATCCGAAGCACCTTTGGTGGCGATGGATTTAGAGATGACAGGTCTCAATCCGCAGCAAGATCAAATCCTCAGTATTGGCTTAGTGCCGATTGAGCGCGGCGAGATCCCTTTAGCGCGCGCCGAGCAAAAATTAGTGCAAATTCGCGGTAGTGTTGGCCAGAGCGCGACGATCCACGGGATCCTCGATAATCATCTGGTGCAGGCGGTGACGATTGAGGAAGCCATGGGCTGGTTTATCAATCAAACCTATGGGCGGGTGCTGGTCGCGCATCACGCTCCGCTAGATTGTCGCTTTCTGCAGCAGGATTTATTGGCGATTTATCATCAAGCCCTTGTCCTACCCGCCATTGATACTCTCATGCTTGAAAGGCATCGTTTGTTACGGGAACATTCAGTGATTAAAGAGGGCAGTTTGCGCCTTGGCGCTTGCCGCGAACGGTACGGTTTGCCCATTTATACTGCCCACAGTGCGTTGACCGATGCCTTAGCTTGCGGGGAATTATTATTGGCGCAAATGGCGGCCATGGGCGGGGCGGGGCAACTTACTGTGGCTGACTTATTGCGGCAATCGACTTAGCAGTTTCAGTTTTAATTCACTCTTTGTGGATGAGTTAATCGAGCAGAGGTGATGCTGTTTTACGCTGATCTAACTTTAATCTCACTCTGATTTCATCTTAGGTTAATTACTGACAGGCTAGACTTGAAACCTAATCCTAAGCTTAACTTTAAAGCTTAAATTCAATGCCGCCAACTTGGCAATCCAACTAACTTGTACTTCACTCTAATAAACTGAGTGTGTAGGAGAACATGATGCCGTTACCTTTGCTTTGGATGGGAGGTGCCGTAATTGGCGCAGTTTTGTTGGCCGATGAGCGCGAGAAGCGTCAGCAACTTGAGCGCGACAGATTACTCGGTAAGGCTCCTAAGTATCCCGTGGCCAATCGCGCTATGGTGGCGGCGCCGAGTCAATGGCAAAAGGGATTAAAACAAGTTGCGCCAATCCCGGGCAGTATTGTCTGTTGTTATGTTTTTGGCGTAATTGAACATACCGGCATCTGGCTGGGTGACGATTGCTTAGTAGAGTTACACGGTTCAGGGTTGGTGCGGGCGGTGTCGGTAAAGCGTTTCTTGGCGGGGCGAACAGGCAGCCAAATCTATCTTGCCTGTAATCATCTGCATCAACCACTCATCGCCGATGCAGTGTTGACCCGCGCCGAGCAGGCGATTTATCAATATCGTGAGTACGATTTATTTGATAATAACTGCCATAGATTTGTCTGGTCTTGTATTAGTCAAAAGGGCGAAGAGGTGGTTAAAGGTTTTAATGAGTTAAATCAAAAACTCGCCGAGCATTTTAATCAAGGTATTTATTGGGATGAGATGATCATGAGCAAGCTGAATGAATAAGATCTGTCGTCATAAACTAAAAAAGCCATCGATTAAGATGGCTTTTTGTTTTAGTAAAACACGATATTGTCGTTTTGCAGAAACCGTTTACGGCTTACAAAAATAATCCACAGCGCGTTTAACTAACTCGATGCCCGTTTTATTGCAAGGCGGTAACTCGGCATCACTGATATTGATAGGCGTCACGCGATCGCCCCATTGCAGCAAGAGTGCGGCAGAGGTTAAGCCCGCACCAAAGGCACAAGAGAGTATGGTTTGATTCGGCTTGATCACGCCTTGCTCTAACGCATCACAAATCGCAATTGGAATGGTTGCTGCCGAGGTATTGCCATAATTGGCAATGTTAACGAAGGCTTTTTCTTTCGGAATTTTCATCCGGCTGACTAAGGTATCGATAATGCGCTCGTTGGCTTGATGCGGGATCACTAGATCCACTTCATCTTTATCAACGCCACATTTTTCAAGCACTTTAGTGCTTAACTTGTTCATGCCGTTAATCGCGCGTTTGAAGATTTCTTGGCCATCGAATTCAATAAAGAAATCCAATGACTCGGCAGAGAATCTGTCCATCGCCGTACCAAAGCCCGCTTTAAGAATGTCACGACCTTCAGGATCGTTATTCAGCTCATAACC
>Ga0075011_10001195_pt1 | contig 13954 bp, 17 predicted proteins | sample TARM_MetaG_T_14_FD_72354 | JGI IMG/M metagenome (GOLD analysis project Ga0075011, IMG submission 72354) | Freshwater microbial communities from Pennsylvania, USA, analyzing microbe dynamics in response to fracking - TARM_MetaG_T_14 | ecosystem: Environmental > Aquatic > Freshwater > River...
GCTGATTTAGCCGAGTGGGAGCAGGTGCTGTATCAGGAGTCGAATCCAACCGGCGAAGTGACCATTGGTATGGTCGGTAAATACGTCGAGTTGCCGGATGCTTATAAGTCAGTCAATGAAGCGCTGGGCCACGCAGGTCTGAAAAACCGTTTAACGGTGAATATCAAATATATCGACTCCCAGGATGTCGAAAGCAAAGGCACCGCCGTGCTGGCGGGCTTAGACGGTATTCTGGTACCCGGCGGCTTTGGTGAGCGCGGTGTAGAAGGTAAGATTTTAGCGGCGAAATATGCCCGCGAACAAAAGGTACCTTACCTGGGGATTTGCCTGGGCATGCAGGTTGCGCTGATTGAATATGCGCGTAATGTTGCCGGTATGCCGGGTGCACACTCTACCGAATTTAATAAAGCTACGCCTTATCCGGTGGTCGGTTTGATCACGGAATGGCGTGATGCCGATGGTTCAGTGGAAGTGCGCACCGATGAATCTGATCTGGGGGGAACTATGCGCCTGGGCAGTCAGAACTGTCATCTGAAAGACAACACCAAGGCGCGTGAGATTTACGGTAAAGCTGTGATCCGCGAGCGGCATCGCCACCGCTACGAGGTGAATAATCATTTACGGCCCAAATTAGAAGAAGCCGGGCTAGTAGTTTCGGGCTTATCAGCGGATAACCAGTTGGTTGAGATGATCGAAATTCCTACCCACCCCTGGTTTGTCGCCGGGCAATTCCACCCGGAATTTAACTCGACACCACGGGATGGCCACCCGCTGTTTCAGAGCTTTGTCGCTGCGGCGCATCAGTATCAGAAACAGCAACGCGTATAACGGATCTGAAGCCGTGCGGTAAGGCACGGCTTTTTAGTTTTTAACAGGGGACTTAAGACTATGTCAGAAATTGTCAAAATTATCGCCCGCGAGATTATGGATTCACGCGGCAATCCAACCGTTGAGGCCGATGTGTACCTGGCCAGTGGTGCTATGGGCCGCGGCTGCGCACCTTCCGGTGCCTCGACCGGCTCACGTGAAGCGCTGGAGCTGCGTGATGGCGATAAAAGCCGTTATTTAGGCAAGGGTGTTACCAAGGCAGTAGCCAATATTAATGGTCCAATCCAGAGCGCGCTTATCGGCAAAGATGCTTATCAGCAAGCGGCTATTGATCAGCTGATGATTGAGCTGGACGGTACCGAGAGCAAATCTAAGTTGGGTGCTAACGCTATTCTGGCTGTATCGCTGGCAGTTGCCCGTGCTGCAGCTGCGGATAAAAAGATCCCGTTGTATCAGCATATTGCCGATCTGAACGGTACCCCTGGTGTCTACAGCATGCCAGTGCCGATGATGAATATTATCAATGGTGGCGAACATGCCGATAACAACGTGGATATTCAAGAGTTTATGGTGCAGCCGGTTGGTGCCAAAACGTTCGCTGAAGCTCTGCGGATGGGTGCGGAGATCTTCCACAGCCTGAAGAAAGAATTGCAAAAACGTGGCCTGAACACCGCCGTGGGTGATGAAGGTGGTTTTGCCCCGGATCTGAAATCAAACGAAGAAGCCCTGACCGTGATCGTGGAAGCGGTTAAAGCCGCGGGCTACGAAATGGATAAAGACGTGACGCTGGCGCTGGACTGTGCGGCCTCTGAATTTTATAAAGACGGTAAGTATGTGCTGGGTGGCGAAGGGAAGAGTTTTGATTCCTATGGCTTTAACGATTTTCTGGCCGGTTTGACACAGCGCTTTCCGATCGTCTCAATTGAAGATGGTCTGGACGAGTCAGACTGGGATGGCTGGAAAGATCTGACTAACAAAATTGGTAGCAAGGTACAGCTGGTTGGCGATGACTTGTTTGTCACCAACACCAAGATCCTGACCCGCGGTATTGAGCAGGGTATTGGTAACTCCATTCTGATCAAGTTTAACCAAATCGGCTCGCTGACCGAGACGCTGGCAGCCATCAAGATGGCAAAAGATGCCGGCTTTACCGCAGTGATTTCACACCGTAGCGGTGAAACCGAAGATGCCTTTATCGCTGATTTAGCAGTGGGTACCGCTGCCGGTCAAATTAAAACCGGTTCACTGTGCCGCTCGGATCGGGTTGCTAAGTACAATCAGTTACTGCGGATTGAGCAGGAATTGGGTGCGAAAGCGCCGTATAAAGGCCGCAGCGAAATCAAAGGTCAGTAATTGACAGTGATAGGGCCACATTGGTGGCCCTTTTTGATCAGTGCAGCAAGACGCCGGCAGGGAGTTGTTATAATCTACATTTCTGCTTGTTGCCTAAGGCCACACCATGAAACTCGTACTGGGTATTTCGCACTGTCTATTGATGCTGCTGCCCGTTATCGGTCACTCGCAGCAGCGAATGATTGCCGAAGTTGATCTAACGCTGATTCAGATCGAGGGATTGTAACTGGGTATGACGCAGCAGCTGGTCCGCAATCTACTGCAGCAGCGTTACAATACGGAAGGGAATTCACAATTTCTGCGTGCGGGAGTGCAATGTGATAAACAGCAGTGCACGGCAACTGCGGTGGGGGCAGAGCTGCAAGAACTGTTACAGGTTCAGTTTAACGCCAGCGGTGAATTAAACTGGCTGGTGTTACAACGGCGCTATCAAGGTGGTGGTTCTCCGGATGGTGATTCAGCTAGTCAACTTTAGCCCGACAATCCCCAGTAAGATCAGCAGAATACTGACAATTTTTAACAAGCTTAAGCTTTCGTCAAACAGCCAGGCACCAAAGATTACCGTACCGACAACCCCGATACCAACCCAGACTGAGTAAGCTACTCCGAGTGGCAGGGTACGCAAGGCGTGCCCCAGTAACACAAAACTGGCGATCATCGCGCTCAGCGTAATAATGCTGGGCCAGGGTTTGGTAAAACCAGCCGTATATTTCAGGCCAACAGCCCAGACGATTTCCAATAAGCCGGCGAGCAATAAAATAAGCCATGCCATAACACTAACCTCTTGTTATGGGGCCGTCCCCGGATGAGAGAATGCACTGGGGTCGTCCCCAGGCTGGTGCTAGTCTAGCATAAGTCAGAGCCAGGTTCAGCTAATTTCCGCCAAATGGCTTTGCAAATGCAAATAATGCACGCTGTAATACTGCGCTTTTGTCAGGCTACCATAGGCAAAATGCGGTGCTAGCGGGCCTTGCCAGTTGATAAATTGTTGCAGCTCAAAAGTCAGCTCACGCAGTGCCACATCATTCGGTAGTTCCGGGATTAACGCCGGCGCGCCGGGTATGGGTTGATCCAGTGGGTGATGCATACTGCCAGTTGCAGCAAATAAATTGAGTGCCAGTTTGCCGGCGGTATTTTGGAATAGAGCGGAATAGGCCTGTGGGTAACCACTGATCGAGTAGCGGATACTTTGGGTACAGTGTTGCAAGATCTGGCTAACAGTCCAACTGCCGGAGCTCTGCAAGGCGTCAGGTTTAAGCGCCCGTAATTGGGTCAGTAGCTGTTGTAACGGATAAGGCCGGATGGTCGCGGTAAGTTTGGCGCCAAGTACCACCACGATGGGGGTCCAGGCAGCCGCGGTAAGAAATTGACGTCGATTCATGCAGCTTTTGGCAAAAAGGGTTCAGGCCGTTAAACTAGCCTTTTCTGTAGGAGTCGTCCAGTATCGTGTCTGATAATCTTTCATTATGGCAAAGTTATCGCCGGGCCTTGTTGCGGCCGGCGGCGCGTCCGGAGCAAGCGCTGTTATTGGCACCCTTGCAGCGCCAGGCAGAGTTGACTAGCAATCCACAGCGGCTGTTGCGTTACCGTCAGCTTTGCCAGCTGGCACCGGCAAACCAGTTACCACCGTGCTGGTTAAGTGTGCTTAGCTTCCCAATGCAGTTGTCGTTACTCACTGATCCGGCACTTCCTCTACCGGCGATGGGATTATTGCACATCCGTAATCAGATCCGGCAATGGCGCCCTTTGCCAACAACAGCAAAGTGGCGGCTGCAAGCGACCCTGGACACGCCGCAGGTCCATGCCAAAGGAGTGCTCCTGACCGTTAATACCCTTGCCTATCTGCAGAATGAACTTTGCTGGCAACAGCAGGCCGAGTATTTATATCGTACTTCACCTATCACGACCACAGCGGCAATTCCGACAGCATTGCCGGCAGCGCCAACTCTGAGTTTACCAGAGCTGGCACAACTGCGTCTGACACCAGCGTTAAGTCGGCGTTATGGCTGGCTGACGGGAGATTTAAACCCCATTCATCTGAGTGCGCTAAGTGCGCGCTGTTTCGGACTGCCAGCGGCAATAGCCCATGGCATGCACCTGAAAGCGCTGATTCTGGGCCTGTTAGCGCCAACAATCGAGGCTTATCAGGTTGATGTCAATTTTAGCCGGCCATTTTATCTGCCCGGACAAGCGCAGCTGACCAGCGCGCTATTGGATAATGGTCAGCAGCCGTTTCGGTTAATGCAAGGCGCTCAGCAAAAACCTGTACTTAGCGGCGATATTTTACCGATTTAGGCTTTTACAAAAATTGAGCGATTGGCTAACATCGCAGCTATGACCATGACACCCGATGCCCAGCCACATTTTTGGCAAGTAAGTCCGGATAACCAGACTTATACTGAACTCTGTAACGCTTTATATGAGCGCGAGTTGCTGCGGCTGTCACAAATTGCGCCGGCGGAGCTTGCCAGCTTACCAAAGCGCCTGGCCAGTTTACCCTTCTATATCAGGCGGGCTGCCAGCAGTATAGTACGATACCAACACGAGCTACAGCTGGATAGTCAGAATGCCTCCTGGTATGGCCGGCAGTTAAGTCAATGTCCGGCGAATAAACAGCAAGCTGAGCCGATAGTCCGTTTCTACCATAAAGCCGCCAAGCCCGGCTTAATTGTGCCGGTGTATGTCGAAGATAAAACGCTGGAACAGATTAGGCTGGATAGTGTTGATGAAGTCGATCCGGAACAACAGCGGTTGCATTGTAATCAGTCAGGTTGGTTTAGTTACAGTGGTATGCCGCTGCAAGCGGAAAATAGCCACTGTTTTTTACTCAAGCCGGATAAAACCATTATGACCGCCGCCTGTTGTGGCCACCAGTGGTTGAATCGCCGCAAAACCGAGCCGCGATTGCTGACGCTGCGCGAGTTATTATTAGCCAGCCGCCTGAACTGGCGTAACTTTGCCCGACCACACAGTAACAAGATATAAGGCTTTGCAGTCGCCCTGACAGGCGGCATAATAGCCACAGACCAAGCAAAGAACTGACGCATGAGAATACTTATTCTGTTTCTATTGTTGCTGCTGGCAGCACTACAATACCGGCTCTGGTTCGGCCAGCTGAGTATTACCGATTATTTGCGACAGCAGGATGAAATCGCCACCCAGCAGGCCAGTAATCAGGAATTGATTAAGCGCAACCGGATGTTACTGGCTGACGTCAATGACTTACGACAAGGATTGGAAGCGATTGAAGAGCGGGCGCGCAATGAACTTGGTCTGATCGCCGAAGATGAAGTGTTTTTCCGGATAATTCCACAGGACCCTTAATGGCAGTACAGGCTTTCCCGGCGATAGCAGCAGTGATCCCCGCCGCAGGTGTCGGCCAGCGGATGCAGGCTGACAAACCCAAACAATACTTACGCTTACATGGTAAAACAGTGCTGGAACATAGCGTCCAGCCGCTATTAAGTCTGGAAAGTGTTGGCCAACTTTATCTGGCACTGAGTGCTGACGATCCTTATTTCGCTGCAACAGGTTTAACCGACCCGCGGATTATCCGGGTAGAAGGTGGTGCTGAGCGGGTGCACTCAGTATTTAATGCGTTGCAACAAATCGATACTGCACGTTATCCCTGGGTGCTGGTGCATGACGCAGCACGTCCGTTGGTACGCCGGGCCGATATCCAACTGTTAATTGAGCGCTGCCTGGCTGCCGGCCATGGCGGAATACTGGCAACACCAGTACGGGACACGATGAAGCGGGGGCAGCAACAGGTACAACATACTGTCGATCGCACGGATCTCTGGCATGCACTAACACCGCAGTTTTTCCCAACCGCTTTGTTAACTGCTGCGATTGGCGGTGCGCTGGCGGCAGGTGTCGCCGTAACCGATGAAGCCTCGGCGATGGAGTGGGCACAGCAGCCGGTGTTATTGGTTGAAGGCCACAGTGACAATTTGAAAATTACCCGGCCAGCTGATTTGCAACTGGCCGCTTTTTATCTGGAGCAAAATCGTTAATGACTATCCGAATTGGCCATGGTTTTGATGTGCATGCGTTTGGTGGAGATGGCCCGGTGACCCTGGGTGGTGTAAAAATCGATTACCCACAGGGCTTAGTCGCGCATTCGGATGGTGATGTGGTATTACATGCCCTGGCTGATGCCTTACTCGGTGCATTGGCGCTGGGTGATATTGGCCATCATTTTCCAGACACCGATGCCGCCTTTAAAGGTATCGATAGCCGAATTCTATTGCGACGGGTCTTTACTGAGGTACAGCAGCGCGGTTATCGCATCGGTAACCTGGATTTGACCGTGATGGCGCAGGCGCCGAAGTTGGCACCGCATATTTTGGCGATGCGGCAGTTGATTGCGGCCGACTTACAATGTGAACTGAGTCAGGTTAACGTCAAGGCGACTACCACGGAAAAACTGGGCTTTGTTGGTCGCAAAGAGGGTATCGCTGCTGAAGCTGTGGTGTTGCTGTGTCGGGAGTAACGGTTCCTGAGCTGGCTTACCTGTATGGTAAGCCACTGGCCACGGCAGAGATCCGGGTGCAAGCGGCCGATTTTCAAGTCGATGAAGAGCTGAATTTCGAGCCCAGTGGTAGTGGTGAACACCTGTTACTGCAAATAGAGAAAACCGGTCAGAATACTCAGTTTATTGCTCGCGAGCTGGCCCGTTTAACGGGGTTAAGGGTCAGGGATATCAGCTATGCCGGCTTAAAAGATCGGCATGCCGTCACCCGGCAATGGTTTTGCTTTAAATGGCCGATCAAACAGGATCTGGACTGGCAAAGCTGGCAGTTGGAAGGCGCACAGATTTTGCAGGTGGTGCGGCATTACCGTAAGTTACGGTTAGGGGCCTTAAAGCGGAATCATTTTACGCTCAGACTACGCCGGGTGACTGAGCTTTCGGCTTTACTGGACAGGGTGCCTTTGCTGGCGCAAGGGGTACCGAATTATTATGGTGAGCAACGCTTTGGTATCAACGGTGGTAATTTGGCATTAGCGGATCGCTTATTTAGCGGTGAGAGTATTCCGGATCGGCAGATCCGGGGGCTGGCTTTGTCGGCCAGCCGGTCATTTTTGTTTAACCAGGTGATCGCCGCCCGTATCCGGCAAGGATTATTTACTGAACTGCTGGCTGGCGATGTGGTGCAACTGGATGGTTCCGGCTCGATTTTTATGTTGGAAAGTGTGACCCCGGAGTTACAGCAACGATTAGTCGAACGAGATATCCATTTAACGGCACCTTTGGTAGGCTTGGGCAAGGAAATGGTGCAGGCAGCAGCTGCAGCGTTTGAGCAGCAAGTGCTGCAGCCCTGGCAGAGCTGGCAACAGGCGTTGCAACTGCTGAGAGTGCAAGCCGGACGACGCAGTATGCGATTACTGCCAGAGCAACTGGCCGTTGCAACTGACGGGGATACCGTGCAGCTGAGTTTTGCACTGCCCGCGGGCTGCTTTGCAACCAGTGTCTTGCGGGAGCTGGTGAATTATCGGGATGCGGCACGTGATATCGCGCAAATGGAGTGTTAGATGCGAATTTTGTTAAGTAATGATGATGGCGTCAATGCCAAAGGTATCCAGGTGCTGCAGCAAGCCTTAATGGCGATTGCTGAGGTGACCACAGTGGGGCCGGATCGCAATTGTAGTGGGGCCTCTAATTCACTAACGTTATTAAACCCATTACGAACTCAACAATTAGAAAACGGCTTTATTGCAGTTAATGGTACGCCAACGGATTGCGTGCATCTAGCTATCAGTCAGCTGCTGGATTTTACGCCGGATTTAGTGGTGGCGGGTATTAACCATGGTGCTAATCTCGGCGATGACGTGCTCTACTCCGGTACAGTGGCTGCAGCGACCGAAGGGCGGCATCTGGGCTTACCAGCGATTGCGGTATCACTGGCCGGGCGCGACGAGCAGCATTTCGCTACCGCCGCTCATGTTACGGTTCAGGTGATCCGGAAACTCAAATCCCAGCCGTTACCAGCGGATCAAATTCTGAATATTAATGTACCGGCGATTCCATTAAGTGAATTGAAAGGTATTCAGGTTACCCGGCTCGGACGTCGTCATAAAGCCGAAACCATGACCAGCACCACCGATCCCTGGGGGCGTAAAATCTACTGGTATGGCTCACTCGGACCTGAGCTGGATGCGGGGGAGGGCACCGATTTTTATGCTATTGCCAATGGCTATGCCTCGATTACCCCACTGCATGTCGATATGTCTGCCTATAAAAGTATGGAGACGCTGGCGAACTGGTTAACCGGGATTAAGTTGTAATATGGCGGTCGTGACTACGCGTAGTGCGCAAATACTGGCACAAAAGTTACAGGCAGAAGGCATCACTGACAGCAGCGTGCTGGCGGCGATAGCGCAAACGCCGCGCCATCTGTTTGTGGAACCGGTGCTGGCGCATAAAGCCTATGAAAATACCGCCTTGCCGATTGGTCAGGGGCAGACCATCTCGCAGCCTTATATTGTTGCGAGAATGACCGCCTTGTTATTACAGGGCAATAGCAGCGGGACAGTGCTTGAGATTGGCACCGGCTCCGGTTATCAGACGGCGATTCTGGCACGTTTATTTAAGCATGTTTGTTCCGTCGAGCGGATTAAAGCGTTACAATTTCAGGCGAAACGCCGATTGCAGCAATTGGATCTGCATAACGTGTCAATGAAACATGGTGATGGCTGGCAAGGCTGGCCTAGTAAGGGGCCTTTCGATAGTATCATCGTCACCGCTGCACCCACCGACGTTCCCCAAGCTTTGTTACAACAACTGTCTGAAGGTGGCCGCCTGGTCATTCCGGTCGGCGCTGAGCAGCAGGTGTTGCGGGTCTATCAGCGGCAGGGTGATGAGTTTCAGAGTCAGGATATCGAGACTGTGCGTTTTGTTCCCCTGGTTCCGGGTGAGTTGGCGTGAATTATTTTAACCAAGATGAGGCAGTATGCAGTATTTACAATGGATTATAAAAGGCATGGCCATGGGTGCTGCGGATGTCGTTCCTGGCGTTTCCGGTGGTACTCTGGCATTTATTTTAGGCATTTACGAAAGGCTACTGGCAGCGATCAGTGGTATTAATCTGACGGCTCTGCGTTTATTTACCCGTGGTCAGTGGCGGGCATTCTGGCAGCAGATAGATGGCAGCTTTCTCTGTTGTCTGGTTGGCGGCATTTTGCTTAGTATTTTCTCGCTGGCAACGCTGATTAGCTGGTTATTAGAGTATCGTCCGGTACCTTTATGGGCATTTTTTAATGGTTTGATTCTGGCCGCCTTACCGCCATTGTTTAAAGCTGTGAAGTGGTCACTGCCCCGAGCGGGCTTGTTTGGTGTCGGTATTTTGGTGGCTTTGTCTATGGGATCCTTAACGCCGGTAGATTTTACGCCAGAGTTATGGATGTTTTTTGTTGCCGGTGCGGTCGCGATCTGTGCCATGATTTTGCCTGGTATCTCCGGTAGTTTTATATTACTAATTGTTGGTATGTACGCCCCGGTGATTTTGGCAGTTAAACAACTTGATATCCCCATTTTATTATTATTTGTCAGTGGTTGTGTGGTGGGGATTTTAAGCTTTTCCAGATTTTTAAACTGGTTGCTGAAACATTATCATGATGCCAGTGTGGCATTTCTAACTGGTATTGTAGTAGGCTCAGTCTATAAAATGTGGCCGTGGCGTGATCAGAATGTGATGTACACACCAGCCGGTTTTGCGGAAAAATTCGGGCAACATGATTTGCTGCTATCGGTAATTAGTTTTATCGCAGCAGTTTTTGTGATGCTGGCCCTGCTTAATCTGGAAAAAATCCTCGGTGGTTCTGCCTCGCCGGATAAAAGGACAGCAGCCAGCAATCTCGGTGGTTCTGCCTCGCCGGATAAAAGGACAGCAGCCAGCAATAAGGAGTAAATTATCGCTGCCGCTTGCATGACACCGTGCCAAAGTCTGTCTGTTTCGCTCTGGATCAGCCGGATAGCACTGTTATTGTGTCTGATTGTCCTTACCGCTTGCGCCGGTCGTTCTGCACCGGCGCCCGTTACCACGCTTGAACTTCGCAAACAACAGCTAGCGCAAAGACAACAGGCCGAACTCAGCGGCAATCAGTACATTGTGCAGCGTGGCGATACCTTATATTCAATTGCTTTTCGCGCCGGACAAGATTACCGCACCCTTGCAAGCCGCAATAATATCCGGCCTCCCTATACCATTTATCCGGGTCAGGTATTGCGTTTACAAGCGCAGCGGGGCAACCCTGTAACCCGTTCAGGTACTGCGTTACAGGGCAAAACGACAACCCCCCGCCAAAACACTAAATCAGTTGCGACAGCTCAACAAAAGGGTTATGGTCAAGTGACACCAGTAGCGCAACCTGAACCTGCTGGTGCCAGTGCGGTAGCAAATAGGGTGCGCTGGCAGTGGCCGGTACGCGGGCCAATTCTGGCACGCTTTTCTACAGCAGAAAATGGCATCAAGGGCTTGCAGATTGGTGGCCGTGATGGTAACAGAGTTAATGCAGCGGCAGATGGCCAGGTGGTGTATGCCGGTAGTGCACTTCGCGGCTACGGCAACCTGGTTATTATTAAGCATAATGATGATTATTTAAGCGCTTATGCACACAACAAAAGATTATTGGTCAAGGAGCGTCAGGAAGTGAAAGCCGGGCAACAGATTGCCGAAATGGGCGATACAGATGCAGCATCTACCCGTTTGCATTTTGAAATTCGTTTTCGTGGAAAATCAGTTGACCCGTTACGTTATTTACCTAAATAATACACAAAAAATTAAAATAATAATAATGGTAACAGCAGGCTGGGATGCGCCCATGCTCGGTTAGAGCGCCTTAGGTACGGGGAGAATGGATATGACGACAAAAGACAATGATCTGACAGACTTCAAAGAAGACGAGTTAGCAGACGATGCGCTGCTGGTTGATGAGGAGCTGGACCCGGAATTACTGGAACTCTCGGCCGATGAGACGGTAAGTGATGAAATCTTCGTGCGGGATGACAGCCAGAAGACGCTGGATGCCACGCAAATTTACCTCGGTGAAATCGGCTTTTCGCCACTGTTAAGTGCCGAAGAAGAAGTCTACTTTGCCCGCTTGGCCTTAAAGGGCGATCAGGCCGCCAGAAAACGGATGATTGAAAGTAACCTGCGGCTGGTGGTGAAAATTGCCCGACGCTATATCAACCGTGGTTTAGCCTTGTTGGATCTGATTGAAGAGGGCAACCTTGGCTTAATCCGCGCGGTAGAAAAATTCGACCCCGAGCGCGGTTTTCGGTTTTCGACTTACGCCACCTGGTGGATCCGCCAGACCATCGAACGCGCGATAATGAACCAAACGCGTACCATCCGCTTACCTATTCATGTAGTGAAAGAGCTCAATATTTATCTGCGTGCGGCCCGCGAATTATCACAAAAACTGGATCACGAACCGACGCCGGAAGAAATCGCTGCTGCGCTGGACAAGCCGGTAGAAGAAGTACGGAAGATGCTGAAGTTAAATGAAAAAATCACTTCAGTCGATACGCCTGTTGCCGGTGCTTCCGAAAAACAATTATTGGATGTACTGGCCGATGAAAAGGAACTGGGGCCCGAGCTGGAATTACAGGACCAGGATATCCGTCAGCATTTGGTGGTATGGTTACAGGAGTTAAACCCCAAACAGCGCGAAGTACTGGCACGACGCTTTGGTTTGCTGGGCTATGAACCCTCAACACTGGAAGACGTGGGGCATGAAATTGGCCTGACCCGGGAGCGGGTGCGGCAAATTCAGGTTGAAGCGCTGCGTCGGTTACGGGAAATCGTCACCCATCAGGGGTTAAATATTGAGACGCTGTTTCAGGAATAAGCGGTTATATCAGCTATCGCCAAACGCCCCGTCAGGGGCGTTGTCATTTATAACAGCCTTTTTAGGCTCCCAATACTATTGATGCTTTGCTGCAACCTGCTCGGCCTGACGTAAGATCCGCAATACATTGCCACCCCAGAGCGCTTCGATTTGCGCTTTGGTATAGCCGCGGCGCATCAGCTCCCAGGTCACATTCAGCGTTTCGCTGGCATCTTCCCAGCCCTGTACACCGCCGCCGCCATCAAAATCAGAGGCAATGCCGACATGTTCGATGCCGAGACGTTGTACACTGTAGTCAATATGATCGACAAATTGTGCCACAGTGACATCCGGGAACTGCTTACGCAGGCTAGCCAATTCGGTGTCGTAGCTGTTGCGGTCCTGTTCGTTGGCATTCGCCCAGCCGTTTGGCAGGTATTTTGCGCGCAGTTTGCTGATTTCAGCACTGAGCCCCGGATCGAGCTCGGCTACATAGCTGCGAAAGGCAACCATCTGCGCGACACCGCCATTGGCTTTAATCGCATCAAGTTGTTCGTCATCCAGATTCCGCAGATTGGCATGCACCGTCATGGCGCCGGAATGCGAGGCGATAACCGGTGCCTTTGACAGCTTAATGGCTTCGAGCATCGACTTTTTACCCATATGCGACACATCAATCAGAATACCATAGCGGTTTAGTTCGGCGACGAGTTGCCGGCCTAGCGCCGATAAACCCGGATCCAGCTCAGCGTCATTTAGGTCGCTACGCGGATTTGAACTGCCCGAAAATTGGTTATGACCGATATGGGTAAAACTCACATAACGAATGCCACGCTCAGCCCATTTCGCGACGTCTTTGACACTGTCGCCGAGCGGATAGGCATTCTCCATCCCCAGCAACACAATGCGTTTGCCTGCTGCATGCAGGGCTTCAACTTCGGCTGCCGTTTTCGCCAGCCCAACCTGCTCCGGATAGGCACGGATCATCCGCATTATGGCCTGATAGCTATGCTCGGCGGTGGCGGCAGCTTGCTGATAAGCCTCCGCCGTCAGGGCTCCCTGACCCACATAAACGATCAGAAACACCGCATCCAGGCCGCCGGCACGCATCTTGGGCAGATCGACCTGGGCTTTGGTAAAGCCACCCGGATCGAGCAGGTGCGTTGCATAGCCACGGCCGATATCGACATGGGTATCAATAGTCAGAATTTGCTGATGTAAAGCCCGGGCTTCCGCTTCGGTCACGACTTTGCTTTGTGCCAGGGCAGTGCCACTGAGAGTACTACTGAGCAAGAGGGCGGAGACCAGAGAGGCCAGTTTCGCTAAGCGCATGCTGCATCCTTTTTGTTGTTATTGATAAGATCAGAGAAGCAGGAGCTTAGCGCGGAATCCGCTTTGACAGCAAGCCTTAGCCGCCGTCAGTTCGCCGGGTCAGGCGTTGGATTAAGACCGTGACGGCCCCGGCCACTAAGCCCCAGAACGCCGAGGCAATGCCAAACAAACTGGCGCCGGATGCGGTGACCAGCAGGGTAATCACGGCGGCTTCCCGATACTCAGTATCGGCAGTACAGTTTTGCAGGTTAGCGGCTATGGTACCCAGCAGCGCCAGCCCGGCCAGCGCGGCCACCATCTCAGTAGGGAAGGCCGCAAACAGCGCGACCACAGTGGCGCCGGCCAGGCCAAACAGCAGATAAAAGATCCCGGCAGCGATACCGGCAATATAGCGTTTGCTGCTGTCGGGATGCGCTTCATTACCGCTACAGATTGCTGCAGTTATGGCCGCCAGGTTAATCGAAAACGCACCCAGCGGCGCCAGCAGCAGCGTGCTTAGCGCCGTGCTGCTAATCAGTGGTGAGACCGGTGTTTGGTAACCACTGGCGCGTAATACTGCGACACCGGGAATATTTTGTGCCGCCATGGTTACCAGTAGCAGCGGTAAGCC
>Ga0075011_10001196_pt1 | contig 13946 bp, 18 predicted proteins | sample TARM_MetaG_T_14_FD_72354 | JGI IMG/M metagenome (GOLD analysis project Ga0075011, IMG submission 72354) | Freshwater microbial communities from Pennsylvania, USA, analyzing microbe dynamics in response to fracking - TARM_MetaG_T_14 | ecosystem: Environmental > Aquatic > Freshwater > River...
GACCCTATTTGCAAATTAGTAATATTGCCATTCCTCGAGCAATCTCAACCATGTTTGATATTCCTTTGGACGTTTTAAAATCGGGCCATTTGGAAGCTTTACTGCAGCATGAGGAGCCGTGGCTTAGTGCCCTTGCAACCTTGCAAGACCCCAAAGACATTGACGCAGTGATTGCCTTGGTGCCTTCTGTGCTAAGGGAGCCTTTGGAGCAAATGAAACAATTAGTGCATGTATGCGGACGCCACCCTGTGGTACTTGCCCCGTTGTACTATGCGAAAATGCAATACTACGACCAACTCTTTTTTCGGTTTGTGCACCACAACAAGACCTTGGGAAGCGGTGGGTGTTATCAGTTTGAATCGCAGATTTCAAGCGGATTTGGCGTGCATACAGATGCCATTATAGAAACTTTGATGAGATAGGAATGAATATGTCAAAAGCGGATTTAATTGTCGGGATTCAGTGGGGAGATGAAGGAAAAGGAAAAATTGTTGACCGTTTAGCACAAGAGTATGACGTTGTGTGCCGTAGCCAAGGAGGTCACAACGCAGGACATACCATTTGGGTTGATGGGGTACGTTACGCGCTCCATTTGGTTCCCTCTGGCGTACTTAACCCTAAAGCATGCAACATCATTGGCAATGGTGTTGTGCTTAATCCCGCCTCTTTGATAAAAGAGATGCAACAATTTCAAAACCTTGAAGGGCGTTTGTTTATCAGCGATAAGGCCCATTTAAATCTTTCATACCATGCCCATATTGACCAGGCCAAAGAGCGCCTTAAAGGCGAAAAAGCCATTGGTACAACAGGCAAGGGTATTGGGCCGGCGTATGCTGATAAAATTAGCCGCACAGGCCACCGTGTTGGGGAATTGCTCAATCCTCTTGCGCTTTGTGAAAGCATTTTGGAAACCTTTGAACACCAAAAGGCAATTATCGAAGCCCTTGGCGTTACTTTGCCTTCAAAAGAGGTCCTTTTGGAAGAGCTTGTGGAGTACAAAAATGCACTGGCCCCTTTTATTGCCAATACGACCCAAATGGTCTGGGATGCCCTCGATGCTAACAAAACTATGTTGCTAGAGGGGGCGCAGGGGACTCTTTTAGACATTGACCACGGCACCTACCCCTTTGTGACAAGCTCCAATACCGTGAGTGCAGGGGCATGTACTGGTCTTGGACTAAATCCCAAAGATATTGGCACGGTGACTGGCATTGTGAAGGCGTATACAACCCGCGTGGGACACGGCCCTTTTCCCAGTGAAGACACGACCGAAGCGGGAAAAACCATGGCGGATGTTGGAAAAGAAGTAGGAACAACCACTGGCAGACGCCGAAGGTGCGGTTGGTTTGACGCTGTTGGCGTGCGCTACGCGTCGCGCCTTAATGGGTGCGATCAGTTTGCACTCATGAAATTAGACGTACTGGATGGATTTGAAACAATAAAAATCTGTACTGCTTATGAAATCAACGGCAAAATCACCCAAACCATGCCCACATCCCTAGAAAACGTCACGCCTGTATACGAAGAGATGCTAGGCTGGGATAAGGTGGCTGGCGTTCGTGTTTTTGAAGCGCTTCCTGAAAATGCCAAGCGCTATATTCGTCGCATTGAAGAGCTCACTGGAACCAAGGTAGGTATCATTTCAACCTCTCCTGATCGCAATGATACGATTTTGCTCTAGGAGTTATGGCACGCTTAACGACTAAAGGATGAGCCAATGGACCAAAAATTTAGCGCTATCGCAAAAGTAAAAAAACAGCTTTTAGACGCTAAAGAGGCCGCGCTCATGGAGGCACGCACAAAAGTGTCGCGCATTGAAAAAGAGATTTTTCTTGTAGAAGAAGCCCAGCGGTCACAACAGGTTCCTGCCCAAGGAATGTTTTGTGACCTTTTACATGTAAAGGCTTTTGGGGAGCGGCTGTACCGGCAAAAACAGGATTTATATGAATCCCTAGAAGCTGCTCAATTAGAAGCAAACGCCTGTTTGCACCACTACCAAGAAGCAAGGCGAGATTTTGAAAAAATCAAATACCTTGAAGAAGAAGCAACTTCGGCAATGCTAAAGCGTTTAAAAAAACAAGAGCAGCTGACGCTTGATGAGGTGGCACTACAGCTGTATGCATTAGGAGGAAAAGTGCGATGAGGAAAATTCTTGGAGTGCTGCTAGTATTTCACATGGTTGTTTTTGCGCAGGTAACAGATTGTACTAAAATTTTTGAAGAGCGAAAAAGTGAACTGCAGCGTGAGGTGGAGCTCATCGACGAAGCCAAACAATCCTTTGAAGCCTTAAGAGCCGCCACCAATGCACTTTTTACCCAAAAAGAAGAAGCCCTTGCACGCGAACAGGCCAAGGTGGATGCGGTGCTTGCAGAGATTACTCAAAAGGAAATTGCTATCGAGGCAACACTGAAAGAAAATCAAGAGATTTTAGCAACCATTCAAGGGGAAAAAGAGAACAAATTGCGTGAAACCTATAACAAGATGAAGGATAATGCTGCCGCTGGAATTTTAGAAGCCCTAACGCGCCAAGAAGCCGCTGGGATTTTATTCACCCTGCCTCCTAAAAAAGTATCCCAAATTTTGGCAAAAATGAATCCCAACGTTGCTTCTGAAATTACAACCTTGTTAAGCAAAGGACCGCCGTTTCAATAAAATTTTTTAGGCTTTACATGTAAGCTCAATCAAGGTTTTAGCAACCTTTTTTGTAGCCAATCTATTCAAACAAGGAGCCCTTATGGAGCAGTATAATGACCTTATTCAGACAATCGCTCTGGCCATGGGCGCTTCTTGGGCGAGCGGTATTAACCTCTATGCGACGCTGTTGGTTTTGGGCATTGGGGCAACACAGGGCGCGATTGTATTGCCTCCCGCCTTGGAGGTATTGTCAAATCCCATGGTCATTGGGGCGGCGGGCCTTATGTATATGGTGGAATTTATCGCAGATAAAACCCCAGGGGTGGATTCAGGCTGGGATGCGATTCACACTTTTGTACGTATTCCTGCGGGCGCCTTGTTAGCAGCTGGGGCGGTTGGCGAAGTGGCGCCAGCAATGGCAATGGCCGCAGCAATTTTGGGCGGCGGTATGGCTGCTTCAACGCATGCTACCAAAGCAGGAAGTAGAGTTTATGATTAACACTTCTCCTGAGCCTTTTAGTAATTGGGGCGCTTCTGCGGGGGAAGATATGCTAGTCTTTGCAGGCCTATGGACAGCACTTAACCATCCGGTTCTTTTTTTAGTGCTTTTGGTTTTCTTTGTTGGAATTATGGTGTGGGTTTTGCCTAAAATTGCACGGGCTATTAAGCGTGTTTTTGGATTGCTTGGGCGAATGCTTGGACTGGGGAAACAAGAGTTTAGTCAGCCCAAAGAAGGCCCTTATGAGACCCTTGAAAAACTAAAACACTTGTGTGACATCGGCGCCATAACAGAAGAAGAATATGAAAAAGAAAAAGCAAAGATTTTGCACCCCCCTTCTTGAGGGTAAATTTTTATTCAGTGTTTTTAAAATGCGATAGGCTATTGCCCTTCCTTGTCTCAACAGATATTTACCTTTTATTGGGTAAAATTGCCAAAATTTACCGAAGGTGACATTATGAAAATCCGAATGCCTCATACCCCTTACATCGCCAATAAAATCGCCATCGATCTTCTTAATTGCGGGTTTGTAACACTCACTTCCGGACTCGAGCCTGTTGCCAAATTGGGCCAAGAGTTTTTAGCGCAAGATGTTCAGCGAGAGCTGGCTCTGGAAGAGCGTGTCAATGAGGTACTAGAAGAAAACGAAGATGACATCGAATTTATGCAAGTAGACCGACGCAATATGTTTTGGCTTGTGAAGAAAAAACTAGCCAAAGAGTATGACGTTGTCCTTTCCTATGAAGACCGTTACAATGATGTGGCACACCGCATTTTGGAATCTGCATGGAAAACAGGACTTATTGAGTACACCGTTTCGGAAAATCGTGTTAAAAATGTGATTTACAATGCCATTGAAGAGTACTTGAAAAATTTTGAAGGCATTGAGGATGTGGTAATTGAGCGCATTAGTCACTATAAACGCAAGCTTGTTCCAGGTTCAGAAGAGTATGAGTTGGTGTTTGAGCGCTTGTACGAAGAGGAATTACGACGCAGGGGGATGTTGCAATGAGTTTAAAGCCCGTATGGATTTATGTAGAAAATGGTCTATTTTTAGAAGCAAAAGGGTTTGGTGCTTCGGGAACACGTGTGGGAGAGATTGTTTTTAATACTTCCATGAGTGGTTACCAAGAAATCATGAGTGATCCAAGCTATGCGGGACAGTTTGTTGTATTTACGATGCCAGAAATTGGTATCGTGGGCACCAATGATGCAGATATGGAGAGTGCTAAGGTGCATGCTTCAGGAATGATTGTGCGCAAAACAAATTTTGAAGCTTCTAATTTCAGATCTTCTTCTTCCTTGCCTGACTTTTTGGAGGCACATAAAACCCTTGGTATTTGCGACATTGATACACGCTATTTGACAAAAATGGTGCGCGATGGTGGTCCAAGAATGATGATTGCCTCAACAGAAATTTCTTCAAAAGAAGAGTTAAAACGCCTTCTTGAAGAGGCGCCACGTATCGAAGAAGTCGATTATATCCAACAAGTTAGCACCAAAGAGCCCTATGTGCATAATTACGGAGCATGGGACGAAACGGCACTTTCGTACAAAGAGGCAACAAACTATTTGGGTAAAAAAATTGTTGCAATTGACTTTGGTGTAAAGCGCAATATTCTCAACGAATTGTGTGAAGTGGGGCTTGAAGTGGAAGTTGTGCCTTCTACATGTAAAGCCGAGGAGCTGATTGCACGTTATGAAGCTGGGGAAATTTCAGGTGTATTTCTCTCCAATGGTCCTGGAGACCCATTAATTTTAACTGGGCCTATCGCTCAAATCAAAGCACTCATTAAAGCAAAAATTCCTCTGTTTGGGATATGCTTGGGGCACCAACTGCTCTCTATCGCCCATGGTTATCCTACATATAAGCTGAAATTTGGGCAGCATGGTGGCAACCACCCTGTGAAAAACAGTGCAACAGGCATTGTAGAAATTACAGCGCAAAACCACAACTATAATGTGCCAGATGCAGTGTGTGAAATTGCAACCGTGACGCATATGAATTTGTTTGATAAGACGATTGAAGGGCTTGAGTACAAAGAAACCCCTGCCTTTTCTGTCCAACATCACCCCGAAGCAAGCCCAGGGCCGCACGAAAGTAAGTATATTTTTCAAACCTTTGCTAAACGCCTCTAAGAGGAGCAACCCATCGATGCAGTGAACCTATACGCAATTATTGGCGTCGCTTTTTTTGGAAGCTTGGGCCACTGTATCGGCATGTGTGGAGGCTTTGTGGTGGCCTACAGCAGTGCTAAAATAAACCCCTCATCCCCTATTCCTTCTCAGCTTTTAGCCCACCTTGCCTACAATTTTGGACGCGTAACATCTTATGTTTTACTGGGCATATTATTTGGACTAATGGGTAGCGTTATTGCTATTTCTTCAATAGTTTTAGGGTATCTCTATTTTTGTGTAGGTATTATTATGGTGCTTATGGGACTTTCTCTTATGGGGAAAATCAAGTTTTTAACTTCATTGGAATCTTCCTTGGCGACCCATCCGTGGGTACGTATTTTATTTGCACGGCTTATTCGCTCACCTTCTTTGGGGAGCTTTTATGGACTTGGTCTCCTTAATGGGTTTCTGCCTTGTGGTTTGGTTTATTTCTTTGCCGTTTCGGCGGTGGCAACCGCTTCATGGTTTTGGGGCGGGGTGGTGATGGCTATTTTTGGTTTGTCCACAGTGCCTGCATTGCTTGGCTTTGGGTATATTATTGGGTTTTTAAAGGGCGGCCACTTTAGGGAACTTATGGTCAAGGCGGCAAGCTTTTTGATCATAGGATACGGTATTTATATGAGCTATATGGGCTTTATGGCAACGCAAGGAATGTGATGAAACTTGAAAAATACCAAGAAGCAATTGAGACAAGCAATATTGTTTCTAAGACTAACATTGAGGGTATTATTACGTTTGTCAATGATGAGTTTTGCCGTATTTGTGGTTATTCAAAGGAGGAACTCATTGGAGCAAATCACAACATTGTGCGTCATCCTGATGTGCCCAAAGAGACTTTTAAAAAACTTTGGGAAACCATCTTAGCTAAAAAAGTTTATAAATCCACCGTTAAAAACCGTGCTAAAAATGGGACAACGTTTTATGTGAACACAACGGTTATTCCAATGGTAAATACACAAGGGGTTATTGAGGAGTTTATTGCCATCCGCTATGACGTGACAGACACGGTGGTGCTAACAGAGGCACTGAAACACAAAGAGGAGGAGCTAGAACAGCTCAACTCCACCTTGGAGGAGCGGGTTCAGTCTCAAACGATGCAACTTAAAGATTTAAACCGAAATCTTGAACGTCGCGTGAGTGAAGAGGTTGCTAAAAATCGCGAAAAAGAGCGGCTGTTGTTTACTCAGGCGCGTTTGGCTTCCATGGGGGAAATGATTGGCAATATTGCACATCAGTGGCGCCAACCGCTCTCGGAACTTGGCATTGATTTGTATAAGCTTAAGAAGTTGTTTGGACAAGGCGACCAAAATGCTTTTTTGGAAACCTACGAACACGGCAAGGGGGTGATTAAGAAAATGTCTCAAACTATTGAAGATTTTCGTAATTTTTTCAACCCCAACAAGCCCCGCGAGGATTTTTATATAAACGAGGTGGTTGATGACGCGTTGGCTATGCTTAAGGGAACATTGGGGAGTGAACAAATTGTGGTGCGTGTTACATCTGAAGATAAAGTATTGATTCATGGCTTTAAAAGTGAACTTATTCAAGTGCTCATTAATCTTATCACCAATGCTAAAGATGCTTTTTTAGAAAGTTCTTGTGAGCAAAAATACATTGATATTCATATTGCGCGTTTTGATGGCAGAACATTAATGGTGAGTGTTCGAGATAACGCAGGCGGAATAAATGAAGAAATTTTGGAAAAAATATTTGAACCCTATTTCACAACAAAGCAAGGAAGTTTAGGGACGGGCCTTGGACTGTACATGAGCAAAATGATTGTTGAAAACAGCATGAAGGGGAGTATTGAGGCACTTAATGCTGGCGAGGGAGCTTGTTTCAATATTAAAGTTCCGATAAGATTAGAAAAATAATAAACTATTATTGTATTGAGGAGTTGTAGATGGGTGCGGAGCTAGGCAATTTAAAAAGTTTGGTAGTGTTGTTCGTGGAGGATGAAAATGACATCCGCGAGGCGCTTGCTGGAGCAATTGAGGATGAATTTTCAAAACTCATTACGGCGCGTGACGGCGAAGATGGGCTTAAAAAATTTAAAAAATACAAACCCGATATAGTTGTTACAGATATCTCTATGCCTATTATGGATGGCCTAGATATGGCCAGAGCTATCAAGGCCATCTCTAAAGAAACGCCCGTCATTATCTTAAGTGCCTTTAGTGAAAAGGAGCGGTTATTAAAAGCGATAGACGTGGGGATAGATAAATATCTTATTAAGCCCATAGACCCAGATGAACTCATGGAAACGCTTTTACATGTAGCCAAGGAACGTTTTGCGACAAGTGAGGTCATTGAAGTAGGCGGCGGGTACCAGTTTGATAAATCTAAACGTGTTCTTGTCTTGCAAGGTGAAGAGATTGGCTTAACCAAAAAAGAGCTACTTTTTGTTTCTTTGCTTGTAAAACACTTGGGAACCTTTGTGCTACATGAGGAGATAAAACGCTCCGTATGGGCCAATAAAAACGTCAGTGACGCCGCCATCCGAACCTTCATTAAGCGCGTAAGAGAAAAAACAGGAAGGGGATTCATTAAAAATGTTCCTGGTCTTGGATACAAAATCGACACATGAAATAAAATTTAACATTACCGTTTCAATTTAACACAAATTTAATCTTATTAAGCTTGCTTGTATCAAAGTTGTTTTATACTTCTCGAATTATGTGATATTAGCGTGACATAAAAATCTTAGCAGGAGGAATTTAATGCAACCAAGCAGTGCATTGAACTACGACTACACTGTTGCCAAACTGTTTATGTATGCTTCCATTCTTTTTGGAATCATCGGCATGGTAATTGGTGTGTTGATTGCCTATCAAATGGCATATCCAGAATTGAACTACCTCGCGGGCGAGTATGGTACGTTTAGTCGATTGCGCCCTTTGCATACCAGTGGGGTTATCTTCGGGTTTATGCTCGCAGGTATTTTTTCTACATGGTACTACATTGGACAGCGTGTTTTAAAGGTATCGATGGCTGAATCGCCTTTTTTGATGCTTATTGGAAAACTTCATTTTTGGCTTTATATGGTCGTGATGCTTGTTGCGGTTGTGTCGCTTTTTGCGGGCGTGACAACCTCTAAAGAGTACGCAGAACTTGAATGGCCTATTGATATTGGCGTGGTCATTGTGTGGGTGCTTTGGGGCGTGAGTATGTTTGGCCTTATTGGTATCCGTCGCGAAAAGGCACTGTATATTTCCCTTTGGTATTTCATTGCAACCTTTTTGGGAGTAGCAATGTTGTATCTTTTTAACAATATGGCAGTTCCCACGTACTTTGTTTCAGGCATGGGAAATTGGTACCACTCTGTTTCTATGTACGCAGGCACTAATGATGCGATGGTGCAGTGGTGGTATGGACACAACGCGGTTGCCTTTGTCTTTACTGTAGCAATCATTGCGCAGATTTACTACTTCTTGCCAAAAGAATCAGGCCAGCCTATTTACTCGTACAAACTCTCTTTGCTTTCATTTTGGGGCTTGATGTTTGTCTACTTGTGGGCAGGAAGCCACCACCTTATCTACTCTACAGTGCCTGATTGGATGCAGACCATGGGGTCTATCTTTTCGGTTGTGCTTATTTTGCCTTCTTGGGGTAGTGCAATCAACATGCTCTTGACCATGAAGGGTGAGTGGGGCCAGATTAAATCTAATCCGCTTATTAAGTTTATGATTTTAGCCTCCACCTTTTATATGTTTAGCACCATTGAGGGGCCGATTTTATCTATCAAATCTGTTAATGCTTTGGCGCATTTTACGGATTGGATTCCAGGTCACGTGCATGATGGTACTTTGGGTTGGGTTGGATTTATGACTATGGCGGCGATGTTTCATATGGCGCCTCGCATGTTTAAACGAGAACTTTACAGCAAAAAACTTTTAGAAGTGCAATTTTGGGTTCAGACTACGGGCATTGTGCTCTATTTTACAAGTATGTGGGTTGCAGGGATTACTCAAGGGATGATGTGGCGTGCAACGGACCAGTTTGGTAATCTTGCCTATTCGTTTATTGACACAGTGACGGTGTTGTTTCCTTACTATGTTATTCGGGCAACAGGTGGATTGTTGTATTTGGTTGGCTTCTTCATCTTCACTTACAATATGTACAAAACCATGACTGCTGGGAAAGCGCTTGAGAAAGAACCTCAAAATGCTTCGCCCATGGCAGCGTAAAAGGAGGATGGATTATGTTTAGCTGGTTAGAGAAAAACCCTTTCTTTTTTGCCGTTGCCGTTTTTGTTGTGATTGCTTACGCGGGCATTGTACAAATTATTCCGCAATTCGCGGAACAAGCGCGCCCTGTAGAAACACGAAAGCCCTACAGTGTGCTTGAGCTCGCTGGTCGTCATGTGTATATTAAAGACAGTTGTAATGCGTGCCATTCGCAACTTATTCGTCCTTTTAAATCTGAAACAGACCGGTATGGAAACTACTCTTTGAGTGGAGAATATGCCTATGATCGTCCTTTTCTTTGGGGTTCAAAGCGCACAGGGCCCGACCTTATGCGCGTAGGAAACTACCGTACAACCGATTGGCATGAGAACCACATGTGGGATCCGCTTTCTGTTGTGCCAAGCTCCATCATGCCTGCATATAAACACATGTTTAAAAACAATGCAGATATTGAAACAGCTTATGCAGAGGCTTTTACTGTTAAACAAGTGTTTAAGGTGCCTTATGACACTGAGGGAATGCCAGCTCTTGGCACATGGGAAGAGGCAAGAGAGCAAGTGTTTGCTGAAGCAAAAGTAGTAGTCGATAGCATGCGAAATCAGGATGTTAAAGATGCTTTTGAGCGCGGCGAAATCAAAGAAATTGTGGCGATTATCGCTTACATGAATAGCTTAAAATAAGGCATGACAATGGAATTGGAAACACTTAAAGAGCTTCTTGGATACGGGTATTTTGCTTTTACTATTCTTCTTGTTTTTGCAATGTATGGGTATGCGTACCATATGTACAAGTCTGAAAAAACAGGACGAAAAAGTTATGAGAAATATTCAGACATCGTCCTTAGGGATGAAATTCACGATACGCCAGTTGAATCCTTTTCCAAACAATGCTAAAAGCGCTAACTACAAAGAGGAGCACTAAAAATGGAATGGTTTAATTTAAGTGACAACGTCAACGTGCTATCGCTGATTGGTTCGGCTGCAATCATCTTGGCTACGTGGCTTGTTGCAGCAAAATATTTTAAGCAAATTCGCAACGAAAAAAGCGAAGGCGAGTTGCTTGAACACAACTGGGATGGTATTGGTGAGTATAAAAATCCCCCTCCTTTTGGTTGGGCTGTTGTGTTTGTTTTGACAATTGTTTGGGCAATTTGGTACTTTTTAGTGGGCTATCCCTTGAACGCCTATTCTCAGATTGGAGAATACAACGAAGAGGTGCAAGCACACAATGCGCGTTTTGAGCAGAAGTGGGCCAACCCAGACCAAGCCACGCTTATGGGAATGGGTGAGGGTGTTTATTTGGTCCAGTGCGCACCGTGTCATGGCATTACTGCTGATGGCATGGGAGGAAAAGCAACCGATCTAACTGTCTGGGGAAGTGAAAAAGCCATTGTTGAGGTTATCCTTGATGGTGCAAAAGGCTTGAACTATCCTTTGGGTGAAATGCCTGGAGGGTTGCTGGATGAGGCAAGCGCCAAGGCAGTTGCTGCTTATGTGGCTCAAGAAATTTCCCAGACAAACACATCGGCCAATCCTTCCTTGGTTTCAATGGGAGAAGCCCTTTGGCCCACATGTGCAGCGTGTCATGGGGATGATGGTAAGGGCATGGATGGCATGTCACCGGATTTAACTATTTATGGCAAGCCTGCATTTGCAGTTGAAGTGCTTAACCGTGGAAAAAAAGGGTATATTGGCGACATGCCTGCCTTTAATGACGGTCGTCTTTCAGATGTTCAGAAGTTGGCTGTTGGCACATATATCCTCTCTTTGACCAAATAAGGAGTAATGATGGAAAATACAAATAGACATATTTTTTCACTACATGGCATCACGGGAATGCTCATTGCCACCCTTTTGCTCATTAGTATTTTGGTTGGCTTGACATGGTGGGGAATCGTGGCACAACAAGCGGTGGCGGATAAGCCTTATGTTATCACTGATCCCTCAGCGATTAAGATGATTGACAAAGACAATGCAAAGCTTAAAGTCATAAAGGAGTAATGCTATGGCCGAACATATGGATAAAATTATTACCATCGGATTAATTATTAGTGCGCTTATTTGTGCATGGGCTGTGCTTACTCCTAACGCATTGTTTATTGGCTAATGCACGCTTTTTTACGTAGCGGTCGCCTTTTGGTGACTGCTTTCTCTCTAATCTTTTTTTCCAGTGTGCTCTCTGCTGCTGGTGTGCTTGTTAATGAAGGCATTATAGGGGAGCGCGCAGTCCAAAAGATAAATGTTTTGGGTGAAGAGTTGCGCCAAAAAAGTGGCGTGAATGTTTATTTGGTGGCACTTCACTCTTTGCAGGGAAAAGTGATGGCTGATGTGGAGCTAGAGCTTTCCTCCAAGCTTACCGCTCCTTATGCTCTATTGATGCTCTCAAAAGAAGATAAACAGGTCAACATTCTTAGTTCAGGAGGAGTTGAAGCGCTTTTTAATAAGGATGCAATCTTGAGTCCTTACCCTTGGAGGGGGACAATTTTGCCACTTTTAACCACTAAAAAAGGAAGCGATAATTACACCGCAGCAATGTTGAATGGGTATGCGGATATTGTGGAGCAAATCGCAGCAACACAGAAGATTACATTGGACCACGCTATTGGAAGTGGGAATAAAAATACACTCAACATTGTGCGTATCATTGTTTACGCTACGCTCATATGGGCTGTTGGTGTCGCTTTATACCGAAGGAGAAAACACCGCCATGCACGCAACAACACCTAAACAAAAAAAAGAACGCAATCTTTGGCCTCATGCCATTGTTGGTGCTATTATTTTTATCATTGTGGCGTGTGGCTGGACCGTGAAAATCGCCCTAGACAACCCTGTTCAGTTTGACCAAACTTACCTTGCTAAATACGATCAAGTAGATAGTAGCATTAATGAATTGCGCGCCAACCAACAAGTATTTGATGGTCAGTTTGAAGCAATATTTCCTCTTTTGAAAGTAGAAATAGATAAACCGACACAGATTCCCCTGCAGATTCTTCGCAAAGTGGGTGCGCTACCCGTGGAAGAGGCTACAGTAACACTTTTAATTACACGTCCTGATACCAATGCGTTTAACCAAGAGCTGCATGTCTCCAAGGGAGAAAATGGCATGTTTTTCTTTGGGCCTGTGGTGTTAGACAAGCCAGGTCGTTGGCAACTTTTGAGTAAAATTCAGATTGGCGAATTCGAGGGTTTTGTGACCCATGAGGTGTTTGCAAGCAAGTAACTTTTTGCTACAATGGCTCACTTATCCCAAGAAAGTGAGCCCATGATTCATATCTTCCCTACCCACCGCGCTGTCCGTTCTTTTTATGCTTCGTTTTCTTCTCAAGACACATTTTTACCGAAGGCAATGAGCATTGCTGAATTTTTTAAAAAAGCGTTAATTGTCGAAGGCAAAGTGCAAGCAGAAGAGGAGATGCGTCTTCTTTTGATGCAGCAAGCTGTTGCCTTTGATGCCTTTGAAACTCTTAATATCCCGCAGCATTTTATGGCTTTTGTTAAAAACGCTTCCTACGTGTTTCGTTTTTTTGAGGAGCTTAGTGCGGAAGAAAAAACGATTGCAGATTTAGAGGGTGCGGATGTTTACGCCCAATTTGCCGAACACCTTGCTTTGCTTAAACAGGTGTATGAAAACTATACACACGCCCTAGATGCGCAGGGGTTATATGATGCCATTACCTTTCCGCTTTATGCGCGTGTGGATGAGACGTTTATCTTTACATGTAAAGCTATTACAGTGCATTTGGAAGGGTATTTGAGTAGCTTTGAGTGGCGCGTACTGGAGGAGATGGGACGTCTTGTGCCCTTACATGTAAAGCTTGTGGCAACGCCTTATAACGAAAAAGTCTTACAAGTTTTGCGCGCCAGAGGCATTGATTTGAAAATCGGAGAAGAGGCGCAGATTCGACTTGGCGGTGACGATTTTAGCACGTCACCTTGCTCTTTGAGTGCTCCTTGTGCGAAAGTTTATCCGCTCGCTTCTCGGAGTTTACAAGTAGGGTTTGTGCTTGATTGTGTTGCGCGTTTTTTGCAAGAAGGACTATCCCCAGAAGAGATTGTTGTAGTACTCCCTGATGAAGGGTTTGCTTCTTTGTTGCGCCTGTATGACCGTGCCTATGTTTTTAATTATGCCATGGGAAAGCCTGCTAAAGAGCTTGATTTTGTAGTGCGTTTGCGGGCTAAGGCCCAAGATGTTCATCAAGCAACTCAAGCCTCTTTGCACAGAATGAGGCGGCTGGGCATTGAAGAAAACACGCGTGAAGCATGGAAAAAACAGTGGAAAAAACCCACAGACTTTCATACTTTTGTGGCACTTATTGGTTCTTTTGAAGCAGAAGAAAACACCATCAAAGAGCAGCTTCACGAAGCGCTTGCTTCCTTGGAGCGTGTTCTTAAGATTGCGCCAACGCTCACATTCTCAGAGGCGCTAACCTTATTTTTACGCCGCCTTGA
>Ga0075011_10001198_pt1 | contig 13924 bp, 9 predicted proteins | sample TARM_MetaG_T_14_FD_72354 | JGI IMG/M metagenome (GOLD analysis project Ga0075011, IMG submission 72354) | Freshwater microbial communities from Pennsylvania, USA, analyzing microbe dynamics in response to fracking - TARM_MetaG_T_14 | ecosystem: Environmental > Aquatic > Freshwater > River...
AGAGGCCTTCTGCAGGAGGTCCGAGAGCATTCGTTTGGATCGCTTCCTAGCAGACAGATTGCCAGCCCGTTCAGCATGTCTAGCCTTGGAAATCAAACCGCGGAGCTCATACAGAAAAGCACGCGACTCACCCTCAGTGTGCCGCTGTTTGCGCGCCTGGCTGGTCGATGGAGACCACAGTTCCAGGTGGGCATCACTGATTTCTGGCAGTGCCTCGACAGGCACAAGCTGCCGTCCTGTCACTACTCTCACCCACTGAGGCAGAGGGAGCGATACTGCCGGAACGGCACCGCTCAGGCATGAGGCTACAAACCCGGGAATCTCAAGCACAGCTGCAGCCCGAGATGATTTAGCCAACCACTCAAACGGAGAGTTGATCGCAGAGCCACCAATGTCATTTACGAGGGATTTGATGGCCTTTTCCAGAGCGGCTTTTCTGATTGCCAGACCCGGTGCAGCGGCCCTGAAAAGGCCGTGTATCAGTTGCTGCGATACCTGATCAGGGAACCACCTGAAAACTGCCCCTTGCCCAAGAGGCAAATCAACGAATTCGTGCCCATGCAGTCGATAAGTATTGCCGTGCACCACATCGCCCAGACACTTCAGTCTGGCGGCATTGGCCAAGCCGCCAAACAGCGCAGCGCTGATAACAATCTCGGCAACCCGCACATGAAAATCAGGCTGCGCCCCTTTTTTACCCTGCCGTGTCAGATACCCAGTAAACGCAGTTCTCGCACGCTGCGTAGCCTGATAGCTTTCCAACGTGTCAGCATTAAACGGTGAAGGCTCAACATCGATCAGACGCACTCGGGAAACTCTTCGCAGAGTTGCCAGCCCTCCGGAACGAGTTCGCAAATAGCGATAGAGCAGCTGAAGCCCCCAGTTAACCGAAACGCCTCGCTTAGGAGCCTCAGCGACAATCTGCTCTACTATCTGCTGAACGGCATCGACGTCCAGCGGGGAACCCGAAGGGAACCGCTCTTGCCATAGCGCCCTGAACAACTGTGCAGCAGTGGACTTCTTCTGATTGCGTTCGGCCTCACGCCGCTGCGCGCCAAAAACCGACTTCTCTGCGGCAGCAGTTTTTGGCGGTATTTCAGGACGATGCCTGACTCTCGCACCGTCAAGGGGTGATGGAACGACAGTCCAGCCAGCGCTTTTCAGGCCTTCATTCAAAAAAGGCCGAATCTTTGCCAGCGTCTCCAGCACCGAGCTGGTCGACGTCGATCCTAGCGGGTGATCTACCCCATCTGTATGCCCCAGCTGAATGCTGACCCAGTCAGCCCGCTGAGAAGCGTGCAGCAGCGTGTTTGCCGTGACATGCCGCAGCAGATTTATCGGTATTCTCCAACGGTCCTGCCATCGTAACGCCAGGGCTGACGGTGTTACCGGATCCCAACCATCCTCACTCTCACGCAGATAAAAAAATAGTGGCATGGGGGTTCCGCCCTCGGCCAGCATCCAAATCTGCGACGCCAGACCGCTCGTCGGCGCCTTCGCGCTTAGCTTGGATGCCAGCAGACGCAGGTAAGCCGAATACATTCTTACCTGCTGCGCTGCCATATCCGGCAATGCCACCAACCGCCAGGCCCGACTGTCATCACTGACCTTGTCACAGATCAGCAGCAGCCCCAGATCCAGCTCAAAGTGACGCAGCTCACTGAACGGCTCCCTGACCGCTCGATGCCCGGTACAGCAAAACAGCATCGCCGTGCAGTAGTCGACAAACGCATTGTGCCGATCAGCCAGGCTGGCATTACTGGAAATTGCATTCTGCAGCGCCTTCAGACTGGCTTCGGGCAGCGCGTTAACCACTTGCGGCTTAGGGTAAAACCCCGTAACGATTGATGTGCTCATACGGCTGACAGCATGTCCTCAACGACCCCACGATAGCGATGCTGGAGCTCTTCCAGGCTGTGGACCACGTAATAACTGATCATCGGCGATACCTGCTCAGGCCCGGACGCCAGATAGTGAACGAGCGCGAGATCCCGGTATTTGAGGGTCAATTCGATTGCCAATGCTGCAGGAATTCGCTCGTAACGAATACGCGTGTAACGTCCACCGGCACGGACCCGATCCAATAGGTTTTTTACATGCCCTCTGGCTGAAGCCTCGTCAACATTCAACGCTTCAGCCAAGGTACAACCTCGCCGCTGAATACATGCTGCCACCCAGGCTGACACGGCCTGAGGCAACTGCAACGTCAGTACAGGCTCTTGAGGGAGAAACAGCTCGGCAACCTCCGCGTCAGGTGTATAGGCATTACTCGGGAGCCGTATCTTTCTCCGATACTCGCCGCCAACGTCAAAGACACCTTCCGGTCCAACAGACGTCTCAAGCAGATTTTCCAAGGGCATGCCCGTGACGTATATCAGCGCCACAAGACCTGCGGCCAAACGCAGGCCCGCATCCTCGCTGTTCATGTATTCGCACAGTCGTGAAGCTAGCCAACGACGTTCAATCACTGTTAGACGGGTATAGGTGTTAGGGGTTAACCGTTGATGCCGGGAAATCCAGTGACGTGTTTCACGCGCTTCTGCATCAATTTCCTGCTCAGACGCCAGCTCATCCTGATCAATCTCCTCAGGCGAGACATGCAAAGCCACTGCCTTTGGCGGTTCCGCCGTTTGGCTGTCTCCGGGCTCAGTGACCAGCAAACGGTACGACGGAATCGCATCTTTGATAGCAGCCCCCGGGGATGATCGCCGCTCCGCCACATCGGGTTGAGCAATCACAGCAGCAGGCTGTTCCGGCGTTGAGGTGCCTGCTGATGCAAGCCGTTCAAGAAGATTGCGCAGTCGCTTTAGCGGGTCATCGTCCGTAACGGGGAGCGTATCAATAAAGACACTCCACTCAGACCAGTCCCCGGACACATCCAGGGGCAGCTTCGCCATACTTGACCGCGGGTTACTGTTGGCAATCAATTGCCGAAGGTCGACGGCCAGACTGAGGATTCCCTTGGCACTTTGCTGTTGAATCAGCACCTCGAGAAAGAGGCGCTGAGTCAGCAAGACCTGTTTTCCCAAGCCGCTCATGGGCTCCTGCAGCAGAAAGGCTGGAAGAGGATATTTTTTGAATTTCCCCCCAAGCGGATTGCCGGCACGGGTGGTGGCATCTACTCGCGTCCAGACCAGCTTGTTCTGGTGACGCTTACCTGCCTCTTGAACGGACGCCAGCGCCTCGACCCAGTCATTGACCAGCGTGGATTTGGCAGGTATCGACGACAATACAGCCAGCACGCGCTCAACCAGATTCACGGCTGCGGGAAAATCACGGTCAATGCCCAGTAGATCCTCAATCCGCCGCACGGTTTCCGCATGCGGCGAACTGCCCAAAATCTCTGTCAACACACCCCGTGCTTTTTCGTCACTCTCTGGATCCATTTTCAGTACACGCATTGGTCAGCAGGTAATCCCCTGGAATGTTTCAGAAGCTAGCAAGCCGGGATCATTCTGCCACGTTTTCGGCAGTCATCTGGGGCGTCGAATTTCCTGATCTGCCAAATGAGCACTCGCCACATCAGCCTTGAAAAACGCCGATTGGCGCTCAACAACCGATTTGGCTTCGTTACAGACGGCAAATACCAAAGCTTTCCGAGCAGGACTCAGTATCAAGTGATAGATCTGCGCAAATCACGACAGAAATTTTCGGCCAGCGAAAGTCACTGAGGGCGTTGGCAACGATCAGCTTAGGCCGAACGTTCGGATGCCTCAGACGACCATGTCTTCCACCACGATGAAAACGCCAGCTCTGCGAACCAGTTGGTGGATCAGCTGACCAGTACAGTCAAGTTTGGCGTGGAAATTATGCTTGGCCATAAGCGTCTGCACATGGCAGCATCCAATCAACACCATCGCTGTCAAAACTTGATACTGAGAGCTAACCAGGATGACCAGCCTCCATATATGCATCATTACCGGCCAACCTTTGGCTAATCTGATTCCGCTGCTGCAAGAGCGACCAGATACTGTTTGCCTTGTGCATAGTGCAGACATGAGGGATGCCGCTGAAAAATTTATCCACACATTGAAACAGGCGGGATTCAACGAAAACCAAATTCTGGTTCGCGGCGAGCTGCCAACACATCCCTATGATGAGATTCGACTGTTTGCCATGGAACTGCACGACAACCTTGCAGAACAGTTCCCAAACAGCCGGCTGACCTGGCATGCAACTGGCGGCACAAAGGTGATGGCACTGGCGTTCTGGGATGTACTCGACCACAAGCGCGACCGTGTGATTTATACCGAGACGCGCGATGGGATTATCGAAGAACTGATCCCCGAGCCGGGCACTACGGCGCTTCAGGCGGTTTTGACCCCGGAGCTTTACCTGCACGCACTTGGCAAGATCAAACGGCGCGCCGAATCAGATAGCGAAGAATGGTGTGCTCGAGTAGTCGAACGAAAACAGGCCACCCGCTTTTTGGCAGAAAACGCTGAAGCACTTGGCGGGCTGATACAGTTGTTTAATCGCAATCTGGACGCCGATTCGACCCAATCACAAAGCTTGAGGATTGAGCGTATCCATGGTCAGTGGCGCAAGGCGCTGGACTTGTTGATCGAGGCGGGCATCATCGAGTCTGCCGATGGCGGGCTTTACCCTGTGACAAGCAAGGACAGCTCTCGCTACCTGACCGGGGGCTGGCTGGAAGAATACGTCTGGTACATCGCAAGCCAGCAGGGCCTGGACCACGTTCAGTGTGGACTGAAATTTGGTGATCGTCAGCATCGCAAAGACGGGCAGGACAATGAAATAGATGCTTTTATCATGCACCGTAACCGTCTGTTGCTGGTTGAATGCAAGAGCGGCTATCTCGGCCGGGATGCGCGCAAGGACGGCGATATCATTTATAAGCTGGACAGCATCGGCGTGCATGCCGGAGGCACCCAGGCCACCAGACTGCTGCTCTCCGCCCAGCCCCTGAAACATGAAACGCGTGCAGGTCGGAATGTAGATACCCGGGCCAGGGCAAGTGCAACGGGTATACATACGATGGAATGCGCAGAACTGAAAAGCTTGGGTGAGCAACTGCGCCATTGGCGTGACCAGGGACGCTGGGTGAACGACCAGGCTTGATGACTGGCTGTTGCTGTGGATAGATTCAGGATAAATTCTGAACGAGCTCGCGAGGTGTTACTTATCGCTCGGCAATTCCCAAATTGCCGCCGGACGCACCTCAAAGGCCTGCAGATGCGCGCCAAATGCATCCAACTCATCGGCACTGAGCTCACGCCCACGAGCATCCGCCGGCACCTGAAGGCTCAGGTGCAGGTAGCGCGCACCTCTGGCACAAACCGCAGCGGCCATATTGACCGGCAAACTTCCCAGAACCCAGTCACCGGGCTGAATCTGCTGGAGATTCAGATGAGCAATTTGCTGATCCACAGCAATGCCCTGCCGGGACAACCATTCGATAGCACCCGGGTGACGACTAACAAACCAGCGCATCAAATACTCCTTGGTTCTGTAGTAGGAAAACTGTTTAACATGGCAAACGGTCAATTCATTGCTGGTCGTTTGACTGAGCGCGTCAGCGCACAGCAAGAGTGTCTCGGCCACAGATCGAGGCTTATAGGCACTGAGCGTGTTCAAACTAGCAGAACGGCACAAAGGACTGATCAAACGACTACAGGGAATACTGTTCCTGAGTGAGTTGGAATTTTCAGCGAGAAATGCTCAGGTGTCGGAGCCGATAATGAGGCTTGCCAGCAGGAAAGTTCATTCTGGCAAGCTTGCCATCATTGCTACAGATGCATGCCAAGACATTCTGGCGCGGTGTGCGCCGCGAGAACCAGACCACAAGCCAAAATTTGCAGGCATACTGAGTGCCTGATGTCAAAATCACTGAAAATATCTGGTTAAATTTTGAACAACTTTTTGGTTAAAAAACGATCAGTCATTTCGGCTTTGTATGCCGATGATTTACATGTAGTTTTTTTGCGGCTAGAGTCCCAGGACTGCCCCGTTTCGTAGGGGATTAAGACATAGCACTCGTCGGTCAGCAGGGCGCCTATGGCGGTCCCAGGACTGCCCCGTTTCGTAGGGGATTAAGACGGCGGGACAGCGAATTACGTATCCCGGGTCAAGCGTCCCAGGACTGCCCCGTTTCGTAGGGGATTAAGACGTGATGGGGCGACCGTTCGTCGGACCATGCGTGGTCCCAGGACTGCCCCGTTTCGTAGGGGATTAAGACATCATGTCCATCAGCTTCTACTCCTAACCCATGAGTCCCAGGACTGCCCCGTTTCGTAGGGGATTAAGACCGCTCGATTGCTTTGGATGCGTATTTCTCACGGGTCCCAGGACTGCCCCGTTTCGTAGGGGATTAAGACCTTAGGGCCGATGGTGAAGACGAAGACACTGGCGTCCCAGGACTGCCCCGTTTCGTAGGGGATTAAGACTCTGAATAATCGCAACAGATTGCGATAACGTCGTCCCAGGACTGCCCCGTTTCGTAGGGGATTAAGACCCTTGAAGACCGGCCCTTCAGGCTGGTGGTAGGGGTCCCAGGACTGCCCCGTTTCGTAGGGGATTAAGACTTGGTGGGTTGGTTACTTATTGGCCAGCATCAGGTCCCAGGACTGCCCCGTTTCGTAGGGGATTAAGACAGCTTCTGGCCCACGAGGGCATCGTCGCACTGCGGTCCCAGGACTGCCCCGTTTCGTAGGGGATTAAGACCAGACACTATCGGTCGCCGCGCGGTCATCACAGGTCCCAGGACTGCCCCGTTTCGTAGGGGATTAAGACCCGAGCGACTGCACGGATCCGTCAGGCAAGCTTGCCAGCTCTTCATCAGGCTGTGACAACAGTCATGATCGACACCTGTTCACCCAAAAAGACACACCATGGATATTTTTCTGCGGCTAAACGACCAATATACAGCTTACGGGCAAGCGGCTATGGTCAGTCTAAATGCCGGAGCCAGATCGCACGACTTGCTGTCGACGCCTGCATTAAGGCATTCTGCTAGCGTTTTCAGACGCAACGCTTGTACTGCACCAGCGATTGGCTCGCATATACCAGGAAGCAGTTACAGTCATACAGGATGTAGCATGAGCGCCGCATTACATCTGACCTCACTCCCTGTTGAGCGCTGGTCACTCCATCTGGATTTGGCCAGACCATTACAAGTAACTCACCCCGGTTCGATGCTGCGTGGCGCCTTTGGCCATGCACTCAAGACTCTGGCCTGTGAATGCCACAGTGAGCACCATGCAGGCTGTGTGTATCAGCAAATCTTCGAGCCTGCCGCTCCCATCGACTGGCCCGCGCGGTTCAATAATTGCCCTCCTGCCTATGTACTTAGCGTCCCCACTGAGTTTGGACCTCGCCAGAGCATTCACTTTGGTTTCACCTTACTGGGCCCATGCTTGCATCACCGTGGCTTACTCTGGCGGGCATGGCAAGTTGCTGCGGCTGGCGGTTTTGGCCCCCAGCAGATAACCGCACAACTGCATCCCGGTGACGAACAACAACTTCAAGCGCCATTGTCTGGGTGCCAGCAGTTACAGATCAGGTTGCTCAGTCCCCTGCTGCTCAAGCACAAGAGCCACGGCACGCTAAAGAGTCGGCCTCTGGCACCCGAAGAACTGACCCTTCGCAATTTGCTGGTTGCCCTGCACCGGCGCCTCGAATTGACCCAGCGACTCTATGGCGTACCCAGCCAACTACCCGAACTGGCAGTGTGGCTGAAAGAAGCCGATGCACTTGACCTGCGAGCAGACTTGCAAGAACAGCACTTTGCCCGCCATTCAAACCGCCAACAGCAAAGCATGCCGCTGTATGGCTTGAGTGGCGTTATCCATCTGAGCGGTCCGCTCTCCTCATCCCTGCGCTCGGCACTGGCCATCGGCCAGTGGCTGCATATCGGCGGCAAAACGGCGCTGGGATTTGGGGGATACCGACTGCACAGTTCCATTGAATCCTCTGTCCATGACAGGAGGTCAGCAAAATGAAGTTCATCCAGCCGGTGGAAATCACTGCCGAATACAAGATCACCACGCCGATGTTCCTCGGCGGCGCCTTCCCTGCGGAAGGCATTGATGCACAGCAGTTCCGCGACGCCTCGCTTAAAGGTGCCCTGCGCTTCTGGTGGCGGGCGCTGAACTGGGGCCGTGTGCTGAAGGCCAATCATGGCGATGAAGCGGCTGCGCTGAAGGCGCTGCACCAGCGCGAGGGCGAGCTGTTCGGCCGGGCCAGCGATGGCAAAGATTCGGTGCAGAGTCAGGTGCAACTGAGCAGCACGCTGGAAGGATGCCGGCAGCAGCCAGCCGGGCCGGGACTGGCCTCGCTGGGTTATCTGTTGGGGCAGGGGCTTTATCATTTCAACCAGGGGCTGCTCCGCCCCCATCTGTCCGGCGGTAGCCTGCAAGTCACTGCACGCTTCAAGCCTGTCACGGCTAGGGCAGACACTGAATCCGTCAAGGAAGCCTTAATTGCACTGGGCCTGTTTGGCGGCCTGGGCAGTCGCGCTCGCAAGGGGCTTGGTTCGCTGGCAATCCAGCATATTGCTGCCAAGGCAGACGCCCCGTATCAATTCAGCAGCCTTCAGCAAGTCGAGCAGTTCATCGCCGGACTGGATTTCAGTGCCCCGGCCAACGCACCCTTGTCAGCACTTTCCAACCAGTCGCGCATCGACTGCCTAACCAGCGGCGGCAACGCCGTGGCGCTCCTCGCGGAGATCGGCAATGAAATGCAGCTGTATCGCAGCTATGGCCGAAACGGCATGGTGGGGCGACAGGAGGCCCGTCGCAACTTCGTTCCCGACCACGACAATGCCCTGAAGGCCGCCAATGGCGAGCGAATTGCAGAACTGCCCAAGCGCGGAGTGTTCGGCCTGCCGCACAACTACTATTTTTCATCCAGTAGGGCTTCCCTGGGGATCGCTCCGAAAGACAGCAACAGAAACCGTCGTGCCTCCCCGCTGCTGATTCATATCCACGAGTTCCCTGACGGACAGTGCATGGCTATCCAGACACTGCTGCCCGCCCGCTTCCTGCCGAACAATACCGAAGTCGAGCTGAACGGTAATCGCCGCAGCAATACCCTCCTCGACCCCGCCGTGGACTACGACGTCATCCACCGTTATCTCGACGGCTTCAAGCAACGCAAGGTACTGCGCCATGGAAAATAAGCAGATCTTCCAGTTCACCCTCGGCCCGGTGCAGGGGTTCGTGGCGCAGGCGCGGCGGACCCGCGATTTCTGGGCCGGCTCCTTCATCCTGTCTTGGCTGTCCAGCGTGGCCATGGCTGCGATCAAGGCACAGGATGGCGAGATCAGCTTCCCGATCCCGGACAGCAATTACCTGGACTGGTTGCACGGCGAGGGTGGCAGTAGCCAGCCACCGCTGCAGGGCAGCGTGCCGAACCGTTTCAAGGCAATGACCGCCAGCGTGCCGCTGAACTTCGAGCCACAGCGTGTCACCGAAAGCGTGCGCGCTGCCTGGCAGGCGCTGGCCGACTGCGTGTGGCGCAACGACCTGGACGGGTTGGCCAATGAACGAACCCGAGCCGTCTGGCAGCGTCAGGTCGCCAATTTCTGGGAGATCAGCTGGGTGCTCTCTGACAGCGAGAGCGGCAATCTGCTCGACCGCCGCAAGAACTGGCGCAACCCGGTGGCGCCGGACGAGCCGGGCCACAAGTGCATGATGATGGACGGCTGGCAGGAGCTGTCGGGCGTGCTAGTCACCGACATGAAGACGGTCAACAGCTTCTGGGAAACACTCGCTGCCAGCGGCAAGCCGGGCATCCAGACCGACCTGCGCAAGAGCGAGCAACTCTGTGCGCTGGCTTTCATCAAGCGTCGCTTCTCGCGCTACTTCGAGCAGGTGCATGTCACCCTGCCCGGCAGCGACAGAGCGATTCACGGCTGGCGGTTACCCAGTGCGGTGCCCTCGGTGTCCTTCCTTGCAGCCGCCCACTGGGTCGCCGAGGCTATCGACAAGGCGCCGCTGGCGGCCTTCGAGCAATTCGCCGGCGAGGCACGCAAACTGTCCAGCTACTCGGAAGCCGCCCACGTACAGGATGAGGCTTTCGAGATCGACATCCACTGCGTCAGCGATGCAGCTCGCCGTCGTCAGCGCGAAGAACTTGGCTTCCGGCGCCTGTGGGCCGGACTGGATGGCCAGTTGTACTTCCCCGCTGCCCTGCAGAACCCCAACCTGTTCGACGACCAGGCACAGGCCAGCAAGGTGCTGAAGACGCTGAACCGATTGCGCAACGATGCTGGCATGGCCATATTGCCTTCGCCTTTCTACGCCATCCTGCTGATGGACGGCGACCAGCTCGGCAGCCATATGGGCGACACCAGCAAGCAGGCGCCGATCAGCCAGGCGCTCAATGCCTTCACCGCTGAGGCCGGCGAGCTGGTGCGCGAACACAATGGCTTCCTGGTGTATGCCGGTGGTGACGACGTACTGGCCCTGCTGCCGCTGGAAGATGCCCTGCCAGCCGCCGCCGCGCTGCAAGCTTTCTACAAGCGCTGCTTCCAGAAGCATACCGCTGGACGGGTGCCCTCCACCCTGTCGGGTGCCATCGAGTTCGTGCATATCCGCACGCCGCTAACCCGCGTGCTGCAGGATGCCCATCAGTTGCTCGACGAGGTGGCCAAGGATGAGACCGGTCGCGACGCTGTGGCCGTGAGGGTCTGGAAGCCCTCGGGCCTCGCTGCACAGTGGAGCATGCCCTGGAACAAGGCCCTGGATGCCGACGGCAAGGTGCACATCTGCCAACTGGCAGCGCAGTTCGCCAGCCAGCAGGGCGAGGAGGCGCACTTCTCCAGCAAGTTCTTCTTCCGCGCCAAACAGGTGATCGAGGGCTTCCCGGACATGCCAGATGAGGCTCTGCAGAAACTCCTGCAGGCCGAGTACCTGCACTCCTTCGGCTCACGCGCTCACAAGCTCGATGCCAGCGCGCAGCAGTCGCTGCTCGATTCCCTGCACCAGCTCATCGAACAGAGTCGCCGCTGGAAACGCACCCTGCCAGCAGATGGTGGCACGGCATTCACCAACCACGGCCTCAACCCGGATGCCGCCCTGCTGGTGCGCTTCCTCGCCGACAAGGGCATGGAGAGGGACTCCCAATGACACTGATCTGCCGCTTTACTCCCTTCGATACCTGGTTTTTTCGCGAGGCCCGCCCGCAAGGCAGCATCGGCAGCAGCGAGCTTGGCAGCGTGTTCCCGCCACCGCTGCGCACCCTGCTCGGGGCTGTGCGCACGGCCATCGGTGATGCCTGGCATATCAAGCACCACACTAACTGGCGAGACTTCGCCAAGCTTTCCGGGCTGCAAGCGCTGATCGGCCACGCCGACAACCTCGGCAACCTGCGTTGCCGCGGCCCCTGGCTGGTCAAGGGCGAACAGCGCCTGTATCCGGCGCCGGCCACCCTAATGATCAAGGACGGCATCTGCTTCAGTCTCGGCCTCGGCGATCCGGTGCACTGCGATCTGGGCAGGCTGCATCTGCCGGCATTCCCAGAGCGCGTCGCCGGCCTGGACAACCTGGCCGGCGCCAAGCCGCTTGGCCAGTGCTGGCTGACTGCAGACGGCTGGCAGGCCGTGCTCGCCGGGCGGGCTCCGACGCCGGAGCAGATCGTCCCGGCCAGCGCCCTGTTCCACGAAGAGCCACGCTTGGGCATCGGCCGCGACAACGCGCGCAATACGGTATCCAAAGGCCTGCTTTATCAGACTCGCCACCTGCGTCTGCAGGACGATGTCGCTGTCGAGTTGCAGGTCGATGGATTGGCGGAGGATGCCCTAGAGTCTCTGAAGCTGCCTGAGCATCAGGTCATCCGTCTCGGCGGTGAAGGCCGTCAGGCCTGCCTGAGCCTGACACGCAACCAGGACGAGACGAACCTTGTGCGGCCCGAGCTGCCGGACAGCGGCCCGCTGGTTATCTACAACCTGACCCCCATACCCTGCGATGCCGGCCTGCCAGCCGGTATTCCAGCGGGCTTCCAGGCTGCCCAGCGCAACGGCATCGATGTCTGGGAAGGCAAAATCGCCTCTGTCGGGGTGCGCATTCTCTCGGTGGCCTGCGGTCGGCCGCTGCGCGAAGGCGGCTGGGATATGGCCAACCACCAGTCGCGCCCGGTACAGAGCCTGCTGCCGGCCGGAAGCGCGTTGTTCGTCGAGGCGCTGGACGGCAATCCTGCCAGCCTGCACACCCTGCACAACCTGATCTGTGGCCCCGACGCTGCGCTGGGGCGAGGCCAACTGATACTTGGCCGTCTACCTAACCTTTCAACTTCCGGGAACTGAACCATGACTACTCGATCCGCCCTGCTGATGCTCTCCACCGAAACCCCGCTGCATGCGGGTGCCGGCCAGTCGGTCGCTGGTATCGATCTGCCGATCCAGCGCGAGATTCACACCAACTGGCCCTGCGTGTACGGCTCTGCCGTCAAGGGCGCGTTGCGCGCCCGTGCCTTCCATAACTGCATGAACAAGGATGACCTGACCGAACTGTTCGGCCCGGAACATGCCGCCGCCACCGGCGAGCGCGACAACAGCCACGCCGGCGCCCTGTTGGTCGGCGACGCCCGCCTGTTGCTGTTGCCTGTGCGCTCGCTGCAGTCCTGCTTCAAGTGGGTGACCTGCCCGGCCATCCTCCGGCGCTTCCAGCGCGATGCAGAACGTTTGGGCGTCACACTGCCGGCCCTGCAGCTGCCACTGTCGGCCCTCTCGGGTACCGAGGCTCTGGCTAAAACCGCTGGCAACCTGTTCCTCGAAGAGTTCCGCCTGCAGGCCAGCGACAGTGCCTGCGAGCTGATCGAACAGCTGGCCGACATGCTGGCCAGTCTGTGCGGCGGCACACCGGATGCTGTAGAGCTACAGGAGCGTCTGGTGATCGTTACCGATGATATCTTCAGCTTCCTGGCCAGCAATGCGACCGCCGTCAACGCGCATATTGCCCTGGATGCCCAGACCAAGACCGTCAAAGACGGGGCGCTCTGGTACGAGGAAAGCCTGCCGCCGGAAAGCCTCCTGTATGTGCCGCTGACCGCCACCGCCAGCCGCCGCAAGGGTAGCGAGCGCCAGCCTGGTGCAATGCTTGATCTGTTCGCCGGCCTGCTGGAGCAGCACAGCTGGCTGCAGCTGGGTGGCAACGAAACCACCGGCATGGGTTGGTGCCGTGCCAGCCTTAACTGCGGCCAGGCCTGAGGAACGCACCATGAACACCACCCCCAATGTGCAGACCATGGATCAGCAGCGCGCCGCTTTCGCGCTGCAGACCGTCGACGGCTTGCTGCAGCAGGACAAGACCCGCCAGACCGAGCTACGCCGCTGCATCATCCAGATCCCGGCACTGATTCACATGAACGGCCTCGGTCAGGCACTGGCCTTCTACCGCATGAAGGGCCGCGACAGCAGCCATGAGCAGATCTACCAGCTGCTTGGCACGTGGCTGTGCCAGAACAAGGCCGGAAGGGTCTTCGACGGCAACGAGCCCGATCTGCTCAGGGCCATCACCAGCAGCGACTACCGCTGCTACATGGCCGCACAAAACGAGGCGTTGGCCCTTCTGGAGTGGCTGAAGAAGTTCGCCACCGCCCTGCTACACAAGGAGGACTAAGCATGGCCCTGCCTCTCTATCAAGGTCTTCACGCACCGGCCAAGCCCGACCACAGCAGCCATATGGGGCTGTGGTTTGAGCGCTATTTCTCGGCTTATCCCTCTGATTTCGATGGGGTTGACGAAAACGCCCGTAGTGAGTGGCTGAAGACCTGCACCCGTCACAACTACGGCGAGCAGTTCAAGAACCGCCTGCTCGACAAGGCCGTGCGCACTCTCGACATGGCCCGCAGCTTCGCTGGAGATGCACGGATCTTCCGCTGCGCAGGCCGCTTCGTTACCGGTACCGGTAACGAAGCGGCCTGCGCAGCGGAAGATCCGTGCATCTCCAGCGAAGCTGCGGGC
>Ga0075011_10001199_pt1 | contig 13920 bp, 11 predicted proteins | sample TARM_MetaG_T_14_FD_72354 | JGI IMG/M metagenome (GOLD analysis project Ga0075011, IMG submission 72354) | Freshwater microbial communities from Pennsylvania, USA, analyzing microbe dynamics in response to fracking - TARM_MetaG_T_14 | ecosystem: Environmental > Aquatic > Freshwater > River...
CAAGGGGTGCGCTCTTTGGCGCTAGAGTACCACGTGGAAGAGACCGAGACCATCAGGCGTATTCATGCCCTAAAGTCAAAAAAGATCTTTGAAGAACACTTTGGAGACGCCCTTGTTGAAGCCTTTGATACGCTCATGAGTATGCGCCTTAAAGAACAACTTTTCTCAACCGAACGGGGCGAAACGCGGCACAATTTCATCCGCACCGACAAACTCAATCAGCTCGAAACTGAACTCCTTAAAGACAGTTTTAAAATCGTAGACCAGTTTAAACGTTTTTTAGTCCATCATTTTAAAATCAATATGGTGCAGTGATGTTTACACGCTTTTTTAAAGAGCGCAACAAAAAAAAGTTGCGCGACCCACGGTTTTTGTTCTTGTTTGACGACTCCTTTTCTGAGGATGAGTTTGTGGTGTTTGACACCGAAACCACTGGCTTGGACCCTAAAAAGGATGAGATCTTATCTATCGGGGCAGTGAAAATAAAAGGCAATAAAATCCTCGCCCAAGAAACCCTCTCTTTGTTGCTTCGGCCCAGCAAAGACATTGCCGCTAAGAGCATCACTATCCATCAGTTGCGCAACATCGACATGGTGGGGGCTTTGGCGCCCGAGGAAGCTTTGGAGCGGTTTTTGGCGTTCATTGGGCCCTTGCCTTTAGTGGGGTATTATCTGGAATTTGATGTGGCGATGGTGAACCGCTATCTTCAGCCTTGGCTTGGTATCAAGCTACCTAATGCTCAGATTGAAGTTTCAGGCATCTATCACGACAAAAAAATCAAAGCCATCCCTGATGGGGTAATTGACCTGCGTTTTGATACAATAATGCGGGAACTTGGATTGCCGATTTTTGGCAAGCACGACGCGGTAAATGATGCTATCATGACCGCGATGATGTTTGTAAAACTGCAAAACATTCAACGTCTTTAACGCAAGGAGTAGTGTATGCCAGTGATTGATGTGAGTGCTATTGAGTCTACCCCGTTGCAAGCGGGTGAGGGTGCCCAGATGCAGATGATTATCTCCCCTAAAATGGCCCCCCATTTTGCCATGCGCAAGTTTACCATTGCCCCTGGCGGTTTTATGCCAAACCACACCAACAGCGTGGAGCACGAGCAGTACGTACTAGAGGGCTGTGCGAGCGTGGGGATTGGCAATGAAGTTTTTGAGGCTAAGGCGGGTGACGCGTTGTATGTGCCTGCGGGAATCCCACACTGGTACCGCGTCAAGGGTGACGTGCCTTATGTGTTTTTGTGTATGGTGCCCAACCTTGAGGATGAGATTCGCCTGATAGGCTAGACTTTCTCGTAGTAGCTCAACCGCCCTTGGGTGACTTTGGTAAACAAGGGCGTACTGGGCACCAAATCTGCGTGGCCAGTGTAGAGTCTACCACCATTTTTTAGTAACTTGTGAAACCGCTCTACTGTTTTTTGTTTAAAAACATCATCAAAGTAAATCATCATATTTCTTGAAAAAATAATGTCAAAAGGCTCTAGGCGTAAAAAAGCATCATCGAAAATGTTCAATACCTGAAAATCCACTCCTGCAAACCGTGAACGCACAATGGTGTATTCACCTGCGATTTTCATAAAATAGGTTGATTTTAACTCCTCATCAAGACGGTGCAAAGAGCGCTCGCTAAAGACGCCTTTTTGAGCTTTTTGGATAGCTTCAGAGTTAATATCAATGCCTAAAATGCTTAATGTATAGGGCGCAAACCCGCTTTGGCTAGCAAGCATAGAAAGGGAGTAGACCTCTTCTCCCGAAGCACAAGGAGCACTCAATACACGTGCTTTTCCACCCCTTTCTTTCAACCAAGCTACGGCTGCTTCAAGTTGAATGGTTTCGCGGTAAAAATAGGTCTCATTAACAGTGATGAGATTGATGAAGTTTTGGCGCAAAGAGGCATCTGCTTGAATTTTAGTAAACAAATCATCAAAGCCAATAAGTCCGTTGTTTTCACAAAATAAAATAAGCCGCTGCTTAAGTACCTCTTTTTTTGGGGTGAGGTTTACGCCGCTGTAGTGTTCAACATAATGAAGAAGGGCTTCAAGGTTACGCTCATCAAAAACAGGCTTAGGAGAAGAGGCTGGGGCATCTTGGGGTTCTTTAGACTTTTTTCTAAAAAAAAACATGGGTAAACCTTTCGATACGTTGCTTGATTTCTCCAAGAGGAAGCATCTCAAGCTCAGGAACAAGCTCTTTGGCGCGTTTTGGCATGCCGTAGACTACGGCGCTTTCTTCGTTTTCTCCAAGACACTTTGCTCCTGCTTTGTGAAGCTCTTGGATTCCTTTGGCGCCATCATGACCAATGCCGGTGAGCAAAATAGCCAAAATATCTACTTTTTCACATAGTGGAACCGCCGAGAGAAACAAGTCATCAATACTGGGATTATACAAGGTTTGCGCAGGAGCCTCTTCAAAGGAGAGTCTTAGAGGTCGCGCGGTCTCAAGAAGGCAATTTTTTTCGCAAATATAAACACCACCTTGGTTTACATGTAAAGGTTCGTTGGCGCGTACAACAGGAACTTTGAGTTCCGCGCGAAATTGTTGTACAAAGCTTGGAATAAACACAGCGTTCATGTGTTGGGCAATGATGATGGGTGTGTTTAAGGTATTTGGCAATGCGTTTAAAAGTATTTTTAAGTGCCCAGGGCCTCCTGTGGAAGCCCCGATTAGGATGAGTTTTTCTTTCACGCTAGGTTCTGAATTCTGAGAGCTTACTGTTAAGCATTTCGGTCATTTTATTAAGGTGTTCAGCGGCACTGGCAATCTCTTCTACACTTCTGGCATTTTCAGTAGAGAGGGTGTTGATGTGGGAAACCCCTTGGATAATCTCTTCTATTTCGTCGCCATTGGTAATGTAGCTTTGGGCTGTTTTGTCTGACATGGTGATAGCGTGGCGCATGGTGGTGTCCATGTGGGTGATTTTTTCTTTGACATTGCCTGCTACATGGGTGAGCTCTTCAACGCGTTTGGCATTGCGGGTCATTTGTTCACTCGAATCAGCAACAGCCTGGACAATGACGTTGATGGTTGCGTTGATTTCAATAAGGCTTTTTTGGGTGCGCTCGGCGAGTTTTCGCACTTCATCAGCTACAACTGCAAACCCACGCCCATGCTCTCCAGCACGTGCTGCTTCAATGGCGGCATTTAAGGCTAAAAGGTTGGTTTGATCGGCAATGTCATTAATGACGGTCAAAATCTCTTTGACTTGTTCGGCATCGTGGCTAAGTTGTTCGATTTTTCGCGCTAGCTCGATTTCAGTATGCGCACTTTCTTGAATTTGCTCGGTTAAATCCAAAATGGAAGTGCTAGCTTCTTGGACAAAGACACTGGCTTTTTCAAGTTCTGCTTTACCTTCTTTTGCCTCTTTAATAGAGCCTCGCATCTCTTTTTGCATGCTGGTGGCTTTTTGGGTGGTGTTGCCTACTAGTGTGGTGGAATCCTCAATGCGCTTGCCTGATTGCAAGGAAGTGGTGGAGAGTTCATGGGCCACAGAAGAGTTTTCACTTGAGAGTTGTTTTGCGTCACTAATGAGAATGCGTACTTTCTCGATAAACGCATTGATAGCCTCACTGGCACGGCTAATTTCGTCATTGCCATCAATGTCCAGTTTTCGAGTAAGGTCACCATCGCCGCTAGAAAGGTTTTGCGCTCGTTGAATGAGGTTTTTTAGAGGTGAAGTGATTTTGAGGCGAATGAGGAAAAGGCTAGACACGCCTATGATTAGAACCATTACCACACTAATGAGTGTAAAAAGAAAGAGCACTTTTTTGTTTTCTGCTGCTGTTTCTGCTGATAGTATGGCAACGTCTTTGTCGATATTGTCGATGTAAACGCCCGTGCCCATCATCCAACCATAGGGAGCAAAAGGGACGGCATAGCCCAGTTTTGGCAAAGGCTCTCCGTCTTTGATTTTTGGAAAATTATACAAAACAAAGTCTCCTCCGCGTTTGGAAGCTTCAATGAGCTCTTTAACAAAAAACATTCCATCGCTGTCTTTGAGGCCAATGAGGTTTTTGCCCTCCAAAGAAGTGTTAACAGGGAGCATGATATTGGTGCCATCAGGACTGTAGACAAAAACATACCCACTATCATCCTCAAAAAAGCGAATATCGCGAATTTTGTGAAGGATAGCTGCTTTGGTCGCCTCTTCACTGCTACCGCGCGCAACTTCTTCTTCGTAGACCTTTTGCGCTACGGTTTGAATGATGCGCATCTCACTTTTAAGCTCATCTTTGCGCGCTTGAACCATTTTTTCATGATAATTTTGGGTAAAAAATGCAACAGATTCTTCCATGAAGTGGCGCGTTGTCAATCCAAGAAGTAGTGTTAAAAGAACCAAAGAGCCAATAATCATGGTGATAATGCGAGTAGAAAGGTTCATGGGGTGTCCTTTACATAGAGAAACTTAGCACCATTATAACTAAAATGCACCATTTTTTTGTGGGGTTTTTGGGCGTTGAGAGGGTATTGGCGTTAGGTTTTGTAAGAAAACCCCAAAGTGTTACAGTTGGGAATGATTGGCGCCTAATCTTTTAAAGTGGTAGCAATAAAAAGAAACTCTTGCTCAAGATGCAAAAAAGCTTCAACAAGAGTGGGATCAAAATGTTTTCCTGATTGATCGCGAATGGTATCTATTGCCACTTGATGGGAAAAGGCTATTTTATAAACCCGAGGAGAGGTGAGGGCGTCGTACACATCAGCAATGGCCATAATACGTGCTGAGAGGGGAATTTCTTCACCTGATAATCCTCTAGGGTAGCCGCTGCCATCCCATTTTTCATGGTGACCCCCTGTGATTTCTCTGGCCGAAACAAGAAAATCAGTAGGGCCATTAATGCCAATGAGTTTGTCGATGATGGCCTCTCCAAAAGCGGCGTGTTGTTTCATGATTTCAAATTCTTCGGGAGTGAGTTTTCCCGGTTTTAGCAAAATATGGTCTCGAATGCCAACCTTTCCAATGTCGTGCAATGGTGCAGATTTAAACAAGAGCTGGGCGTAATCTTGGGTGACAAACTCGGCATATTTAGGAAGCATTAAGAGGTGTTGGCACAGAATTTTGACGTAGTGTTGCGTGCGTTTGATGTGCGCGCCTGTTTCGCCATCGCGGTATTCGGCCAGCGAACCCATGGCTTCAATGATGCTAGATTTTAGTAGTTCAATCTCTTGGGTGCGTCTGCTGACTTGCTCTTCGAGGCGGCATCGGTGCAGGGTCAGCTCAAGGTGGGTTTTGACCCGCATAAGCAATTCTTCGCCGTTGAAGGGCTTGGTAATGTAATCCACCCCGCCTGCTTCAAAGCCTTGTTTGACATCTTCTGCTTCGGCGCGCGCGGTTAAAAAGATAATGGGAATTTCCCGCAGTAGCGGATTTTTCTTTAGGGCTTTGGCGGTTTCAAAACCACCCATTTGGGGCATCATCACATCCATGAGGATGAGGTTTGGACGGGTTTTTTCGGCGCGTTCGAGGGCTTGAAGCCCATTGGTGGCGTAGACAACCTTTACATGTAAAGCTTGCAGGTGCCCCATAGCGACTTTAATGTTTTCAACAATATCATCCACAATCATAACAGTGCTTTCTTCAAATACCATCTTGAACCCTTTTTTCTAAGAATGCCACTATGGCCGTAAGTTTTGTTTCAAGTGCGTCTATGTCGATATCTTCTAATCCAAGTTCTAAATTTCCAATCAGCGCTTCGTTGCCAGGCGTTTCTTTTAGAAGAAGTATTAACTCCTCGATAATATCAAAATCCCCACTATTAAGCGCCTCTTTAGCCTTGGCCAACAAAGGAGGAAGGGCGGCCGTTGAGACGGCGAGTAAGGTGTTGTTTTGCGCGGTTAAGGGTGCGCAAGGCAGTGCTTTTTTTTCATGGGGAAGAAAGTCCATCAAGAGTGTTTCAAGCTCGGCAATGTCGATAGGTTTGGGAATAAACCCATCAAACGTGCCGTTTTTGGCCTCATCCTCCTCCCCCAAAACCGAAGCAGAGACGGCGATGATGGGAATGTGAGCAGTGATTGCATTGGCGCGGATGGCTTTTGCGGCAGTGCATCCATCTACTTGGGGCATTTTAATATCCATTAAAATAAGGTTCGGACGCTCTTCTTCAGCCAAATGAATGGCTTCTTCTCCCGAGCCACTTAAAAGCGTACTAAGGCCATATGTTTCTAAAATATCTCCAAGCAATTCTAGGTTTTCTTCAATATCATCAACAACCAACACGCAAGCCTCGTGAAAATGTAAACTGTGGGTTTGTTTAGAGCGCGAGGGAAGGCTGGCGGCTACTTCCACATGGGTGAGCGTCAGAGTGAATGTTGAGCCTTTTTTGGGCGCACTTTTTACGCGAATAACACCTCCCATAAGCTCCGCAAATTTTTTTGAAATAGCTAGTCCAAGTCCCGTGCCACCGTAGGTTCTGCCATTTAGCCCACTTTGTTGTTCAAACATACCAAAGATTTTTTCTTGCTCCTCTTCAGGGATGCCAATGCCTGTGTCCTCAACCTTTACATGTAAATCAACAGTGCTATCTCTTTGGGGGTTTGGGGTGGCACTAAAGCAGACTTTTACGCCGCCCTCGTGGGTAAATTTTACGGCATTTCCGATGAGATTGACGAGGATTTGACGCACGCGTAATTCATCAAAAATCAAAGCCTTAGGCGTGTTTTGGTGCACGATGGTTTCAAAGTAGATAGTTTTGTGTTTAGCCCGCAAGGAAAAAATAGCTTGTAAATCTTCTGCTAGTGAGGTGACGTTGACAATTTCGCGTTTGATTTCAACCTTTCCTGCTTCGATTTTTGACAGATCTAAAATATCGTTAATGAGTCCAACGAGGGCTTTGGCGGATTTTTGAATGGTTTGAATGTTGTGTAGGGCTTTTGGTGGCAAATCCATCTTGGCGGTAAGGTCTGCAAACCCAATAACCGCGTTCATGGGCGTGCGAATTTCATGGCTCATGTTAGAGAGAAATTCACTCTTGGCTTGATTGGCTTTTTCTGCCCGCAGTTGCGCTTGAAAGAGCTGCTCTTCGATTGTTTTGCGATGGAGAATTTCAGCGTGCAAGCGGCGGTTCCAGTAGACAATAAAAGCAATAATAAAACTGAAGATTAAGACCGCTTTCCATGCTAGCGAATAGTCAATTGACCCTTGGATTTCCATATGAACCCAAGGGTCAATGAGCCGGTTGATGGTTTCTTTTGGCGTGGTGTCAATGACATAATTGAGTGCCTCAACAAGTTCAGGCCAATCTTTACGCACACCAAAACTCAAAGCATACACCTCTCCTGTTTGGCCAAGAAGCTTAAGGTTTGTAATTCCTTCGGCGCGAATAGTGTAATTCATGGCAGCTAAACCGTCGAAAAAATAGTCCACTTCGCCTTGACTAAGCGCAATAAGACCGCTTTTTAAATCGGGAAAAAAACGCGGAATAATCTGGGGGTACTTTTGGGTCAAAATATCCCCCGTAACGTAGCCGTTAACTACACCAACATTTTTGCCTCGTAGCTCATCTAAAGAATCAATCAGTTTTTCATCAAACCTTCCTAGAATCATCAACGGCATGGTTAGGTAGGGGTTCGTGAAGAGCATTTTTTTGGCGCGCTCTTCGTTGTTAACAATGCCTGAAATCACATCGACTTTTTGGGTTTGAATGGCTTCAATGTGCTCTTTCCATACAGGCGCGCTTACAAGTAGAGGTGTGATGCCTAGTGATTGGGTTAGTATATAATCAACAACCTCTTGCACAACCCCTTTGTGGTGACCCTGTTCATCTAAAAACTCAAAAGGCGGCCAACTGGTATCAATGCCAAGTTTTAGTGTGTGTAGGTTTGATAAAAATTGTTGCACTTGGGGGCGAATCAGAAGCTGTCTGGAGAGGCTTGGTGCCAAAGTATCGCCTAGCCATTTTTGCTGTAAGCTTAAAAGGGTTTGAGGGGGGATGGTATGCAATGTTTTGTCTAAAATGGTGCGCAAAAGAGGAAACTCTTTGTGTACGCCAATGTGATAATCAACCAAAGGGGCGTGGGGAATTTTTAGAGGAAGTGAGGCTTTAAACTCAGTGGAAAAATAACGGTTAAGATAATAATGCAAAACAGGTTGAATGTCTAAATAAGCATCAATTTCTCCCTCTAGCAACCCTTTAAATGCCTCTTGAATGGAAGAAAAAGTCACAAGGGTGATGCGCGGATGTTCTTGTTGAATGTAAGGAATATACCAATACTCAGCAATAGCACCTACTTTTTTGCCAACAAGCTGTTCAAAAGAGACCACTTGTTGTGCATTTTTTGGTAAGGCAAGGGCGAGGTTGGCTTGAAGAAGGGGTGTTCCAAAAAGCGCAAAGGCTTCACGTTCTTTTGTGGGAGCAACCATGGAAAGAGCAGGAATTTCTCCTTTTTCAAACAAGGCAAAGGTTTGGCTCCATTGTGCTTTTGAAACGAGTGTAAAGCGGACACCAAGGCGTTCTTCAAGGAGGCGCAAGACATCCATGGAGTAGCCTTGTTGGATACCGTTTTCTTGAAACTCAAAAGGCGGCCATTGAAAATCTACGCCAATGGGAATGGTGGGATTTTGTGCTAAAAAACTTTGTTCTTCGGGGGTTAAAAAATCAAGAGAAAAAGCGGTTGATTCGCGCATGCTATTACGCGCATGTTCTGTGTGAAGTAAGCTAAATAACACAACTAAAAAAAGTAAAACCCTCATGTAGACCCTTTTGCACGGTTGGTGCAAGATGACTAAAAAGGAAGCCTGCGGCAACAACAAGCATTAGCGTTCTTGCTAATCCTGTTTTGCAAGAACTTTGTTTACATGTAAAGCATTGTAGCTCATTTTATCTTTGTAGTAAATCCACTAAAGCACGTTACTAAAATTGGGCTATCTCTTCGTTTTGGTATTTTTTAAGGTCGCTATAGGCGCTTTGGTATAAAAGTGCCTCATCCATGTAAGATCCCGGAAACATAAATGCTCTGCCATTTTGAATGATGAGTTTCAAGGGTTTTTCCCCTGCAAAAAGGGTGATATCTTTGAGTCGGTCTTGGGTTTTTGCGTGGGTTTGGTTTGCTTCTTTGTAAACATCAAACCAAAAAACCATGCAAAAAGTAAAGGCATTCATGCGAAAAAGCATCCCACTGGGGTGGGTGAGCTGACCTTGAAGCACCAATGCGACTGCCTTGACCGCCTCATTAGACTGGGCTACACCGTAAGTGGTTTCGATGGCATGAAGGTTAGATAATTCAAAAAGAAACAAGGCAACACCCGCGTGTTCCCTGCGCGCTCTGCGAATGTGTAAAGGGACTAAAACATTGTAAAAAGTGCTTGAAAATAGTCCTGTTGTAGCGTCAAGGTATTCCAAAAGAGAATCTTCTTTATGTTTTGGTTCGTCGATTCTAAGGTGCCATCCGCCTAACAACTCAGGGTTGCCGTTAATATCACGCTTTAATACGCCACCGCACGAATGAATCCAAATCCATTCGCCATTTTTATGGCGCATGCGCATGTGCACGTGATAAAAAGGCTCTGTTCCTTCTAAATGCCGTTTTAAAGCAGTGTACATGAGTGGTAAATCTTCAGGGGAAACCAAGCCGGTAAAGCCTTCAAAGGTTTGCTTGAGCTCATTTTTTGTATAGCCTAAAATGCGAGCATAAGTATGGTTGATGGTATTGGTATTGTTGGCAACTGACCATGTCCATGTCCCTGCACCAAGGGCTTTTGAGGCAATGTTAAGGTGTTTTTGAGACAATGCTGCGCGTTGAATAATGGCGTGAATTTTTTGCCGCCAACGGTGCAAGGCTACTAGCGACCAGCCCAATCCTGCCAAACTCAAAAAAAGCAAAACGAGCAAGAATCCTGTGATGTTAAAAGTACTTCCTTTTGGCTTAATCCAAGGCAACCAAAGGGTTTGTTTTTCTTCGGTGGAAAGATGATGTAGTGTTTTTTGTAAAACAGAGAGCAAAAGAGGATGGTCGCGATGCACGCCAATGTAGGCAGGAAAACGAATGGGCAAGGCATGGGCAATATAGAGTGTGCGAAACGGGTAGTTTTCAAGATAGTAACCTAAAGAGAGAGTTTCTCCAATAACCGCGTCAAGTTCTCCAGCTTTAAGTTGCTCAAGCCCCTCTTTTAAGTCCAAAAACTCAGTAATGTGAAGCGAAGGGTAGTGCTTTTGTATCAAGCCGATGGTGGCATAGCCTTTTACCATGCCAACCCGCTTGCCGTGCAGTTCAAGAAGGGGCTCAAAAAGAACCCTGTCGCGCTGTGTGGCAACGGAAAGTGAAATGTCAAAAAGTGGGTCTGAAAAGAGCAAGTAGTCGGCCCGTTCTTCGGTTTTGATGACGCCTGAAATAAGGTCAATTTTTCCTTCTTTGGTTGCCTCAAAAAGGGTCTCCCAGGAGGAGAAATGCGTAGGGGTGAAGCTAGTCCCTAGTTGTTGTTCAAAATAGCGGTAATAAGAGGAGAAAACCCCTTGATGCTCGCCTTGTGCGTTAATGAAATCATAAGGGGGTCGCGCATGATCAAAGCCTAAACGAATGATGGGTTTAGCGGCAAGCCACTGGATTTCTTCAGGCTCAAGGCCTAGTGTTTTGATGGTTTTTTCTGTGGGAAGGGCAAAAAGGTAAAGAGGAAGAAGGAAAAAAGCAAGGAGCAGTGAAAAACTCCTTGCAGGTGCTAACTTAGCAAGCTGGTACGTTGCCGCTGTCTTTTGCGTAATGGATAACAAAGTCACAGATGTCAGATTGGAACCTTTTAAATTGAGCGCCACCTAAAAAGTCGGCTGCATCAGGATGTTTTGCGGAGTACTCTGTGATGAATCCAGCACCTTCATTGGCGCATAACTCTTTCCATTCTGCAATGGTGTGTTGTGCTGCAAATTGGGCACCGTTGAGACCAGTTGGGGTTTTCATAAACTTAAGGTAAAGTTTTTGGCCACGCGCTGAATCTGCAGAAGCGGTACTCACGCTCAAGCCTAATCCTACCATAATTGCGAACGCAAGTGCGGTTAATTTTCTCATTTCTTTCTCCTGTGTGTGATTTCCCACTTGTGCCCATTTGTTCTGGCAATATAGCTTGCAACAAAATGGTTCACTTTGGTTTTCAAGGTAAATATTATCATACCTTACTTAAATATAAGTTAAATATTTATGTTTTTTTATTAGTCATTTTATAAAGAAAACTAAATACTTCTGCGACCGCTTTGTAGAGTGCTGGGGGAATTTCTCTGTCAAGTTCTACCTTGGAAAGCAGTTCTACAAGGTCTGCATCTTCACGGATGGGTATGTTGTGGTCTTTGGCAAGGCGGATGATGGTGTTGGCCACTTCGCCTTGGCCTTTGGCGGTAACCTTTGGCGCTCCCTTTTTTTCGAGATTATATTTAAGTGAAACGGCTTTTTTTCGGCTTTGTTTAGGCGGTAAGGTTGATGCCAAAGTCGCCCTCCAGTGTGTTTTTTTCAAGGGATTCGCGTTTTTCGTAGGGTAAAAGTGTGATGTTTGAGGGGGTAATGCCCACCGCGTAAAGCATGAGCCTGAGTTCTTGGATGTGCTCACTGATGCGCGTTTTAAGTTCGGGGCTTTCAAGGGCGATGCTTACATTAATATGCTGAGTGTCAAACAACACGAGCATGATGTGCACGTTGCGGTAGTGTTCAAATTCTAAGTTAATTTGGCAGTAGGTAGCTTCTTCTCGTTTTTGCACCATAAGACTTCCGTGCTTTAAGCCGCTCCACAAGTAGGGCAGATAGGTGTGAGCGCTTTGGCTGACATGCCCGTAAAGCTGGTGCATTTCAATTTGGGCCAAAGATTTTGTGGCTAATTGGTTGACTTCTTTATGGGATGTACTTGAAGCATTCTGGAGCTCTAAAAGGGTTTTTTTCACATCACTCATAATCGCCTTGGGGAGCTCCCCCGAACCCGCTTGTGCAAGTTGTTGCTTGAGGGCTAGGACGTGTTCTTTGGTGAGGGTGAGCGCTTTGGGAAGCTCAAGGGTGGTTGCGTCTAAAAGTTTGATAAGAGTTTTTAACGCCGATACAGCGCGCTTGAGTTGAGCCTCTGTGTCATTGGGAATAGCTGCCAAGAGGGGTGAGAAATGTTGGGGTGCTTGGGTTGACCATGCTAGTTCACCGATGAGTAAAGGGGCTTTTGGCGTTACATGTAAAAGAGTGGCACTTGGCTTATCTGAGGGTGCTTCTTGTGTTAAAGAAGGGATTTTTGCGTTTACATGTAAAGGTGTCAGTTTGTGTTTTATTGTGCCTTGGGTGCTTGGAGGCGGTGGTATGGCTTTGGCCTGAAGAACAGGTGCAAGGTCGTGTTTGATTGTGCTTGAATGCTTTAAAATTGATTCCAAAAGTGCGATGGTCTGAGTTTTTGTGTGGGTGGCAAGGTGTTGGATTTGGGGTGTATTTTGGCTAGATTTTGGCAGTGGAAGTGGGTTTTCTTTGAGTTCTTTAAGTAAAGCAATAAGTACACTTTTGGTCTCTTGCGTTAATGGAAGTTGTGGCGCTTGGCGAGAGAGTAGAGGGTGCTGGAGTGCCTCTTTGGCAGCGGTGCTTTGAAGTTTTGTGAGTGTTTTTTCAAAAGTTGCCACTTTTTCTGCCAAAGGAAACAAGGGGCGCTTGGAGAGAACTTGGAGTTGTGTTGCAAGCGCTGTTGTGGCAATTTTTAGGGCTTCTTGCGGGGTTTTTTGGGTGCTTGGTGTGAGCACTTCTTGAAAAAGACGGCTTAGGGTTGCTTGGGTGGTTTTGGGTAAAGGGAGTTGCCCTAGGGTCTCTTGGAGCTGGCGCAAGGGTCGGTGTAACGCCACATCCACGGGCAAACTTTGGGTGCGCAAGGCCGCTTCAAATCCTGTGCCTGAACGCACAAGTTGTTGTTTTAGCTCCGCGCCGTTGGTGGTGACAATCTCTTTCAAAAACCCTTGTAAGGCTTGCGAGAAAGGTTTGAGCGCAGGGTCATTTTGGGTGAGCGTGACAAGGGTTTGGAGTTGGTTTGGCAAGGAAGGGGCGTTTTTAAACCACGAAGCGTTTTCAAGGGTGTGTTTGACCTGCGCGGGTGCGATGGCGTTGGTGGCCAAAGATTGAAGTAAGGTTTGGATGGTGTTGGGGGTGGATTTGCCAACGGCTATTTCTGCACTGGGTGCGCTTACTAAGGCTTTTACTAAAGCCTTGGCTTCTTTGGGACTGCTGATGGCAAGGTGTAAAAGGTCTTGGGTTGAGAGTGTTACCATGGTGTGTTTGGGTTGCCTTTTAAAATCGTTACATGTAAAGGTAGCATCGGCTAAATGAGCACTTCATAAAGCAACAAGACAACAACACACGCCATGTAAAGTTTAAGAGCATAACGTGCGTTCCATAAAAACAACTTTTTAGAGGGGATGTCATAGCGCCCTGAGAGGGCAAGGTTAAGTCCCGAAACAGGACTCGTGCCAATGCTCAGTGACCACGACATCAAAAAGGTCATGGCGAGCAAGGTGTGGTCGACTTCCATATTTCCAAGCCACCCGCCTAAGATTGCGATAGAAATGATAGGGTGAACGCCCACGAGCGAGACAAGCACCATCCCAAGGAGCATTACCGCGGCTACGGTGGGGGTAAAGCTACTTACGGGAAACGCGAGGGCAAAGCCCTCCAAAAGCGCACTGATACTTAAGCCAAAATACCCCGCCACCAAAAAAAGTGCCAGTTCGTTTTTTAAAAGAGGCAGTTGGGTGGTGGTGTGTGTGGCGAAGTGTTTAAGTCCTTGGATAATGCCTTGGCGCCAAAAAAGAAACCATAGCGTCAGGCCAAGCGCGTAAAAAGAGACCAGTAAAATCACCCGCGCCTCAGGAAGTAACCAATGGGTCGCCCCCACAAGTGCCGCCAAGAGCGCAGGCAAAACCAAGGCTTCAGGGCCGATGGGATAGCCCACAAAGTCTTCCATGGGCTTTCCTCTAAACTCCCAATA
>Ga0075011_10001200_pt1 | contig 13918 bp, 10 predicted proteins | sample TARM_MetaG_T_14_FD_72354 | JGI IMG/M metagenome (GOLD analysis project Ga0075011, IMG submission 72354) | Freshwater microbial communities from Pennsylvania, USA, analyzing microbe dynamics in response to fracking - TARM_MetaG_T_14 | ecosystem: Environmental > Aquatic > Freshwater > River...
ACGTGGGTGGGAGAACATGTTTGCTGTGTTCCACAACAGTTTGATGCCGGTTTGATCCATCTTCGCTTTGATCAGATCCGTGATTTCATCGATATTATTGAAGAATTCTTCCAGCGAATCACCTTCCGGTGCGATGTCGACATCATGGAAGCAGAAGAATTCAACATCCAGTTTTTCCAAAATTTCAAAGAAAGCTTCTACGCGGTTTTTTGCGGTTTCCATCGGAGTGGAACCTTCCCACGTGCGGATGTTCGTAGGGCTTCCGAAAGGATCGGAGCCGTCTTGCGTCATTGTGTGCCAGTATGCGACACCAAAGCGCAAATGCTCCTTCATCGTTTTGCCCATCACCACTTCTGATGGATTGTAATGGCGGAACGCCATTGGATTCTCTGTGGTAACGCCTTCATATTTGATTTTATCTACTGTTGAAAAATAACTCATTTCTTTTCCTCCTAAAAATGATATCTTATTTTTATTTGTCTTTTGGGTTAGTTCGTACAACTAACTCATAAATATAATATAAACCACTCGTGTTCGATTGTCAAACGCTTTCAGTTTTTTTATTGGTCTTTTTTATGGGCTCTCAGCTTTTTGGCACGGTTACGCCATAGCCCTGGGAGATGTCTATTTCGCGGTCACAAAAATTCATAGAACGGTCCAACCGGATAACCCTTTTCACTAAAGAATGGCGGATTTTCTGGATTGTTTAAATAGGCATATCTTACCGCTGAAATTTCTGCTCCTTTAGGTACCTCAACAAGAATTTGATTATCGTTTATAGTAGCCTCCGCCGATTTCCACTCTTTAGCTACCGTCTGAATTTCCAAATAGTTATTTTGACTTTTTCCTTTGATTGGGCAGTCAAATAATATAATTAATCGATCCCCTTCTTGCGTAACCATTTTTAGTTTGGGTTTTCCTGAGGTAACTGCCTTTTCATAGGCAAGGTTTAAAGCATCGCTTGCCATCCTGAATCCAAGTGTCTTTTTATCTTGAGGATGGAGATCATTACCCTCCCCTGCATCAATTGAAACTGTCATTGCAGTATGAGGAACTTCTTGTTCCACTAGTGACTGTTCTAAGCGCAGGGCTGTCCAGCACCTATCATCCTCTTCGGATAATACATCTAGATAATTGGTGAGTTGAACGTATAAAAACGGTAGTGTTTCATCCTTCCAATCACCTCTCCAACGATTGATCATGCGTTTCATTAATTCTGCGTATCCGCTTGGATTACCCGTGTTCGATTCGCCTTGGTAGAACAAGAAGCCTGCAATCGGATAGTGTTTGATAGGTGAAATCATGGCATTGTATAAACCAGTCGGAGCATATTGAAAGAAAACCATCGACGTTAAGGGTTCCACTCTGGTCACGCGCTTTGCCTTCCACACACCAGAAAAATCAATCCGTTCGGTCGGACACTCCAACCCATAAAATTTCCCTTCGCCAGAGACAAATCCACCATTATTACCATGAATCACCAATCTGATTGCCAAAGTGTTTCCGGAAGCTTGTAAAATATCGGAAGATACAGGATAGCGTCTTGATAGATAACGATGTTCCGTACTGCCTATGGATACACCATTTAACCAGACTTCATCATAATCGATCATAGCACCTAATTTTAAAAGGCCTCCCCTCTCGTAAGCACTTGGATCGGGAACATCGAATGTGTAACGGAACCAGATGGATCCGGCTTCTCCACTTAACTTGGTTTTTTTCAGGGTAGTCGGCACTGTGAGTGATTCCCAGTTTGCATCATCAAATGCAGGCTCAATCCAGTGCTCGTAAGCATCCAGTGTCCTTTCTGCTGTCGCTATCCGGTGATACCATTCTTGGATCCGTTTCTGGTCCTTACGCTGAATCGTTTCTACCCATTTCGGTTCTCTGAGGCTGGATAATTCAGTCATGATCCCAGGTTTATCAGCCAAATCTTCTTCAGGCAGCCAAGCTTCAATAGGTGTTCCGCCAACAGCAGTCATGATTATGCCGATCGGAACATCCAGATCCGTATGCAGCTTTTGCGCAAAAAATGTAGCCAGTGCGCTCATTGCGGGTGCGTTTTCTGGTGTTACAGGCTTCCATTCAGACGGTTGTCCGGCTGATTCCAAGGGACCGTTAAAATCATATTCCATAGGCACATGGAACTCCCTGATGAGAGGGAAATGTGCATGTGCTATTTCCTCTTCAAATAAATCACGGGTGCTTTCCAGTGGCAGCTCCATATTGGATTGCCCGCCTGCCACCCATACCTCTCCAAAATAGACATCGGTTACTTTACGGTCTTCGCTTCCTTCAATAACAATTGTATAAGGACCTCCAGCTTTTTTGGCTTTGAAATACACTGTCCACTTGCCTGACTTGTCAGCCTCCGTGCATTCAAGTTGATCAGCTATTTCCACCCGAACGGATTGGCCGGGGCGGTCCCATCCCCAAAAGCAAACTTGTTTACCTTGTTGCAAAACCATTCCGCTGCTTATGATCGGCGGCAGTCTCAGAAACGATTTTTTTGTCATGCTTGCTGTCACTCCTCTATTGTTTTAATGACACGCCAAAATGCGGGTTTTGGCATACTTTCCGTATCAAAAAGAAAGGGCCAATTTTTACGGTTATGAACCGGAAAGTTATCTAACCATGTGTAGGCATCATCCACTCCCCAAAAAGTGACAGAGTCAATATGGGCCCGATACGACTTGAATATCTTAAAGAAAGCCTCATAGCGTTCTGCTTGCAGCTCTAATAGCGCTTCAGTCGGCTTTAATAAACTGCTGTTCTTATCTTCAAAATCAAAAACCGATACATCCATCTCAGTTATGTGCAAACGCAAACCAAGTGAAGCGTATTTTTCTATGGCCCGTTTTATGTCATCTAGTGAAGGGGCGTTTACATTCCAGTGCGCTTGAAGGCCAACACCATGAACAGGAACCTCCCGCTCCAACAGGCCACTGATTGTCTCAAATATTTTTGCGGATTTACTCGGTGAAGATTCGTTGTAATCGTTGTAAAACAATTGCGCTGCTGGATTTGCTTCATGAGCGAGGTGGAAGGCATAGTCGATAAATTCCTCTCCCATAATCTCTGACCACAGTGAATGACGTAAACGGGTACTTCCCTTGTCTTCTATCGCTTCATTTACCACATCCCAACATAAAATGGAATCCTGGTAATGTGCAACTACCGTATTTATGTGTGCGGCCATTCGCGCTTTCAGGAGCTCTTTGGATGCCAATTTTTTCTTTTCGGCATCTTCATAAAAGATCCACTTAGGTGTTTGGGCATGCCATATAAGCGTATGTCCACGAACTGACATCCCGTTTTCCTTCGCGAATTGCACAATACGATCGCCTGCCGTAAAATCAAATTCCCCTTCTGCAGGTTGGAGGTTCTCAAATTTCATACTATTTTCAGCTGTCAAGCTATTAAAATGTTCTGTTATGAATTCCTTTCGGTCGTTCAGCAGCCCCTCATGAACAGCTGCTCCAATCCGAAAAGATTCCAGAAAAGTATCTTTTAAAGAGGGCACAAATAATCGATTTGTCATCTCAACATTCTCCTTGCATCTACTTTTGACAATCCCGTTCTTTCCTTCCAGAAACCAACATAAATAACCGGATACTCGCGAAAAATCACATGGTATACGGTTATTCATGGCGCGAACCAAAAGAGGATACTTTAACTTTACATCTCGAGCTTCCGGTTCAACGCGATATTTTTTCGTTTAATTTATTTTTTCCAACTTGATCCAGTTTGCATCAATATATCCTGGTTCATCGGACGCAGCTGTCGTGTATAACCCTAATGTACACCCAACAAAACCTCCTGCAACTTCCGTGCTTAAATAATGAGTCGGCACATTTTCTGCCACGAGCTGCTCTTTACCGTTGACTGTCACAAGTCCCTTGACTTTTTGACCTTCACCCACTAATCGGAGAATCATTTCAGTCTCGGGTACATCTACTTCACCGACCACTTGTTCCAAGCCGTCAATCGTTGTAATTAACTGAACGACTCTCTTGCGATCGGATCTGACCAGTACCAATCTTAATGTATAATTTTCACTTTGCATGATCACAATACCTGCTTCTGCGCCTTCGATCAGATGCGTTTCCATGCAAACGGAGTAGTCAAACCAAAGCGATGCTTGACGAAGTCCCAGATACGTTGGGGAGCCGCTCTCGCTCTGCAATGTCGTTGCTGAAGGTATCAATCGCATCCAGCCTTCTCTGGCATTAACATCATAATGTGCCATATCCGGGTTCCGAATGAACAGAAATTCTTGATGAATTCTATCCAGCGGATAAAGAGTCTTCTCTTCAAAAGGAGCAAGCGGCATGTCAATTTCTTGTTCTTCCAATAATCGTCCAACGCCAGGATTCACAACGGGCCAGCCATCTTCCCATATCACTTCGGCAAGAAATGTTTCACGCCCTAAATTGCTGCTTCCTTCGAATTTACGGCTGGCCAGACAAACGATAAACCATTTTCCATCTGGCGTCGCAACTAAATCCCCGTGACCAACATGCTGGACCGGAAAAGCAGAGCCCAGGTGACGATGGGTGAGTATGGGATTATTCGCATATCCTTCATACGGCCCGTCGACCTTTTCACTACGTGCAATGGTTGCACTATGATTTGGTCCAGTGCCTCCTTCGGCAATCATAAGGTAGTAATAACCGTCTTTGCGATATAGGTGCGGACCTTCTGGCCAAATAACGCCCCTCATCGCACCTTTCCAGATTGCAGTGCTCACCCCAATGAGCTTCATCGTTTTAAGATCCAGCTCTTGAAGCCAAACCTCCCAATCGCCATTATATGTGACACCAGTTGGATTAGGACGTGTACCCGTGTAATAACAGCGCCCATCTTCATCAAAAAAGAGACTCGGATCGATACCGATGGCACCTTCCAGATAATAAGGTTCTGACCACGGTCCAGCGGGATCGGTTGCTGTTACAACAAAGTTACCGCCATAGGAAACATTCGTTGTAATCATATAAAATGTACCGTTATGATAGCGGATTGTTGGCGCGAAAATACCACGTGAACTGCTTGCTTCCGTCAAGTTTAACTGACTCTCCCGCTCAAGGACATTTCCGATTTGGTGCCAGTTTACCATGTCTCTACTATGGTAGATGGGCACTCCGGGGAAATAACTAAAACTAGAAGTTACTAAATAAAAATCTTCTCCTACTGCACAGACAGAAGGATCTGGTGAAAAACCTTCGATAATTGGATTCTTAAATGTATTCAATACTGTCAGCTCCTTTAATTTAACATGGATGGGAGGTTACTCCCAGATTCGATAATTGCCGCTTAGCGCGAGTACTGCAAAGAAATATAAGCAGTTATCATAATAGCGGTTGCGGTCTGTTCGCAACGGACTTTCCCAAAGCAAGTCAATAAACCATTTGCCTTTTGTCCCATCTGCATACGCTAAAGATGCACTTGCGTTTGTAGCAAGTAAGCCCAATGGATGGCGTGCTTTTTCCTCAAATGCTCTTCCATCCAAATAGTACCGTGTATACTCTTCCGGATTGACACCCTGGAAAAATTTGTGGATATTTTCAACGACCTCAACGGGTGTTTCTTCGCATCCAAACCATTCATAATCCATCCCGATATTGGCCGCAGTACGATACGAATCACTGTAGAAATGACCAAATCCGCGTTCATCATTTGCTGTGCCGTCATCATATGCGTATTCAGGTGTCAGCCCTGTTTCCGGATGAGCGGATAACCTTATATAAGCACGACTCGCTTTAGCTGCTTGCTCCCAAAATTCGCGATCCTCTTCATTTGCCCATTTGGAAAATAGTTCATAGAAATGCGGTAGGTGGTAAGAGGGATCAGAAAACTCTAGGCCCGGCACAAAACGAATCAAATAATTATCACGATTCCACATGGCATGCCCTTCTCTTTCATGCCCTTTGTGCAAACAGTCAGAAAGGATCGTTCTGGCCATTTCTGCATAATTATAGATTCCCTCGCCATTTCCCCAACGATTGCCTGCAAAAAAGAGCGCCATAGCAAAGAACTCTTCCCCATCCGGAGCCGGACCATCATCAAGTTTCTTTCCATCCGTTGTACAATGCCACGCAAAATAGCCTTTATTAAAACCTTCTTGATGATACATATTCTTATAGGACCATGCCCATATTTTGTCGAAGATTTCCTTGTCGCCCATTTGGACTGCCATCATCATCCCGTAAGACATCCCTTCACTGCGGGCATCGTCATTACCAGTGTCCAGCAAGTATCCACCCATATCATCTGTGTAATAAATACGAGCTTTGGATTCTTCCTCAAGGAATAATTTTTCCCAAACTTCTCTTATCTTCGCACTGACTTCTTCTTCACTGTATCCGCACTCCACGAATAAATTACGATAGTGTTTCACATCAAATCCTCCATTTTATCTCATAGTTTAAAAATCAACGCACGAGCGCTCTTTCCCACCATCTCTTTTTCTGATCTTTAGCAATTAAAATAATGGCTGCAGTCATAATGGCAGCCGTACTTCCCCACGCAAGCGGATGGCTGTACACAACAGCGGGATAGCCCACTACGCCTACAAAAGCGACAGGAACAATCGAGCGGATGCCCATTTCAAGGATTCCTGATACTGTTGGAGCAATGGTTCTCCCCATCCCTTGCAAACTAAAACGCAGTACGAACAAGACAGCCAGAAAACCATAAAACAACGCGGTCATTTTAAAATAGCTCTCTATACTTACCAGTGTTGATTCATTAGAAGCACCAACCAGCCACTTTGCAGCTTCGCTCCCTTTAAAATACATGAACCCGCCGACAACGGAGCTATAAACCAGCGAAATAATCAGACTTATTCGGATCCCTTGCCAAATTCTATCAAATTTGCCTGCACCATAGTTCTGCGCTACGAAAGTGGCTGCCGCCAAACCAATCGTCAGTAACGGCGCGGTAATCATGCCTTCCAATCGTGTTGCAATCGCATGCCCCTCAATATTTCCAATCGTTAATTCATTTAATTTGATCTGAAGAATAATGTTCCCTATGGATATGATCGAATTTTGAAAGCCAATCGGAAAACTGATGGTTATGTGCGTCCGTAATTCTTCTGTTCTCAAGCGCCAATCATTTTTTGTCAACTTCAATACGGGATAACGACTGGACAGATAACGGAACATAAGGATACTTACCGTTAGTTGCGAAAGGACAGTTGCAATCGCAACCCCAACTACTCCGAATGAGAACAACTTTATCAAAATAATGTCTAAGCCAAAATTAAGAACATGGGAGACAATAGTATAAAATAATAATGAAGTCGTACTTCCCATCGCACGCATCACATTACTTAATAAGTTAAAACCCATCATGATGATAAGTCCGAACATTGTCGCCAAAAAGTATGCTTTGCTTTCCGCATAGAGTTCCATCGGGATGTTCATGGCCCTTATCAGGCTGTCCGCGAATAGAATACTAGCGAGACTGAACAAGGATACTACCGCAAAGGAAAGCCATATGCTCGTTACATAGCTGGCATGGATCCGATCTTCATTTTTTGAACCAAATCTTTGTGCCAAAACAATAGATAGTCCTGAGCTAACACCGGTCACAAAACCTTGAATAAAAAAGATTACGCTCCCGACTGCTCCTATTGCTCCCAACGCACCAGTACCTAATGTTCTCCCAACAATCATCGTATCTGCCAACGTGTAAAGTTGCTGAGCCAAATTTCCGATCAACAACGGAATTGTAAAATACAGAACATGCTTAAATGTACTGCCTACTGTCATGTCTTTCATCTATTTATCTCCATCAATTCTTCAATAAATATTACCTGCTAGGTTTTATTTACTTAACTTTTATCCTGATTACATTCCAAGACAGGGGAGAGAGCGTTGTCGTGACGCTATCCTTTTCCAATACTGCCCTATCTATGTTTACAACATTTACCGGCTGTTCCTTCGCACTGTTTACTGATTTAGCATCAAAACCTTCAAGAGCCGTTTCTTCGATAATCGCTTCAAGTACAAACCCTTCCGGTTCGAATGTAAATGCAATGGCCTCATCCTGTGAGCGGTTGACCGCAAACAGAACCAGCTCGTTCTCCTTTTCATTGAATGTAGCAATTGATTCCAAGTATGGAACTTTTTCGAATTGCTCCGTTGAATACGTCTCGGACTCGATGTCTGCAGCGAGAACTTTGCCACGTCCGTAATTTGATACTTGCATAAACGGATAGAAAATCGTTTGTTTCCAGGTTGTGCCATTTTTCTCAGTCATTATTGGAGCGATAACATTAACCAATTGTGCCAAACAAGCAATTTTCACCCGATCCGCATTTTTCAACAACGTGATAAGCAAGCACCCCACCAATAATGCATCTTCGAAATTGTACATATCTTCCAGTAATGGCGGCGCTATTTGCCACGGCTCCATCGCATTGTCTTGATCGTTGGAATGATACCAAACGTTCCACTCATCAAATGAAAGGTTCATTTGTTTCTGGCTGCCTTTTTCATCTTTTACCTTATCGCATATTCCTACAACGGTTTTGATAAATTGATCCATATCCAGCGACTGTGCTAAATACTTCTCTAAATCGTTATCTGGGTTTCCGTAGTAGCAATGAAGAGAGAGATAATCAACATAATCATATGTATGGCTTAATACTGTTTCTTCCCACTCACGAAATGTTGGCATTTTACTGCCTGAGCTGCCACAAACCACTAATTCGATGCTATCATCTACCAACTTCATGGCTTTCGCGGTTTCTGCTGCTAATCTTCCATATTCCTCAGCTGTTTTATGGCCGATTTGCCAAGGCCCATCCATTTCATTTCCCAGACACCAGGTCTTAAAGGAAAAGGGTTTTTCAGTGCCGTGCTGTTTTCGAAGTTCACTCCAGTACGTGCCTCCCGGGAAATTACAATATTCCAATAACTCCATCGCTTCCTGAATGCCTCTGGTCCCTAAATTGACGGCCATATTCACTTCTGTGCCCACTTCTTCAGCCCATCTTGCAAATTCGTGAATACCAACTTCATTTGTTTCTATCGTACGCCATGCCAAATCCAGCTTTCTTGGCCGATTTCCGATAGGTCCTACACCATCTTCCCACTTATACCCGGAAACAAAATTTCCTCCAGGATATCTAACCAGCGGCACATTTAATTCCCTTACAAGTTCTTTGACATCATTTCGAAAGCCTTTCTCATCAGCTTCAGGATGAGTCGGTTCATAAATACCATCATATACAGCTCTTCCCAGATGCTCTACGAATGATCCGTATAGACGCTCATCAATCTCACTAATTTCATCATGGCGTTGAATTCTTAATTTTGCTTTCATAAAATCCTCCTGTTCCTTCCTATCCGACAAACTTTTAATTTGTAAAGTTAAGGACTTACTAGGTGTCGCCTAATAAGTCCTCTGCTGTATGTTTATTGAAAATCGTTTCTAAATGTGGACAAATTCTTGAAAATGAAAAAGCCGGAACGAACACGATCAAAATTGGAATGAGATAAACACTGAAAATTGACAAACTGATAACCAGGAACACATATACCGTTTGTTTGAAATACGCAATGGACAGCACAAACACATTCTTCAAGACTGTTTTCAAACTGTCTTCAAAACGAGATACATAAGCAAATGTCAGAACTAAAATTGGTGTCAGCAAGAGGATGGCTACACTCAAAAACACTTGGGAAAAATGATTGATCCAAGACCATGCAAACCCGTTCGCCAACAGTGTTTGATTCAAAATAAAAATGATGAGTAAGAACACATAACCTAACCAAGCAACAGTTGCATGAGAAAAAGAACTTTTGAATGCCTTCCAAAAAGGCGTCCATATTGTTCCATTTCCATTTAGATAGCGGTGCTGAATGGCCCGATACATTGCGCTCGAGGCGGCACCTAATGTGACAATCGGGATCGAAAAGATAAACCACAGGATACTTATGATCAACAAATCCGCTACCCAATTCATTTTTTCTACAAATTCTATTCCAGCTTTTGATTTAATCATGTCATTTCCTCTTATTCTTTTACGCCACCAATTGTCAAGCCGCTAATAAAGTAGCGTTGTAAAAACGGATACAAACATACAATCGGTAAGGCTGTTATAATAGTTGTCGCTGCTCGGATTGAAGTTGGCGTTACCATCGATCCACCTGCATTCTTCATGTCGTTCGCATTTGCTCCTTGACTTGTTACGGAAGAAAGCAATTTCATCAGCTCATATTGCAGCGTCGTGTAACGTTCGCTGAAGCCATTATAAAGCATTGTGTCAAACCAAGAGTTCCATTGACCGACAGCAATGAATAAAGCAACAGTCGCCAGAACAGGCTTACACAGCGGCAAAATAACTTTCATAAAGATAGTAAAGTATCCTGCGCCATCTATTTGAGCGGATTCAACCAAACTTTCAGGTAAGCCTCTGATATAGGTCCGGATAACCAGTAAATTAAATGCACTGATCATCCCTGGAATGACGTACACCCAAAATGTGTTAGCAAAACCCAGTCGAGTCAACCACAAGTAATTTGGAATCAGCCCGGCATTGAAGTACATTGTAAAAATAAACAGCAATGTGATCGGTGTGCGGAACATGAATTCCTTTCTGCTCAGCACAAAAGCCAGCAGTGCTGTCAAAAACAGCTGTGTGACTGTTCCGATGACCGTACGTAAAACGGTATTGTACGCTCCCGTCATAAGAGAGCCCTTTGATAAGACAGATCGATAGTTATCAAGCGTAAATTCTCGCGGCAATATATAAATACCGCCCCTGATAGCGTCCAATCCTTCGTTAAAAGATACTGCTAAGGTATTCAATATTGGGTATATAGTAGCCAGAAAGAAGAATAACAAGAAAATCCACTTAACAATATCAAAAACCATATCTGAAATAACTATTTTCTTTTTCAATGAAATCCCTCCTTAGAATAAGCTCTCTTCGCCAGCTGCTTTTGAAAATTTATTAGCAAGCGTTATCAACACAACGGATATTACGCTGTTAAAAATACCAGCTGCTGTCGCTAGCGAGTAGTTCCCTAAGCTGATTCCATACCGTAAGACATAAATATCGATTGTTTGGGAAACTTCTTGAACAAGGCCATTTCCCAGTAAGTATTGAACCTCGAACCCTGCATTCATAATATTCCCTATATTGATCAGTAATAAAATAAAGATGGTCGGTTTGATGCCTGGAAGGGTAATATGCCAAATTTTACGTAAACGGTTAGCTCCATCCATTTCAGCCGCTTCATATAGTTCTTCGTTGATGGAAGACATTGAAGAAAGATAAATGATACTTCCCCAACCTGTGCTCTTCCAAACGTTAGAAAAACCTACAATCCACCAGAAGTATTTTGGATCTGCCAAAAAATTGATCGGTTGTTCAATTACATTCAACGCCATCAATAATTGGTTAATGACCCCGGTCTCAGTGGACAACACATCTAAAACAATACCTGTTACAATAATCCAAGACAAAAAGTGTGGCAAGTAAGAAACTGTTTGGATGATTTTTTTAACATGTCTGTTCTTTAATTCGTTTAGCATGACCGCAAACGCGATAGAGAAGAAAAACCCTAGAGATAAGTTAATAAGACTCATCGAAATCGTATTGCGAATGACCCGAATGAACGAGGCATCGGAGAATAACATTTTAAAATTCTCCAACCCAACCCATTCTTGTTCCCATAACCCCAGACCTGGGCGGTACCTTTGAAAAGCCATCAACCACCCCATTAGCGGCGCATAGTTAAATACAAGAATATAAACTACAAACGGCAGTGCAATTAAAATCAACTCTTTTTGTTGCCACATCCTTGTTGCTAGCGTTTTTTTCTTCTTCACCGTGACATCTTTTGTCGCATCCATATACAATTCCTCCACCTTCCTTTACAAAAATCAATCTAAAGATAAATTTTGTGAAGAGGACACTGCCTCTTCACAAAATTTGTTTTATTCAATTGCTATTCTTGGCCTAATTTTTCAAGAATTTCTTCTTCAACTTCAACACGACGTTTTACTTCTTCAGTCAATTTCTCTTCATACACTTTGTAATCAACATTTTTTTCGTAATCCGCCATGTAAGCTTCCCAGTTGGCTTCAAATTTCTCTGGTCCATCCATTACAAGTTTTGGTAACCATTTCATTTTGACTTCTGTCATTTTTTGTTTCGCAATTCCAGCTGGGTCACTGCTTGTCCATGAATCACGTTCTGTGTAGATTGGGAACCATGGCGTTACAGGATCTTGAACTGCCATGAAATCGGACCATTTCTCATGACCGTATGCTGCAAGTACTTCACGGTCAATGTCAACAAGATTTTTTTGGAATTCTGATAATTGCTCATGTGGCAATACCGAGTTGATTCCATCAGAATACATCCCTTTATACGCAGGTAAGTAACCATAGTCTATAGCGTTTGTATCAACCCAATCAGTATTGATCCAGTTTGCTCGCTGTTCTTCAGTTCTATAGAACTTGCCATTCTCATCGATTTCGTAATCGATGCCTTCTTCACCCCACGTACGAAGAATCATCGCTTCTTCACTCAAAATACCATCCAGGAACTCTAATGTTCCTTCTACATCATCATTACTGATTGTAATTCCAAGTCCACCGTTCGTATTCAATGATGGTACTTCTTTGTATTGAGGTTGTACGGATGGATCAAGAACCAATCCGAATGGCACATAGGTCATTTCATCTTTACCTTGCGATTTTAGCGAATTAACCGCTTGCTCAAATTGCCAGTACTGGTCAACCATACCCAACACACGACCTGAAGAAAGTTTAGCAATATACTGATCGTATTTTGCTGTAAATGCTTCTGGATCGACAGTACCTTTATCATACTGCTCACTAAGTTTTTGGAAGTATGCTTTTGCCTCTGGTATTGTATCGTATACTTTTGCTTCTAAAGTATCTGGATTTACAATAGCAGCACCATCATTTGGATAACCAGCCAAAAATGCAGGTGGGTTTTCTAAAGTAAAGTAGCGCCAGTCATCGGTTAAGATTTCGAAGCCGATAGTTGGTTGCCCGTCAGTTTCCGGATGCTCAGCCGCATAAGCGTTGATTAGGTCAAAGTACTCGTCAACCGTCGTAATTTGTGGATAATTAGCCCACTGAAGCACTCTTTTTTGAATCCAAAATGCTTGTTGACCATAGTTGGTTTCCATATTTTCGCCCTTTACAGAACTAAACTGTGGAATAGCGTAAATATGACCATCGTTCGCAGCTTTTATCTTCTCCCATTCAAGGTCAGTGTATAATGCTTTAATGTTTGGATAATCATCAATATAATCTTCAAGCGGAACAAAACCTCCAGCATCCACCATTTGGGAATAAGCATCTGATGCATCCATCATGTCTGGATATTCTCCTCCAGCAATCATAACCCCAATTCTTTCCTTAGCAGTCTGACCCGTCAGCCATGTGACCTCTGCTCTTGCTCCTACAAGATCTGCTAAGGCTACGTTGATCCGATTGTCCTCGGGCAGCTCTTTTCCTGCAACACCCATAAATGCGCTGTAGACTCTTGTGCCATCAGCATCTGTTTTAGCTTGGCCTTGATCACTCTCGCTGCCGTTACCGTTTCCACCGCCACAACCTGCCAATAGTGCAGCGCAGGATAGAGCTGTTAAAGACCACTTAACAATTTTTTTCATTTGTCTTCCTCCTAAAATTAATTTGATCTACATTGGTATTTACGACCCTGAATTCTTTATGTAATATCAAAAACTATCACCAGCATTGCTGCAACAGTATTTTTCACTTGCTCTATTTTTCTCGGTAGCTGAAGTAATCGAATTTAGCTTCCAGTTCGTATCCCGAATAATCAACATTGGCCATCCCGACGAATGCTCCCGTAAAGAAGCCGCCATAACTTTGGTTCACATAATCATCCGATAAAACC
>Ga0075011_10001201_pt1 | contig 13900 bp, 15 predicted proteins | sample TARM_MetaG_T_14_FD_72354 | JGI IMG/M metagenome (GOLD analysis project Ga0075011, IMG submission 72354) | Freshwater microbial communities from Pennsylvania, USA, analyzing microbe dynamics in response to fracking - TARM_MetaG_T_14 | ecosystem: Environmental > Aquatic > Freshwater > River...
ACCTATCAAAATCTGCCTGAACCGACTTTATTCGAGCCAGTCAAGACAACAAAAATACTCAAATGAACGAAAATAGTCAGTGAAATAGTTATCCACAGATAGCTATGAATTATTCAGGTTATTTTAGACTTATGCTTATTGCGTAAGTCTTTTTTCATATCTTTCTTCCGTGGGAAGGAGAATTAACTGGCTAATAAATACTCTCTGCGAAATACTAAAGGAGCTAAACCATTGAATTTCAGCGTTATTCTACGTTCATTATAGTATTGAAGGAATTGCATTATTCCTTGTTCTAATAAAGAGAGAATCAAACCGTTTACGATAATAATATTCTGCTTTAACTAACCCAAAAAATCGTTCAATTGGCTGATTATCCAAGCAAAATCCTGCTCTAGACATACTTTGAGTAAAGCCATATTCCTCTATTAATCCCTGATACATATATGAAGTGTATTGAGATCCTCTATCACTATGAATAATTGGTTTCGCATCAGGGTTGTTCTCAAAAGCTTTTTGGATTGTTTCCTTAACTAAATCGTTGTTGTTTCTTCTTGAGAAGACCTGACTAACAATAGATAGATCACAGAGGTCAATCACTGCGCTAAAATATATTTTATTTCCACTGTGATCCTTCATTTCGGTTATATCAGTACACCATTTTTGGTTAGGTTTCTCAGCGCCGAAGTCGCGGTTCAAAAGATTTTCTGCAATGTGATCTGGGTTGACTTTAGGATACGTCTTTCTCTTCTTACGAATGACTGATTGGATCCCTAAGGATCTTATAATACGTAAAATACGCTTAGGATTGTACCTATACCCACAACTATCCAAAGCAAGTTTCATTCGTCTATATCCAAAAGTTTTGTCTACTTCGGGAACTTCTCATTTGAGCCATTTGTAATAGGCGGATCGAGCGACACCTGAAATGGCACATAACTCCTGGATAGGATAACCTTTTTCTTCATTCAAAGATTGAATTGTTTGGTATTCAGCTTGATGACGAACTAGCGATAATCTTCTAACTCTCTCTCGATCTGATTCAACTTTTTTAAATAATCGTTCTCCATTTGAAGTTTACGACCTCTCCGGTCAAGCAAGCCATCTTTACCATCAAGCTCATATTTACGAACCCAGCCATACACCTGTTGGTATGAAACTTGATATTTCTCTGCCGCTGACTGATAATCTTTTTGGTTATCTAATGTAAATTGAACAATTTTAAGACGTTCTTCGAGAGTAGTTTTTCTTCCCTTATCCATACCATAACATATCTTCCTTTACTAGATGGTTTGTTACCACTAGTATACTCTTTGATCCATGAGGACAAAAGGGAAGAGGAGCTTAAGTTATACTTACGCGTGACATCGGCTTGAATCATTCCATTTTGAACTTCATTGATTAGTTTCTTCTTAAATGCAGGCGTAAAGGATTCTTTTATTCTCTTTTTTTCTAACCCTAGAATACCATCCTGACGATAGGCAGCTAACCATTTACAAAAGACAGATTTATAACACCCTACCTGTTTAACAATATCCGCTAGAAATAGACCGCCGTCTAAATATCTCAAAACAGCCTGAAGTTTATTTTCGATAGTCCATCGTTTGTTTTTCATAAAAGACACCCCCAATAGTGAAGTAGAATTTTTATTATTTCTACTGTCTACTATATTGGGAGCATATCAATCAATGCAAGTTGCTTTTATTATTGACTACCACTTTAACTAGTCTCTTATTTCAGATTTTCTAGCTCACCTCCTTATCCACTTTTTTCACACATTAAGTAAATAAGTTATTACTTTAAATAATCTCATCATTTCTTAAATTAAATGTACCTTTATAGTTTCATTTCATGTATTATTAAATCAATAAATGCCTGTTCCACCAACTTTGTAATCGTTTTAATAAAGGAGATGGTCAAAGTGTTACTTGGTCATAAAGATGAAGAAAAAGAACAATCCTTAATCCATCACTTATTTAATGTAGCAGAATCTGCTTCGAATAACGCTACTGCTATAAATCAATCTCATACATGCTACTTGCTAGGACTCTTCCATGATTTAGGTAAAGCTGATCGACTTTTCCAGGAAAAGATTAAAAATAATTCAAAAATGAAAGTCAATCACTCATCAGCAGGTGCCAAATATTTTTTAGAGTTTATTCAGTCGAATGCCTCCATCACTAAAAAAATATCTTCTGAACACCATACACTATTTTTTGAGTATATCGAAATTATTATTTACATTATTACTTCTCATCATGGCATTTACGACATATGGAAAACTACATCTAACTCAAACCAGATGGACCTCCGAATAAGATACGATGAAATAAAAAAGTATCATTATAATGAAGATGTTGTTCAATTTGGCACTGAACTTCAAACTGAATTACATAGACGACGGGCAATTAATCTAGAAAAACTAATACTCATCTCTTTTGAAGAATTCATACTATTAAATAATAAGTTGAATCCTATGGATGACAAAGAACGAGCTTTCTATACTGGTTTAAAGATACGCTTGCTTCTATCTTTACTTAAAAATGCGGACATCGAAGATACGGTTAATGCATACGATAAGTTAATAACCCCATTTGATAAAAACACCCTTTCTAACAAAAAGAAAAACTATTTGGAAGAAGTAGAAAAAATTTATAGAGATTTTTCTACTCCCACTACAGCAATTAATAAAATTCGAAACCGTTTAGGTAAAGAAGGCTTAGCGAGAGGACAAAAAGATGAACCAGGAATATACCAGTTAAATTTACCTACAGGCGCCGGGAAAACACTCATTTCATTGCGTTATGGTATGCATCAATTAAACAAAAAAGAAAAAGAACGATTTATTTATATAACGCCATTTTTATCAGTCTTAGAACAGAATGCCAAAGAAATAAAGTTAATATTGAATGACTCAGATATTTTAGAACACCACTCAAATATTATAAACAACGAGACTTTAAATGAGGAGTCACAAGATTCAGATAGGGAAAAAGAAGATTTATTTACTGAATACTTAATTGACACTTGGAACAGCCCTGTCGTGTTGAGCACGATGGTACAGTTCTTTCAGACATTATTTAAAGGGAAATCTTCTAATATCAGACGATTCTCATCCTTAACTAATGCTGTCATAATTCTCGATGAAGTTCAGTCACTTCCGGTGACTGTTACAACTTTGTTTAATCTAACAATGAATTTCCTTAGCCAGGTAATGGCCTGTACTGTCGTTTTGTGCACAGCAACGCAACCCACTTATGATTCTCCTTATATTAAACATAAAATGCAATATAGCATGAGTGAACAATCTGATTCAAACATCGTAACTCTTACTGATACAGAACGTAAAGTCTTCGAAAGAACTATGGTTCATAAGTTTAATGGAAATGAAGTTTCTACACTAGAAGACATAATTAGAAATATTAATAGTTATCCTAATGAATCTATTTTAATTATTTTAAATACGAAGCATGCTGTCCGAGAAGTGTATGATTCCTTAGCAGGTATATCTCTAAGACAAATTTACTACTTATCTACTAATCTCTGCCCTAAACACCGACAAACTATAATCGAAAATATGAAGAAAAAGTTAACTAACAACGAACCAATTATTTGCATTAGCACTCCCTTAATTGAAGCTGGAGTAGATATCGATTTTGATTGTTTAATCCGGTCCTATTCTGGCGTTGATTCTATCATTCAGGCAATGGGACGGTGTAATCGTCATGGAAAAAATAAGCAAAAAGGGATGGTAAATCTCATAAAAATAAATAAGCAATTGGAAAATATCGATAGAATAGAGGAAGTAAAGGATAAAGCAAGTGTTACAGAATATATACTAAAACGATCAACTTCCCCTGTAGATGTTATTTCTTTAAACAATGCTTTTTACGAACGTTACTATGCCAATAATCAATCAAAAATGGACTTCCCCCTTTCTATTAAAAATCACCCTTCTGCTTTTGATTATTTATCGACAAATACATCAATGTATGACTTATCGTTACAAAGAAAATCGTTTTTTAAAGTACTCAATCAATCGTTTAACACGGCAGCTAGCCATATTGATTTGATAAAAAACGATACAAGTGGTGTCATCGTCTATTATGAAGAAAGTATTAAATGGATCAACGAATTAATTCCATTACTTGAAGAATATGAGACTACTTTTAACTTCCAATTACTAATAAGTATAAAAAAATATACAGAACTGCTTCAACCGTATACTGTTAATATGCACCTAAATTTTGATTCTAAAAAAGCTGTCACACCTTATTTGAATGGCAACATAAATATTTTAACTCAAGACTTTTACGATATTGAAAAAGGAGTTTTAGAAGAAGCCGAATCTCTAATTATGTAATTTAATCTTTACTTTGAGGAGGTGAAAAACAATGACATTTCAGCCAACAGCTTTTTATTTTAAATTAGAGGGGGATTATGCACTTTGGACTACTCCTGAAACAAAAGGAGGTGGAGAAAAGTTTACTTATTCTGTTCCGACATTTCAGGCACTAAAAGGCATTGCTGATTCAATCTACTTTAAACCTACATTTATTAATGTTATAGACGAAGTCAAAGTTCTAAACGAAATTCATACAGAAACAAAAGGAGTCCGCACTTTAGTAAAGAAAGGAACAGCTGTCGATAGAAATTATGTCACTTATTTAACATCACCAGTTTATTTGGTTAAATTCCACTTCGAATGGAATGAGGATCGAAAAGACTTAATTTACGATAGGAACCAGAAAAAGCATGAAGCCATTATGGAGCGAGCATTAAAAAAAGGTGGCCGACGTGATATTTTTCTTGGAACAAGAGAATGTTTAGCTTACGCTGACATCATAAGTAAAGAAGAATACGAAAAAGAAGATAGCTACTATAAAGGACAATCTCTCTCTTTTGGTATCATGTTTCACTCTTTCAGGTACCCTTCATCATCGGGAAAAGAACTTTACTCACTGTTCACATCGGTTTCAATGCATGATGGAATAATAGAGTTTAAATCTCCACATGAGTGCGAAATTGAAAACAAATTATCAGATTATACGTTTAAGTTTCCTAAGCAAATCAAATCAGTAGATGATGAATGGAAAAATAATTAATTATAAAGGAGGTGCAAAATGAGCTTATTAACAGAATTGTACGAGGCATATCAGTTGTCAGAAGAGGCAGGTTTAGTCGATTCTCACAAAGAGAATAACACAGTTTTACTTCCTATATACCATAACAATATGAAGTCTAACGGAAAGAATATTATTAGAATTCATTTAAATGCAGATAGCACTATCGATAGTGCACAATTTGTCCCATCCGATGAATATATTATTTTCCCAGTTAATAAGAGCTCTGTTACAAGGGCTGGTAGTACTTCTGCTCCTCATCCATTAGTAGATAATTTAAATTATATCGCTCCGAACAACTCGGATAATCATCGCACTTTCAGAGCATTGTTTTCCAATTGGTATGAATTCCTTGACGATAGTCATGATACCAAACAATTTTTAACTGTTATAAAGCATTTTATTTTTAGCCAAGATATGCTAAGTCAGATTGTAGACCATCTTTTGGAACACACACCTTATGTATTAAAGGATTTGGAAGTTCAGTGGACTGAGATAAATGGAGATAGGCGTCTGCAAAAGACCTTAGATTTATCTAAGCTCTTCCTTACATACTCCATTAATGAGTTTGATGGTCTAAGAAATATGGACACAACTAAATATGTTAATCTACATCAATCTTATATTGATTACGTTAATACTCATCTCGTGCCTAACGGTTTCTGTGGAGTCAGCGGAGAGTACACGTATACCAGTTCTAAACATCGAGGTTTACAGGGTAATGCAAAATTAGTATCAGTAAGCAACAATACTGAAACTTACCTCGGAAGGTTTGTAAATAAAATGGATGTTTTTACAATAGGTTATCAAACCTCTGAAAAAATCCACCTCATGTTAAAGTATCTACTCACTAATAAAAACAGCAGTACTTGGTTAGGAGAACAGCAGTACTTAATAAATTGGTTCTCTACTGATATAAGTAATGAGTCTAGTTTCAGCATAAACAACTCTTCTCTCTACAATCTTTTTGAGAATGTTTCCCAAGAACAAAATCAAATGCATTATCAGGCGGTTTCTCAAAGATCAAAAGAAGTAGGTAGATCCATTTACACCGGACATCTTTCCATAGATAAAGACTCTAATTATTATGTTGCTATAGTAGATAAATCTAGTAATGGTCGATTATCGTTAAAGTACTTTAGAAAAATGCAAGCATCACAATTAACACGCAATCTAGAAAAGTGGCAACTACTTAATCACTGGGAATATTATCATTTCGATATGCAGTCATATGGAGTTAGAGTTCCAAGTATGAATGAAATCATTATGAATACATTCGGAGTAGAGAGAGACGGGAAATTAGTTTTTGACAATGGCAACTACAAGAAAGACCTTACTCAAAAACTTGTTAGTTGCCTTATTGATGGCTCACCTATTCCACGAAATTTTGTAAATCACATGGATATTAATATAAGAAAACGTTTAAGCTATTCAACAAAATGGAATAGTATTGTTGGAGTTGCCTGCAGTATATTGAACAACGAAAGGGAGGGTACATTTAACCCCATGGTAGATAAATTAAATTTAGACCGATCATACTTATTTGGTCGACTACTTGCTATATACGAGTTAATTGAATCAAGAACATTCGATAAAGATACCACACGATTGACAAATGCATCAAAATATTGGTCTTCCTTTACAAACAATCCTGAGAATATAATGCAGACTCTCGAAGAAAAGATTAAACCCTACGAAAAAAAATTACGCATATCCCATCCAGGTTTATTCTTCAAAATTCAAAAAGAAAAAGAAGAAATTATTACTCATCTTGATAAACATACAAGTGCACAAGATGCGAACAAACGATTAGGTTACCAATTTATTTTCGGGTACTACTCAGAAAGAAAATTCATCTTCACATCACAAAAGGAGGAATCATAGATGCTTAATAAAAAAATCGACTTTATTCTTACTATCGCTGTTAGCAACGCTAATCCAAATGGTGACCCGTTGGCTGGTAATATGCCCAGAACAAATTCTAAAGGCTTTGGCGAAATGAGCGATGTTAGCATTAAGAGAAAAATCCGTAATCGTATGCAAGATCTGGGACACGATATATTTGTAAAATCACGAGATCGCACAGAAGACGGGTTTAATTCATTAGAAGCAAGATTTAATGCAAGTTTTAACAAGAACCACTCTGATTCTGAAGTTGAAGATATATTTTGTGAAAAATGGCTAGATGTCCGTTCTTTTGGCCAAGTAGTTACTTTTGGTAAACGATCAATAGGCATTCGTGGTCCTGTATCAATTAGCATTGCTAAATCTCTTGATCCTATTGATATCAATACCATGCAAATAACCAGAAGTACGAATGGGATGGAACCTAAAGGGGATAGTACTCGTTCTTCTGATACTATGGGCACACGTCATGTAGTTGAGTTAGGAACATATGTTGTAAATGGTGCTGTCAACTGTTTTTATTCTGAAAAAACTGGCTTTGATGATGATGACCTGATTGTATTGAAAGAAGCTTTGAGAACATTATTTGTTAATGATATGTCTTCTGCACGCCCAGATGGATCTATGGAGGTAAAAGAAATATTTTGGTTCGAGCATTCTTCCAAAACAGGAGATGTATCTAGTGCCAAGATTAAAAAGCTACTAACTTGGAACGATGATGCCTCTCAAAAAGAATCGTACGAAGATTATAAACTTCGTATAGACAGTGACCTACTAAAATCTTATGAATCTATTGGCCTTAAACTGGAAGTCATCGAGGGCCTATAACCATGGTTTATAACGAAGAAGATTTTCTGATGCTTAGTGGTATTCAACATTTTTATTTTTGTAAAAGACAATGGTGCTTAATTCATGTAGAGCAACAGTGGCAGGATAATCAATGGACAGCCGAGGGAAATTTAATTCATGAACGAGCTGATAATCCATATATTAAAGAAAAACGAAAAGATAAGTTTTATTCACGCGCTATGCCTGTCTCTTCTCAGACTCTGGGGTTTTCCGGCCAATTGGATGTAGTTGAGTTTACAAGAGATGATGATAACGGCGTTAAGATTCCAGGAAAAAAAGGAAAGTGGGCTCCTGTAATTGTTGAGTTTAAACGAGGAAAAGAAAAGCAAGATGAACGCGATATAGTTCAATTAGCTGCAGAAGTTATTTGTCTTGAAGAGAAGTTCGGTATCGAAATTCCATTCTCCTATCTTTATTACCACCAGACAAACCACAAAAAAAAAGTACAGATATCAAAAAGTGTTCGTAAACAAGTTCAAGAGTAATCTGATGAAATGCACCTTTTATTCAATGCCGGTATTACTGTAGGTCCTGATACATGTGTTTGTAATAAAAACTGTTCTCTTTCAGAAATTAGTATGCCCAGCCTATCTAAGAAACGGCAATCCATCGATAAATATATGACAAATTTTTTGGATGTGGATCTAGTATGAGAAAATTGCTGAATACTCTTTATATTACAAATGAAAATTACTATTTGCATCGTGAGCGAGAAAATGTAGTCATCAAAGATGATGACACTATTGTCAGAAGATTCCCTATTCATATTCTTGAAGGAATCGTTTGTTTTAACTATACTGGTGCCAGTCCTGGCCTAATTCAACTGTGTAACGATAATAAAATATCGATTACATATCTCAGTCCAAACGGAAGATTTAGAGGCAAATTTATTGGGCTTACTAACGGAAATGTCTTACTAAGAAGGGATCAGTACCGAATAGCAGACGATAATCGTTCTCTAACCATTGCTAAAAACTGTATCGAAGCAAAAATTATTAACAGCCGAAAAGTATATTTAAGATTATTGCGAGATCATAAGGACAACATCGATTCGGACAAAATTTTTGAACTAACTGAGTATTTTAAAAAACAGATTATTAATGTAAGAAAGGTTGAAAACAAGGACTCTCTAAGAGGGATAGAAGGTGATGTCGCCAGATATTACTTTCAAAACTTTGATCAATTAATACTCAATCAATCTAAAGATTTTAAATTTATCATTCGAACCAAACGCCCTCCTCTAAATCGCGTAAATGCTATGCTCTCTTTTCTTTATAGTATTTTAACTTACGAGGTACAAGCTGCTCTGGAAACAGTTGGATTAGATAGTTATGTTGGGTTCACCGCCCAGGGCGATCAGGCTTAGCTTTAGATATGATTGAGGAATTAAGAGCCTATCTAGTAGATCGCTTCGTAATAACTATGATCAATCGGCGTCAAATTACTGTAAGTGATTTTGAAGTTAAAGAGAATCAAGCCGTACTGCTCAATAATAAAGGTAGAGAAAAGATATTAAATCAATGGCAAAAAAGAAAACATCAAGAAATTCTACATCCTTATTTAAAAGAAAAAATCCCTATTGGTCTAATACCTTATGTACAAGCTCAACTACTATCGCGACATATTAGAGGAGATATAGAAGCCTATCCTCCATTCATTTCCTAAGGGGTTGTTAATGACAATGATGGTATTAATCACGTATGATGTAAATACAATGGATATCTCAGGAAAAAAAAGACTTCGACACGTCGCTAAAAAGTGTGTAGACTATGGACAAAGAGTACAAAATTCAGTATTTGAATGTAGTGTTCAACCAGATCAATTCGTCAATCTAAAAGCAGAATTAAGTGCTATCATAGATGAGGAAAAAGACTCACTCCGTTTCTATCTACTAGGAAGAAATTGGACCAGAAGAGTTGAAACAATAGGCCGCGATGATTCCTACAATCCTGATTCCGATGTCCTTCTGTTTTAATTCATTTTTATTACGTATTTAATTTTGCGAATCTAAGTTAATCATGAATCTCACAAGCGCTCGCTTAGAAACACTCGTATTATCGACAACTTTCTCTAACCAAACTCTAATATTTCGCTTATGTATTATAGTTTGAGCAACAAAACCGCTTAAAATAAGCAGTCGCACTCTATATGGGTGCGTGGATTGAAATAACGCTATTTCAAACGTCAACACAGACTTACAGGGTCGCACTCTATATGGGTGCGTGGATTGAAATTGTCAGTCGGTCGCAAGTCTTCCACTACATACCGTCGCACTCTATATGGGTGCGTGGATTGAAATCATAAAGCGCCGGCCGACCTTGCTATGCCTGAGCCGGTCGCACTCTATATGGGTGCGTGGATTGAAATCTTCCTACATTTGGTTTTCTTTGGTTTTCGTGTAGGTCGCACTCTATATGGGTGCGTGGATTGAAATGATTATGACAAGCGTATGAAGGCGATCAAAGACAGTCGCACTCTATATGGGTGCGTGGATTGAAATGGTCAAATTGAAAGCAATCCAGTAGGACAGAAAGAGTCGCACTCTATATGGGTGCGTGGATTGAAATACAACTGAAACCATATCGCACAAATTGACCAAGCGTCGCACTCTATATGGGTGCGTGGATTGAAATATTGGTGGCATTGGTAGTTGGATTGCTAAAAACAAGTCGCACTCTATATGGGTGCGTGGATTGAAATAATTGCCGATGCGGTTACGGATGCAAGCGCAATGGGTCGCACTCTATATGGGTGCGTGGATTGAAATACAACTGAAACCATATCGCACAAATTGACCAAGCGTCGCACTCTATATGGGTGCGTGGATTGAAATAAACGAATGTGAAAGACCGTATCGACTTATTAAAGTCGCACTCTATATGGGTGCGTGGATTGAAATCAAACGGAAGTTGCTGCTGTGTTGACGGATACATGTCGCACTCTATATGGGTGCGTGGATTGAAATACTATTGATTATCATTATTTACATGGTATGATTGAGTCGCACTCTATATGGGTGCGTGGATTGAAATTACTCAAACAAACGTCGACAGCACTCACTACATGAGTCGCACTCTATATGGGTGCGTGGATTGAAATGATTAATTCAATCATTAATTTAGGTTTGGACGGTAGTCGCACTCTATATGGGTGCGTGGATTGAAATAATTTAGGTAATTCAATCAAGTACATTTTACGCCGTCGCACTCTATATGGGTGCGTGGATTGAAATACGTCCACTGACTGTCAATGTCCGATAGCCAAGTAGTCGCACTCTATATGGGTGCGTGGATTGAAATAGGTGTATCCAGAGCCTTAAAGCGTTTTATCACGTCGCACTCTATATGGGTGCGTGGATTGAAATCTTTAGTCATCTCCATGCTCATCCCCACATCTCCGTCGCACTCTATATGGGTGCGTGGATTGAAATCTTCCTATACTCTCTCAACATGAAAATACTCGTTCGTCGCACTCTATATGGGTGCGTGGATTGAAATCTTATATTTAAGTGCTTACTTATGCGCCTTATTTGTCGCACTCTATATGGGTGCGTGGATTGAAATCCTTATGTCGTGTATCGTGTGGAGTCAGTAGTCGAGTCGCACTCTATATGGGTGCGTGGATTGAAATATATAAAGGCCATCCGACTGTGTTCAACAACCGAGGTCGCACTCTATATGGGTGCGTGGATTGAAATGCTTCACCCGATAAAAAAGTTACTTTTGTCACCTTGTCGCACTCTATATGGGTGCGTGGATTGAAATCATTTGCTTATGTCACAGCTAACGATACTGTGGTGTCGCACTCTATATGGGTGCGTGGATTGAAATTTCTTGCCTGCCCTCAGCACGTACTTGATTGAATTGTCGCACTCTATATGGGTGCGTGGATTGAAATATTTCGTTTATTTTATTACGGGTTATCTTGAACACGTCGCACTCTATATGGGTGCGTGGATTGAAATACGTAATCATATGCGATGGCCAACTTTTTAAACCGTCGCACTCTATATGGGTGCGTGGATTGAAATATCTAACGGTATCAACATATGTGGGTTGTCACGCTGTCGCACTCTATATGGGTGCGTGGATTGAAATTTCAGTAGTTAGATCCTTGTCATTTGCTGCGGCCAGTCGCACTCTATATGGGTGCGTGGATTGAAATATAGGATGTGGACATTTAATCGAATACATAGACTGCGTCGCACTCTATATGGGTGCGTGGATTGAAATAGATGAAGGCTGATAAAACATTTGTTGATGGTGAAGTCGCACTCTATATGGGTGCGTGGATTGAAATTACTTTGGCAAAAAAGCAACTGTGAGAGAGACGGGTCGCACTCTATATGGGTGCGTGGATTGAAATAACGAGGTAATCTCGAGTGATGAAATTGTTATCTTGTCGCACTCTATATGGGTGCGTGGATTGAAATAACGAGGTAATCTCGAGTGATGAAATTGTTATCTTGTCGCACTCTATATGGGTGCGTGGATTGAAATTGTAAATTACATGAGGTACCTTAACATGTAGTTGGGTCGCACTCTATATGGGTGCGTGGATTGAAATAAGGGAATGTCGTCGATTTAAGGTATCCTAGTCAGGTCGCACTCTATATGTGTCCATGAAATATTACTTTTAGACGAGCATACAGTCGCATTGGATCTAAACTTGATGATTACCCACAACATGGAGCAAGCCATCACTTACGGCAACCGACTCATTATGATGAGTAACGGTCACATTGTAGTCGATGTATCGGGTGACGAAAAACGAGACTTAACCGTTCCCGATTTGTTGGATCTGTTTAAGCGTAATAGCGGTCAAGTTGTTTCTGAAGATGCTTTGTTGTTAGGTTAAAGAGAATCCCCTTTTTCTATTACTTCTTTAGGGTAATGGAAAAAGGGGATTATTTTAAATAGCTCTTCTTATCAATCGTCTTTCTCGTTTAACTTTCGTTGTTTTAAATAGGTATCAAATACTACAAAGTAAAATGAAAGACCTAGAATCATGGATAATATAGCGCAGAATGCAGCAAATTGATGCATATAATGATAATTATAAGTGTACGTTGCAATTAATGAAAATATTAACCAGAGCGTTCCAGAAATTAACATGTTTCCACCTCTTTTACCTGTATAGTATCCTTTATCTAGTCGATTGTCTATAACGGAAAAAACAAGGCTGAAAGTCGCCTTGTTTTTCAATTTAATTTAAATTGTCTGCTTCCTCCAACATCTTGTAAGTTGCTGCATAAGTTTCGCAGACATCTTCAGGAATCGTATAATTGTTGGTTACCTGACGGAGTTGCTCGAACTCTTTTGTTAATTCTGGTTGATCAGAACGGGATGCTTTTACTTTGTCATCGATTGTCGTGTAAAGCTCCCTTACCTCAAAGGCTTCTGGGTGATTTTTTCCGTGAGCACGGGTGATGGCTGTTGTAAAGAGTTCCAGCTGTGAGCGGTTTTCTTCCATATATTTATATTAAGGTGTCATATTCTGTGCCTTCTTTCCTATTTTTTAAGCTCTTACTTTGGATTTAATAACAGGGTAGCCTAGATCTTCAATGGCTTTTTCAATCTCAGTAATGTTAACCATGTTTTCATCGAATTCTGTTTTAACTTTACTCGAGTTGAATAAGACTTTTACTGTCTCTTTTTCGACTCCCTTTAATCCTTTAACGGCATTCTCTATTTTTTGCATACATGATGGGCATCCTAATGGTTCTAATGATATAACTGCTTTTGACATGTGGCATTCTCCTTTTCATTTTCTTCCTTGTATAGTTAGTATAGGCTAGATCAGCTGGTTTAAAATTGATCTGGATCAAGTTTTTTAGTTTAAACCACTTCTGCCGGCTTGTCTTTGACTCTGTTCCTAGGTGAAGGTTTCTCTTTTAATCGATACTTGAGTAATCTCATACCGTTAAAGATAACGACCAGTATACTGGCTTCGTGCACCAACATACCGATTGACATATTCATCCAGTCGCTGTAAAAGACGCTGAATAAAAGAACCAGCACGACGCC
>Ga0075011_10001202_pt1 | contig 13900 bp, 11 predicted proteins | sample TARM_MetaG_T_14_FD_72354 | JGI IMG/M metagenome (GOLD analysis project Ga0075011, IMG submission 72354) | Freshwater microbial communities from Pennsylvania, USA, analyzing microbe dynamics in response to fracking - TARM_MetaG_T_14 | ecosystem: Environmental > Aquatic > Freshwater > River...
TAGCTGAGTTATTGATAAAACACTATCTGTAAAAGATACTTACCTAGAAATTTGAAGAATCTTTCTAGCTTGGCAATACTGGCTGAGTTGATTGCTGAATGGGGAGCCGCTCGTAGAGCGGAGGCAGGCAGCAGTTCTCAAGACCCTCTCGCATGCTGAGAAAAAAGATAAAACAAGGGATAACGCTATGGTTCGGGTTCGCAAACTGGTGCTGGCAATCGCAGCCGCTTCCGCGCTGTCTTCCGGTATGGCGCATGCGCTGGGACTTGGTGAGGTTACCCTGCAATCGTCGCTGAATCAGCCGTTGGTAGCGGAAATCGAATTGCTGGAGGTACGCGACCTTGCTTCCAATGAGGTGATTCCCAGCCTCGCGTCCCCTGAGGAGTTCATCAAAGCTGGCGTCGACCGTCAGTACTTTTTGACCGACCTCAAGTTCACCCCGGTATTGAAGCCCAACGGCAAGAGCGTTATCCGCATCACCTCGAGCAAGAGCGTGCGTGAGCCTTACCTCAACTTCCTGGTTGAAGTGCTCTGGCCGAACGGACGCTTGTTGCGTGAATACACCCTGCTGCTCGATCCGCCGCTTTACTCTCCGCAAACTACCGTAGCCGCTGCGCCGCAACTGCCTATCGCCGCGCCTGCACCGCGTCCGTCTGCGGCGCCTGCTTCCGCTTCTGCGTCGCGCACTGCAGCACCCGCTCCGGCCCCGCGTCCTGCCGCACCGGCACCGGCGTCGCGCGCCATTGCCGGTAACGAATACAGAACCACTGCCAACGATACGCTCTGGGAAATCGCCCAGCGCGTCGGTGGTGGCTCGGTCAATCAGGTCATGCTGGCCATTCAGGATCTGAATCCGGATGCCTTCATCGGCGGCAATATCAACCGTATGAAGAGCGGTCAGGTACTACGCCTACCGGACGAACAGCAGATTCGCAGCCGCAGCAATGCCGAGGCGATCGCTCAGGTTGCCGAGCAGAATGCCGCCTGGCGTGAAGGCCGTGCTGTCGCTTCGCGTCAGCTGGATGCCACTCGCCGCACCACAGCGGGCGCTGCGCCGGCGACTGCTGAGGCGGGTGATAGCCTGAAACTGGTCGCTGCTGAAGCAGGTCAGTCCACTCGCGGTAGCGATACCGGTGCGGATGGCAGCAAGGCATTGGCCGACAAGCTGGCAGTGACTCAGGAAAGCCTGGATTCGACTCGTCGTGAGAACGCCGAACTGCAGAGCCGTGTCAGTGACCTGCAAAGCCAGCTGGACAAGCTGCAGCGTCTGGTGGAGCTGAAGGACAGTCAGTTGGCCAAGTTGCAGGCCGACCTGTCGGCTGCGCCCGCAGCTCCTGCTGCAACGGAAGAACCGCCTGCGGAAACTCCGGCAGCAGCGCCTGAGGCCGCGCCGCCCGCTGTGGAGGCGGCCACGCCGCCGACTACGCCGCCTGAGGAGGCAGCGCCTGACTACAACTATTCCGAGGAACCGGCTGCGCCCGTCGAGGACAGCGCCGCCGCAACCCAACAGCCGGCCAGTGAGCCGGCTACTGCCGTTGAACCAGCCGCCCCGGTCAAGCCGGCCGAAGCAGCCAAACCTGCTACACCTGCTCCTGCTCCTGCTCCTGCACCTGCGCCGGCCCCACAGAGCTTCATTGATGACCTGCTGGCTAACCCGATGATGCTGGGTCTGGCCGGTGGTGGGGCGCTTCTGCTTCTGTTGGCCGGCCTGATGGCGCTGTCGCGCCGCAACGCCCAGAAAGAGTCCGAGCTGCAAGATGAACTGGCCGACGACCTGTCTCAGGAACAGGCGTTTGCCTCCGGCCTGGACATGCCTGAAGACAGTTTCGCTGGCCTCGATGATGAGCCTGTGCAGACCGCCCAGGCCGCTGGCGAGGAGCGTGTCACGGCGCAGACTGGCGACGCGTTGGGCGAGGCTGATATCTACATTGCTTACGGGCGCTTCAATCAGGCGGCCGAACTGCTGCAGAACGCGATTAATGACGAGCCGCACCGCGCCGATCTGCGTCTGAAGCTGATGGAAGTCTACGCCGAGCTGGGTGACCGCGAAGGCTTTGCCCGTCAGGATAACGAGCTGCGCGAGATCGGCGGGGTGAATGCCGAAGCCGAGTTGCTGAAGTCCAAGTATCCAGCGATCGCAGCCTTCGCAGGTGTGGGTGCCGCAGCTGCCGCTGCCTCCGTCGATGACGACATGGGCGACTTCAGTCTGGACGACCTCAGTCTGGATGAACCGACCGCAGAAACGCCTGCTTCCACCGGCGCTGATCTGGATGATGCCTTCGATCTGAGCCTCGATGACCTGGAGGCCGATCTGGAGAGCGATGTTCAGTCGAGCAAGGCTGAGCAAGCGCCGTTGTCGCTGGATGATGATCTGGACTTCGGTCTGGTCGATGAACCCGCCGCGCCGGCAGCTTCTGCCGACGACGATCTGGGCTTCGATCTCGCCCTGGATGATGACAAGGTTGAGCTGTCCCAGCCGACCGACGATCTGTCCGCCTTCAGCCTGGATCTGGATGAGGCGGCTCCGGCAGCCAGCGATGAAGCTGATGATTTCCTGCTGAGCCTCGATGACGATGCACCGCTGAACCAGCCGGCCGAGGATCTTTCCGATCTGAGCCTGGATCTGGCTGAAGAAGCGCCATCTGCCAATCTCGATCTGCCGGCTGACTTCGATCTCTCGCTCGAAGACGAAACTCCGGTTCAGCCGGCTGTTGCATCCGACAGCTTCGCTGCGCAGCTGGATGAAGTGACCGCCGAGCTGGATCAGCTGTCAGCTGACTTCGAAGAGCCGCAAGCAGCTCCGCTGGCGCCGGCCAGCAGCCTGTCCAGTGATCTGGATGGCGATGATGACTTCGACTTCCTGTCCGGCACCGATGAAACTGCGACCAAGCTGGATCTGGCTCGGGCTTATATAGACATGGGCGACACCGAAGGTGCGCGCGACATTCTCGAAGAAGTGGTTGCCGAGGGCAGTGACGCCCAGCAGCAAGAAGCTCGTGAGATGATTAGCAAGTTGGTTTGATTGATAAATGTCTGATGCAGTGCCTGTAGCGGCCGCCGAAATGGCGGCCGCTGGCTTTTTCAGAATCGCCCTGGGCCTCGAATACAAGGGCGCACGTTATCGCGGGTTCCAGCGCCAGGGCGCGAATGTTCCGTCGATCCAGGGTCACCTGGAAAATGCCTTGTCCAAGGTCGCCGGTGGTGCCCCGGTCAGCATTCTGTGCGCAGGGCGTACCGATGCTTCTGTGCATTCCAGTGGTCAGGTGGTGCATTTCGATACCACTGTCGAGCGTTCGCTGCACGCGTGGATCATGGGCGCCAACATGAATTTGCCCGGTGACATTAGCGTGACCTGGGCGAAGGTGATGCCGGCGCACTTTCATGCACGCTTCTCGGCCATCGCGCGACGCTACCGCTACGTGATCTACAACGATCCGATTCGCCCGGCGCATATGGCCGAGGAAGTCACCTGGAATCATCGGCCGCTGAATGTGGCGCGCATGCGTGAAGCGGCCCTGGCGCTGGTCGGCACTCATGATTTCAGCGCCTTCCGGGCAACCCGTTGCCAGGCCAAGTCACCGATCAAGACCGTGCACCACCTGCAACTTATCGAGCATGGTCGCTTCATCGTGCTGGATATTCGCGCCAATGCTTTTCTGCATCATATGGTGCGTAACATCGCCGGCGTGTTGATGACCATTGGTGCGGGTGAGCGGCCGCCGGAATGGGCGCGCGAGGTGCTCGAGCGCGGCGATCGACATAGCGGGGGAGTGACGGCGCACCCCTACGGTCTCTATCTGATACAAGTCGATTACCCGGAGGAGTTCGAATTGCCGCAGCGCTATCTCGGGCCGCATTTTCTCTCCGGTCTGCCGGACGTGCGACAGCTATAACCCTTTGTTACCATCCGAGCCCGGATGGCGAGAGGTATGAACGTGACGGTCGTACGTAGCAAGATTTGTGGGATCACCCGCATCGAGGATGCTCTGGCAGCGGTGGAGGCGGGAGCCGACGCCATTGGTCTGGTGTTCTACGGGAAAAGCCCGCGAGCAGTCAGCATCGAGCAGGCCGCAGCTATCCTGCAGGCGTTACCGCCGTTCGTGACCAGTGTCGGGCTGTTCGTCGACATGCCGCACGACGAGCTGCAACAGTTGTTGCAGCGCCTGCCGCTGGATCTGCTGCAGTTTCACGGTGATGAGTCGCCGGCCGACTGTGAAGGCCATGGCCGCCCCTATATCAAGGCGCTGCGGGTTCGCCCCGGTGAGGACGTATCGGCCGCCATGGCGCCGTACGCTGGTGCGCGGGGTATTCTGCTCGATACCTTCGTCGAGGGCGTTCCGGGTGGTACGGGCGCTTCGTTCGATTGGTCGCTGGTGCCGGAAAATGCCGCCAAGCCAATCATCCTGGCCGGCGGCCTGGATGCAGGCAATGTCGCGACGGCTATTCGCCAGGTGCGGCCCTATGCCGTGGATGTCAGCGGCGGGGTAGAGGCCGGTAAAGGCATAAAGGATGCAGGCAAGATTCGTGCATTCGTGCGGGCAGTGCGTGATGCTCGATGTGACGGCGATTGAAGCAGGGCCGTCAATTAGCCTGTCACGCCGCCTTGGCTCGTTTCGGCGGGCGCTGGGTGCGGCAGAAAAGAATTGCTGGAGATGGGCGTTTCACGATGAGGCGTTCATCCGAACCAACGGTTATGGAGAAATGACAGCATGAGCAACTGGTTGGTAGACAAACTCATTCCCTCGATCATGCGTTCCGAGGTGAAGAAGAGCTCTGTGCCCGAGGGCCTGTGGCACAAATGTCCGTCCTGTGATGCCGTGCTCTACCGTCCTGAGCTGGAAAAGGCACTCGATGTCTGCCCCAAGTGCAATCACCACATGCGTATCGGTGCTCGTGCGCGTATCGACCTCTTCCTCGATGCCGAGGGGCGCGAGGAGATCGGTGCTGATCTCGAGCCGGTCGACCGCCTGAAATTCCGCGACAGCAAGAAGTACAAGGATCGTCTGAGCGCTGCGCAGAAGCAGACTGGCGAGAAAGACGCGCTGATCTCCATGAGCGGCACCCTCGAAGGTATGCCGATCGCCGTTTGCGCGTTCGAGTTTTCCTTCATGGGTGGTTCCATGGGCGCCGTCGTTGGCGAGCGTTTCGTTCGGGCGGCCAATGTCGCGCTGGAAAAACGCTGCCCGCTGGTGTGCTTCTCCGCTTCCGGCGGCGCGCGCATGCAGGAAGCGCTGATCTCGCTGATGCAGATGGCCAAGACTGCCGCCGCCCTGGCGCGCCTGCGTGAAGAAGGCCTGCCGTTCATCTCCGTGCTGACTGATCCGGTCTATGGCGGTGTTTCCGCCAGCCTGGCGATGCTTGGTGATGTCATCGTGGCCGAGCCGAAGGCGCTGATCGGTTTTGCCGGCCCGCGCGTGATCGAGCAGACCGTGCGCGAGAAACTGCCGGAAGGCTTCCAGCGTAGCGAGTTCCTGCTGGAACATGGCGCCATCGACATGATCATTTCGCGCAATGAACTGCGTCCACGCCTGGCGCGTCTGCTTGCGCAAATGATGAATCGTCCGTCTCCGGTTCCCCTGCCGGCCACTGCATGACCGAACGTAGCCTGGGCGAGTGGCTCGCCTACCTCGAGCGGTTGCATCCGTCGGCCATCGACATGGGGTTGGAGCGCTCGCGTGAGGTGGCGCAGCGGCTCGGCCTGGGCAAACCTGCGCCATTGGTGGTTACCGTCACCGGTACCAATGGCAAGGGCTCTACCTGCGCCTTTCTCGCCAGCCTGATCGCAGCTCAAGGGCAGCGTGTCGGTGTCTACAGTTCACCGCACCTGCTGCGTTACAACGAGCGTGTGTTGCTGGATGGGCGCGAGGCGAGCGATGAAGAGCTGTGTCGGGCTTTCACTGCGGTCGAGGCCGCGCGTGGTGAAATTTCCCTGACCTATTTCGAGATGGGTACGCTGGCGGCCTTCTGGCTGTTCGAGCGTGCTCAGCTGGATGCCGTGGTGCTCGAAGTCGGCCTCGGTGGACGCCTGGATGCGGTGAACCTGGTCGATGCCGATCTGGCCCTGATCACCAGCATTGGTCTGGATCACGCCGACTGGCTGGGCGATACCCGTGAATCGGTCGCCTTCGAAAAGGCCGGGATCATGCGCGCCGGCATGCCTGCGTTGTGCGGTGATCTCGACCCACCGCAGCCCTTGCTGGAGCAGGCGGTGACTTTGGACGCGCCGTTGTTCCTGCGTGGTCGTGACTACGACCTCAGTGTGCAGGCGCAGGACTGGTCCTGGTATGGCCTCGATGCGCATGGCCAGGTGCTGCGGTTGGAGCAGCTGCCGCTTCTCGATCTGCCGATGGAAAACGCGGCGCTGGCGTTGCAGGCCTATGCGCTTCTGCCGCTGCCGTGGAATCACCAGCAGGTCGTTCAGGCCCTGCTCGCCACGCGGGTAACCGGGCGTCTGGATCGTCGTGCGCTGGATTGGCGAGGCAAGTCACTCACACTGTTGCTCGATGTTGGGCATAATCCTCATGCCGCCGATTATCTGGCGCAGCGCCTGGAGAGTCGCCCGCTGGCCGGGCAGCGCTGGGCGGTGTTCGGTTTGTTGGCCGACAAGGATCTGCCCGGCGTGGTGTCACCGCTTCTGAGTCTGGTTGCTGGCTGGGCCGTGGCGCCGCTGGATACGCCGCGTTCACGCTCTGCCGATGACCTGGCCGAGCACCTGCGGGGGCAGGGCGCAGCGGTGGTGCAGTACCCGGATGTGCGTACTGCGCTCGATGCGCAGTGCGAGCAGGCGGCAGAGGGTGACGAGATACTGTTGTTCGGATCGTTTTTCTGCGTGGCCGAGGCCCTGGATTGGCTGGCCCGCCCGGCTTGATAAGGGGATTGGGGATGGCAATGCTGGACAGTGGGCTCAAGCAGCGCATGGTCGGTGCTCTGGTGCTGGTGGCGCTGGCGGTGATTTTCCTGCCGATGCTGCTGTCGCGCGAGGACGAGATGCGCCGCGTGGTAGTGGATGCGCCGGCCATGCCGCAAGCGCCGGCTGCTGCCGAGGTCATCGTGCAGCCTGCCGAGGTCGTCGAGCCCGAGGAGTTGCCGCAGGAGCCGGTTCCCGTCGAAGAGGTGGAACCTCAGATCGTCGAGGTGCCTGAGCAGCCCAAGCCGACCCCGCCGCCTGTCGCGCAACAGAGCAAGCCCGATCCGGTCAAGACCGAACAGGCGGCGAGCGCTGCTCCTGCCAAGCCGGAAGGGCGCCTGGACGCCAATAGCCTGCCGATCAGCTGGTCGGTGCAGCTGGCCAGCTTGTCCAGTCGCGCTGGAGCAGAAAATCTGCAGAAAACCCTGCGCAGCCAGGGCTACAACGCCTATATCCGTGCCTTCGACGGCATGAACCGGGTGTTCGTCGGTCCGCTGATCGAGCGTGCCGAAGCCGAGCGTCTGCGTGATCAGCTCAATCGCCAGCACAAGCTCAGTGGTTTTGTCGTGCGCTTCCAGCCGGAGGCAGGCTAAGCAAGCAAGGGACTTTGCAGTGCCTGGTTACTCGATGTGCCGGGCTCTGCTAAAATGCTCCGCCTTTTCCGCTGGTAGGCCGCACCGTGGTATTCACCTGGGTCGATTGGGCGATCATCGCCGTCATCGCCATTTCTAGTTTGATCAGTCTCAAGCGCGGTTTCGTCAAGGAAGCCTTGTCGCTGCTGACCTGGATCATCGCAGGTGTAGTCGCCTGGATGTTCGGTGGCGCACTGGCCCAGCATCTCGTCGAATTTATCGAAACGCCTTCTGCGCGGGTCATTGCGGCCTGTGCCATTCTCTTCATCGCCACCTTGCTGGTGGGCGCTTTGGTCAATTTCCTCATTGGCGAGCTGATCCGCGTGACAGGCCTGTCCGGTACCGACCGTTTTCTCGGCATGGTTTTCGGCGCCGCGCGTGGTGGTTTGTTGGTGGTACTGCTGGTCGGGCTGATCAGCCTGGCGCCAGTGGAGCAGGATACGTGGTGGCAACAGTCGCAACTGGTGCCGCATTTTCTGATGGTCGCCGACTGGTCGAAGAACCTCATTCTGGGGTGGTCCGATCAGTGGTTTACCGGTAGGTCGGCTCACCCAGCTGATCTGCTTTAAAAGAGTGGCCGCTGCGGAGTAACCGCTGCATCGGTCGCTGAATTAGCCTGAACTATCTAGCAGGGGTCGTGGCACATGTGTGGCATCGTCGGTATCGTCGGTAAATCGAACGTCAATCAGGCGCTGTATGACGGGCTCACCGTCCTCCAGCACCGCGGCCAGGATGCTGCCGGTATTGTCACCAGCCATGATGGCCGCCTGTTCCTGCGCAAGGACAACGGCCTGGTGCGTGACGTGTTCCAGCAGCGCCACATGCAGCGCCTGGTTGGCCATATGGGCATCGGCCATGTGCGCTACCCGACCGCTGGCAGCTCCAGCTCGGCCGAAGCTCAGCCGTTCTACGTCAACTCGCCGTACGGCATCACCCTGGCGCACAACGGCAACCTGACCAACGTCGAGCAGTTGGCCAAGGAAATCTACGAGTCCGACCTGCGTCACGTGAACACCAACTCCGATTCGGAAGTGCTGCTCAACGTGTTCGCCCATGAGCTGGCCCAGCGCGGCAAGCTGCAGCCGACCGAAGAAGATGTGTTCGCCGCCGTTACCCACGTGCACGAGCGCTGCCTGGGCGGTTACGCCGTCGTCGCGATGATCACCGGTTATGGCATCGTCGGCTTCCGCGACCCCAATGGCATTCGTCCGATCGTCTTCGGCCAGCGCCATACCGATGAAGGCGTCGAGTACATGATCGCGTCCGAGAGCGTATCGCTGGACGTGCTCGGCTTCACCCTGATCCGCGACCTGGCGCCGGGCGAGGCGGTCTACATCACCGAAGAGGGCAAGCTGTTCACCCGTCAGTGCGCGGCCAACCCGCAGTATGCGCCCTGCATCTTCGAGCACGTTTACCTGGCGCGCCCGGACTCGATCATGGACGGTATCTCGGTGTACAAGGCGCGTCTGCGCATGGGCGAGAAGCTGGCCGACAAGATCCTGCGCGAGCGTCCGGATCATGACATCGACGTGGTCATCCCGATTCCTGACACCAGCCGTACCGCGGCGTTGGAGCTGGCCAATCACCTGGGCGTGAAATTCCGCGAAGGTTTCGTCAAGAACCGCTACATCGGCCGCACCTTCATCATGCCCGGCCAGGCGGCGCGCAAGAAATCCGTACGGCAGAAGCTCAACGCCATCGAGCTGGAGTTCCGCGGCAAGAACGTGATGCTGGTGGACGACTCCATCGTCCGTGGCACCACCTGCAAGCAGATCATTCAGATGGCCCGCGAGGCCGGCGCGAAGAATGTCTACTTCTGCTCGGCAGCCCCGGCGGTGCGCTACCCGAACGTCTACGGCATCGACATGCCCAGCGCCCATGAGCTGATCGCCCATGGCCGCAGCACCGAGGAGGTCTGCGAGCTGATCGGTGCCGACTGGCTGGTTTATCAGGACCTGCCGGACCTGATCGAAGCAGTCAGCGGCAGCAAGAAGATCAAGATCGACAACTTCGACTGCGCAGTGTTTGACGGCAAGTACGTCACTGGTGACGTCGATGAGGCCTACCTGGATAAGATCGAGCAGGCGCGCAACGATGCCAGCAAGGTCAAGTCGCAGGCAGTCAGCGCGATCATCGATCTGTATAACAACTGATTGGAGCGGGCAGGGCAGTAGTCCTGCCCTTTTTGTGAGGTAGCGATATGGCTGTGGAATGGGAAGCCGGCAGGCTTGATAGTGACCTGGATGGCGTAGGCTTCGACACCCTGGCGGTGCGTGCCGGCCAGCACCGTTCGCCTGAGGGTGAGCATGGCGAAGCGTTGTACCTGACGTCCAGTTACGTGTTCCGCACCGCTGCCGATGCCGCTGCGCGCTTTGCTGGGGAAGTGCCGGGCAACGTCTATTCGCGCTACACCAACCCCACCGTACGTACCTTCGAGGAGCGCATTGCCGCACTGGAAGGCGCCGAGCAGGCGGTGGCCACCGCTTCCGGCATGTCGGCGATCCTCGCCATCGTCATGAGCCTGTGCAGCGGCGGCGACCACGTACTGGTGTCGCGCAGCGTATTCGGTTCGACCATCAGCCTGTTCGAGAAGTACCTCAAGCGTTTCGGCATCGAGGTGGATTACGTGCCGCTGGCCGATCTGGACGCTTGGCAGGGCGCCTTCAAACCCAACACCAAACTGTTGTTCGTCGAATCGCCATCCAACCCGCTGGCCGAACTGGTGGATATCGCCGCACTGGCGGAGATCGCCCATGCCCACGGCGCGCTGCTGGCGGTGGACAACTGCTTCTGCACGCCAGCCCTGCAGCAGCCGCTGAAGCTCGGCGCCGATATCGTCATGCACTCGGCGACCAAGTACATCGACGGCCAGGGCCGTGGCCTGGGCGGTGTGGTGGCGGGGCGTAGCGAGCAGATGAAGGAAGTGGTCGGTTTCCTGCGTACCGCCGGGCCCACCCTCAGCCCGTTCAACGCCTGGATGTTCGTCAAGGGCCTGGAAACCCTGCGCATCCGCATGCGTGCGCAGAGTGAGAGTGCGCTGCAACTGGCTCTATGGCTGGAGCAGCAGCCGCAGGTCGAGCGCGTGCATTACGCAGGGCTGCCCAGCCATCCGCAGCACGAGCTGGCGAAAAAGCAGCAGAGCGCCTTCGGTGCGGTGGTCAGTTTCGAGGTCAAGGGCGGCCGTGATGCCGCCTGGAAGGTGATCGATGGCACTCGCGTCATCTCGATCACCACCAACCTCGGCGACACCAAGACCACCATCGCCCACCCGGCAACCACTTCGCACGGTCGGCTGACGCCGCAGGAGCGCGCCAACGCTGGCATCCGCGACAGCCTGATTCGCGTTGCAGTGGGCCTGGAAGAGCTGGAAGACCTCAAGGCAGACCTGGCGCGCGGCCTGGCCGCACTCTGAGCATGTTGGAGTGGGGCACGAATGACACGCCCAACAATGGGCGTGTCGCGTTGGTCACCGGAGCCGCGCGCGGTATTGGCTTAGGCATCAGCGCCTGGCTGATCACCGAGGGCTGGCAGGTGGTGCTGGCCGACGTGGACCGTGAGCGGGGCTCCAAAGTAGCGCGTGTGCTGGGTAACAATGCCTGGTTCGTCGCCATGGACGTAGCAAAGGAAGATCAGGTCAGTGTCGGTGTTGCCGAGATACTCGGCCAGTTCGGCCGCCTCGATGCGCTGGTGTGCAATGCGGCTATCTCCGATCCGCACACGCCGCCGCTGGAGTCGCTCGACCTCAAGCGCTGGAATCGCCTGCTGGCGGTCAACCTGACCGGCGCCATGCTGCTGGCCAAGCACTGTGCGCCATATTTGCGTGGGCATCGCGGCGCCATCGTCAATATCGCCTCCACCCGCGCCAGCCAGTCCGAGGCCGATTGTGAGGCCTATGCTGCGAGCAAGGGCGGGTTGGTTGCGCTCACTCACGCGCTGTCGATCAGCCTGGGCCCGGAGGTGCGCGTCAACTGCGTCAGCCCAGGCTGGATCGACTCTCGCGACCCGTCGCAGCAGCGCCTGGAGCCGCTGTCGGTGTTCGATCATGCGCAACATCCGGTCGGCCGTGTGGGTACCGTTGAGGATGTAGCGGCGCAGGTCGCCTGGCTGCTCTCCGATGCGGCCGGTTTCATCACCGGACAGGAGTTCATCATCGACGGCGGCATGAGTCGCAAGATGATCTATCAGGATTGAATGCCTGTGGCAGCGAGCTCTGCTCGCGGAACGTGGTCTTGAAACCTTCGCGAGCAGAGCTCGCTCCTACGGATTCGACAGAAACGAAAAAGGCTCCCGAAGGAGCCTTTTTCATATCTGGCCGAATTACATGTTGGGGTAATTCGGGCCACCGGTGCCTTCCGGCGCCACCCAGGTGATGTTCTGGGCCGGGTCCTTGATGTCGCAGGTCTTGCAGTGCACGCAGTTCTGCGCGTTGATCTGGAACTTCTTCTCGCCGTCTTCCTGCGTCACCACTTCGTACACGCCGGCCGGGCAGTAGCGCTGCGCCGGTTCGTCGTACAGCGGCAGGTTCTTCGTCAGCGGAATGCTCGGGTCGGTGAGCTTCAGGTGGCAGGGCTGCTCTTCTTCGTGGTTGGTGTTGGAGAGGAATACCGAGCTCAGTTTGTCGAAGCTCAGTTTGCCGTCCGGTTTCGGGTAGGCGATCTTCGCGCACTCGGCTGCAGGCTTCAGGCAGGCGTAATCCGGCTTGTTGTCGTGCAGGGTGAAGGGCGCCTTGCCGCCGAAGATGTTCTGGTCCAGCCAGTTGATACCGCCGCCGACGATGGCGCCGTACTTGTGGATGGCCGCACCGAAGTTGCGGCTGCGGAACAGTTCGTCGTACAGCCAGCTGGCCTTGAAGCCATCGACGTAGTTGCTCAGCTCGTCGCCGCCTTCGCGGCCGGCTGCCAGGGCTTCGGCGATGGCGTCGGCAGCGAGCATGCCGGACTTCATCGCGGTGTGGCTGCCCTTGATCTTGGCGAAGTTCAGGGTGCCGAGGTCGCAGCCGATCAGGGCGCCGCCCGGGAAGACCATCTTCGGCAGCGAATTCAGGCCGCCCTTGCTGATGGCGCGCGCGCCGTAGGCAACGCGCTTGCCACCTTCCAGGTACTGGGCAATCACCGGGTGGTGCTTGTAGCGCTGGAACTCGTCGAACGGCGACAGGTGCGGGTTGGCGTAGGACAGGTCGATGATCAGGCCCACCACGACCTGGTTGTTCTCCAGGTGGTAGAGGAAGGAGCCACCGGTATTTTCGGTGCCCATGATGTCCATCGGCCAACCGGCGGTGTGCACCACCAGGCCTTGTTCATGCTTGGCCGGGTCGATGTCCCAGATTTCCTTGATGCCGATGCCGTAGTGCTGGGCGTCGGCTTCGCTGTCGAGCTTGTATTTCTTGATCAGTTGCTTGCCGATGTGGCCACGGCAGCCTTCGGCGAATAGGGTGTACTTGGCACGCAGTTCCATGCCGGGGGTGTAGTAGCCTTCCTTGGGGTTGCCTTCACGGTCGACACCCAAGTCACCGGTGACGATGCCGCGTACCACGCCATTCTCGTCGATCAGCGCTTCCTGAGCGGCGAAGCCCGGGTAGATCTCCACGCCCAGGTTCTCGGCCTGCTGTGCCAGCCAGCGGCACAGGTTGCCCAGGGAAATAATGTAATTGCCTTCGTTGTGCATGGTTTTCGGCACAAAGAAGTCAGGAATTCGGGTAGCCTTGTCAGCGTCGCGCAGCAGATAGATGTCATCGCGCTTGACCGGGGTGTTCAGCGGGGCGCCGAGTTCTTTCCAGTCGGGGAAGAGTTCGTTCAGGGCGCGCGGTTCGAACACCGCACCAGAGAGGATGTGAGCGCCAACTTCGGAGCCTTTCTCGACCACGCAGACGCTGATCTCCTGACCCGCTTCAGCGGCTTTCTGCTTCAGTCGGCAGGCGGCGGACAGTCCGGACGGGCCGGCGCCGACGATGACGACGTCGAACTCCATAAATTCGCGTTCCACAGGCTATCTCCTACTCAAGGCTCTTCGATGTTTTATGTTGGAGGGCGCGGCTCGCTCCCTAAGCACGGCGTGGGCATTATATCTACACCCTCTCAGCGGGCCAATACAAACGTTTGTTTGAATTTTCTGTAGGCCTGTTAGAATCCTACTACATCGCGGATGACCGGCCAGTTCGCTGTATTGACCGGGCCAGGCCGCGGGGTCAAGATACGGGCGGTTTTGCGCTCGCCGTCTGAGCTGAAAGGTTGGTTGCGGCCGATTTTGCATCACCGGCCAGGCTCGCCTTGGCGACATTCTTATTCACCGGAGAGTAACGAGGAATCCATGAAGGTTCTTGTAGCTGTCAAACGAGTGGTTGACTACAACGTCAAGGTTCGCG
>Ga0075011_10001203_pt1 | contig 13897 bp, 9 predicted proteins | sample TARM_MetaG_T_14_FD_72354 | JGI IMG/M metagenome (GOLD analysis project Ga0075011, IMG submission 72354) | Freshwater microbial communities from Pennsylvania, USA, analyzing microbe dynamics in response to fracking - TARM_MetaG_T_14 | ecosystem: Environmental > Aquatic > Freshwater > River...
AACTAGTTGCTTAACACTGTTAACAAGGTGGTTGATTAACCATGGCCGAAGATGACGACGTTGACCTCACCCCTGTGAAGACCCCGGAACAATTGTTGAAGGAAGAAGTTGGGCTTTATCTGAAGATTGTCCGGGATACTCAGGGCAAACCTTTGAACTGGGTCGCCCAGAAGTTGGGGTACACCAGCTCGTTCATATCCCAGATCGAGAAAGGGCGCGCTCCCATTCCGCTGGATCGGGTCCTAGACTTTTCCTTGGCCTATGACCTCCCCATACCGGAGTTCGTTCGTATCGTTCTCGTCACCATGCACAACGACACCTATAAGGCGTTGATGAGCATACTGGAAAATGATCCGGAAATGGCTCATGCAGCTGAGCAGTGCCACTCGACGAACGATGCGAAACTTCGGGCCAAACGACGTAAAGCCCTCAATCCGGGGCTGAGCTCAAAGTCGCTTGACCGGATGCGAGAATTCATCTTGAAGAACCAAAAACCGGCATACGGGAAACCGATGGCAGGTGACGCTTGAAAGACCTTCGGAAACCAGACTATCTGGGGGTGACTTCATCGTCGGAAGACGGCGACATCCACAACAATGACGCCTACCTGTTTTTGGGGAATTGTCCTGCCCATCGGTACGAAGCCATAATCACGGACCCGCCCTACGAAATCGGCATTGCAGGCAAGGACTGGGATTGTAAAGAACTACAGATCGACGTCCTGGCTTACCAGTTCCATCGGGTCCTGAAACCTGGCGGCAATGTTTTTGTCTTCTGCTCGGACTTCCAATTCGGCACCTGGTATCGAGAGCTCTCCCGCTACTTCACCAAATTGCGCAAGTATGCTTGGTGCAAGCCTGATTCGGTCGGGTACAACAAAGGTCTGTTTCAGGAAAGCTTTGAACTCGGGCTGCATGCCTGCTCGGACGATTCATACTTCGACATGGGGGATTATTATAAAAATCATACCGTCACAGGGAAAACATCGGGAAAGGAACGGATTATGCCTGACCCAGATGAAGAGTGGACAAAGGGAAAAGGCTCCAAGGCCCTTCATCCCACTCAAAAATCTCTGAAGGTTATCAAAGACCTAGTTACAGCATTGAGCAAAGAAGGCGACACCATTCTTGATCCCTTTTCCGGCACCGGAACCCTTGGGGTCGCAGCCAAGCAGTTGGGCAGGAAATTTGAGATGGTCGAATATGGATTCCGAAACCACATTGCGGCTTGGGATAGGATTCTGGGGGAAAATTTAACCAGCTAGGGACACTAACACTCAAACGTTCGTTGATAGCCATCGCACACACCCCAAAAACCACCAGAGTTTAATGGAAATCTCGTGTACTTCATGAAAGATTATGACCTTCGATCTAATCTCCGATCCGTCCTAATGTTTCTTTTCCAACGAGAAATTAACAAAATCGACCCCGATTCTGGAATTCCAATCACCTGTTACCGTTAGGAATCTGCTGGCATACTCCGGGCGTAGTTGTCCTATCACCTCGAATTCATGTTCATGGAAGACCAGAGAAGCAATATCAGCGTGCTTTTCGGTACAAATCGTCTTTAACTTCAGCGTGCTGTCGTCTTTGAGGTAGCCGCCGTCCTGCGTATAGAAAATATAGGACTGCGGCTGCCTGGAGTTTCCTTGAAGAATCTGAAAAGCTTGTATTTTTCCATCAATATTAATGAACAAATGGTTCGCTTCCGTTGCAACCGCTAGCACATCATCCAATTTAGAATCACGTCTAATCCTGAGGGCTTCAAAATAGTTACCCGGGGACAGCAAATCTCTATAACCGCCTCCCTTTTTGTCTCTGCCGGGGACTAGATCACAGGCAGGCGTAGCACAAATCCAAATCCGACTTGTTTTGTCTTTTTGGCGGAAAATCATCCCCGTCGTCATGTGGCCGGTTTCCAAAGGTTGACAACAAAGGGTAGAATTGACGTTTAATATAAGCTGTCGTTCATCTTCACATTTGAGCTTTTCTAACTTTGTTGCGAGGTTGAATTGGCTGTCTTCAGAACAAGAGTCGGTACAATGCGCCAATAAACGGCTACCAAAGTCCGTTGTTCTCTTTTGAACCTCGAAGGAGAGTACTGAAAGTGCCTTTCTCATCAAATCGCCAAATCTCAGCTCCGAAACCCTTTCCGAGTTCGATGCGCGGCACTCGGCTGTCAATGCACGGTAAAGCAACGCGGCACGGGTTTCCTTGTTCCCGAAGGCTTCCTCGAGAATGTCGGTCCCGCCTTCCTTCAACGTGTTGATGCTTTTGTGAATAAGCATCGATATGGGGGATGGGACATACGTCGTCAAACAGTCTTTCAAAATTCCCAGCAGAGTCTTTACAGTTGCTTCGGCTTTGTTTTTATGGACAACGGCGATAAAGACTCCCTTGCCACAAATCCACGGGGATTGGTCTGAAGCTGTCCCGCAGCCTCGAAGAATGGAATCATCACGAACGGGGCTGTCAGGAAAACGTGCGTTCGCGTAAGTCTCAAACGCGTTTTCGAGATCTTCTTCTTTCGGGGAGCCTTTCACTCCCAGCTTTTCAAACCAATCCGTGAGGGGGGCTAATCCTCCGGAAAGGTAATCGGTCAAGAATTCCGAAAGCCGTTCCTCAGGAATATCACCGAGGCGCTGCCTGGCTTTTTTACTAATCTTTGCCTGCCCGTTTTTTCCACGAAGAAAATGCGCGACCTCGTGCGCAACCTCAAACGGATCATTGTTCGTATAAACAACTACCAAGTTGAACCTCTTGGTGTTGTTCAATCGTTCAATAATCTCCAGCGCCGCTCGCCCGCTGTCCGTTTTGTCATCCAAGATAAAATCAAGGACCACAAAGCCGGCTTTGTTGATAAAACTTGCATCTTTTTCATAGTCCAGTGCGGTTTCGGCAGAATTCTCAACGTCGAAGATATATCCACACTCCCGGCATGATCGGGTCAAATTCAACGCGCGTTCGACATCGGGCAGAAGCGGCACTTCTCCACTGTCTGCAGAACGCTCCTGCTTGTTTGCGAAGAGGTCTGCATACTGCGCATCGTCTTCCTGCTTCAGGGCTTGGGCGTCGGGTACGACTTCTTCGGTTTCGATTCCGTTGATTGCGTCTGCATACGTCGGGAACTTGTCATCTATGAACAAGACACTTTTAATCGGGTCGATGTATACTTCCTGGATCAGTTCAGCAGCATTAGGCATTTTCGGCGTCCTTGAATTCGATGACGAAATTTGCTCCATCCAAAGGATGCGGGTCGGAGTCCTTGGCGTATCTTATCGTGTGGTGAGCAACGGCCAGGTTTTGGCGGCACAAATACAGCCCGACACCACGACCGTTGGATCTTCGTGTAAAAAACAACTGAAACAGGTTTTCCAAATCGTCCTTGTCGACACCCTTGCCCGTGTCCGACACGACGGCTTTCCCGTCAATGAAATCCAATTGGACGATCCGCCTTTCTCCGAACTGCACCCAGTAAAGGGAATTGTTCACCAGATTGATGAACGTGGGATAAATCCGGGAGGGTAGATCGCGAATGGCCAATCTTTCGAAAGCAGGCGTTACGATGAAATCGATACGGAACTTTTCAAAGGTATCCCCGAAAAACTCGCGGAGATAATCGCCGATCTCTTTGCCTGTGATGCGGATACGATTACGATATGCCGTTTTTTTCAAAGGGGTGAGAAAACGCAACCGATCCGTCAGTTGGGAAAAAGCTTCGATGGCATTTTTGTATGTCGTCAAGTCTCTAACCGCTTTGGGCATTCGACGGAGATAGGTGGAGACCTGCGATTCCAGGGCCTCAAGCTCGTGACCTATGATTTCCACGCTGATACCCAACTGGGCGACGCTATGGAGGAGTTGGACCTTTTCCTCCAGTTTGGCGTTTTCCTGATCGGTCCAGAAAAATGCGCCTTCGATATCCACATCCTCGACGACTTGGGAAAGGCTGTTGATGATGGCGGAATACTTGATTTCGAAGTCGTCGCGAAGCTCGGCATGCTTGGCATCCAACAAGTTTAAAACCGGAACCAAGCCATCTCCTTGCTCCAATCTCTTCACGGCCGACACGGCATTTTTATTGTACAATTTCCTATCTTCGAACGCATTGTTGTCCCAGCGAACACGGAGCGTATCCAGACTGTCTTTTATGCTTTTCAAATATGTGTTGATTTGGCTGGAAAGGCGCGATTCGTTACTATGAAAACGGCTTAAAACGATGCGCTTGGGGTCGCCCAATAAGCCTTCGGCTTCGCATTTTGCGAGATTTTTTTTAAGTGTCTCGACTAGGGAACAAAATTCTCCAAGGGCATCGCGGAAAGCCCTATAGTCCTCTTCATCCTTGCCCAACGTGGCAGGACGATTCGGCAAACGGATTTGATCAAGTAATCCATTGAATTGATTCAATTGCTCTTGTATTTCTGCCAAAGTTCGGCCATCACGATTCTTCTGCGCTACCTCAAAGAGTTCGAGATAAGTCTTGGCCTCGTCGCGACCGCTAATCGTTTTAGGAAGTGCTTGTCCCAATGCCCGCGTAAAATTTTGGCGATTTCGTTTACGTGCAGTTTCGGCCGCTTTTTGCATGGCTTTGTTACGTTTAGTAATTCCAGGCAACTCGGTAGATCTAATTTCAGAGTCTGTCCCAAAAAAATGCTTGGCGGTTTGCGTCAGTACGTTAATGACCAAAGCAACCATTTCACGACGTGCTTTATTGTCGATGAGTCCTTCGCGTCCGGCCTTGTCTTTTAAATAGGGGTTCTTTTTTGATGAAAAAGAAACCCGACCAAAGCTTCTTCGGTAAGAATAAAAATTACGCCCAGCATGCTTCGTTCTTCGTTCTTCGATACTAAAAAGATCTGCTCCTTCTCTTCCATATGGCATGAGGCGCAACCCATCACGATACATACAAACTCCGCCATACTTGTCAGATTTTTCTTTATATGCCGCGTGCTCCTCTTCAGAGTGTGTTGTGAACCTAGTCTCCTGTTCAAATGTCCCGATGCAAAATTTGAATGGGCCTAATCGTCCCTTCCCTTTGTTTTTTAACAGCCGCGCCGGGCGAATTTCGACTTGCCCCCGGTCTTTACCAAACGCAACAACTTTCCCTGTAAAGACTCCTTGATCATCAAAATGGCCATCTACATAATGCTCAAGAGCGTGCAACTCTTCCAATGAAAAGCACTCATCAGCTCGCACGACGGTATGCTCAGGTTTATCCCTTTTATGAATCGTCACACGGTAGTCTAAAAAAAGATCCTGTTCTTCATAAGGATCGGTAAAATTGACGAGCGTTTCAAGCAAAGCCTGTTTAACCTTATCGCCATCCTCGCCTTCGTACTCGTCGCGGACCCAACGACCGAGTTCGTCATTTACGTCGATGGCAAACATGGCCGTACCATGAACGTCGAATTCCGACGCCTTCTTCATCAAATCCCACCAGGGGAAAACGTGGTCCCATTGCAGAATCGAAGAATCGTCAAAGGCCAATATGGCTTCACGTGTGGTCTGTTCTACCTCTTTATCCTGCTGGCGTTCCAGTTCGTCGAAACTATCCCAGGCCGCGCTTAAGCGTTTTGCCTTCCCTTCATCGGCTCCATCCCAACCAAGGTTTTCCCTCAACGATTGAAACATTTCAGGGAGTTGTTCCGACAGCTCTTTTATCTCTCCAAATTCGGCGATAGGGAATTCAACGTCGGAGATGAGCAGAAAAGGATTTTCAAAAAAACGCCAATCGACGAGAATCGCGGCGAAGGAATTCCCTTCCCGTTTCGTTACGACCAAGGTCATTGGGGCTAGATAGGCTGCGGAAAGCCGACCTATGCCTTTTTCGCCTTGCGTTTCCCTTTTAGGAAGGCCGAAACAATCTTCCGGCCTGCTATCTTTGCGGACCTTGCTTTCCGTACCGATAACAAGCCAGTTGTCCAATAACTCCTGCGCGTTCATGCCGTGCCCGTTATCCATGACGGCTGCGATGGGAGTTTTACCGTCGAAGATGTGTAGCTCGACGTTTCGAGCATAGGCATCGTAGGCGTTTTTCCAAAGTTCGCTTACAGCAGTGGGAGCGTCGGCAATTTGCCCTCGTCCCAGGTGATCTATGGTGCGCGCACGTGTCTGAAAACTGGCCTTATTTATCATCGTTCAGCCTATATCAACCGATTGTAAAAAAGAAAACCCTCCACACAATGTCGGGCAAATTCAATCAAGCGTCTTGAAGGGCCTGTATGATGGTCTCCAACACGGCCACGCCCAAGCGTATCGGTACGGCATTTCCTACCTGGGTTCCGCCGGCCATCAAGCCGCCGTGAAATATAAAGGTCTCCGGGAAAGTCTGAAACCGTGCAGCATGTCTTACGGTGATCCCGTGGTGTTCCGTAGGATGTAGAAATCGTCCTTTCGACGGGTTGATGCACGCAGTCGTCATCGTCGGCCCAGGTCGAGTGGGATCAATCCGTCCATATACGTCTTTATGCCCATTATGCTGACGATGGCATGGGAGTATGCGCCCCGATTGTTGCCGGCTTCCGCCGTTTAACGGCGTACTTTCGAACACCTTCACCATTTCCGGAGTATGGTTCATGTGGATGCTGTTCGGATCGTCGAGAGCAATGGGAAGGGAAAATACTTCCGAAGCCGTCAGCCAAGCAGGTAGTCCTTCCGTAAGCACTCCTTCGGACTCCGGGGCGAAATGGGTCGGGGCTGGCGGCCACTGAAGTCTCTCGGGAGCCTTACCCCTAAAACCTAAAATGAAAACCCGTTTTCTGTTTTGGGGAACGCCATAGTCCTTGGCGTTGATGACTTGAGGGGGAAGGACTTCGTACCCACCTTCGGCGGCCAGCTCATAAAATTTATTCAAATACGGTTCATGCCGGGCCCAAAGCAATCCGGGGACATTCTCGATGACGAAAGCTTTTGGCTGTAACGCATTAAGGTAGCTAAAATAATGTAACAGCAGGGCATTTCTTGGATCATCGACACCCGCATTATTTATTCGATGCGTGGAGAAGCCTTGGCAAGGAGGTCCTCCCATCAAAAGGTCAATGCGGCCAGGTTCGATGCCAGCCAATTCTATAAATTTCTCAACAGGAAGTTGTGTGATGTCGTCCGAAAACAGCTTGGGCGGATTGGAGCTCTTCTCGACAAGATTGGCCCGGTAGGTCTTACAGGCATTTTGATTGTTTTCAATGGCCGCGACGACTTGTATGCCGCTCTCCCGTGCAGCCTCGGAAAAACCGCCTGCCCCGGCGAACAGGTCCACCGCACATAAGCCATTAAGTTCATGACGATTTCGCGCCGAGATGTTGACCATACCCAAATACCCTTCAGTGATTTTGAAAAGAATTTGGTTCTTTTTTGCAAAAAACTCAAGGATTATTAACTTATTACTCTATTGATTTTTTGTGGGCCCCAGAAAATCCCTTAGTTTCTCCAACAGAGCTTCCGGTTGTTTGGTTTCGCATTCCCAAACTATCAAAACCGCCCACCCGTCGTCTTGCAACTCCAGGAGAGCAGCCTGATCATGCTCGACATTCCGACGAAATTTATTCTCCCAAAAGGGCACATTAGTTTTGGGCATACTGGCACGAGGGCAACCGGGATGCCGGTGCCAAAAACAACCATGGACGAATATGACCTTTTTCCTCTTATTGAAAACCAGATCCGGCGTGCCCATCAATCCACGATAGTTGACCCGAAAACGATACCCGTCGGCATGGAGTAAACGGCGAACGACAATTTCCGGTTTGGTATTCTTCCCTTTAACTAAACGCATCATTGCGCTTCGCTTTGCAGTCGAAACAGTGTCCATGTGCGTGATGATGCCAAATGTCCCGAGGAAACACCATCCAAGGGCAAAGCCCTAGTCGCCACCGTGGTCGGTCACTTATTTCGCAATAACGATTTGCCAAAAACACGTGTCACCCAAGTGTCATTTTCAGCGGCAACTATGGTTTTTGTAGTGAATATGGCGTTTTCAACCCATTGAAATAACGTAGGTAAGCGACCTTCCGGTTGATTGTTTACGGCCTTTCACGCCGTTAACAGGGGTTCAAATCCCCTTGGGGACGCCAAGGAAACACAAGGCCTTACGCACACTGCGTAAGGCCTTTTTCATTGCCGGGTTGGCCATCACCAAGGGCATCTCTCGCGGCGTCGGGACTGACGGCAAGCCGGGATACGACTACACCCAAAGAAGGCCACGGGCCAGTCCCGCAACCCCCTTTTGCCTGTTGATGAAACGGGAGGTCAGCCCAGTGCGGCCATGACCGCGCCGGTAAGGATGATGTTGAACAGGGCCAGCGGCATGAGGATCTTCCAGCAGAAGTGCATGAGCTGGTCGTAGCGCAGCCTGGGCAGGGTGCCCCGGGTCCAGATGAGCAGGAAGGGGACGATCATGATCTTGAGCAGCAGCCAGACCGGACCGGGCAGCCACGGGCCGCGCCAGCCGCCCAGAAAGAACACGGCCATGAGCGCGCCCAGCAGGATCATGTTCACATATTCGCCCAAAAAGAACAGGGCGAAGCGCATGCCGCTGTACTCGGTGTGGAACCCGGCCTGCAACTCGTTCTCGCCCTCGGGGATGTCGAACGGGATGCGTTTGGATTCCGCCAGACCGCAGACAAAGAAGATGAGGGCCGCCACGGGCTGGACCGCGATGAAGGGATAACTCGCCTGGGCATCGACGATGTCGGTCAGGCTGAGCGACCTGGCGAGCATGAAGACCGGGACCAGAGACAGGGACAGGGGCAGTTCGTAGCTGATCATCTGGGCCACGCCGCGCACGGACCCGATGAGGGAGAACTTGTTGTTGGAAGCCCAGCCGCCCAAGGCCACGCTGTATACGCCGATGGACGACAGGGCCAGAAAGACCAGAACCCCGATGTCCGTGTCGCCGACGACCAGAGGCACGGCATGGCCGAAGAGGTGGATGGTCCCGCCGAAGGGTACCAGGGCGAACACGGCCAGGGTGGTGAAGGTCAGGATGCCCGGGGCCAGGAAAAAGAGTATTCTGTCCGCTCCGTCCGGGACCAGGTCCTCCTTGAGCAGCAATTTCACGCCGTCGGCCAGCAGTTGCAGGGAGCCGTAAGGCCCAACGCGGTTGGGGCCGTAGCGCAGCTGCATACGCCCGAGCAGCTTGCGCTCGAACAGGACCATGTACGCGGCCAGGGTCAGGACCACCAACAGCACCACCGCGCTCTTGATCACCAGCACCGTCAACCCAAGCAGAAATTCTTCGCCCATCACACATTCCCTCCGGGGCAGCTGTCATCCGTGTCGGCCCGCGCCATGGCCGCCCGGTCCTCGTCGCCCTGCTCCCGCCACAGCCGCTGCAACGCCACGGTGGAGGCCATGGCCCCGGCGAATTGCCAGCCCGAGCCGGGCGTCTTGGGCAGGACCACCGTGTTCCGGGCCATGTCCTCGCGGCAGCGCAGTACGGTCCGGACCACGCCCTGCTCCAGGGGCAACAGGACTGTCTCCCCTTCCTCGAAACGCATGGCCGCCGCGTCCAGGGGGTGCATGTGGACGCAGGGTTCGGGCAACAGTGTTTCGCCGGGCTCGCCGAGGTTGGCCAGCCGGTCCGCGCCGAACGTGCTGCCCGTGACCAGCACGTCACAGACGCCTTCCTCCTGCCCTGCCGCCGCGAACGGCCCAAGCCAATCCAGGGAGCCAAAGCGTACAGGGGCTTCGCCCGGCAACACCGGGAAGCCTTGTTCGGATGCGACCTCGCCCATGGCCGACCTCAGCCGCTCCTCGGATGAAGACGGCGCGCCTTCATCCACGGCATCCGGCGCAAGCAGGTCCAGCCACTCCGCCATTCCGCGCGGATCGTCGCCGGGCACACCGGCTCCGGGGGTGCGCGGCGGATGTGAGCCGAGTCCGTCCTGGAGCACCGGGAGGCCCCCGGCAAAGACCGGATCGGCACGCTGCAACAACCCGTGGTTGTCCACCAGACAGCCGCCGGTCTCGAAAATCGTGTCCATGGGCAGGGCCACCTGGGCCTTGCTCCACGTGGCGGACGGAGCGCAGTCCACGCAGACCAGCAGGTCGAGCCCGTCAGCCGCCTCTTCAATGGCCCGCCCACCGGGATACTCTCCGAGCGGATCGGCCCCGATGCAGACCAGCGCCTTGACGCTCTGCCCGTCTTGGCCGGGCATCAACCGTCCTTCAAGGCTCGTTGCGTCGCCGCCCGCGAGCAGGGCCGCCCCCAGGGAATCGGCGCGTGGCAGGAGACAGAACAGCCCGGACCGGACCTCGGCCCGGTCGTCCGCGCCCGTACGGCGCAGCAGCCGAGCCACCCCGGCGGCCAGTATCGGCCACTGGGCAGGCATGGCCGTGGCGGAACAGACCACCACCGGACGCCTGGCCTTGGACAGGGCCTCGACCACGGCATCCATTTCGGCTCCTATTTCGACGAAATCCTCGGTCCGCTTTTCTATTGCTGACTGCAATTCCCGCCAAAAGGCCAGGGGTTCGTCCTGCAAGTCGGCCTCGGAAAAGACGCGTCCGAGAAGAATAGCCAGGGCCGCGGGCATGAGCCCCTGTCGCACGGGCAGGCGGACAGCTTCGCAGGGCAGATCCACGGGCCTTGGGTCGAGCACGGCCACCGTGGCCCCGGACCGGGCCGCCTGGCGGATGGCCAGGGCCGCCATGGGCGCTTCGCGCAGAGGATCGGCCCCCAGGACCAGGACCATGTCGGCCCGGCGAACCTGCTCCAGGTCCCAGGCCAGATCGGCGTCCAGGCATGAGGCCGCGTTCAGGCAGGCTGCCCGCTCGTCCTCGGTAAGAAAAAAGCTCGGCGCGGGAACGCCCAGACCGCTCGCCAGCCGCCGGGCCGCAAGCATGTCTTCCAGTGTGCACCGGGAGGACACATGCACGACCACGGATTCAGGGCCGTGAGCGGCAATGGCCGCCTTGAGCCGGTCCATGGCAACGCCCGCCCCCTCCTTTGGAGACACGGGCTGGCCGTCCACCTGCGCGGTTCGGGGCCGCTCGGGCATGGAGGCGTAGCCGAAGCCGTAACGGCCACGGTCGCACAGGAAATCGCCGTTGACCGCCTCGTTGAAGCGGTTCTCCACGCGCAGGACTTCGCGGTAACGCACGGCGGGCAAGGTGTTGCAGCCGAGCGAGCAATGTGTGCAGACAGACGCTCTGCGCTCCAGGTCCCAACGCCGGGCGCGGTAGCGCGAGGGCTTGTCGGTCAGGGTACCGGTGGGGCAGATCTCGCCCAGATTGCCGGAAAACGGCGACTCCAGACGCCCGGGTTCAAACCGCTGGTAGGTCACCCGCCCGGCGATGCCGAAAGTGCCGAAGTCCGTGCCCCCGGCGTATTCCCGGTAGAAGCGCACGCAGCGGTAGCAGTGGATGCAGCGGTTCATCTCGTGCTCGATGAGCGGGCCGAGATACTGATTCTCATACGTCCGTTTGGAACCCCGGTAGTTGCGCAGGGAATGCCCGCCGGACACGGTGGTGTCCTGAAGCAGGCAGTGCCCGCCCTCGTCGCAGATGGGGCAATCGTGGGGATGGTCGAGCATGAGCCACTCGATGATCTGGGCCCGGAAGGTCACGGCGTCCGGGTGGTCGGTGGACACGACCATACCGTCGCGCGCGTCAACCATGCAGCTCATGTCCAGGTCCTTCTTGTGGCCCTCCAGAAACTTGACCGCGCACATGCGGCAGGCCCCCACCGCGCCCAGGGACTTGAGATAGCAGAACCGGGGAATCATGATGCCCAGTTGTTCGGCGGCGTCGATGACCTTGGTCCCGGCGGCCACCTCCACTTCGCGTCCGTCAATGGTCAGCCTGGGCATCAGCCGTCCCTCCCTTCGGAGTCCGCGTCTTCGTGCCCGGAAGCCGAATCGTCCCGGTCCAGGGTGGTCCAGAGGCCGGGCTTGACAACGTTTCCGCCCTTGAACGGGCAGCCCCTGCCGTCCAGGTGTTCACGTACCTCATCGCGGAAATGTTTGAGCAAGCCGTGAACCGGCATGGCCGCGCCCGGGGCAAAGCCGCAATAGGCATGCTCCATGCCAGCGGCCACCTGTTCCAAAAGTTCCACATCCCGCTCCCCGGCGCCGCCCGCCTCGATACGCTCCAGGATGTGCTGCATGTAGGGGATGCCCTCGCGGCACGGGGTGCACCAGCCGCAGGACTCGCGGGCGAAATAGGACAAAATGTTGATGGTCGCCTGGACCAAACAGGTGTTCTTGTCGAAGACGATGACCGACCCGGTGCCCAGGGACAACCCGGCCTTTTTCATGGAGTCGAAGTCCATGGGCGTTTCCAGATGCTCCCTGGCCACGAAGCTGGTGGACGTGCCGCCAGGCAGGCAGGTCTTGAACTCCGCGCCCGGCAGCATGCCCCCGGCCGCGCCAAAGACAATATCCCCCAGCCGGGTGCCGTTGGGCAGCTCAAAGCAGCCGGGCTCGGCCACCTCGCCGCTGACGGAATAAAGCTTGGTCCCGTCCCCGGAAGGCGACGCGGCCAGTGACTTGAACCACTCCACACCGTTGCGTAGGATGGACGGGACCGAGGCCAGGGTCTCCACGTTGTTGACCACGGTGGGCAGCCCCCACAGGCCCGAGTCCGTCATGTGGCTGTTCTTGTCCGGGTTGGGCCGCTTGCCCATGATGGCGTTGGCCTGGGCCGAACTCTCGCCGCAAATGTACCGCCCGGCGCTGCGGTGCACGTCGATGTCAAAGGAAAAATCACTGCCCAGGATATTCCGGCCCAGCAGTCCCGCCTCGCGAGCCACCTCCAGCTCCCGCTCCAGCAGCAGGGCGTCCGCGTCGTAGGACGGCCGGATGAAAAACACGCCGTGGTCGGCCTGGGCCGCGTACCCAGCCAGGACAATGCCCTCTATGACCAGATGGGGATCGGTGTTGACCAGGATACGGTCCTTGAAGGTGCCGGGCTCCATCTCGTCGGTATTGCACTGGATGTAACGGGGGTGGGGCGCGTCCTTGCGCACGAAGCTCCACTTGCGGCCCGCGGGGAACCCGGCCCCGCCCCGGCCGCGCAGCCCGGAGTCCATGACCTGCTTGATGACCTCGTCCGGGGTCATGGTCCGTACCGCCTTCTCCAACGCCTCGTATCCCCCGCCCGCGCGGTAGTCCGCGAGGCTGGCGGGGCGGCAGTCGGCGCGCCTGTTTTTGAAAAGCACTTGTTCGCTCATAAGATCACCTGCACAGACACAGCGGGATGGTGTCGGCATTTTCACGCAGATCACACAGAATCCGATCCACCTTTTCCGGGGTCAGCCGCCCGTAGTGCTCGCCGTTGACGAGCATGGCCGGGGCGTTGTGGCAATTGCCCAGGCAGGCCGTGGGCAGGACCGTGAAAAGCCCGTCCTCCGTGGTCTCGCCCACTCCCACGCCGAGCTTTCGGCAGAGGTAGTCGAACAGCCCGTTCTCGTGGTGCATCCAGCAGGTCACGCCGTCGCAGACGTGGATCACGAACCGGCCCAGGGGCTCCCGGTAGATGAAGTCGTAGAAGGTGGCCAGTTCCTCGAGCTCCACCACCGTCTTGCCAGTGAGCCGGGCGGCGTGGCCCATGGCCTCATCCGAAAAATAACCGAAGTGCCGTTGCAGGAGGTAGATCACGTCGATGATCTTCTCCTCCACGTGGTCCGTATCCCGAACCATGTCCGCTATTTCCTGTTCCAGTTCCTTGGGGAGCATGTTCCCTTTCTCCTAGCGGTCCAGATCGGGCGCTATGTAGTCCAGCGATCCCATGATGGCGATGAAGTCGGCTATGGTGTGGCCGATGGTCATCAGAGGCAGGGCCTGTACCGAAGCGTAGCCCGGCGAGCGCATGTGCAGCCGGTACGGCATGTTGCCGCCGTCGCTGACCACGTAGAATCCCTGCTCGCCCCGGGGGGCTTCCGTTGCGGCGTACGCCTCGCCCGC
>Ga0075011_10001205_pt1 | contig 13895 bp, 10 predicted proteins | sample TARM_MetaG_T_14_FD_72354 | JGI IMG/M metagenome (GOLD analysis project Ga0075011, IMG submission 72354) | Freshwater microbial communities from Pennsylvania, USA, analyzing microbe dynamics in response to fracking - TARM_MetaG_T_14 | ecosystem: Environmental > Aquatic > Freshwater > River...
CTTAAACTCGATGCGAGTTACAGTTTCTTCACTCCAGAATCCAGCGCCAAACTCGCGCCCATGATGGAACTTGCGCGGGGTAAACTCGATTCAATGCAACCACCAAAGCCTGAGGTTGAAGACACGCCAGTTAAGCCCGCCATAGACTCAAGCTTATACGATAATCCCGCCGCAGATTCGGCGGCGCTTTAAGTTAATGAAGCAGTGATTTAACGAAGCGATAGGTTAACCGAGCTTTGATTTAACGAGTTTTGGGTTTAATTACGCAGCAAGAAATCACTTCGATTGCTCATCCTGGCGCTTCGCCCACTGGATAAACAGCACCACGGGATAGGGTGACATCAGGACTAACCCTAAGCCAATCAGGCTTGAGATCAGTAACATGCCGCTTATCTCTAGACTCCATTGCGTCAACATATAGAACCCAAGTCCACAAACTAGCATCAATACACCTAACCAATGTAAAAACTTCAACAAATTCATAGTACTTTTAAATGAGTCCGTCATATAAACCTCTTTAGATCTTGAGTAAAACTTGTCACACTATGGCCATAACCATGGAAAAAGGAACCGTAACGATGTTAAAACAAACATTCATCTTAGGTGCGCTACTGTTGGGACTCACCGCCTGCCAAAGTACCGATGTAGCCCAAAATGAGACCATTCCATTAGAGGGCAGCTGGCACATTGAGATGGTTCAAGGCCAACCGACTATCGATTACAGCCCAGCGCAAATTACCTTTGAGGCCGAAGGCAAATTACACGGCAACAACAGCTGTAATAACTTTTTCGGTCAATATACTCAGCAAGGCCAAGAGCTTAAGCTATCTCCTGCCGGTAGCACAATGAAAGCCTGTGTCGATGCGCTAATGCAACAAGAGCACAAAGTGATGCAAGCAATGCCATTAGTGGCTAAAGCTAAGCTAGTGCAAGGTCGCCTGACGCTACTCAACAGCGACGACAAGCCAGTGCTAATCTTGAGCCAACTGAAGTAAGCCCGAATAAATTAAGCCCAGTGAAGTAAGCACAGTGCAATAAACCCAGTAAAATAAGCTTCAACAAAGAAAATTTGTCCGCATAAAAAAACCGCCATTGGCGGTTTTTTAGTTTCACAGCCAGCAACTGAAGCCAACTAGACGAAGCCAACTAGACTTTGGCGCTATTCTCAGCTGCCGTTTCAAGGGCGATATTTTGCTCGGCGAGCACGGCACTTTGCTCCGTGTCGGCATTGTAATGCGCCATATCCAGCTCATCTTCAGACTTGGCAATCACAGTCGTCGCCACTAAGTCACCAGAGACGTTCACCACAGTGCGCACCATATCTAAAATACGGTCAATCCCCGCTATCAATGCCACTCCTTCTAAGGGCAGCCCTACGGTTGTCAGCACTAACGTCAGCATCACCAAGCCCGCACCGGGCACACCCGCAGTGCCGATAGAAGCCAAAGTCGCGGTTAAAATAATGGTGAGATAATCGACAACAGTCAGGTCGATGCCAAACGCCTGCGCCACAAACAGCACAGTAACGCCTTGGTATAACGCAGTGCCATCCATATTGATGGTGGTACCTAGCGGTAACACGAAGCTAGAAATCTTCTTATGAACGCCTAGGTTTTCACTCGCGCACTTCATGCTTGCAGGGAGCGTGCCCGCAGAGCTAGACGTGGTAAACGCCACTAACATGGCATTGCTAATGCCTTTAAAAAACTGTAGCGGACTTAACTTCGCAAATCCGCGCAGTAAAAAACTATAGAAACCCAGCACGTGGATAATACAACCAAGGTATACAGCAATGATGACTTTGATCAGGGGCCAAAGCATATCAATACCATACTCCCCCGCCACCCAAGCCATTAGCCCAAAGACGCCGTAGGGCGCGAGTTTCATCACCATGTCAGCCAGTTTGTACATGGCTTCGGCGAGGCTTTCGAATACCTTAATCGCAGGTTTACCGTGCTCGCCAATCAGCACTAATGCGATGCCTAAGGCGATGGCAAATACGATGACTTGCAAAATTTGGCCGCTTGCCATGGCCGCAATCGGATTTGTCGGCACTATATCAACCAAGGTATCGACTAATGAAGGCACAGCTTTGGCGGTTTGAGTCGCGCCTTCTGCCAGCGTTAATCCTAAGCCTGCGCCGGGCTGCAATACATAACCAACAAGCAGGCCGATACTGATCGCGATAGCCGTGGTAAACAGATAAAACCCAAAGGATTTAAAGCCGATACGCCCCATCTTGCCGGTGTCTTGCATCGACGTGACGCCCACGATCAGCGAGCAAAACACCAATGGCACGATCAGCATCTTTATTGCATTAACAAACAAGGTGCCAAGCGGTTTTAAGCAAGTGGCTTGCTCACCAAAAATAACGCCGACAATAATGCCTAGCACCATACCAATAACAATTTGCAGCCACAGCGGCACTGACATCCAGCGAGACCAAACACGGCCTAATGCCGACGACTTAGGTTTTGTCATATTCATAACCTTGAATTCGAAACTATGATGGGGCAAAGACCAAAACTAGCGCGCTAGTTTCTCAGTCTACATGAGGCAATCGCCGAGTCTAGCAGAGGGGTTTTCATAGAGGGATGATCTGGGTCACGTTGAGCTAAACTGTCTTAAAATCAGTAACATTAACCAAACTAACTTTGTTAAATTGGCCGCTGAAATGTTAGTTTTTCTGCTTAAGCATCAAAATATTCTGTGACTTTATTTGGCGCAATTTGCTGACGATAAAGCGCTGCTGGCGGTTGCTCACGTTCAATCAAATAACTCCAGTAATCGTCATCAAAACCACTGAAAATAAAGTCAGATTTGCCCTTGGCTTTCAGGATCAACCACCACCAAACGAGTCCCCACAAACCAAAACTCAACAAAGTTAAGATAAAATGCAGTCGATGGTTTATTTGCTCATCAGCAACAAGATCAAAGACGGGTAACACCTTAAGTTTATAGCGGCGTGTCGACTTAACGAATCCCATCATAGGCTCACTTAGTTCATAAAAAGGGCACTAGAGATAAGCTTAGTAGATAAGACTTTAGTCGTACAAAAATCCGTAGCAACAATTAAGCTCACTCCGCCAAAACCGCGACTGTCGAACTCGTTATCCCACAATGTTCCATGCTAAAGTGAGCCACAAAATGGTTGTTCACTAAACAAGAGCGGTATTACTCAATAACCGCCTAGGAGTTGTTGTATGTTGATCCGTAAAGCTAAGGCTCAGGACCTCAGTGCCTTAGTCCAATTTAATCAGGCGATGGCCCAAGAAACCGAAGGTTTAGCCTTAGATGAAGCGACACTAACCCGCGGCGTGGGCACGCTACTTGAGAGCCCGCAAAAAGGGTTTTACCTCGTCGCCGAAATTGAAGGTGAAATAGTAGGCTCGCTTATGGTGACATTTGAATGGAGCGATTGGCGCGCCAAGGATTATTACTGGATCCAGAGTGTGTATATTCGCCCGCAAAATCGTCGCCAAGGCATTTATGGCAAGCTCTACAGTGAAGTCAAACAACTGGCCGAAGCCAATGGTGGCGCTGCCAGCTTCCGTTTATATGTAGAGCAAGAAAACCTCGCCGCCCAGCAGACCTATCAAGCATTAGGGATGAAGCAGAGTTACTACTTAATGTACGAAGAAAAATAAATCCTTCAATAGCTTATTCGTAATAAAAAAGGATCGGGCCAATGGCACGATCCTTTTTTTACGAGTCACGATTCAGATTAAAAACCTAACGCTAACTCCTCGTTAAGCTTCACTGCACTCGTAAAACTTAACGGAAGAAACCAAACAGAATCGCCGTCATCGCCAGTAAACCTGCAATGATCACGAAGATATTGCTGATACGGCCACGATACGCTTTTAACGCTGGCACTTTATACACGGCATACATAGGCATCAAGTACAGGATAGCCGCGATAATTGGGCCGCCTAAGGCTTCAATCATGCCTAAGATACTTGGGTTGATCACAGCCACAGCCCAGATAGTGACAAACATAAAGCCTAGGATGAACTTGTTGATCTTAGCGTCAGTGACTGATTTGCCGCTTGAGCGTAACTGCTTAACGATCACGCCTTTCATGCCTTCTGTCGCGCCCATGTAATGGCCGAAGAAAGAGGACACAATCGCGATAAAGGCGATTAACGGACCAAAGTAGCTCACAAAACCACTTGAATGCACGTTGGCTAGGTAAGACAGAATCGGTAAGTTCTGCGCTTTCGCTTCTGCCAATTGGGCTGGCGATAACGACAGCACACAAGAGAACACAAACAACATCACAAAGCCCACTAACATCATCGAAGTGTTACGTAAAATGACGTCAGCTTTGCGAGAAGCATTGGCGCCGTGGTCACGTTTCAGTGACACTGAAAACTGTGAAATCGCAGGAGAATGGTTAAAGGCGAACACCAATACTGGGATCGTCAACCACACTGTGCCTAAAAATGCACCCGCTTCAGGCACCACTTGTAAGGCATCCATTTTCCATTCTGGGATCAGGTAGAACGACATAAAGGCCAAAATACCCACCAGCGGATATACCAGCAATTGTGTCACTTTCAGCATGAACTTCTCGCCCGCAACCATCACAGCCATCATACCGAGGATCAATACACCCGATAAAATAAAGCGTGGTGGCGATGCCATGCCCAACTGATTGACGATAAAGCTATCGACTGTGTTGGTAATACCCACACCGTAAATTAATACAATCGGATAGATGGCGAAGAAATACAGTATGGTAATGGCTTTACCCGCACCCACACCAAAATGTTCTTCTACTACTTGAGTGATGTCGCTGCCGGGAATGCTTGATGAACAAACAAAACGAGATAAACCGCGGTGGGCAAGATAGGTCATAGGACCGATGATCACTGCCATGAGTACGAGAGGCCAAAAGCCGCCCATGCCCGCATTGATGGGTAAAAATAAAATTCCAGCGCCAACGGCTGTGCCAAATAAACTCAACATCCAAGTCGTATCTTGGCGAGTCCAAGGTAAGTGTTTCGTTGAATCTAGATTCTGTGTGCTTTGAGGTGTTCCAAGAACACTGGTCGCATCTTTTTGCATATAAAAGTTACCTTACGGTGTGACTAGCATAATAAATTCGTCGTAAGGATAACCAAAAAAAGCCCATAAAAGTTGATCTGACACGGCTTTATGTAAGGGAATTTCATAATAAACTGATATTGAGATCTAGATCGCTGATTTAATGTAATAAGTTTTCAATGCAGCAGCAAAAAACACACATAAAAAACGCTTAAATACACAATATTTTCACCTCAAACCAAAACCAGTGACATAGCATAAGCGCCGAGAAAAACAGCGAATTGGATCTGGATCACAAAAAGCCATAAAACGAGATCCAATGCCGCATATCGATAGCTAAAGTCGATCAAGATCACATCCGCTAATGTTAAATTTTTACAAATCGCTATCAGTCGCAAACGCCAAATAAAACGGCTCACTGCGGAACCAACGCCGGAGTGAGCCGTTAACGATTAACGCAAAATCAGACTTAAGGTTTCTGTAGCATAAGCTCAGTGGTCGACACCACGGCTGGCGCTATATCGGCCTCTTTGAACAATAACGGACGGAAACTTTTCTCGCTTGAGTACACGATGCTTTGATCGGCAAACGCTGGCGTTAGGATATTACTCGACTCAGAGTAAGTTAAAATTCCCCGCGCCACAGGCCCTTCGTCAGTAAAGTTCACCGCCATCATCCAGCTCGACCCATAACGCACTTGGTATCCCTTCGCCGTTAAGCCAGAACTCATCGCCTTGCCACTAACCACGTCCATCACAGGTGCGTACTTGTGCTGCGGGATTAAAGTATCGTCACCCGACAGACTGGTAGAGAACACATTGAATCCACCCTCGGCATTGTGGCTACCCGGCCAAGGTAAACGCGACCCGCTTGGCGTACCGTCCGGCAGCGATTTCTCCACAAATTGCACCTCACCCAATGGCGCATCTAAGGCAAAACCCGCCGCCTCAAGATTCAGTGCGCTGTGGGCTAAGGCCACTAAGGCGCTGCCATCTGTGGTCAAGGTTTTAGGTGTCGTTGCCGCATTGGCGGGATCGAATCCTTGGGTCAACATGGTCGTTTGGCTGAATTGGTGGGCAAACTCACGCAGTAAAGCACCGCCTTTGCTGTCGTTATCTTGCTTACCATTCCACGCTTTTAACGCCGTGCACGCCGAAGTGACATCCTTAGATAAACTCGCCGACACCACAACAGGCGTGCTGCCTTGGGCATCACACTGGGCAATCAAATCAGGCAGCACTAACTCAGCAAGATAACTGCGATTAGACAACACCGCCGCTTCGAGTTCTTCCAAGCTAAACTTGCCATCTGCCCCCGCCGCATCTTGCATTAAGCTCAAGCCCATACGCGTTCGCAGCGACAATTGCCCTGCTTCTGGTCCATACATGGGCGAGAAATAAGTCAGCGGTTCATTCAAGTTAGTCGACCAGAATGAGTCATTGGAGTTTTGCACAAAGTCAGTACGCTCAAGCTTTGGCGCGCGGGCATAGGGTGTTGGGCCATCGAAACTAAACAGCGATGTGTTGCCGGGTAAAATCGTAAATCCGGCCTGCGCCTTAGCTGCTTTAATGTCTGGCGAGGTTTTTAACAACACCACTGCCGATTCAGACAATCCCGGGACTGTCGAGTCGTCAATGTAGAAAGCATTACCCTCTTTGTCGGCGTACATAGTGTTATTGAAGATAACGCCGTCGTAATCCTTGAAGGCCTGTTGGAACTCTTCTTTATTGGTCGCCATGTCCATCGCTAACCAATGGTCAACGGGGTCCATATTGCCCATGTTGGCGTCTTGGATCATAAAGGCGCTGCCATCATCCCAACCAAAAGGCGCTAAAGCAGGTGGCGCTTCAACCATAGGGCCTTTTGCCGTGGTGTAAATATCCTTCTCGGCCACTAACATGCCGGCAGGACCAGCATTCACCAGAATCGATACCGTCTCTTTGGTGATCGGCATTGGTTTGCCATCAAACAGATATTGCATCCGATCGCCCGAGACTAACTCTAAGTTATACATCACAAAATGTTCGGCGGTAGAGAAGGTATGAGTCCACGCTAAATCTTTGTTAAAACCGATATTAATCGGCCCGGGCATACCCACAAGCGAACCGCCCATCATGTCTAAATGCCCAGGGATCGTAATATGGGACTGCCAAAAACGCAGGTTACCCGTATGCGGAAAATGCGGATTGCCGAGTACCATGCCTTTACCGTTTTCGGTTTTATCTTTACCTAAACCCCAACCATTAGAGCCTAATCCTCGGGGATTGGTCTCTGGCGTGGTGATGCGGGCCGCGCGGGCAATCAACTTAGACTGCATATCGGCCACAAATGCGGTTTGGTCTTGGCTTGGTGCAGGCCCTACGATACGCGGCATATATTCCTGCGCATCCCCCGGGTTAGCGTAAAAAATCAAATCGAGGAAGTTGGCGGCGCCCGGTAACAAAGCGATTGAAAACAGATAAGTCACCACATCCTCTGGCACTATAGGTTTGACCCAAGGCTGACCGCCACAGAAAGGTTCTGCCGTTTGTTTACCCGCTTCGACATCGGCAAGATATTGGTTATAACCAGAGGTAAAACCTTGGATCAGCGCCCGAGAGTTTTCACTAAACTGAGGCCATTTCTCTGCGGCTTGCGCTCTAATCTTTAACGCTTTGTAGGCAAAGTCAGAGATCAAGTTGCCGTTATCTTCCGCTGTGGGTTGGCCCGTAGTGAAGTCAATCGACGCATGGGGGCCAAAGTACATGGAACGCTGCGAGTTAGCCTTAATAAAGCCATCGGCTAACACACATAAATTGTCCTGTGCCTGCGCATAACCACTACCAAAACCTAAGCTTTCTAAGTTATCGGCTTGGATATGTGGCACGCCGTAGGTGGTGCGGCGAATATTGGCTTTGAGTAAACCGTTGGGGGCAAAAGCTTGCAGTTGAGTTTCGGGTTCGGTGGGCGTAGTGCTATCTTCGCTATCGTTACAGCCGGCGAGTATTACACCGCAGGCCATCCCCATAGCGATCACGAGTTTGTTGAATTTCATTATTATTATCTCTTGGTTTTGGTTCCTTCAATTGCCTATCCCAGCCTACATAACTGAAGGAGCAATAGTCATATGTCGCTTCCTAGTCCCTAAGGCTGGCTATTGCCTCCCCTACTGTTGGCTTTTTACTGAGCTTCGCCGACGACTGTGGCAGAATAGAAAACCCAAACGCTTAGACACCTCAGACCATTTAAGCAATGATTCAAACGAGCGTCCACATTAAAAGCTGAAATAAACAACTTATATGCAACAAAAAATTATCAAGATAAAAGTGGGTTCTAAAAACCCAGTAAAAATCAACGCGGCAACCAAAGCGATGGCACAACTGTTCCCCGACAGCATAATAGAAGCCAGCGGTATGGATGCACCTTCAGGTGTTGCGGCGCAGCCAATGACAGATAAAGACACTCGCCAAGGGGCGATTAATCGGGTGCACTACTGTCAACAACAGGATCTACAAGATACTCAAGCCGACTACTATTTTGCGATGGAAGGCGGTGTCGATTGTTTCGACTTTGGCCCAGCCACATTCGCCTATATCGCCATTGGGCATAAAGACCAACTTGCCATTGGCCGCAGCGCAATTTTGCCTCTGCCAATGCAGGTTTATCGGGCATTAGAAGCAGGTGAAGAACTCGGGCATGTGATGGATAGATTGTTCAATACTGTCAATATCAAACAAAAAGGCGGTGCCATAGGTTTGCTCACCCACGGCCACGCGACCCGTGAAAGTAATTACACCCAAGCGATTATTCTCGCCATGGCGCCGCTATTAAATCCCGATATTTACGCACAAACTTGTTAGTAACATGTTGCAAGCGCAGTTGAAGCCCGCTAACTTAGTTGTGACATGCAACCAAACCCATTCGACTATGGCTCAAACAGACGCACCATCGACTCCAGATCCAGTTAAGCCTGTAATTCACGCTAAGCAAACGGCGGAGTCAGGCTCATCCGCCCAACTCAGGCACTTATCTCGCTATCTGGTGAGGAATTTAGGCATGCTCAACGCCGCCTTTGGAGATTTGCCCCTCTCGCCAGTGCAAGCCCACGCCTTGTTTGAGATAGGCAAGCAGCCGCTGACCATCAAAGAGCTGGCCTGCAAACTCAGCATAGATAAGTCCAATGCGAGCCGAGCCATTAAGCATCTGATTGATAAAAATCTTGCCCAGAGTCAAATACACCCACGGGACAGTCGCTGTTTAGTAGTACAACTCACGCCCGCGGGGAAGAAGTTACTCCTGAAATTAGATACTCAGCAAAATCAATTATTTCAAGAGATCTTAGCCCAACTGACTCCGGCACAAACCTCACAAATTGAAGAGGCACTCATGTTATATAACCAAGCCGTACATAACGCCAAACACCAAAGTGGCTGCCACATTCGCCAAGCCACAGCCCAAGATGATGCCGCGATTGCCAAAGTCATCCGCGATGTCTCGGCCGAATACGGCTTAACCGCAGATAAAGGTTATAGCGTGGCCGACCCGACCTTAGATTGCCTCAGCCAGATTTACTCCCAAGCGGGCGCCAACTATTGGATTATTGAATTAGATGGGCGCATTTTAGGCGGCGCTGGTATTTCGCCGTTAGCTAACAATGATGGCGTTTGTGAACTGCAGAAAATGTACTTTATGCCCGAAATTCGCGGCAAAGGACTCGCAACACGCGTAGCGCTAATGGCACTCGATTTCGCCCGCGAAACGGGTTATCAAAGCTGCTATTTAGAAACCACAGCCGCGTTAAATGAAGCCGTAAAACTCTATGAGAAATTAGGCTTTGTACATCTATCCTCTCCCCTAGGGAATACAGGCCACGATGCCTGCGAAATGCCGATGCTGCTAGAACTTAATAAATAGAATACAAAGCGGAATTCAGACTGAAGTAACAATGCCAAATAGCCATGATTCAACTTGTTTGGCATTGTCAATTTTTATCAAAAAATTGTTATACAGCAAGATGATTTTAATTATCAGTCTTAGGGCATAGTTTTTCTTAACTTAATTGCATTAAAATATGGCAATTTTACCTCGCTCAATTTTTAATAAATTGAAAGGCGTTTGATACCATGTTGTTAACGGCATTAAATAGGGAACATTATGCTCAGTTGGATTTTTAGTAATAAGAAACTCACTCTTCGGGAAATATGCCTAGATAACACACTTTCGACCTCGGCTAAAATAAAGAAAGTTGATCAATTTCTTACCGATAGTGGAGATCTCAATTTTATTGATCTCAATGTTTCGCCCTGTAACATATTAGTTCCTCTATCTTGCCGTCCTCAGTCCGATTTAGTGCTTATAAAATACTTGCTCAACAAAGGCGCTAAAATCGAATGCAATGGCTTCAGTGCCTTGCATTCGGCTATTGAATATAATAACTCTGAACTCGTTACCCTATACCTAGACTCTGGTGCCAATCTTTACTTTCAAAATCAATACAATAATTGCTGGCTCAACTATCTATTTCATCCTAATCCGCAGTATATCTATCAGGATCATCAACGTAGAGATATGATCGATCTTCTACTTACAGCTAAGTTAGACATCAATAAACCGGTGAGCTTTTGGACCAATGGTGAAGTAAACCACCCGCTAGAAATATTATATGATGAACGAAGTAAAGATCTATTCCTGCATATCATTAATAAAGATATCCCATTAGACATTGGTAAATTAAGTCTAATTGAAAATATTATCTCCTCGAGCGGATTTTGGGGGGTTGAAGCCTTTGCTCCTTTAGTAAAACGCTTTCCTGAATTTAAAAAGTCCCGTTATATTATGGCCAACGACAGCAGCTTCTGGGACGATGCCAATTTACTAGAGCTTTGTGTTTATGCCAAATCACAAGAATATACTGAATATCTGCTAGACCATTATCCGCAGCTCAAAGCTGACTCCCACGCCAAAAGTTTAGTCTATGCGGCATTGACCTCAGAATTTGACCTTGGGATTATCGAAAAGCTACTTAAGGCCACCGTCGATATTAATCGCATCTATAGGATGACTCCGCCCGAGGCCGACCATTCCCCCTTGCTCAACCAATATCTTGATCACGCCAAATTTACCGATGTGAATAAACGGAGTTACATCTATCAAGCCCTTGAACTCTTGCTCAAATATGGCGCTAATCCTAATGCCGAATTTGTAAATACGGGTAAAGCCTATGAGATGTTAGTCTGGTCGAACTTACGACTACTGATTTATCCAATGGTCGAAAACAAAACCTTTTTGCCCGAGTTCCTCGATCTGTTCCTGCAATATGGCATGGATATCAATAAAAAATTTGGTGCAGTGGATGAACCGACCTTACTCACCCTCTGCCAGCGTGGTTCAGGTAAAGAAGATCAAGCAACACTTATTCAAGTGATGGAATATCTGCTCACCAAGGGGCTGGATTTAAACCTCACCAATATCTACAACACTAACTATGTGTCTGCGGCGGCTATCTCCTGTCGAACCCAACTACTTGAATGGCTTATTAACCAAGGCGGGGATATTTTTACCCATTGCGGCCATGATAACTCGCCCATTCTACACAAGGCGATTTCGACCTACTGGTGGGATCAAATCACTGGCCCCATGCGACGTAATACTGTTGAACTCTTACTGCGCCACGGAGCTAAAATTGAAGAATTCTCAGTAGATGAGCAATTTACGCCACTCATGTGCGCCTGTTACTACGGCGCGCAGTCCTGCGTAGAAGCGCTACTCGAACATGGCGCAAACCCTAATGCCATCAATGCTGAAGACACCACCCCCGCCCTTTGCGCAGTGATAGGTGGCAGCTCAATCGAGTTTCCTCGCTTTGAATCAACGGCGGTGCGGATCTTAAGGCTATTGCAACAATATGGCGCCGACTTAACAACTGAGAACTGCCGCGGCAATAGCCCGCTGGTCGCAGCTATAGAGCAGGAATATAAGGAGATTTTCGAAGCACTGCTGCAAATAGCCTCCTACAGTGAAACTCAGCTTGAGCGAGCACTCGAAGTAGCGGAGCCAGAAAGCTATTTCAGCCGTCGCCTGATGCAACATATTAATGGCGAAACAATGCAACAGCCGACTCAAGTTCACGCCCAGACTGAAACTAAGCCTATCTCAAATATGCAGACAACCGAGACTGCGGATGATAACGCTCCTACTGGCCAACTAGATATAGCGTCTAAAAAGGCCAAATTAGAGGTAAGTAATGCGGCTTCAGATAAAAACCAAATCCCAACGCTGTTCGATCTCAAAACCAAAGTGCAGAGCTTCTTTAAACTTATCGCAAAGGATCCCGATATCACTGTCGCCCAATTTAAAGGCATAGAAGAACAGCTCGATCTGCTGATTGAAAAACTGAATGATTTTAGCTTTTTCCGCAATCAGGCCACCCAAGCGGAGTTTGAAGAAAGCGTGCAGGAATATATCGATGATACGGTCGATGAGATAAACAAGTTAATCGAGGATGATTATCCCGCCCTAACCGAAGCTTTAGTCGATTCAGTCTGGACGATTTTGCAGTACTTTAGGGTTGATATCGAAATTGAAACCGCACTGAGAAAGCGCTTCTGGTAACGATTAGCACCTACTTTGGGTAGCGGTTAGCACCTTAACTGCCAACGAGTACCAAGCATAAAGCCCTAACGTTGGGGCTTTTTGCTTTCGAGACTCACACCATCTGACTTAGCCGCCTATTAGCCAACATAATGGAGAGACTTAAGGCTTAACATTAGACGCTTTAGCAAGCAGTAACTGGCTACGAATGATTTGACGTATCTGATTATGCAGTTCAAATACTCGAGTGCGATCATTAAGATTTAGCGATAGATTTTCCAGCATCACCAGATCCAAATTAAATTCGGGATAATGCAGTGTCATCGACATATAGCCAGATAAATAGCCCGTATGACTGTATTCGACGAGGCCATCGTCCTTATTGATCCTCACCCCATAGCCATAGCGCATATTCGGCCATAAGAATTGGATCTCGGTATACGCCGTTGTCATCCGTTGATAACTCTCTGCGCTCATCAACTTGCCAGAATGTAATAGATACTGAAAGGCGGCATAAGCTGGCGCTGAAGCAATTAATCCCCCTGCGGGCAACAAAGCTTCATCAAGCACTAAGTCAGCAGGGGCAATCACCTCGCTTTCCTGTAAACCTATGGCGAGTGAAGGCACTTTGGCGCGAATAGCCTCAATACAGCCAAGCTCAGCACTCAGGCCATTAAACTGGTATCGCGTTGCAAACTGCGCCACTTGCTCGGCAAAGGATTGGTGATTGACCTTCTCAAGCACTTGCCCTAAAAGTGAATAACCGAAGTTGGAGTATTCAAATTGGCTACCCGGCTCGAATCGATTGGCCTTACCCAGTTTATCGACGCCCGATGTATGAGTCAGCAGTTGGTGTAGCGTAATCCGCTCGTCATAACGACTGGGATTTAAAGCGTTTGCACTTGAATTTGTACCCGCCACAGTGCCTTTTAGTGCCTCGTTATCTCCCTTCGCATCACCAAAAAGGTAATGATTTAGCGTTTGATTTAAGTCGAGTTTCCCCGCATCGAGTGCCTGTAATATCAAGGTTGCAGTGATTTGTTTAGAGAGCGATGCCATCACAAAGCGCGAATCTTGACTAATACCTTCGCCCTTTTGCAGTTCAAACTGCGGCTTGCCCTGCTCAAGCAGGATAACACTGCCACTAAATGGCTGTGGCGAATCCTTTATCGCGGCTTGGATTAAGATCTTAATCTCCGCCACCTTCGATACTGAAGATGCGGTTTGGCTTTCAACGGCAATCGACTTATCACCTTGCACGCTCTGCGCTTTTTCAG
>Ga0075011_10001206_pt1 | contig 13878 bp, 13 predicted proteins | sample TARM_MetaG_T_14_FD_72354 | JGI IMG/M metagenome (GOLD analysis project Ga0075011, IMG submission 72354) | Freshwater microbial communities from Pennsylvania, USA, analyzing microbe dynamics in response to fracking - TARM_MetaG_T_14 | ecosystem: Environmental > Aquatic > Freshwater > River...
CTCCTGATTTATGGGTGCCATTCGCGTTTATATGCCTTGTGCTGACGGCTGCTGTCTCCCTTTGTTGCGGCCGTTATGGTTTGGCACCAGACGACGTTGTTGCTGTCCTTCTTCATCCTTTGGGGCTTGGTGGAGAACCTCGAGATCCGGCTGCGACCGCTATCATGTTGGAGCTTCGGATTCCACGTATGGTGGCTGCTATTCTCATTGGAGCCGCATTGGCGGCGTCAGGGGTTACATACCAGGCGGCGTTCCGAAATCCGCTCGTTTCGCCGGGATTGCTCGGGGTGTTGGCCGGAGCAGGATTTGGTGCGGCAGTTGCGATCGTACTTGGCTTCTCGGCCACTTTCCGAATGACGTTGAGCTTCGTGGTCGGGGGCGCCGCTGTTGGCGTTGGCATTCTCATTGCAACGACATTCGGCTCGACAAACCTTGGCCGAGGGGATCAGGGGATTCTCTTGCTCGTTTTTGGAGGGCTTGTCAGCACAGCCTTGTTCACAGCGCTCCTGGCAATGGTCAAATTCATCGCTGACCCGGACGGGGCGCTGCCTGACATCGTCTTTTGGCTACTGGGAAGTCTGGCTGAGATAAGATCCGCGACTCTTGTGTTGATGGGCCCATTGCTGGTCATTGCGATTGGGCTGCTGCTTGGTAATGCACGCTTCCTCGACATTTTAGTGCTCAGCGATGACGAGGCCCTAAGCCTTGGTGTTGCGGCGCCCAAAATCCGCCTTTTCGTCATCGTCATAGCGACGATCAGTTGCGCGCTCACCGTTGCACTTGCGGGAACGATTGGCTGGGTTGGGTTGGTCATTCCACATGTCGCACGGCTTCTGGTTGGGCCTGCGCATAGCCGCCTCATGCCGATGGCCATCTGTCTGGGGGGGATTTTTCTGCTTGTTTGCGATTTGCTGGCACGAAGCGTCACAGTATCGGAAATCCCGATCGGGATACTCACTGACCTCATCGGTGTCATTGCCTTCATCGCTGTCTTGCCTCGAGTTCGCCGATGGATGTGATGGCCAGCCTCAGTGCGCAAAATTTGCGCTTCGGTTCAGGGGCGAGGGAAATCCTTCGCGGCGTTTCCTTCGACCTGTTCGCCGGTGAACTCGTGGGGTTGATGGGGAGAAACGGTGCCGGAAAAACGAGTTTGCTGCGAATATTGCTTGGACTTGCCCATCCACAGGGCGGGGCGGTAAGAATCTCGAACGTACCGCTGGAAGACTTCTCGCGTCCCGAGATTGCCGCGCGTATTGCCTATGTGCCGCAGGTACATCTGCCGACTTTTCCCTTCACGGTACATGATATTGTACAAATGGGCGTGCGGCGAAGAGGGAGATGGCCGCGCCGGGATCCAGCGGTCAAAGATATCGTCGGAGAGGCTTTGGAGCGCATGGGGATCGGGGATCTCGCTGATCGGCCTTGCACGACGCTCTCAGGCGGCGAGACGCAGGCAATGCTGATCTCCCGGGCGCTTGCGCAAGGCGCGCGAATTATGGTGATGGACGAGCCAGCCGCGGCTCTGGATCCAGGGCAGCAGCAGAGGCTCATGCGCAACCTGAGGGAGCTCGCAGGAGAAGGCTACACGATCCTGTTTTCCGTCCACCAGTTCGATCTGGTACGTGCCTGGGCTGACAGATTGCTGCTTTTGCACGGGGGAAACATGGTCGCTGATGGCTCCCCAGCGGCTGTTCTCCAGAATGAAATGATAGACCGATGCTTCGGTGATGGCACGAGCGATCAGCTAGGGCGGTCCTTTGGCCGGTCATAATTGCCGATAAGGGACGAGTGCTCTCTGCACCTTTCCCTTCCGTGCAACAATGATTTGCCTGCCGGGGTCTTACTCCATTGAGCGAAAGGATCGATACCTGCCTTCGACGCCAGCAAATGGCGCCGCCAGATTCGGAGAACTACCATGACCATGCTTGATGTTCGAGTTGCCGACGCAACCGACGACGATACCATCGCGACGACCGGCGGGACTGGCGACGATGCCCTGTACTTTGAGTACAGCAAGGCCGCTGATCCGATCCGCCCCACGCTGACGCCGCGCGTTCCCTATCACTTCTTTGCGCCTTCGCTCTACGCTGACGGCCCGAGCCGCGTTATCCCCCTTGACCTGAGCAAGGAGCTCAAGACCGAAGGACCAGCGACCGGCCCTGGGCTGTGTGCGAATTTCGTGCGCATTCTGAAGGGTGATGTGATCAAGCTCGATCCCACCGCCACGTCGTTGGTCTTCTACGTCCTCAAGGGTGCAGGCAAGGCCACGCAGGGCGCAAAGACGTTGGATTTCGCCCATGGCGATTTCTTCACCGTGCCCGGGACCGACGCTGTTACCCTCGTGGCGTCCGATGATGCAGCCCTTTACTATGTCAACGATGCTCCGCTGCTTCGCTATCTCGGCGTGAAGCCGGATCATGCTCGCTTCGAGCCGACGATCTACAAGTCTGACCGCGCGAACGCCGAGCTGGCGAAGGTCGCCGCCGATCCGGGTGCGTCGCACCGCAGCCGCATCAGCGTTCTGCTGGGCAATACGGCATTCCCGCTGACTCGCACCGTGACGCACACGCTCTGGGCGATGTACGGCACGATCGGCGCAGGGACCGTGCAGAAGCCGCATCGTCACCAGTCGATCGCGCTCGATCTGATCGTGGACTGTGCGCCTGGCTGCTATTCGCTGGTCGGTCGGGAACTCGATGACAAGGGCGAGATCGTCAATCCCGAGCGTGTCGATTGGGTGTCCGGCTGTGCGTTCGTCACCCCTCCGGGTTACTGGCACGCTCACTATAACACCTCGGACAAGGAAGCTCGCCTCATTCCGATCCAGGATGCCGGCTTGCAGACCTACCTGCGGTCGCTGGATATCCGCTTCGCCTAAGTCGGATTGAATAAACAAGACCCCGCCCGGTTCCACCCCGGGCGGGGGACTGCAGCATGTGGATTGAAGGTGCCTGCAGAAAGGAAGTCATATGTTTCCCGCTGGTCTAGCGAGCATGGTCCGCGTCGGTCGATTGACTGCCCACTTTGGGGCCGGTGAAACCTATAATATGGGAACCTACGCCCTCGGATCGCGTTCGCAGGATCTGCACGTGGCAATTCGGTTCAAGGACCGGGCTGTTCTCGCCCGCATTCTGCTCGATCCGGATCTTGGCCTTGGCGAAGCATACGTGAACGGCGACTTTGTGATTGTCGAGGGCACCCTCTGGGACCTCATGGAGATAATCGGCCGAAACATTACCCGTCGTCCCGATACTGCTTTCATTACTCGTATTTCGCGCGGGATCGCTGCGCTGTTTGCCCGCGTGAACAATCCAAGCCTCTCTCGCCGTAATGTTGCGCACCATTATGATCTGAGCGAGGAATTTTACCGCCTCTTTCTCGATGAAGACATGCAGTACAGTTGCGCCTATTTTGCGCATCCGAACATGTCTCTCGAACAGGCGCAGTTCGCCAAAAAGACGCATATCATCAAGAAGCTTGCGCTCAGCGACGGGCAGTACGTGCTCGATATCGGTTGCGGCTGGGGAGGTATGGCGCTCTCAATTGCGAAGGCCGCCGACGTCCAGGTGACCGGTATCACTCTCTCAGTCGAGCAATTGCGTGTGGCCCAGGCGCGGGCCGAAGCGGAAGGGCTGTCGAAGAGGGTCAAATTTGAACTGATGGATTATCGATCGATCACCAGGAAATTCGACCGAATTGTCTCGGTCGGCATGTTCGAGCATGTCGGTCCCGCTTCGTTCGATTGTTATTTTAACGCGATCGAACGAATGCTCCCATCCAGTGGGGTTGCCTTGATCCACTCGATCGGCCGTAAGGATCCTGGCACAGGAACCAACCCGTGGATTGCCCGTCATATTTTCCCCGGCGGTTATATCCCAGCGGCCTCCGAAGCGCTCGCCGCGGTTGAGCGATCTGGTCTGTGGGCAACAGACGTTGAGATTCTTCGTCTGCATTATGCTGAGACGCTTCGCCATTGGCGCGGGCGTATCGAACGCAACAAAAATCATGTCATCGCTCTCTACGATGAGCGTTTCTACAGGATGTGGTGTTTCTATCTCGCGAGCTGCGAAATGGCGTTCAGGTATAATGGTCTGATGGTTTTCCAGATGCAGCTTTCCTCCGAAACAGCATCCTTGCCGCTCACTCGTGATTATATGAACGACCATTCGTATCTTGCGGCAGTTACCTCCAATGATGCATCAACACTGGGCGAAGCAGAGGTTCTTTCAATGAGTGCGCGGCGTTAAAAACCGTGATCAATCGGGAGATGAAATCGTAGAGGATTTCATCTCCCTCGACATACTCAGTAGATTTTCAAGCGCTGGGTTATGATTCTTCTGCGACCAAACGGCGGTAAAATGAGCGGTTTCGCCTTCATCACTGATCGAGCGGACAACTACATTCGAAAATGGGGCGTTATTTTCTGAATCAATTGTTAAGGCAATGCCTTCGCCTCCCGCGACCATATGCACGAGTGTATCCTGACCAACGTCGCAGCGAAAGATATGGGGAGAACGTCCGTTTTCTCCGACGCGGCGGACAATATGCTCAGATAGCTGGGGGCCAAATCCACTGGTTCGAACCAGAAAAACTTCCGATGCCAAGTCGCTCCATGAGATCATCCTTTTTTCGGCTAGGGCATGGCCGATAGGTAAAACGATTGCAAAGGGTTCGTGCCAGAGCTCGAGAGATTGGCAGTCCGGTGCATCGAAGGAGCCTGCCACGAACGTGATATCGAGCTTACCTTCTCGGACAAGGGAGATCGTGACGGTAGACCTGTCCTCTTTCACTGATTGGATCACCTTCGGATAAGCGGTCCGAAACTTTGTTCGAAGGTTTACCAGGAATTCCGAAGAAATTGAGCCCTGGAGACCGATAGCCAGATGTCCCTCGCTGCCATCAGCGAAGGCTCCCGCAGTCTGCAGGGCATGTTCTATAAATTCGATCCCAGTGGTGACTTCGGTAACAAAACGACTTCCAGCCTCGGTCAATCGAACGCCGCGTGGAAGGCGTTCGAACAGCAAGACTCCCAAGTTCTGTTCCAGCAATTTGATTCGTGTGCTGATGTTTGGCTGGCTCGCGCCTAAAGCGTCTGCCGCGCGATGAAAGTTCAGATGCTCGGCCACTGCCAAGACCTGAATCAGTGTAGACATCGGCACCCGAGAGCTAAGCAGAAGCCGATTCAGCGGCCGCTTAGAATCTCGCATAAATTTCGTATTCTGCACGGATCAGCCTCCTGCCAAAAGATTGTTGGAACTTTGGCCAAGAAGCTGGATGCGATGGGGAGCCTGCAATTCTTCGAGAGTTGGACAGGTTGATCTGATATATGGCACTGTTAAAAAGACTGGAATTCGAGGGCTATAGGATAGCCTATAACCCTCGAATCGGCACGGAACGCAATTATCTATTGTATTTCGCTTAGCGGACATGGGCTGATCTCCCGGCAAAGCAGCCGACCGCCGCCAGAACAAGGCACAGGGCGATGCATATCTCGAGCGGAGCTGACCAGTTACCAGAAAAATCATGGACCATACCCAGCAGCGGTGGGGCGACTGCGGCCAAGATATAGCCAATGCTCTGCGCCATCCCTGATAGGGCGCCTGCTTGACGCACGTTGCCAGCTCGCAGGCTTACAAACGAAAGGGCCAGGATGAATGAGGCTCCACCGCCGAAACCAAACAGGGCAGCCCAAAAGACGGCCATGTTGGGGAAAAGTAACAATCCCAGCAACGATGTTGCGGTGATCAAGGACATCCCCACCGCGATACCCCTCTGATCCTTGAGGCGACGCATCAAGGGGGCGAGAATGAAGCCTGGGAGCGCAGTGGCCAACTGTGAAATGCCGTGCAGTGAACCTGCAGCTTGTTGTGAGTAGCCTGCCTCTGTCAGGATCGCCGGCAGCCACGTGACAACAACATAATAGATGAGTGAATTCAGGCCAAAGAAGACTGTTACCTGCCAGGCAAGCGCCGAATGCCAAATCCGACCGCCGTGGGGCGGCCTGGCCGTTTCCGCGGTCGGTTCGCTACGATCTATGAGTTGGGGAAGCCAGGAGAGCATTGCGGCCAAAGGCAGCACCAGGAAACTCGCCAGCGCCCAATTCCAACCGAAAGATGGCATCTTGGCTATCGGGACGACCAAGCTTGATGCGATAGCCGCAACGATACCAGCGACCAGGGCATAGGCGCTTGTCAGCGCCGCAATTCGTTCGGGAAAGTCACGTTTCAACAGTGCCGGGAGCAGAACGTTGGCTATGGCTATGCCGAGGCCTATGACCGCCGAGCCCAAAAACAGGGTCCAACTCGGCCCGAGAGAACGCGTCACAATGCCGACAGCGATCAGCGACAGGGCAAGGAACAGGCTGCGCTCCAGGCCATATTCGCGAGCAAGCAACACACCAAAGGGCGATGCAGCGGCAAATGCCAGCAAAGGCAGTGTCGTTAGGGCGCCAACCTCGAGCGTCCCGAGCGAAAACGTATCGCGTATTAAAACAAGCAACGGCGCGACGCCTGTGATGGGCGCGCGCAGGTTCGTTGCAATCAGCAATATGCCCACGATCAGGAAAAGCGGGTGGGGAGGGGGGATGGCTTTCTTATTCCTCATGGAACGGACCTGTTAGTTAGATTGATCCCCATGATAGCTTGCTGCGCATTGCTTGAATTGCGATATTATGACAGATTATCTCCATAAGTGGTCAATTTGGAGGGTCTATGGAAAGCAGTCGTATAGCAACGGAAGACGTTGATCCGGATGCCTCGACCCAACCCGCTTTTGCACTGAGCTTGCATTTTGCAGGTTACGACGCCGAGGTTCCCACCCATCGGCATCGAAAGGGCCAACTCATCCTCGCGCTGCACGGTGCTGTCACTTGTGAAGCGGATAACGGCATCTGGATCGTTCCGCCTAACTGTGGTGTGTGGGTTCCAGGAGGTGTAGCGCACAGCAACCGCGCAACCACGAATGCGCAGCTCGCTTTCCTTTTCGTTGAACCGGATGCAGCGGCAATGCCGAAGCATTGCTGCACACTTGCAATTTCTCCCTTGATTCGCGAAATGATCAGTCGGCTCGCAGATGCTCCGACGGACTATGAACCTGATAGCCATATTGGGCGCATTGTCCGTGTTCTATTGGATGAGCTAACGCTCATGCGGGAGGAGGAGTTGAATTTGCCCATATCGAATCATCGGAAAATTCAGACGATCGCGAGCTTCCTTACCCAGAATCCGGCTGACCGGACGACGCTTGCTCAGTGGGCGCAAAGATTGGCGCTTAGCGAGCGTTCCCTGTCTCGATTGATGGTTCGTGAAACAGGGTTGACCTTTGGACGGTGGCGGCAACAATTGCAAATTGTCGTGGCTTTGCGTGATCTCGCTGGTGGCGCCGCTGTGCAGAAAGTGTCTGATACCCTCGGATATGAATCGGTGACTGCATTCATTATCATGTTCAAAAAAGCACTGGGGCAAACGCCCGCCAGATATTTTTCCGATCGCTAGATTTGAGAGGCCTAGCGGTAATGTTGCTCGGTGCTCGCGCCGTATTGGCTCTTCTCATTGACGCGAAATTTCCTAAATCACTGATCACTATCCTTTGAGGCATGGATATGGCCTCCTGGGAAGCCCAATTGATCATGACTTATCCTCTATGTCTTCGATGGGCAGGCCTGCTTCCATTGCGGCTAGCGCTCCCAATGCCGACCAGTCCAGTTCAGGCCAACCACGTGCAGTGAGCGCTACTAGCCTATCATGGACGAAACTTGTGGTAGGCATCGGAGCGCCCGATTCTTCTGCCGTCGCCAAGGCTAAGCGTAAATCCTTAGTCGCAAGCGATGCTTTCAACCCGACTGAACTGTATTGCTGCCTAACAATCCTGGCGCCGTAGGTCTTGTGTACCAGTCCATCAAACAGCGAATTCGTTAAAACTTCAAAAGCTGTTTCTGTGTTCAAGCCCTGCTTTCTCAGGAGAGCGGCTACCTCGCCAAACGCCTGCAGAGTCTGAGCTGTCAAGACATTCGCTGCCAGTTTAATGAGATTTGCTGTCGCAGCATTTTCGCCAAGATTGAAGATGCGCTTTCCAACACATGAGAGCAGGGACATTACCCGTTCAATGGTGGCGGTTTCTCCAGAAGCGAGAATAAACAGGTTGCCGCTAGCGGCAAGATCGGGGTCCCCCAGGACCGGTGCCGCCACATAGCATTGACCCGCATGAGCGTGCTCTTCTGCCATCTTGCGGGAGAGTCTGGGGCTGACAGTGCTCATCGAAATATGGACAGCATCAGTCTTGAGGACGTCGATTAAACCGTCGATCCCAAACACCACGCTTGTTACGGCTTCATCGTTTGGCAGTGCTGTGACGACCACGTCGACATCGGCCAATTCATTCAGCATCCCCGCAATGCCTGCAGTGGTTCCGGCGAAATGCGCGCTGCGCTCAGGATTGTGATCAAGGACCACTAAATCGACGCCCGAACCTAGGAGTTTTCGGGCGATTGCCCCGCCCATTTGACCCAGGCCAACCACTGCCACCTTGACCGGCCTCGCGTGCCGGGTGGGTGGATCATCCAATGTGCTCTCGGGCAAGGTATTCTCCGGTCTAGCTAGCGCTACCTGATTTGCACCGGAAAATGCATCTGAAAAATCACCGGAACGGAAAACCACTTTTGCAGAGAAGGGCAAAATGCCAAGATGGTTGTGAGTTGGAGGTTAAGGCGATGGACTATTTTGGGGCTATGCGAGCCTTCGTTCGCGCGGTCGAACTGGGAAGCTTCTCGCGAGCGGCCGAAGAGCAGGAGCTCAAGGTGTCAACGGTATCACGCTATGTCAGCTTTCTGGAAGGCGACCTCGGCGCGGCTCTGTTGAATCGATCGACACGGTCGCTCCACCTCACGGAAGCGGGCGCGGCATTTTACGAAAGAGCTGTCGCGATTCTCTCAGAAGTCGAAGATGCACGACAGGCTACATCAGCGTTGAATGCACACCCTCAGGGCCTGCTGAAAGTCGCATTGCCTGGGGCATTTGGCAGGCGCCATGTCGTACCGCATCTGGCAGAATTTCATGAAATATACCCAGAAATACGGTTGGACGTACATCTTTCCGAAGAAACTGTCGATCTTATCGCGACTGGGATGGACGTTGCTATTAGAATAGGAGTTCTGGCAGATTCGTCTTTGGTTGCGCGTAAGCTTGCCGGCCATAAGCGAGTAGTTGTCGCTAGCCCTTCTTACCTGGACAGAAGCGGCACACCTGTTTCGCCTGAGGAGGTTTCCCGACACCGCTGCCTGCTCTTTGCGCTGCAGGCACGTGATGCATGGTTCTATGCTGAGCCGCATGAGAGGGACGGAGTCCAGATGGAATTGAAGGTTCAGGGCGAGATTACGTTTGACGATTCGGATGCTCTGCTGCGAGCGGCCATGGATGGGCTTGGGCTGGCGCTTTTGCCAACATGGTTGACAATTGATGCGCTCGCTTCGGGTGAGCTCGTGTCTGTCCTGACCAATTTCGAATGGGCGATCAATCCGGGGCCTGAGCGGGCGATTTGGGGAATTTATCCTCCTAAAAAAACCTTGTCTCCGAAGGTCCGCGCATTCCTCGACTTCATCGGAGAAAAAATAGCTAAGTTACCATAATTGGCTTCATGGAGTGAAGTTGAAGGAATTTATCCGTCATATTGGTTAAATTGTGTTCGAGAAATGGTGCGGTATGGTTGGTGATGTTATCGATATGAAATGTATATCGAGTCAATCGGCTGTGGTGAATAATCTAATCGCATTGGATGGGTTCTAGAAATTTCGGTTGTGGGTGGCTGAATGATTGAATCAGCGGAAGGCTCTGGTGCTTCTGATGAAGGTAGTCAGGATTCGGCAGGCGAGGCATCTGTCGATCTCTTGCTTTCTTCCCTTTTGAGCAACCATACCCAGTTATTGAGTCGTCTGGCTGTTCGCCTCGGATCCCAAGATGCGGCTGCTGATATCCTCCAGGAGGTCTATTTGAAGTTGAGTACCCGGCCCCAGGTGCGTGAGGTCAGGAATGTCAATGCCTATCTATATAGAATGGCGATCAATCTCGCGCAGAACCAGCGCCGGAAAGACAGTCGCATGCTACCTGTGACAGATGCGATGATGCTCGTGCTGCCTGATAGTGCACCAGATCCGGAGCATGTTGCTCTTGCATCCGATGAAATGACGAGGGCTTTGAGCCTGCTTCAGGCGCTGCCAACCCGGCGACGGCAGATTTTTTTGGCGAAATGGCGAGACGATAAGACGCAGGTGCAGATAGCAGAGGAGTTTGGACTCCATAAGCGATCCGTTCAAAAGGAGCTTGTGCGCGCTGAAAAATATCTCAGGCTCAATCTCAAAAAATCACGATTATAACGCGCTAGGCCGACCGGTATATCGTACGTCGGCTGTCTGTTTGCGATCAGACCTGTAACGGCATATCGGCTCCCGCCTCGGTCCCGATCTCGCTATGTTGAGCCGTCATACTTTGGTCGGGGGTAAAGGCTGCCAGTTCGCATGACTTGGATGGCAACCGAATGCACCGTAAGCGATTGCCATACAATACAGAAGGTCGTTCACACTGGCCGCGAGGTAGCTGTTGGGACAGAATCTCTGCACGAGCGCGGACTGAGCGAGGATTTTTGGCGTAGCCATAAAAATATTGGCCGCCTTCGTCGTAGTTCAAGTGTCCAGCCCTCGGGACATTGAGGACAGCCTCCCCCGATGTGAAGGATAACTCACTCTCTTCGCTTCGGCCAGGTGGCGGTCAAAGGGGCAAGGCGCCTTCGTCCCAGGCGTTGACGATTGCCTCATCGCAGGGGGTCGCCATGGCGACGAATAAGGCGTGAGCGCGTTTAAGGCGGCGAAGAGCCTTGAAAAGGCGCGAGCAGGGCCTCATTCGGCTTTGCTGCAGAGTTATCCTGATGGCAGCGAGTCTGCGGTCTCGGTTTTGCCTGTGGCGGCGGCGCCAATCCTTGCTCCATGGCAAGCAAAACTCGCCACAACGGTCATGGCAGGCGATCTGAGTATCGCTGTATCAATTGCCGAGATTGCCCTTCTCTGTCGTCTATCGCTAAGTCATTTTGTTAGAGCGTTTTCCAACACCCTCGGTGTCACGCCTTATGCGTGGTTCATGCGCAAGCGCATTGATCACGCCGAGGCACTACTCGCAAATTCGAACTTGCCAATCGTGCAGATCGCACTGGAATGCGGCTTTTCCGATCAGGCGCATTTTACCAAAGCCTTTGTCAAGGCAACCGGTGCCACTCCCGCCAGGTGGCGTCGGGCGGCGGATAGGGGCAACAGAATGAGAAGAGCGCCGTAAGGCATTGCCATCGATTGCAGAGAGCCGGGGGCCTTTCTGGGGCAGGCGCGTTTCCAGTGTGGGATCTGGGCCTTCCAGATTGCGCTCAAGCGGTTTGCGTGGCCACTGCAATCCTGTTGCGCCCTGCCTTCTTGGCACGATAGAGGGCTTCGTCAGCTCTTGAGATGAGGGCCTCAGAGATCTCGCGGATGGAAGCGTCCCGGGGTATGTACCAAGTGCTTGCTGTCCCAATGCTCACTGAAAGGTGCGCGAATGGGCTGCGCGCGTGCTCAATTTTTAGGTTGAGAATCGCTTGCGAAATGCCCGTGGCAACATGTAGCGCACCATCCTCACTGGTATTCGTGAGGATGACGAGGAACTCTTCACCGCCATATCTGATCGCCCAATCACCAGGGCGCCGGCTGGTCCGCCTAATTGCGCTAGCGACTTCTTCAATCGCCATATCGCCGGCAAGGTGCCCATAATGATCGTTGTAGGCCTTGAACCAATCGATATCGATGATCAGCACGGCAAGGGGAAGATTTTCGCGCCGTGCTCGGCGGATCTCGGTTTCGAATATCTTGTCCTGGCCGCGACGGTTTAGCAGGCCGGTCAGTGGGTCTGTCTCAGAAAGATTTTTGATTTGCCTATAGGCAGCAGACAAATCCCTGTTTGATTTCTCCAGGCCCGATTCCAAGGCCTTTCTTACTGTAATATCTGTAAGAGTAACTGATATGGCTATGGGATTTGAGCAGTTTCTCCCAGTTACGGGGCTGACAGATACAAGATAGTGCCTTCCCCGATATTCGATTTCGTGGTCATCAACAGTATCTCCGTTGTCAATGGTCCGAAAGTCCTGTTCGGCCTTTTCCACCAATGACGGTGGGCAGTAGTTCGCCATCGATACCCCCACCAGCTCTAGCTTGCTGGACCCGAGAAGAAGGGAGAACTTATCATTTGTTGCCAGATAGTTAAGGTCTCTGCCGATGAGGCAGATGGCTACCGGCAGAGATGAAAAAACCTGGGAAATCTCATTGGGCGATAGGCGGGGCAGCATCAAATTGGCCTCACTTGGATCACCCGCGTGATATCTAAAGCCGTCAGAATCAGACAAACCATCTGATCTGAAAGCTCGAAGAAGATATTAACATTCCAAGGAAATGCTAGTTCACCAGGCTGCGCGTCGTGATGCCGCCAGTGCACGCGACGCGGCACGATGACAGCAATGGGAGCCCTCTGTAGCCCGGATTGTACTCCTGCGAAACCAGCTTTGTGTAAATTCAGACTCAAAATGTTGCTACAGCAATGCTTACAATCTGCAAATCTGAACCGCCCCGGGTTTTCCGCACAATATCAGACTATGGCGCCGGGCACCGGAGCGCTGGCGGTCGATCTGATGAGCGAGGGGACGACGACGCGCACCGGCGCCCAGCTTGTCGAGCAGTTCAACGCGCTGGGCGCGACCTTCGGTGTGTCGGGCGGGGGAGAGATCACTCAGCTCGGGCTGAGCGCGCTCAAGCCCACTCTGCCGCAGGCCATTGCGCTCTATGCCGATGTGGTGCAGCATCCCGCCTTCGCCCCCTCCGATGTCGAGCGGTTGAAGGTGCAGACCATCGTCGCCATCGAAAGTGGGCGCCTGAGCCCCAATCGCATCGCCTCGCGCCTGTTGCCCAGGCTCATCTATGAGGTCGACAGCCCTTATGGCCGCCTCAGCTCGGAACCGTCGGCGCGCGCTATCACGCGCGATGATCTCGGCGCCTTCCACCACGACTGGTTCCGCCCCAACAATGCCACGCTGGTGGTGGTGGGAGACACCACGCTGGCCGAAATCCGCCCGATGATCGAAAAGGGCTTGCCAGGCGGCAGCCGGGCGCTTTGCCCGCCACCATCGTTCCGCAGGCGACGCCCGCCGGCAAGCCGCTGATCTATCAGGTCGACAAGCCGGGCACGCCGCAAAGCGTAATTCAGGCCGCTATGGTCGCCCCGCCGCGCAATCAGGGCGACGACATCGCCCGCGAAGTGTTCAACGCCACCTTCGACGGCCCCTCGTGTCGCGGCTGAACATGAAGCTGCGCGAGGAGAAGGGCTGGTCCTACGGCGCACACAGCCGTCACAGCGGCGGGCAGGGGACGCGAATGTTCATCGCGGGCGGTTCCGTGCAGAGCGACAAGACCGCTGAATCGATGATCGAGACCGACAAGCTGCTCAAGGGGGTAACGGGTGACGCCCCGGTCAGCGCGCAGGAACTGGCCAGTGCCAAGGAAAGCATGACGCGCAGGCTCTCGGGCGAATGGGCCAGTGAGAGCAGCATTACCTCCTATCTGGTGGATCAGGCCATCGATCGTCTGCCCGCCGATTATTATCAGACCTATGCCGTGCGCATCGAGGGCGAGAGTCTGGCGGCGGTCAACAGCGCCGGGCGCGAAGTGGCCGATCAGACCGCAGTCTGGATCGTGGTGGGCGACCGCAGCAAGATCGAAAGCAAGATCCGCGCGACCGGTCTCGGCGAGGTGATCGTCGTGGATGCCGATGGCGTGAAGCTGTAAGCAGAGCGTCTGCCGAGTTGTATTGCCCTGCCTAGAAG
>Ga0075011_10001207_pt1 | contig 13871 bp, 14 predicted proteins | sample TARM_MetaG_T_14_FD_72354 | JGI IMG/M metagenome (GOLD analysis project Ga0075011, IMG submission 72354) | Freshwater microbial communities from Pennsylvania, USA, analyzing microbe dynamics in response to fracking - TARM_MetaG_T_14 | ecosystem: Environmental > Aquatic > Freshwater > River...
CTACTCCCTGTTACAACTGCAAATTTCCATTTGTTTTTATCTATAATTTCTGCAGAAAATATTCTTTTCTTTAAATCAATTTTTCTGTCTGATTTTTTTCTCCGATGTCTAATAATCATAATTTCATCCTGTGCCATAAATTTCTCCAGCATTTCTTTTTCTTCTTCAATACTTTTATTTTCAGTGTAATCGAAATTAATTGTATAAATAGCAGTATCAACTAAAGATGAAAGCGAACGAATATCATCCGGTACTGCTACTGCCTCTAAAAATTTTAAATGCTCAGGGGAAGCAGAATTCAAATCAGCAATCAATTTTTCAGTATCCATTTCAGTTTCTAATTCCAGATCAAAATATTCTCCTTTACTGATTAAACCAACAGCAAGTGGTGGTCCAATAGCAAGATTGATCCGAGGATTATAGCCCTGTGAAAACGCTGCCGGTAGTTCTGCTCTCCTGATAATTCTTCTTAAAGTTTTAATAACCTCTAAATGTGAAATATACATTAAGTCTTCTAACTTAGCAAATTTAATTCTGTAATTCATTTGTCCTACCACCTACTAACTCTAAATCAACTTCAAAATTACCACAGATTGCACAACCATGACAGTCCGCAAATCTGCAGTCATCTATCAGAATCTCTTTTTTTGCATTTTTAAATTCTTTTAATAAAAACGATTTAGGAATTCCAATATCAAGTTTTTCCCAGGAGAAGATCTCGTCTTCCCCGCGTGCTCTTAAATAATCTTCAGGCTGAATATCATTTTCTCTAAAAGCCTCTCCCCAGATTCTGGGCTCAAAACACTCGTGCCAACCTTCAAAACGACTGCCCTTTTCCCAGGCTGATGCAATTACTTTAGAAAGTCTTCTGTCTCCTCTAGCAAGCACACCTTCCAGACGCGAAAGCTCTGGATCATTCCAGCTGAAAGAAAAACTCCGCCCTTTGATATTATCTCTTAAATAATCATGTTTTTTGATAATTGTTTCTATCTCATCCATCTTATGCCACTGAAAAGGTGTAAAAACCTTGGGAACAAAAGTAGAAACGCTGACAGAAACTTCAATTCGGCGCATTCGTTTTTTAGTGTTTCTACGAACTTCCTGACCGATATTTCTTATTTTTTGAGCCATCTCTGCAATCCCTTTTATATCTTCCATCGTCTCAGTTGGCAGTCCAATCATAAAATATAACTTAATCTTAGACCAGCCGTTTTCAAAAGCTGAGCGAGCTGCAGTATAAATATCTTCTTCACTAATATTTTTATTGATTACATCTCTTAAACGCTGTGTTCCCGCTTCTGGCGCGAAAGTTAAACCGGTTTTTCGAACCTTCTGTACCTCTTCTGCCAGTTCAACTGAAAATTTATCAACTCTTAATGAAGATAAAGAAACACTGATCATTTTGTCACTAAATCTTTCTGTCATCTGCTGAACCAGTTTTTTGGCCTCAGTATAATCAACCGTACTTAATGATGTTAAAGAAATCTCATCATAGCCTGTAGATTTCAAAGCTTTTTCGGCCAGTTCCATTAGGCGCTCAACACTTCTTTCTCTAACCGGCCTGTAGGCCATTCCAGCAGCACAAAATCTGCAGCTTCTGGTACAACCGCGAGATATTTCTAAAACAACCCTTTCGTGGACTGTATCTCGATAAGGAACTATAAAATCTGTTGGATAAAAAGCCTCGTCTAAGTTTTGAACAACCTGTTTTTTTACTCTCTCTTTTTCTCCTTCAGCTGAATTTAAAGCTAAAATTCCACCATCTTCTCCATATTCTTCACTATATAAAGAAGGTACATAAATTCCAGGAAGTTTATTTAATTTCTCTAAAATTTCACTTTTGGTTAATCCTCCAGCTTTTAACTCTTTGTATTCATTTAAAAGCTCTATCAGAAAAGATTCTGCTTCTCCTACAAAAAATAGATCTATAAAATCTGCTATCGGTTCAGAATTAAAAACTGTCGAACCACCGGCAATTACCAGCGGATCCTCCTCTTTTCTTTCTGAAGCATAAATCGATAAACCGCTTAAATCCAGCATATTTAAAATATTGGTATAACTCATTTCGTACTGTAAAGTAAAACCTAAAATATCAAAATCTTTAATTTCATGATAAGACTCTAATGTATAAAGAGGAATTTCTTCTTCCTTCATCAAATCTTCCATGTCCTGCCAGGGAGCATAAACTCTTTCTGCCAGCATATTATCTTCTCGATTAATTAAATGATATAAAATTTTAAGCCCTAAATGTGACATTCCAATCTCATAAACATCCGGAAAGGCCAGGGCCACCTTCAGTCTTTCTGGATCCCAGTCCTTATGAATAGAATTCCACTCATTTCCGGTATATCTTTCCGGACTGGAAATTTTGTATAAATTTTCTATTATTTTTTCTTTATATTGCAAAAAACCACCTCATATTAAAACATTAATTTGTTTTTCCTCAAGTTTATATTAATTGCTATTGCAACTGCAGTTAGTGAAGTCAACATGAATGTACCTCCATAACTGATAAAAGGTAGAGGAATACCAGTGATTGGCATAATACCCATTGTCATACCTATATTCTCCAGCACATGAAATAAAAACATAGCTATTATCCCAATCATAACTAAATAACCATATCTATCTCTTGCATTTTCTGCAATGCTTAAAAACTGCCAGAGTAAAAATAAAAATAATAATATTACAACTGCTGTTCCAAGAAAACCAAATTCTTCACCAATTACAGAAAAAATGAAATCTGTGTGTTTTTCTGGTAAAAAGTTAAGCTGATTTTGGGTTCCAGCAAAAAGTCCCTTGCCAAATGTTCTCCCTGAACCAAGAGCAATAATTGATTGAATAATATTATAACCGCTGCCGTGTGGATCAATATTCGGATTAATAAAAACTATTAATCTATTCAGCTGATACTCTTTTAAAAAAGGAAGTGGTGTATTAAAAAACACATGGGATGTAATTATAGAGACAATTACTAAAAAGCCGCCTCCAAAAACTGAAGCCATATATTTAAAATTACCTCCACCAGCAAAGAGCATCAAAAGATAAATAAAAAACAAAACTAAAGCAGTACCCAAATCATTTTGTAAAATAACAAGTGAAAAAGGAATGAAGGCTACTATTGAAGGTAGGAACATCCCCTTTAAATAGCCCATATCATCTGAGTTATTATCAATCACTGCTGCTAGAACTAAAATTAACATTATTTTAGATAATTCTGAAGTTTGTAAATTAAAACCACCAATACTTATCCATCTGGCTCCTCCAGAAACTGTTCTACCGACAAATAGAGTTGTAGTAAGCATCACCAACATTGAAATATAGATTAAAACTGCATATTCTTTAAATATCTTATAATCAAAGGCCTGCATAATAAAAACCACCAGCAGTCCCAGCATAACTGAGACTGCCTGCTTTTGTAAAAAACTTAAAGCACCACTACCTGCCTGATTGATTTCAACAGCAGAACTAATGCTGATAAAACCAATGATAATTAGTAAAACCACAGCAAAGGGTACATTAAAGTTTAAATAACGCAGGAATTTTTTGTTCCAGTTCATCAGCAAACAACCCCTCTATTTAGACCCTTTAAGGGGGAAATTTGCAACCAGTGCTGTCATATCATCTTCCCGTTTAACATCCATTTCAATTTTCTGAGAATCGACATCTATATATTTACTTAAAACACCTATTAATTCATCACGCATTGCATCCATTTCATCTGGAGTCAATTTTACTCTATCTTGAACAAGTACAAATTGTAATCTTTCTTTTGCTACACTTTTACTTTTTTTATCTTTATCATCACTTTTCAAACCGAGCCACTTTAATATATCGATTTTACTCCCCCCCTTGTATTAAGATAAACCAACTAACTTTTTAAATCTGGTTAAAAAACTGTCTTTTTCTAAAGGCATCATTGGTAGATCTTCACCCATAATTCGGCGGGCAATATTACGATAAGCCTGACCCGCTTTAGCATTCTCATTTAAGGCAATAGGTTCACCTTTATTAGTTGAAACTACAATTCCCTCATCTTCAGGTACAATACCAATTAAATCGATGGCTAGAATTTCTATCATATCATCGATTCCCATCATATCTCCCCGATCAACCATATCCGCTCTAATCCTATTAATAATAACTTCTGGGTCACGAAGACCCTCTGCTTCTAATAAGCCAATAATTCTGTCTGCATCACGAACAGCTGATATTTCCGGAGTCGTAACAATAATAGCCATATCTGCTCCGGCAATAGCATTTTTAAAACCCTGTTCAATTCCAGCTGGTGAGTCAACAATAATATAATCCATATCTTCCTTTAATTTTTCAATCAGTTCCTGCATTTGAAAAGGAGTTACAGATGTTTTATCTCTTGTTTGAGCTGCTGGTAGTAGATATAAACCGTCATAGCGTTTATCTCTAATCATAGCCTGCTCAAGTCTACAGTTATTTTCAACTACATCAACAATATCATAAACAATTCGATTTTCCAGTCCCATCACAACATCCAAATTTCTTAAGCCAATATCAGCATCAATTAAACAAACTTTATTACCCTGCATTGCTAGAGCAGTACCAATATTAGCTGAAGAAGTAGTTTTACCTACTCCACCTTTACCTGAAGTAATTACAATTGTCTTGCCTGCCAAATTTCATCCCCCCTGAATTTATTACTAAATTTTTTCTACAATAATTTGATCATCGTCAATAAATGCTCTTTCCGCCTGCAGCTTTGAACTATCACTATCATCTGGTGATCTAGCAATTAAAGAAGCTATTCTCAGCTGAGTTGGATCCAGCATTAGCGCTGCCACCTGAGCATCTTTGCTACCACTTGCACCAGCATGGACAACACCCCTTAATCTTCCAAAAACTATAACATCGCCTCCGGCAATTACTTCTGCACCGGGGTTCACATCACCAACAATAACAACATTTGCCTGATGTTTTACTCGCTGACCAGATCTGAGAGTTCGATTAATTATCACTGCCTCAGAAGTATTTTCATTTGTCTTTTCTGCTGTTTCAATTTTTTTTGCTGTAAAGTAAATCTTGTTAACCTGATTATAGTTCTTAACCAAATCCATCAATTCTTCCAGCTGTTCATAGGCTAATTCTAAGCCACTCAAATTTAAATATAAATTAACACCTGTAAAAAAATCAGACGCTTCAGCAGCGTGAAGGCCAACAGCTTTTTTAATATTACCAAAAGTACTGCCATCACGAAAATTCATTACTATTCCATCTGAAACTGCCTGAAAAGAAAACACAGAAGCCATAAAATCTCTCCTCTTATAAACACTTTTTAATATATTCTTTAATAAAATTGAAAATCCTGCCTTTAATCATTAAAACCATATTAATCTACTTTAGTTTATCCCTGAAAATAGGCTCATAAATAATTGAAAACTTCCATTTTATTCTGCCCCACTATTATAATAAATTTTTTCCTTATTATTCTCATAATTTTTAAAGCCAAAATAATATTCCATTATTTCTCTGGCAATCGGAACAGAATAGGAACTTGAACCACCATTTTCGATAAAGACAACAATTGCTATCTGTGGTTCTTCATAAGGGACAAATCCCCCAAACCAGCCGTGGTTTGCGCCCCCTGTTTGAGCTGTACCTGTTTTACCTGCTGCTTTTAAAGGAAAATCATTAAAATGCCTGGAAGCAGTACCATAACTTTTATTAGCAACATCATGCATTCCTTCTTTTAAAGCAGAAAAAACATCATTATCAATTTCATTTCTTAAATCAATCCTAATTTCTGGTTTAAAGCTTTCAACTGTTTCACCATCCGGTCCCTTTATTTCCTTGACCAGCCTCGGCTTATAGGAAATTCCTTCTGCTGCAACCGTTGAGATTAAGGATGCAATCTGAACTGGTGTTGTCAACAGGCTCCCCTGTCCGATCGATAAATTTACCGAATCTCCAGGGTACCAGCTTTGATTTAGAGCGCTTTTCTTCCAGCTGTCATCAGGAACCAGGCCGCTTTTTTCAGATGGTAGGTCGATATTAGTTTTAGATCCCAGACCGTATTTTTTAGCATACTCTGCCAGTTTTTCTCCCTTAAATTCTTTATACAACTCATAACCAAGTTCATAAAAAACAACATTATTTGAACGGGCAATTGATTTAACAAAATCTATCTTTCCTTCACCTACCGGATTCCAATTTCTAAATGGTCTGGACCAATTTGGAATATAAAAAGCACCATTTGAGTCATAAAAACTGGTATTTGCTCTCACACCAAGCTCTTCCATAGCTGCAGTCCCTGTAACTAATTTAAAAATAGATCCCGGTGGAACAGCTGTCATTGTAGTACGATTAATCATTGGCCTTAAAGGATCATTAGTCAGCTCGTGATAATCACTGCTGCTGATTCCTTCAGCAAATAAATTCAAATTATAATCCGGCAGACTGGCCGAGGCCAAAATTCCGCCTGTATCAATATCCATTACTACAGCAGCAATTCCAGTCGGAGTGGAACGATCTTCATCTTCAGCTGCCAGTGTTCTTAATTCAGTATAGTTTTTCTCCAATAATTCTTCTACAGCTGACTGCAGTGAAAAATTGATATTTAAAATTAAATCATTTCCTGCTTCTGGGTTTTTTATTCCAATAGTTTTGATTTTTTCACCGCGGCTGTTGACTTCAATCTGTTCGGCTCCTCTTTCTCCATTTAAATAAAACTCATATTCTTTTTCGAGACCACCTTTACCAACAAAGTCGCCACCACGATAATTATATCCCTGATCATTAAATGAAATCAATTCTCTTTCATTAATTTCACCTATATATCCAGTAGTATGGACCATAATTTCGGGATAAATATAATCTCTCATAGATGATTCATTGACTATTAAGCCCGGTAAAATATCTTTATTTTCAGCTATAATTACCATATCTTCTTTATCCAAATGTCTTGCTAATAAAATTGGTTCAACTGCTGTGTCAACCTCAGAATTTTTGTAATTTGAGAGCAAACGTGACTCAGCTAAACCACTAATTTCTGCAAGTTGACTTAAAATTTCTTGGACTGAACTTCCTGGTGGAATTTCATTCTGCATCAGATATAAATTATAACTTAACCTGTTTGAAACGATTATTTCTCCTCGTTTATCAAATATTCTACCACGGGGAGCATTAATTGGTCTTACAGAAATTCTATTTCCTTCTGAAAGTTCATAATAATAGTCCCCTCTCATTATTTGCAGGTAGGCTGCTCGAGACAGTAAAATAGTAAAAATTAAAAGTATTAAAATCTTGATGATTTTATGCCTGTCCACTCAAATCACGCCTTCCCCAGAAAAAGTAAATTAAATAAACAAAAAAGGTGATTAGAGCGTTAAGAGCTGCCATTGGCAAAATTATATCCTTAATTAAAGTCAGATAATTGGCTGCAAACAAATAGTTTTCTTTTAAAAGCAGATATAAAAGTTCATGAACAATCGTTGCCAAAAAGACACCAAGAGGGGGAATTAATAAATTTTCGGGGAAAAATCTACCAGAAAGCAGTGCTGAGAGAAAAGCAACTGCTGTTTTTACAGGTGTAAACAGACCAATAAAAGAAGTTATAAAAACATCCTGCATCAATCCACCCAAGGCTCCATAAATCATTGCATCTTGAGCTCCAAAAATAATAGCTCTAATTACAATATAAATTAATATAAAATCTGGTATTAAATTTAAAGATGGAAAAAATATAGGTATGGTCAACTGAAAAATCAAAAGAAAGATTAAAACTGAAATATTAAATACATATTTTTTCAATTTAAACTCACCATTAGTATGATTTTCTCATTAAATTGCTTCACTTTCTGAATTTCCATCATTATCTTCACTTTCCTCATCTGAATTAATTTCAGTTTCGTTTTCTAATTGAATATTTTCACCGTTTTCAATCGACTCATCTTTGATTGAATTAAAATTTTTAATTATCATTACTTCCTCTAAAGTGATCTGATGTATAAAAAGATCGATATCAGCTTTTTGTGAAAGACCATAATTATCAGTTGCAACTTCTGCAACTTCTCCTATTTTTAATCCTGGAGGGAAATTATTTGACAGGCCTGAGGTTAAAACGACATCTCCTGTTTCTATATCAGCGTCCCAGGCTATGCTATCCATAACATTTGCCCTGTCATCTCTTCCGCTGCCCTTAACTAAGCCAATTTCTCTGGAATCAGTTCGAGCAATAATTCCACCGACAACAAAATTATGATCTGTTATTAATCTGACCTGTGCAGAACTGCTGCCGACATTCTCTATTCTACCAACTAAATATCCCTCATAGCTGATTACCGGCATTCTAGCTTCTAAACCATCCCTGCTGCCTCGATTAATTGTTATCGTTTTTTCCCAGATTGAGGGCGCATTAGCTATTACTTCTGCCCCAACCATCTGATAATCTACTTTTTCTTTAAAGTTAAGTAGATCTCTCAACCGTTCATTTTCTCTATTTATATTTTCTAAAAATAGTATCTGTCTTTCTAATACACTATTTCTCTGTCGTAAATCCTGAATTTCCTCATTTATTTCATCAATGGAAAACAGAGTGATAAAAAAGTTTTTTAGATTTTCAATTAAGTGATGTACTGCATTAACAATCGGACTTATAAGATTATATATTAGATCACTTAACCAATTAAATATCGGTAAATCAATATCTGTAAAGTAAATAAAACTTAGCACTAATATAATTAGAATTACAACTGCTGCTGTTATTAAAATGTTCCTGTTAAATTTAAACAACAGGTACACCCCCTATGATAGTTTTTTGGGTGTAATTAGAATCTGTTTTAAAGAGTCAATTTCTTCTAAAGCCATTCCAGTCCCCTTAGCTACACAATCTAAAGGTTCATCTGCAATATGCACAGGCATTTGAGTCTGATCAATCAGTAATTTATCTAATCCCTGCAGTAATGCTCCACCACCAGTTAAAATTATACCTCTATCCATAACATCAGATGCTAATTCAGGCGGTGTTTTTTCTAAAGTCATCTTAACAGCATCGATGATATTAACAACTGGTTCTTCTAAAGCTTTTTGGATTTCTGCTGCAGTAATTTCTATAGTTTTTGGAAGTCCGCTGACTAGATCTCGCCCTCTGATTTCTTTTCTGCCCTCAGGATTATCACTATAAGCTGCTCCAATATCTATTTTAATTTCTTCTGCAGTTCTTTCACCAATCATAAGATTATATTTTCTTTTAACATACTGAACAATAGCAGCATCCATATCGTCTCCACCAATTCTAATCGAACGACTGGTAACAATTCCACCTAAAGAAATAACCGCAACTTCTGTAGTTCCTCCACCAATATCAACAATCATATTGCCGGTTGGCTCATGTACCGGTAGGCCGGCTCCAATTGCCGCAGCCATCGGTTCTTCAATTAAATAAGCTTCTCTGGCACCAGCATGCACAGCTGCATCAATAACAGCTCTTTTTTCAACTTCTGTTACTCCAGAAGGAACACAGATAATTATTCTAGGTCTTACCATTCTGCTTCTTTTATGTGCTTTTGTTATAAAATAGCGGAGCATAGATTCTGTAACATCAAAATCAGCAATCACTCCATCTTTCATCGGTCTTACAGCAACAATATTCCCGGGTGTCCTACCAATCATTCTCTTTGCTTCATCACCGACAGCAAGTACTTCCTGCATATCTTTTTTTAGAGCTACAACTGAGGGTTCTCTAATTAAAATCCCCTTACCTTTGATATAAACTAATGTATTTGCTGTCCCAAGATCAACACCCATATCCCTTGAGAATGGTGCACTTAAAAATTTAAAAACCATTTCTTTAAACCCCTTTCAAATTATATAAACTTAGATTAAAAACTTAAATTTAATCCCAGTTAAAAATAAATTTATAAAAATTAAAATAAAGACTTTTCTTTAAAACTTAAATACTTATCACCGGCAATTATAATGTGATCTATAACTTCTATCCCAATAATTTTTCCTGTTTTAACAAGTTTTTTGGTAATACTTAGATCATCAGAGCTTGGAGTCGGATCACCACTGGGATGATTATGGACCAGGATCATAGCTGCACTACTGCGTCTAATAGCCTCTTTAAAAACTTCTCTTGGATGAACTATTGAACTGGAAAGCCCGCCGCGTGAAATTTCTGGTACGGCAATTACTCGGTTTTTAACATCCAAAAGGATGACTCTTAAAACTTCCTGTTTCAAAAATCTCATTTCTCCAGCCAGCAGTTCTGCAGCCTGAATTGGATTACTTACCAAATCTTTTTCTTGATTTTTTAAGGTTGTAATTCTACAGCTCAATTCAATAACTGCTTTAATTTGAGCAGCCTTAGCTGTTCCAATACCATTAATCTGCTGTAATTCTTCACAACTTAAATCCTGCAGGCCGACTAAGCCTCCATGAAAATTGAGTAAGTCCTGAGCTAATTCCACAGCAGTCCTCTCTTTATTTCCGGTTCTGATTATTAAAGCTAGAAGCTCTGCTGTTGATAAAAATTTGCTTCCCTTTTTTAAAAGTTTTTCTCTTGGTCTTTCTTCTGCTGGTAATTCTTTGATGGTAAAATTGGTCTGAAGACCATCCATCAAAATTAACCCCTTTCTCTTATAGGATTCCATAATTAAATTTATCTAATAACTTTGCCAGTTGATGGATTGGCAAACCCATAACTGAATGATATGAACCTTGAATCTCTTCCACAAAAAGTCCTCCATAACCCTGAATAGCATATGAACCAGCTTTGTCCATTGGTTCTCCTGTTTCTACATAACTGTTAATCTCTTTTTCGCTCATTGCTGTCATTTTTACATTTGTTAAATTATATTCAACATAACTTTCCTTGCTTTGAGAATTTAAAACTGCAACTCCGGTTATAACCTGATGCTGATTAGAACTGAGAAGTTCTAACATTTTTTTAGCTGCTGTCTCATCTTCTGGTTTGCCGAGTATTTTTTGGTCATAAACTACTACAGTATCTGCTGCAATTACCAGGGCATCTTCTACCAGATTTGAGACTGATTTTGCTTTTTCTAAAGCCAGTGTTTTAACAAGTTCAACCGGATCATCAATAGCAAAATTTTCTTCATTTATTTTAGAAGGAACAATTGTAAATTTTAAATTTAATTTTTCTAAGATCTCTTCTCGACGGGGAGAAGCAGATGCTAAAACTAATTTCAAATCATTAGTAATATTATTTGCTTTTTTAATCATTAAAAATTACCTCCAGTAATCGAAAATGGTAAATGTTTAAGAGTAAAATAGCTGACTAACCCAACCCCAAATCCTGTTGGCAGAGCTAATAAAATCAAAAATGGCAGATAATAAAATATACCAACATTAGATATTATTAAATATGCTGCAGTAATTTGAGCGGTATTATGAGCGACAGCCCCAATTATACTAATTCCAATTAAAGAAAAATAGTCTTTGAAAAGATAATAAGCTAAATACATTAAAAGAAAACTTAAAATACCACCACTAAAACTTAAATAAAAATTTATTGTCATAAATGTCCCTGCCAGCAGTGAACCTAATATAACCCTGAAGATTACTACCTGAAAAGCTGCAGGAAAGCCAAATAAAGAAATTGCAATCAGTGAAACTATATTTGCCAGGCCTAGCTTAGCTCCTGGAACAACTGTAGTTAAAGGAAAAAAGCTTTCAACTAAATGTAGAACAAGTCCTAAAGAAATCAATAATGAAACAACCACAATTTTTCTAGTTTTTTTCATTTTACCAGCTCATCCCATCAATATCGGAGTTTGTACTTTCAAGCCAGAGGCTTAAAGAATTAGGCACACAGACTATAATCGGTCCTTCACGATCAATCCAGCCAGTTTTTTCGCAGATTTTTAATGGATCATCCGCAGGTGCTTCTAAAACCCGTACCCTACCTTGATTGACTTCAATAATATGAATTCCGATTGGTCCTTCTACTTCAAATATTATTGTTTCCTCATAACTATCTGCTACAGCAACTGTTTTGATTAGCTCATTATTTTGCTGCACTTTCAACAATAGTTCATCTTCTGAGTCAGAAGCAAAATAATAGAAAGGAATTACCAGCAGCGCCAGAGCTAAAATAATTACAAAAACAATTAAAATTTTATCATAAAATGTCAAAATATCAGTTATTTTCAATTATATTCACCACTAATTTCTTTTTTTCTACCATTACTATATATTTTAACATCTTTAGACACTGATGTCCACAATTTGAAGCTTAAGAAAAAACCCGTCCTCATAGAAGAACGGGTTCTTTAATCCTTTATATTTTAGCTTCAACTTTATTCTTCATCTTTATAAAAAAGATCTACTGCATCTACATTACATGCTTCAAAACAGAGACCACACTGTATACATTTTTCCTGATCAATTTCGTGCAGCTTTTTAACTTCTCCATCAATTGCATCAACTGGACAGGCTTTTGCACAGAGAGTACAGCCCACACACTTATCGTTGATTTCAACTTTTTCGATTATTTTACCCTGAAATTCAATTGTTCCTGTTGGGCAAACTTCTGCACATTTTCCACAATTAACACATTTTTCATAATCAATAACTGCTAAATTATCTTTCATCTCAATTGCATCAACCGGACAGGTTTTTGCACAGAGACTGCAGCCAATACAGCCAACTTCACAGGTTTTACGAACAACTTTACCTGTATTATGAGATGAACATCTAATATGATTTTTTGCTGAAAGTGGAGCCAGTGAAAGTATATTCCGTGGACATTCTTCTATACATTTTCCACAGCCTGTACATTTTTCCGGGTCAATTTGAGGTAAACCATTTTCACTCATAATTATGGCATCAAAGGGACAAACAACTTCACAATCGCCAAAGCCAAGACAGCTGTACTGGCATTCTTTTTCGCCACCATTAACAGAATTTGCTGCTTTACAGGTTTTAATTCCCTGATATTTGCCTGACTTAGTGGTTTCTTTAATTCCACCACCACATAATAATTCGGCAACTACTTTATCTGAACTACCTGCATCAGCACCCATAATATCAGCGATATTAGAAGAAACTTTGTCTCCCCCAACCGGACAGCCACCAACCGGTGCTTCTCCGTTAACTACTGCCTCTGCAAAGGCACCACAACCTGCATAACCACAGGCACCACAGTTAGCACCTGGTAAAGCATCATTTACTTTACCAACTCTTGGATCCTGTTCTACCTTAAAGTGTACTGAGGCAAAACCTAAACCTGCAGCCAAAAACGCTGCAATTCCTCCCATACTAATCAATGAATATAAATATGTTGGATTCATTTAATTTACTGCCACCTCCACTACATTGAGATGAGACCGGAGAAACCCATAAAAGCCATAGCCATAATTCCCGCAATAATCAGGGTAACTGGCACACCTTTTAATACTCCCGGTACATCGCCAAATTCTAATTTTTCTCTCAAACCTGCCATTAACACAATTGCTAAAGTAAAACCTACTCCAGCGCCAAATCCAAAAACTACACTGGCGATAAAACTGTAGCCGTTAAGTGGAATCAGTAAAGCTAATCCCATGATAGCACAGTTGGTTGTGATTAATGGAAGGAAAATACCTAATGCTTTATATAAAACCGGACTTGTTTTCTTAATAAACATTTCTACAAACTGTACCAAAGATGCAATAACAATAATAAAGGAGACATACTGCAAAAATGGTAAATTTAAAGCTTCTAAGATAAAAGTATTAATCATCCAGGTTGCTGCTGCAGTTAGAGTCATAACAAAAGTTGTAGCAAGTCCCATACTGAAAGCAGTTTCAACCTGTTTGGAAACTCCTAAGAAAGGACAGATCCCTAAAAATCTAATTAAAACAAAGTTATTTATTAAAACAGTACTAATAAATAAT
>Ga0075011_10001209_pt1 | contig 13871 bp, 13 predicted proteins | sample TARM_MetaG_T_14_FD_72354 | JGI IMG/M metagenome (GOLD analysis project Ga0075011, IMG submission 72354) | Freshwater microbial communities from Pennsylvania, USA, analyzing microbe dynamics in response to fracking - TARM_MetaG_T_14 | ecosystem: Environmental > Aquatic > Freshwater > River...
CGAAGTGCTCGATGCCGGAGGCGGCCTTGGCACGCAGCTTGTCGAGGCTCTTATTGGGCATCGCCTTCACCATGGCCATGCAGTAGCCCCCCCCGGGGGCGATGGCCGCGACGCAGGTATTGTGGCGGGCGAAGTCCTTGGCCCAGGTGGCGCCCATCGCATCCCCCCGGATCGGTTACTCGGCCGTCAATAGCATCTTGATGGCCTGCTCCTTCGATGCCCGGGAAAACACGTCGTAGGCCTTCTCGATGTCGTCGAGCTTGAAGCGGTGGGTCACCAAACCTGCGGGCTCGACGCCACCGGCCTCGACGATGCGCATTAGCACCGGGGTCGTGTTGGTGTTCACTAGGCCAGTACGCACCGTGACATTCTTGATCCAGAGATCCTGCAGGCGGAACTCGACGCTCTTGCCGTGCACGCCGATATTGGCGATATGCCCCCCCGGGCGCACGATGCGCTGGCAGATATCGAAGGTCTCGGGGATTCCCACTGCTTCCATGGCGACGTCCACGCCTTCGCCACCGGTCAGCTCGTCGATAGCGTCGAGTGGATCCCGGGCGATGGTGTCGGTGGCGCCGAGCTGCTTGGCCATGGCCAGACGGTTCTCGTCGGGGTCGATCATGATAATCCGTGCGGGAGAATAGAAGCGCGAGGTCATCAGGGCCGCCAGGCCGATGGGCCCCGCGCCGACAATGGCCACCGTGTCGCCGAGCCCTACCTCGCCGTTCAAGGCGCCGATCTCATGGCCGGTAGGCAGAATGTCACTGAGCATCACCGCCGCGGCGCGGTCCATGTCCTTAGGCAAGCGGTGCAGGCTGTTGTCCGCGTGCGGGATACGCACGTACTCGGCTTGGGTGCCGTCGATCAGATGACCGAGGATCCAGCCGCCGTCGCGGCAGTGGGCATAGAGACCCCGCTTGCAATAGTCGCAGCGGCCACAGGAGGTGATGCAGGAAATCAGCACCTCATCGCCGACCTGAATATGGCTGACGCCGTCGCCGACTTCCTCGACGACGCCGACGCCCTCGTGGCCGAGGGTACGACCATCCTCCACGGCGGGCACGTCGCCCTTGAGGATGTGCAAGTCGGTGCCGCAGATAGTGGTATGGGTGATGCGCACTACCGCGTCCGTGGGCTTGGTCATGCTCGGGCGCGGCTTTTCCTCCCAGCGTCGCTGGCCCGGTCCGTGATAGACGAGTGCTTTCATGATGTTACCTCATTGAGTGGCACAGCTCGGCAGCTCATGGAGAGCTACGCATTCGGGTCAATTCGCGGTTACAGTTGCACCGCTTCCTCTAGCAGGCCCGCAGGACGGGCTCATTACTCCAGTACATAACGCCCTGGCGCTTCGTCCAGCGCTGGATAGCCTCTGGTCACCCCCGGCTCCCGAGCGGGTATGCGCTGGGTACTGTGACCTTCCAGCCAGCCCTGCCAGCAGGGCCACCAGGAGCCGTCATGATGCGCGGCAGTGGCCTGCCAGCCATCCGGATCCATGAAGGGGTCCTCAGCCTGGATGGTCGAGATCTGGTGGAAGCGGCGGGAATCACCGGGCGGGTTGACGATGCCGGCGTTGTGCCCGCCGCTGGAGAGCACGAAGGTGACGTCCGCCGGCGTCAGCCACTGGACCTTGTAGACGGAGCGCCAGGGGGCGACATGATCCTTGAGCGTGCTGACGGCGAACACGGGAATCTCGATGTCGGTCAGCGATACGGGCCGTCCGTCCACCCGGTAGCGCCCACCGGCGAGGTCGTTGTCGAGGAACAGCCACCGGAGGTACTCGCTGTGCATGCGCGCCGGCATGCGGGTGCCGTCGGCGTTCCAGGCCATCAGGTCGAACATGGGCGGACGTTCGCCGGCGAGATAACTGCGCACCATCCTCGACCAGATCAGGTCCTGGGAACGCAGCAGCTGGAAGGCGCCGGCCATCTGCCGGGTGTCCAGATAGCCCCTGACGGCCATGAGGTCCTCGAGGAAACGCACCTGATCCTCGTCGATGAACAGCATCAGCTCACCGGCCTCGCTGAAGTCGGTCTGCGCGGCGAGCAGCGTCAGGCTGGCCAGGCGATTGTCACCGTCCCGGCCCATGGCGGCCGCGGCAATCGACAGCAGCGTCCCGCCCAGGCAATAGCCCACGCCGTGGACACGCTGCTGCGGGCAGATGGCCGTGACCGCGTCGAGGGCCGCCATGACCCCCAGCCGCCGGTAGTCGGCCATGCCCAGGTCCCGCTCCTCGCTGCCCGGGTTCTTCCAGGACACGACGAACACCGTATGGCCCTGCGCCACCAGGTAGCGAACCAGGGAGTTTTCCGGGGAGAGGTCCAGGATGTAGTACTTCATGATCCAGGCCGGCACGATCAGCACCGGCTCGACATGGACCTCCTGGGTGGCGGGCGCGTACTGGATCAGCTCGATGAGCCGGTTGCGGTAGACCACCTTGCCCGGCGTCACCGCCACGTCTCGGCCGACCCGGTATGCTTCGACGCCCACAGGCCCCTCGCCGGCCTGCCGGCGGCGCCAGTCCTCCAGCAGATTACTGGCGCCGCGGGCCAGGTTGGCGCCACCCTCGCGCCGAGTCTGCTCCAGCAATTCGGGGTTGGTGGCGAGGAAGTTCGACGGCGAGAAGACGTCGAGTATCTGTCGTGCACCGAAGTTCACCATCGCCTCATGGTGGCGCGAGACACCCGGTACACCGGTGGTGGCTGCATGCCACCACTGCTGCTGCAGCAGGAAACCCTGATAGAGCACGTTGAAAGGCCAGCGCTGCCAGGCCTCGCCGCGAAAGCGCTTGTCCTGGGGTAACGGCTCGATGCAGGGCTCGCACGGTGCCCGGCAAGCCTGCTCCCAGTAACCGCCGAAGCGTTGCCACTTACGCAGGGCCTTGCCGGCGAGTTCGGCCTGCTTGTCGGGCGACAGGAGCAGATGTTGCGCCCAGTCCCACCAGGCCTGCTGGACGGCGGTCGGCGACAGCCCACCCGTGAAGAGGCTCGCCATGGCGTGCAGGCGCTGATCGGTCGACGTCGCCGGTGGGCTCGCTGCCGGCCCGTCGATGTTGGTTCGGGTCGTGGTGTCCATCAGCGCACCTCCATGGGGCGGCAGGCCGACTCGGGTTGCGGGGAACAGCAGAAGGTGGGTTCCGCTTCGGTAGGAGAGGGCACGGGCAGGCGGATCCCCGCACGGTACATCAGCGCCGCCACGGCCAGTCCGGCCAGGCGTGCCTCGGGAGGGTCGGCCCGGGAACTCAGTACCGCCGGCACCGTCAGCCCCATGACCACCCCGGCCGCCGTGGCGCCGGCATGGTACTCGAGGTTCTTGGCCAACACGTTGCCTGACACCAGATCCGGCATGAGCAGGATGTCGGCCTTCCCCGCCACCGGGGAGTCGATGCCCTTTTCGCGCGCGGCCCGTTCCGAGATGGCGTTGTCGAAGGCCAGTGGCCCGTCGACCTCGGCGCCGGCAATCTGGCCGCGGCGGGCCATCAGGGTCAGGCAGGCCGCATCCAGGGTAGAGACGATGGCCGGATTGACCGTTTCCACGGCGGAAATGACCGCGGCATGTGGCCGCTCGAGCCCGATCATGTGCATCAGCTCGATGGCGTTCTGGAGAATCTGCGCCTTGGCATTGAGGTCGGGGGTAATGTTCACGGCCGCATCGGTCACGGCCAGCAGGCGTGGGCAGTCGGGCACGTCCACCAAAAAGACGTGGCTCACTCGCCGGCCGGGCTGTCGCAGGCCATTGCCCAGCAGGGCATGCATGAAGGTATCGGTGTGGAGGTGCCCTTTCATCAGCGCATCCGCGCGTCCGGCCTGCACGAGCTCCACCCCGATGCGGGCGGCCTCCACATCCGAATCGGCCTCGATCATCGCTTGTGGATCGAGGTCCCACCCGATCGCCGCGGCGGCCTCGACGACCTCGGCGGGGCGGCCGATGAGCACCGGCTCGGCGATGCGTCGCCTCGCCGCCTCGCGAAGCGTCTCCAGCACCGCCGCCTGGGCCGCATTGACCACGGCGACGCGGATCGGGTCACCGCCACCGGCCTGCTGAATCAGGTCATCGAGCGTCGCAAGGGCCACTGGCGTTGCCATCTGGGTCATGTCACCTCCTGGGTGTTGGTTAATGTGCGCTGCACGTGCCGGGCGATCATCCGTTCTTCATCGGTGGCCACGGCCTCTACCCGGACCGGGCCCTCGTCGGCGGAAATCACCGGCCCGGGCGTGCGGTTGCGTCCTTCCTCCAGTGTGATGCCGAGATACCCCATTCCTGCGCAGATCTGTGCCCGGATCGCCGGTGAGTTCGCGCCGATGCCGCCGGTGAAGATCAGCCGGTCCAGCCCGCCGAGCGCGGCGCTCAGGGCACCGATGAAGTGGCGGGCACGATGGCAGAAGAAGTCGACGGCTTGCGTGGCCTCCGGCGTGTCCTCGCGGTGCGTCAGGAGTTCCCGCATGTCGGCACTCACCCCGGAAAGCCCCAGCAGCCCCGAGCGTCGATAGAGAAGTTCCTCGATCTCTGCGGCATCGAGCCCGTCATGACCGGCCAAATAGAGCAGGATACCGGGGTCCAGATCGCCGCTGCGGGTACCCATGGGCATGCCGCCCAAGGCGCTGAAGCCCATCGTGGTCTCGACGCTGCGCCCGTGGCGGATCGCCGCCATCGACGCCCCGTTGCCCAGGTGTGCGACGATCAGTCGTTCGTCGAGCGCTGCGGGGCCGTGGCGCCGTCTCAGGTCGTCGACGATGAACTCGTAGGAGAGGCCGTGGAAACCGTAGCGACGCACCCCTTGGGCCGCGTATTCCCGGGGCAGGCCGGTGTGCCGGGCGACCGCGGGCAGGCCGTGATGAAACGCCGTGTCAAAGCAGGCGAGTTGGGGCACGTCGGGGAACTGCGTGCGCATGGCGGTGATGCCGGCCAGGTTGTGTGGCAGGTGCAGCGGAGCCAGTGGCACCAGAGCGTGAAGCCGGTCCAGCAGGGAGGCATCGATCCTTTGGGGGCAGTCGCAATCGGGGCCACCATGGACCACCCTGTGCCCGATGCCGACGAGGTCCAGTCGGCTTGTCTGCTGTTGAAGAAGGGTGTCGACCTTCTCGATGGCGGTGGCATGATCAGCCAGTCGCGCGGGGTGGTCGTCAACCGTTCCCTGTGCACTCGACATCTGGAGCCGGCCTTGTGACGTGCCGATCCCACTGGCCGATCCCCAAACCAGCCGTGCGAGCCCTTCCGTCAGACCGAATACGGCAAACTTCAGGCTGGATGACCCGCAGTTGACCACCAGAATGGCCGATCGGCGGCTTGGCATCGTCGAGTCCTCCTTCTCCGGGGGCGAAAGGTGATCCCTGTTCAGCGCCTGGCTACAGGTCTCGGGCTCGGTTGATCTGCTGGGACAGACGCATCGCCTCGTGTTCCTCCAGCTTCAAGAGCTCGCGAACGAGATCCCGAGCCTCGGGGATGTCGGCGCGTCCTTCCAGGTAGCGGTATAGCGCGATGACCTGATCGTGCAGCGAGAAGACTTCCCGGCTGATGTCTTCGAAGCCCATCTCGGCATAGGGCAAATTGCACGCCTGATGGGGTTTGATGGGCGCATGCGACAGATAATCGTAGACCCAGGTGTTTAGGGCCTTGGGGTCGGCCTGCTTCTCGAAGCTGGCCACGGTGTGCTCCAGGACCGCCTCGTGATCGGCGAGATACTCCAGCAGTGATTTGGCCCGTGCCTCCTCCTGCCGGGTGGCACAGTGCCTGAAGCACTCGGCCAACTGGGCATGCAGCTGGCGAGTCCAGTCGATCAGGTCATGAAAGGTCTCGATCTTCATTTATTGCTCTCCATTAGTGGGTTGCTCTATAGGTATTGGCTGTAAACCGGGTCGGCTTCGACTGGGTCACTCGTTCTCGCTCCACCATCCCCCGCCGTAGAGGCTGCGAAACCCCATCTCGTACATGCTGTCGCGGGTCGTGCCGGCAAGCTCCAGCGTCGAGGCGATAGAGTCGCTCAACAGCGTCTCCCATTGCCGATAGGGGGTGTCACTATCGATCGGCGCCGGTGCGGTCTCTACCATCTCGGCCAGCCACTTCACACCGGTCATCCAGGGGGAGAAGCGTTCCGAGTACATCAGCCGGCTGGTCCGCGCCGGATGCAGTTGACGCAGCACCTCGGCTGACCAGGGGGTGGTGTAAAACCGCACCCAGGGCCCGACGAAGGTCTCGTAGAGGGCCACATTGTGCTCGGAGAGCGCTCGCACCCCTTCGAACGCCGGGGCCTGGTCGGGAAAGTTCAGGTCTTCCACGCGGCGCTCCTCGAAGCGCACCTGGAACTGGGGCTTGTGACAGTCGGGGTCGCCGGTGGGGTTGTCGATGCGCATCTCGTAGAGGCCAGGGGCCAGGTCATTCAGATTGCCGACGCTCTCGAGGATCGCTCGGTGCTCGAGGCGCGCCACCTTGGAGGAGACGAAGATGCCCAGATGCCCGACGTGGGGATTGAGCAGGTAGACGATACGCTGGTCGGCGGCCTTGAGTGCCGCGGTATCGGGATAGACCGCGGGGATCCAGTTGAGCGCCTGATGGGGCGGGGTGATGTTGTCGCCGCCGGAGGCGAAGATCACCAGGGGGTTGCGGATGCGCTTGAGGTCGACGCTACAGCCGGGGCAGACCTCGAGCTCGCCACGCTCCAGCTTGTTGCCGACGAAAAGGTTCTCGACGATGGCAACGATCTCCTCTTTGCTCAGGCTATAGAAGCCCGTCCACCAGCGCTCGAACTCGAGGAAGCGTTCGCGCTGGCCGTCGATGTCGGCGAACAGCTGATAGTCCTTCTGCCACAGGGTATTCGCAGGCTTGAGGGCTTCGAAGTTGGTGGCGAGGTTCGCACCGTCGAAGCGCCCGTCTCCCAGGTCGGCCATCAGGTGCGTCAGCCAGGCACCGCCAAGCAGGCCGCCGGCGAGGCGCATGGGATTGACGCCGGATTCGCCGGACCAGTAGGAGAGCGGCGAGCCGTTCAGCACCGCCGGCCCGACCAGACCCTCGCAGTCGGCGGAGAGCAGCGCGATGGCCCAGCCCGCCTGGCAGTTACCGTAGAGCACCGGCGGCTGGCCGGGGTGGCGCTCGGCCAGCGTCTCGACGAAGCGGCGCAGGACGTGCAGCACGTCCTCCAGTGTCTGGCCGGGGACGGGCTCGGGGAAGAAGATCACGAAGTAGACCGGGTGTCCCTCGTGGAGCGCCATGCCCACCTCGGAGTCGCGCTTGAAGCCGCCGATGCCTGGGCCGTGGCCGGCACGCGGGTCGACGATCATCACCGGCGGCCTAGCCTCGTCGAGGCAGTCCTCCAGGCAGTCCTCGCCGACCCGGGTGATGCGCAGCAGGGCATAGTTGGCGGGGCGCGCCAGTCGACGGCCATCCACGAGCATCTCGTAATCGAAGTCGAGCAGTGGCGGCTTGCCCGCCTGCTCATGCTCGAGCATGTTGTCCGCGCGCTCACGCAGCGTGTCCAGGTAGCGTACGCCGCGTCGCCACAGGTCGGTCTGATAGGCGAGTAGCTCCGTGGCCGGGTGGCTCGGGAGGGTGCCTTCTTCGGGCTCGGGTGCGGTCATCGGGGCGTCCATCTCTGGTGGGGCGGTGGGTTGGCGCTTGCGCGGGGTTTTATGAGCCGTGGGTGGCTTGGTGGTGGATGTTTTGGCGGTCATAGTGGATACCTCTCAGTGTCAGGATGTCGTGGGCGCCGATCTCGATCCGGGACTCGGACAGGAAGCGGTACGGCGGAACCTTCAGGTTGATCGGCGCCGGCACCGCCTTGAACACGCGTCCGGCGAAGTCGAACTGGGAGCCGTGGCAGGGGCAGAAGAAGCCCCGGGCGAGTCGTCGCTGACGACCACGATCGTGCCGACGAGAAAAACGTCTGCTTTTCATGACTGCACCTCTGGGATTTTGTCCTTACAGGCGCCAGCCACTCGTACTCGCCATCCGCAGGTGCGGAATGAAGCGTGGCGTGCGGGCCGCGTAGGTCTGCCATTTGTCGCCAAACTGGCGCGCTACCTCGCGCTCTTCGTGGATCGCCAGTCGTGAGTACATCCACACCAATACCGGGAACATGACCAGGGTCAGCAGGGTGGGCCACTGCAGCAGGAAGCCGGTCATCACCAGCACGAAGCCGGCGTACTGGGGATGCCGGACATGGGCATAGAGCCCGGTGGTGGCCAGTTCTCCCCGCCGCTGGGCGGTATAGAGTGACCGCCAGCCGGCGGCGATGAGCCAGAAACCCGCGGCGATGAACACCATGCTCAGCAGATGGAACGGCCCGAAATGCGGGTTGGCCTGCCAGCCGAACAGCATCTCCAGCAGGTGGCCCGCATCGTGGCTGAACCAGTCCACCTCCGGGTAGCGCGACTGCAGCCAGCCGGAGAGGAAGTAGAGGGTCAGCGGGAAGCCGTACATCTCCGTGAACAGCGCCACCAGGAAGGCGCTGAAGGCCCCGAACGAGCGCCAGTCGCGGCGCGTCTGCGGCTTGAAGAAGCTGAAGGCGAAGAAGATGAAGATCGCCGAGTTGAGAATGACCAGGCCCCACAGCCCATAGGCGGGTACGTCATCACTCATCGCGTCCTCCCTTGTGATCATCATGCCCGCCATGACCCCCGTGGCCTCCATGTCCGCCGTGCATGAACACATGCATTAGCGGACAGGCGAGCAGGATCAGCCAGGGCAGGGCACCGAGCAGGTGCACCTTGTGCTCCTCCCAGAGCAGGAAGCCCATCACCGCCAGGGCGATCGCCACCATGAGCCAGAAGCTGCCTTTGCTGGGTCCTCGCTCCAGCCACCCCTTTTCGTCATGCATGATCAAATCCTCACCCGGCGCAGGCGCAGCGAATTCATCACCACCGACAGCGAAGACGCGCTCATCGCGAAGGCGGCGAACATCGGCCCGATCAGGATGCCGAGGAACGGATAGAGGATCCCGGCGGCGATCGGTACGCCGGCCCCGTTGTAGACCAGGGCGAAGAACAGGTTCTGCTTGATGTTGCGCATGGTGGCCAGCGACAACTTGCGGGCCCGAACGATGCCGTCGAGGTTGCCCTTGACCAGCGTGAAGCCGGCGCTTTCGATCGTCACGTCGGCGCCGGTGCCCATGGCGATGCCCACATCGGCCTGGGCCAGGGCGGGAGCGTCGTTCACCCCGTCGCCCGCCATGGCCACCTTGCGGCCTTGTTCCTGCAATTCGCGGATGATGCGGGCCTTGTCCTCGGGCAGCACGTCGGCGCGGATCTCATCGATACCCAGTCGCCCGGCCACCGCCTTGGCCGTCCGCTCGTTGTCGCCGGTGGCCATGATGATGCGAAAGCCAAGTTTGTGCAGCGCCTTCAGGGCCTCGGGGGTGGTCTCCTTCACCGGGTCGGCGACGCTGACCAGGCCGGCGATCTGGCCATCGAGCACGACGAACATCACCGTTTCGCCTTCATCGCGGCGGGCGTTCGCGGTCTCGGAGATCCGGCCGCCATCGAGGCCCAGTTCGGCCATCAGCTTGGCGTTGCCGAGGGCCACCGACTGGCCGTCCACGACCCCCTTGACGCCCATGCCGGTCACGGCTTCGAAATCGGTGGCATCGGCGAGGGATACGCCACGTTCTTCGGCGCCGGCGACGATGGCCTCGGCCAGTGGGTGTTCCGAGCCACGTTCGAGGCTGGCCGCCAGGCGCAATACCTCGGCCTCGTCATGCCCTTCCTCGGGCAGCACCGCCACCAGCTTCGGCTTGCCTTCGGTCAGGGTGCCGGTCTTGTCGACCATCAGCGTATCGACCTTGGCGAAGCCTTCCAGCGCCTCGGCATTCTTGATCAGTACGCCGGCCTGCGCGCCGCGTCCGGTGGCCGTCATGATCGACATCGGCGTGGCCAGCCCCAGTGCACAGGGGCAGGCGATGATCAGCACCGCCACCGCCGAGACCAGCGCATAGGACAGCGCCGGCGCCGGCCCCCAGATCGCCCAGGCGATGAAGGAGAGGATGGCGACGCCGATCACCGCGGGCACGAACTTGCCCGCCACCTTGTCGGCGAATTTCTGGATCGGTGCGCGGCTGCGCTGGGCGGCAGCCACCATCTCGACGATCTGGCTGAGCATGGTGTCGGCGCCGATGCGGGTGGCCTCCATGACCAGGCTGCCGGTGCCGTTGATCGTGGCCCCGGTGACCTTGTCGTCTTTGACCTTTTCCACCGGCACCGGCTCGCCCGAGATCATCGACTCGTCGATCGAGGAGCGGCCCTCGACCACCACGCCGTCCACCGGCACCTTGTCGCCGGGGCGCACCCGCAGGTGGTCGCCCACCTGCACGTCTTCCAGCGCGACCTCTTCTTCGCTGCCGTCGGGCCGGATCACCCGCGCGGTCTTGGCGGCCATGTCCATCAGCGCGCGGATCGCCTTGCCGGTGCCTTCACGGGCGCGCAACTCCATCACCTGACCCAGCAGTACCAGGGTGACGATCACCGCCGCGGCCTCGAAATAGACGCCGACGGTGCCGTCTTCCCGGCGAAAGCCGTCGGGGAAGACGCCCGGCAACAGCACCGCCACGATGCTGAATAGATAGGCCGCGCCGACCCCCATGCCGATCAGGCTGAACATGTTGAGGTTCATGGTGCGGAAGGAGTTGTAGCCGCGCACGAAGAACGGCCAGCCCGACCACAGGATCACCGGCGTGCTGAGCACCAGCTCGATCCACATCGCGTTGCGTTCACCGAAGAAGTCGCGAATGGCCCCGAGGCCCAGGTAGGGGCTCATCGTCAGAATCAGGACCGGAAGCGTGAGCACGGCCGCGACCCAGAAGCGTCGGGTAAAATCGACCAGCTCGGGATTCGGCCCTTCATCGCCGACCGCCGCCGATTCCAGCTCCAGACCCATACCGCACAGGGGGCAGGCACCGGGAGTGGTTTGGCGCACCTCGGGGTGCATCGGGCAGGTGTAGACGGCGCCGGCATGCCCGGCCGGCACCTTGTCGTACTTGCCGCCGTGGGCCGGCGCGGAGGCCCCATGACCATGCCCGTCATGCGTCTGCGAGTCGTCGCTTCCCACGGGCACGAGGTGCATGCCGCACTTGGGGCAGTCACCCGGCTGGTCGGAGACGACCTCCGGGTGCATCGGGCAGGTGTATTGGGCGCCACCCTGGCTGCCGGCGGTGTGTTGGTCCGTATCGCCGCTGCCTCGTGTCGGTGCCTCGTGCGAGGCATGCCCGTGACAATGGTCGTGTTGGTGTTGCGTCATGGAATCGTCTCCGTCGCTTCCGCGTCTTGATTCAACCTCGTGGCCCTATCTCGATAGGGTCGAAACTAATAGTGCCGTATCCAATAATCAGGAGGTGCGATCAAAGCAGAAGATCGCGCCTGCGTTGCTCGTATTCCTCGCGGTCGATCTCGCCGCGGGCATAGCGTTCTTGCAGAAGGTCCAGTGCCGTTGGCCGCTGTTGAGACATGGCCTCGCCCCGGCCTCGGGTCATGCCACGCACGAGGAGAACGGCCAAGGCAATGACGGCGCCCCAGAACAACACCATCATGAGCCCGCCGAAGAGCATATGCCCCTAGCCGTAATTCCCCATATACGCCATCATGTCGCCCCACATGGTCGGATCTCCTTTCATGTTGAATTACCCTGCCCTGATGTCAGGCTAAAACCTGTGGGTAACCCAAGGATCAAGAAAAATAGAGGTGAAAGCATGCGGCTCTTGATCCCGGTCAGCTTTCGTCATCCTCGTTGGAATGGAATCACCACCGCAGGCATGCGTTGATGTGTGAATCCATGTTAGTGCCCCCCGCTCATCGTGAGTATTGCGTGAGGTATCGGCTAGCTTCCGCCACTGTCCCCAGCGAGGAATAAACATCGGTACTCGCCGCTGATAGGCGCGAGATGTCGCTGCCAATTCCTTGGCAACATCGAGTATGGCCGAAAAAGCTGAAACAAGCCTGAATGGCTGCTTGGAGCGTTACATGTGTTGTCCATGGGGCCTGCCTCCCGCCGATTCTCACCGTCCAAAGCGTGTGGCAAAGAAGTTGTAGAGCGGGCCGAAGACCAGGGCGACGTACCAGCCGTAGCCGAAGCTTTCAGCCAGGCCCAGGAAGAAGCTTGACCAGCTCAACCAGGTGAAGCCAGGCAGCAGGCGAAGCCAGCTCTCATACATCGCCTGGTCGGGAAACAGCAGGTCGAAGCCGACGCATAGGGTGAAGGTCACGGCCAGAAACAGCCCCAGGCTCATCCCGAGCGTGATCACGGGAATCCGTGGCGTAGCCTGGACCGGCAAGCGGGTTCCGGAGCGAGGCTTGGCTGTCGACGGAACATCGGCATCAGGCATCTTCGTTCTCCGGTTGGGTAGTAAAGTCCTTTGCTGCAGGTGCGAGATATTGTTCGGGCGCGGCCTCGAAGCGCTCCCGGCAGTCACGAGAGCAGAAGTAAAAGACGTGGCCATCGTGGACGCTCGGCTTGGCCCTTTCGGTTCTGACGGTCTTGCCGCAGACGGGATCGACGTCCTCGGCTGGCGGAATCCACTTCAGCCCCTCGGTGGCGTGTGGATCCTCTCGACTATCGTCGCCATGCTTGCTCCTGCCATGGCGGTGCCCCATGACGTGGGCACCACAGCCAAAGCGCATCATCAGAAAGAGGATCGCTGCCCAGATCAGGAAGTAAAACAGTGCGTTCATAAATGCCTCCTCGTGACTTCCGCTAAGCTGTACCCGATACCGAGCCCGCTGGCGTGCTTACGAATGTGCATGCGAAAGAGACTCTCCACGCACAGCGGCCACTCCGGCAGTTGCCTGGATCAATGTGGGGCGGGCACGGGTTTCTCCCGCACAGCCATGTCTGGAAGCGCGGGATCAGGGAGCGAGTCGACTTAGACTCTGTAGCGTTGGGTCAAAAGGTAGACTGGAACCGAAGAGGGGGAGAGGAGAGCGCTTGGCCTGCCGCTGGCGGTGACAACCCGGGGCGCTATGGCTGGGGCCGTCATGCTCAAAGGAAGAGGCTCGAAGTCCAAGTCCTGGCGCTCCAGGCGCAACAGGGCGCTGCCGACATTACGAGTGCCATGGCCATGGTGGCATCGCGGTTGAGGATAGTCTGCGTTGATGAACTCGATGTTCGAGTGCGCATCTGCGTGAGGCTCAACGCCAACCTGGCCAGACACAGTAGAGGAGGGAGCATCTGCCGAGGAAGGGACATCTGCCATTGTGGCGGCGCTAGAGAGCAGTAGCACCATGCCCAGCAGGATGACCAGACCAAAGCGATGCCACGCGGTGGCAGACCGCGAGGATTGCTTGGGAAATGACGCGTGCCTGGCCATGCGGCAGGGCTCCTGCAGAGTGATGTACATCTTACCCTAGCGCAGAATCGAATCCTGTCCATTGACATGGATCAAGATGGAGCTTGCCGTAAGCTGCAGTGGCCTCATTGAAGTGGTGACCTGGGCGAATGGCTGGGATGACTTTTACCATAGGTTATACCGTTTCGGCATGGATGTATGTTCAAAACTTTGGTCTTGGTTGGTTATTCGGCATGACACCAGCGCAGTATTAACTTCTTGAATCCTTTGTACCGCTCTCATGCGTATCTGTTTTTTTACCCTTGATTCAAGGCCACATTTTGGAGGTGCAGCACTACGATGGAGACCGCCATGGGTCGACCCAGCTCGATCTTGACCTTTGGGCAGCCTCAAGGTTGTAAGCTGACGTAGAATGGATATGTAGGGAAAGGGCAATGCGAGTCACAGAATTGGCTCGTGCTGGTGGCGTCTCTGCTGAAACGGTGCGTCACTACACACGTGAGGGTCTGTTACGACCGCAACGGGATCCGTGCAATGGCTATCAACTTTACGATGAAGAGGCGCTAGGGCGACTTCGTTTCATTGATTGCCTTCGTTCGTTGGGAGTTGGTCT
>Ga0075011_10001210_pt1 | contig 13867 bp, 13 predicted proteins | sample TARM_MetaG_T_14_FD_72354 | JGI IMG/M metagenome (GOLD analysis project Ga0075011, IMG submission 72354) | Freshwater microbial communities from Pennsylvania, USA, analyzing microbe dynamics in response to fracking - TARM_MetaG_T_14 | ecosystem: Environmental > Aquatic > Freshwater > River...
ACAGCTTCGACGATAGCTGCAACAGATCTGTCTAAAACTCTATGGTCATACGCCTTGAGTTTAAGTCTAATTTTTTCCATTCAGGACCCCTGTAAAGAACTTGTCATCGTGATGATGACCTAATTAAAGGACTATGATTTTACTATATTAGATAGCAAAAGTCAAGAAATATAGGGCTTTTTGATAGAAGTAAGTCTATTTTATTTCCTTTTAAAAAGGAAAACTATAAGATATTCGTCAAGGAGTCAACCATGGAATCTTTACAATTTTTATACGAAATACCTCATAAAAATCCTTTGTTTATTGATCGTAAAATTTCAATTCAGTCTAAAAAAGTCGTCTTAGACGGTCCTCGTAAAAGCGGGAAAACCTCTTTAATACTTGATCATTTAAGCCATTACGAACTCAAAGAGTATTTGTATCTCGATTGGGCAGACGAACGCATCGATAAAAACGAAATTATCGAACATTTAAACGATTTTATCCGCCGTCATTCTATCCGGTTGTTGATTGTGGAAAATTTTGATTTTTCCTTTGAATTGCCGCGCGTCGAAGAGACGATTATTTCGACTTCCACTTCTACATGTAAGCCTCTTCAAGGTTTTGAGACGCTCACGCTTTATCCTCTGGATTTTGAAGAATTTTTGGCATTTGACAAGAAACACTCCAATGTCGAACATCTTTTCAACCTCTTTACCAATCAGGGCACGTTTCCTTTTTTGATTCAACAAAATGAAAGCGAACATGCTAAACTGACGCAAGAGATGTTGCATATCGTCTTGAGAGATCCTTTAGAGTATGTAATCTATAAACGCTTTTGCGAATTGCAAGGCTCAAAAGTTTCGCTGTTTCAAATCTACAACTATCTCAAAAGTATGACGAAGATTTCCAAAGATAAACTCTATGTGCTCGCGACGCACCTCATAGATCAAAAATTGCTTTTTTTAGTGGAAAAGTATCGTCAACCTAACGCTAACAAAAAAGTTTATTTGATCGATTTTACGTTTAAAGACGCACTGAGTTTTAAAAAGGATTTTTTGAAACGCTTTGAAAATATGGTCTTTTTAGAACTGATCAAACGCGATAAAATCATTTATTACGAAGAAGGTATCGAATTTTATCTGCCCGAAGAATCTTTGGCGATTTTGTGTGCGGGATTTTCCACCACGCAAGCCATCGAAGCAAGGCTTCAAAAACTTTTACCCTCCTTTTGGGCTTTACATGTTAAACGCGTCGAAGTGGTAACGCTCAGCAGCGAAAGTGCTCAAGACATCGAAGGGCTGAGCTTTTCGATCATCCCGTTTTGGGAATGGGCGCTACAACTCTCGTGAGGGCGTGATAAATTTTTGAATCGTAATCGCGTTTCCTTTTTTGTTAAAATAAAAATGGTCTAAAAGCTTTCGAATAATCACAAAACCGCGTCCGTTGAGTTTATGAGGATTGATGACGATGTTTTTGAGCACCATCGTGTCAAATCCCTCACCTTGATCGCTAATCGTTGCTTCAAAAAGTTCGCGATTGCCGTTGAGGAAGAGTCCGTAAACGATTTTAATTTTTTTGCGGCGGTGCAAAGCTTCAAGACGTTGCATCTCGTCGTCAAATAAATTGTGCTCTATCAAATAATTTTTTCGCATTTTATCGACACCGAAACTTCCGTGTTCCAGTGCATTGAGTAAAAGCTCCGAACATGTGAGTAAAATTTGACTGGACGTTTTAGGATCGATAGCGGCCCTTTTGAGATCATCCGCCACAACCATTAACGCTTGGTCGATCGCTTCGTACGTGCTCTCGATGCGTAAGGTCTTAAACGCTTTGGGGACTTCGAGTCGTTGAATAAAGATATAGGTTAAATCGTCGTCACCTTTACCGATGCGCGTATTGACCTTGTCGTGAAACTCTTTTACGCAAAAGGCTTCGATAAAATCTTGCTTGACGCACGAAGCGTACGCTTTTTCGTCATTTAAAAGACTTTCGCTCAATCCGTCGCTGTAACAGAGCATTTTAACGATAGCATGCGTTGAAAGCGTTCCGATACGAATCGATTCGGTAAAAATGCTTAAGGGCGGGTTATTGCTTCGAATCGATTGACACGCTTGATTCTCTTCCATCATAAAAAAAGGAGGCATGCCGCATGAAGCATACTTGAGCGTCGAAGTGTGGACGTCGTACTCCATAAGCAACACCGAAAGAATCTCTTCGTCAAAAAGATTGGTTTGCATAAACTTTAATAATTTTTTCGTCCAGATTTCCAGATGAAACGCAGAGTCTTCTTCCATCTCGTCAAAAAAGTAGTTCAAAAAACGCGTCGTAGCCATCGCCGTCAAAGCCGCCGTGATGCCTTTGCCCATCGCATCGGCGATAAATCCGACCAAACGCCCGTCTTTCGTTTTTCGCAAAGAGTAGGTATCGCCGCTAAGCGTGCTGTGCGGTTTATACGAAATATCGACGCGCAAGAGCTCTTTTTTTCCGTTTTTGTGAAGGTCGATTTGTTGGTAATACAGATCGTTTTTGATCACGAAAAGTTCTTTGTTAAACGCTTTGTCCAAATCTTCTTTGACATGTAGCATACGCTCTCCTTGTCGGTATACCTTTGCAAGGTATCTCGTGAATTTTAGCAAATCTATATTAAACTTCCTTAGCTTGGATAAGGAGATGATATGTTATGCGGAATTGACGAAGCGGGTCGCGGATGTTTGGCGGGACCTCTTGTCGTGGCGGGCGCGGTACTCAAAGAATCCGTTGCAGGACTCAACGACTCCAAACTGTTAAGCGAAAAGCACCGTGAAGCTCTTTTTGAAACCCTTTTGGAAAAAAGCGAATCCAAAATCGTCTTTTGCGATCACGCTATGATCGATACCCGAGGACTCAGTTTTTGTTTACGCCATGCGATCGAAACCATCAAAGCACACTTTAGCACGCACGACATTCTTATGGACGGCAATTGTACGTTCGGCGTGGAGGGCATCTCAACGATGGTCAAAGCCGACGCGCTCGTTCCCGAAGTCAGTGCCGCCAGTATCCTTGCCAAAGTCTCGCGTGATCGTTACATGTACGAACTAGCACCGCTTTATCCCGAATACGCTTTTGAAAAGCACAAAGGCTACGGTACGGCTTTACATGTCGATCGTATTCGTCAATACGGTTATTGCGACATTCATCGCAAAAGCTTCAAACTCAAACAGCTTTCCCAACCGACGCTTTTTTAAAACAATTTGATAGCAACTATTAAAATTAAAGTATACGAAAGCTTTATTACTCTATTATTTCAATAACTATTATCAATGCCTCGCTTCAAGGACATTGATCAATACTTTAGAAATGAAGGAGAACGTGATGGTTGATCTATCGCAGATCGATAAAAATCAAAAAGCATTCATTAAAACTATCCACGCACAACATAGTTTAAAAAAACGCTTACAGTCGCTCGGTCTTAGTGCCGGACAGGAAGTTCAAGTCGTCGAGACAAGTTTACAAAAAAACACGATCAAAATCGCACTGGGTTTTAGTTCGGTCGCTTTACGCTTAGACGAAGCCAAAACAGTCGAAGTGGAGCTTGCTTCATGAAAAAAATTACCATTGCCCTCGTCGGTCAGCCTAACGTCGGAAAAAGCCATTTAGCCAACGCCATCAGCGGTTCCAACCTTAAAATCGGTAACTTCGCGGGCGTTACGGTCGAAAAAGCGACCGCCAAACTTCGCACGGACGATTATGCAATCGAATTTATCGATTTACCCGGTCTTTATTCGCTTGAAGATTTTTCCGCCGACGAAAAAGTAACCAAAGAGTTTTTAAAAAAAGGCGACTACGATCTCATCGTCAACGTGTTAGACTCGACCAATCTTGAGCGCAACTTGATGCTCACGACGGAACTGTTGGAGTTAAATAAAAAAATCGTTTTAGCTCTCAATATGGATGACGAGGCCGTCAAAGAAGGCATCAATATCAATGCCCAGAACATGAGTAAAATTCTTTCCGTTCCGTGTATTCGCGTCTCTTCCAAAACCAAATACAATATCGAAACATTGGTCGATACGATTATCGACGTTCACGAAAAAGCCTTGATACCTTCCAAACTGATTTACGGTAGCGAAGTCGAAGATCAACTGCAAACGATTGCGCGCTTTTTAGAAGAGAAACACTTTACCATCGAAGGTCTAAGCTACCGACAAATCGCCGTCGGACTGTTATGGCAAAAAAGAGAAATCTACGCCATCGTACACGAACACCCGCTTTACGTCGAACTTCAACCCATTCTTAACAACGCCTTGGGACATGTTTACATGTACTGCCAATGCGACGAGATCGACGAAGTCATTCACCGCCAGCACGCGGCGTTTGCCAAGGGTTTATGCACCGAAGTCTTGAGCGTTTCCAAAATCAAAGCGCAAAGCGTAACGCAAAAAATCGATGCCGTTTTGATCCATAAATTTTTAGGTCTCCCTATCTTTGTTTTTTTAATGTGGGCACTGTTCCAACTCACGTTTACGTTAGGTCAATTTCCGATGGATTGGATCGAAAGCGGTTTCGGTTGGCTCGGTGAAACGCTAGGCGAAACCATCGACAACGAAGCACTCAAATCGTTGATTGTCGACGGTATTATCGCGGGTGTGGGCAGCGTTTTGATGTTCTTACCGAACATTATCATTCTCTTTTTAGGCATCGCGCTTTTAGAAACGACCGGCTACATGTCAAGAGCCGCTTTTTTATTAGACGGCTTTTTCCACAAGTTCGGTCTACACGGTAAAAGTTTCGTTCCGCTCGTCACGGGCTTTGGTTGTTCCGTTCCGGCTTACATGGCGGCACGAACGCTTAAAAATAAAAAAGATCGTTTGCTGACGATGTTTATTATCGGATTTATGAGTTGCGGCGCGCGACTTCCCGTTTACGTTCTCTTTGCCGGAGCGTTTTTCGACGAAAGCGTCGCCGGAAACGTTTTATTTGCCATTTATATTTTCGGAGCGATTTTAGGGCTCATTGCCGCTAAAATTTTACGCGTTACCGCCTTTAAAGGCGAAGACGAACCGTTTGTTATGGAAATGCCCAAATACCGTCTTCCGAGCCTTAAACTGCTTTGGTTTATGGTTTACTCCAAATCGGTTCTTTACCTTAAAAAAGCGGGAACGTTTATTTTACTCGCTTCGATGTTAATTTGGTTTATCAGCTCTTATCCGAAAAACGACGTCATTGAAGAAGAATACGGCGCAAAAATAGAAGCCCTTCAAGCGACGCAAGAAACGCAAGCAACGGATAAAGAAGCCTTAACGGCTCAAAAAGACGACACCGCTCAAGTAAAAGAAACCGCACCGAGCGACGATAAAGTCACTTCTGCCGAAGCCGACAAAGAAGCCCCCGTAGCAGATCCAAAAGAAAAAGAGAGCGCGGAAGAAGGCACAAGCGTTGAGGATCAAATCGCCGCATTGGAAAACGAAAAACATGAAAAAATCATGGAGCAAACCTATCTCGGTATGGCGGGAAAAGCGGTAGAACCGTTTTTTGCACCGCTCGGATTTGACTGGAAGATGGGTGTTGCAACCCTCAGCGGTCTTGCCGCAAAAGAGGTGATCGTTTCAACTTTGGGTGTTTTATACGCACTAGGCGATGAAGTGAGCGAAGACGACGCATCGTTACGCGATATTATCAAAGAAAATATCAGCTTCGCCTCCGCTATGGCGTTTATCGTTTTTGTTATGGTCTATTTACCGTGCCTTGCGGCAACCGCCGTTTTCTACAAAGAAGCGGAGAGTCTCAAACACACCGTTTTATTGGTGCTCTTTACGTTTGCGACCGCATGGGTTTTAGCGTTTATTACCTACCGCGTTTTACTGCTCGTCGCATAGATACTAAGGGCGTACAATCGCTTGTACGCCCTTACCTCATACTTACATGTAAATTTTTTTCACATGCTCCATTTGCGAACCGAGATTTAACAACACCATATCGGCGACGACCAAAGCCGCCATCGCTTCGGCAACCACGCTTCCGCGCACCGCGATACACGGATCGTGTCGCCCTTTTAGCTTACATGTCAGCTCTTTTCCTTCGGTATCGATCGTCTCTTGCGCGACAAAGATGGAAGGCGTGGGTTTAAAATAGACCTTACATGTCAACGTATCGCCGTTGCTAATGCCGCCTAAAATACCGCCGCTTTTATTGGTTTTAAACCCGTTGCTATCGATAGCGTCGTTATTTTCGGAGCCTTTGAGCCTTGAAGCCTGAAAGCCTTCTCCGATCTCAACGCCTTTGACGCCGTTGATACCCATCATCGCTTCGCACAAAATAGCGTCTAATTTATAATACAACGGCTCTCCCAAACCTTTGGGCATACCTAAGACGTGCACCAACGCAACACCGCCGATCGAATCGTGTGCATTTTTGGCTTCCAAAATCGCCTCTTTTTGTGCCGCTTCAACGTTCGCGTCGAGTGCGTAAATCTCGCTTGCGTTGACGCGATCAAAATCGTATGAGCGCGCTTCGATTCCGCCGATCGCACAAATACCGCTTTGAACTTTGACATGTAAAGCATTTAACATCAACTTTGCAATCGCACCCGCCGCAACGCGCGCCGCCGTTTCCCGCGCACTGCTACGCCCGCCGCCGCGATAATCGCGCAAACCGTACTTGTAAAAGTAGGTAAAATCGGCATGTCCGGGACGGAAGAGATTTTTGACGTTTTCGTAGTCGCCGCTTTTTTGATTTTCGTTAAAAATAACCATCGCAATAGGCGTTCCGGTACTTTTCCCTTCAAAGACGCCGCTTAAAATTTCGACCTTATCGCCCTCTTTCCGTGCGGTGGCAAAAGCATTTTGACCGGGACGGCGTCGATCTAACTCGCGTTGAAGAAACGCCTCGTCGATCTCAAGTCCCGAGGGTACGCCATCAACCACGCATCCTATCGCGCGTCCGTGAGACTCGCCGAATGTCGTAAAACAAAACTTTTTACCGAACGTATTGCTGCTCATCGTGTCTCTTTTTTCAAAATTTCAAGTGCCAACATCGCCGCTTTTTGTTGTGCTTCTTTTTTGCTTTTTCCGCTCGCAAGGGCCAAATCGCGCCCGCGCACGCTAACGGCGATTTCAAACTCTTTTTTGTGATCCGGACCGAACGAACGAACGAGCCGGTATTCGGGCGTCATCCCGAAATGCGCCTGCGTCAACTCTTGCAAAGTCGTCTTATGGTCGTGAAAAATAGCGTCCATATCGATTTTCGGATACGCTTCTTCTAACAGCTCGACAGCCAAACGTCGTGTAAATTCCAATCCTGCTTCCAGATACAATGCCCCCATAATCGCTTCAAACGCATTGGAAAGCAAAGAGGGTTTTTCCCTGCCGTTGTTATTTTCCTCGGCTAAGGAGATAAAGATGCATTCGCCCAAACGAAGCAAGCGCGCCAAAACTTCAAAACTTTTTTCGTTGACCAACGAAGCGCGAAGTTTGGAGAGTTCGCCCTCGGCAACCTCTTTAAATTCGAAGAAAAGATACTCTCCGACGATCAAATCCAACACCGCATCGCCTAAAAATTCCAAACGTTCGTTGTTGTAAGGTTGTTTGGAACTTTTATGCGTCAGTGCCTCGATTATCAGGTTTTGATCCTTAAACTGATAACCCAAACGCTTTTGTAACGCTTCTAATCTTTTTTGCATAGTGTCGACTCCGTAGACTGAATTTTAAGAGCTTCTTCTTTAGCGATTTTATCGCACATTTCGTTTTCAAGATGCCCAGCGTGACCTTTGACCCAAATACCCTGCACGCGATGCGGCTTAGCGACGCTGAGATACCGTTGCCATAACTCGGGATTTTTGACTTTAACAAACGCTTTACGCCGCCAGCCGTCCAACCATTCGTTAATGCCGCGAATCACGTAACTCGAATCGCTGATCAGCGTCACGTCGCACGGCTCTTTGAGTGCCGCAAGCCCTTCGATGACGGCAAGAAGTTCCATTTGGTTGTTCGTGGCACAGGCTTGTCCTCCGCTGATGATCTTCTCTTTATCGCCGTACCGCAAAATCGCACAATAACCGCCCGCCCCCGGATTTCCTAAGGAAGAGCCGTCACAGAAAAGAGATATTTTCTTCATTCTCTGTTTGAATCAATTTGGATTGAATCGATGCGGTATGAACGCTATGGCATTGAGGACATCGGTAAAAATGGATCGGGAAAATTTGTTTGCACTCGCGACACACGTACTCAAACCCGACGGTCGCTTTCGTAAATTCAAGCGTCCGCAACCGCATCATAACGTCCAAGGCAAAAGGGACGTCCGTATCTTGGGGAGCATAAGGCACTAAGCCTCGCGCCATCGCGACGTAGCGCACCAAAGGCTCGCTCGAGGTCGTAATATCGTACACCATAGGATCGACATACCACAAAAGATCGACCATCTCTTCAAAAGGAAGCGTTTCAAAAAAACGCTTTTCGATAGCGATACCGTTTTCTTGCATGTGCTCAAAAAGTTTACGGCGTAAAAACGGCGCTTGTTCGCACAACGCTAAAACGCGTTCGATTTTGTCGTTTTCTTTGAGGTTTTTATCCTTTAAAAGCCCCAATGCTTTCAAATATATCCGTTGAAGCGCGACGTTCGCGCCGAGTTCTTCCAAAGAGTCCAAAACGTCTTCGGCTTTAACGTACTCTTGCAATTGTTCGTAAGCGACGCTTAGGTATTTCAACGACTCTTCGTTTCGAGGATGCAGGCGCAAAGACTCTAAAAACACTTCGGAACTTCGACGCAAAAAACCCGCTTTAAAGTAAGTTTTCCCGAGCGTCGAGAGCAAATACTGCTTCTCGTCTTTGCCTTTAACGCGTTTAAGCGTGACCAAATAGATATTGATCGCTTTTTCGTAATCGCCGCCCTTGGAATACGCATGCGCAAGCAACGCCAAAGACTCTAGCGGAATCGAAGCGTCTTCAAGAAGCTTTTTATATTCGTTTTCGTCGGTTACGATCTCAAATTTTTTGACGAATTTTTCGATGCTTTGTTTCTCTTCTTTGTTTTTAAAAACGCCCCACCAATAGTTTGCGAACGAAATCACGAACACAATCGCACACAAAATAATCACGCCGAATAACGGATCGCGATACGCTATAAAAAAATTATCCAAATTCAACCCTTTACATGTACGGTGCCGACACCGACAAAAATACGCGATGAGAGATCCCTACTTTTTAGAAAAGAACTCTATTATACCAAACTTGCTATAATTTACTTATGATAGATAAAACATCCATAGAAAACCTCAAACAACGTCTTGATATTGTCGATGTGGTCGGTTCGTACTTGGAACTGAAAAAAAACGGCGCCAACTACAAATGCGTCTGCCCGTTTCACAACGACACCACGCCGAGCCTCGTGGTCAGCCCCTCCAAACAGATTTACCACTGTTTTGCCTGCGGCGCGGGAGGAGACGGTATCAAATTCGTGATGGAGTACGAAAAACTCTCCTACCCCGAAGCCATTGAAAAACTGGCACGTATGGTCAACTTTTCGCTTGCGTATACGACCGACGAAGGCGGCGTCAAACGCGAAGATCGAAAATTAATGGAAAACCTCAACCTTTTTTACGTCAAACAACTTGACAAAACGCCTTTTGCCAAAGAATACCTTTTTAAACGCGGCATATCGGATGTTTCGATCGAAAAATTCGAGCTCGGCTATGCGCCCGCATCGTTTGCGACGTTGGACTTTTTGAAAATGCGCGGCTATGCGATGAGCGAAGCGATGGAGTACGGCGTTGCCGGTCTTGGCGAAAACAATCAACCCTACGCGCGTTTCATCGAGCGCGTCAGCTTTCCTATTTACAGTCCGACGCATCGACTCGTGGGATTCGGCGGACGTACGCTCTCCAACCATCCCGCCAAATACGTCAATTCGCCGCAAACCAAGCATTTTAATAAATCGCAACTGCTTTACGGCTATCACCTTGCCAAAGAGTCCGTTTTTAAAGAGAAAAAAATCATCGTGACCGAGGGCTATTTGGACGTCATTATGCTCCACCAAGCCGGATTTACCCAAGCGGTCGCAACCCTCGGAACGGCTTTAACCTCCGAGCACGTTCCTTTACTGATGCGAGGCGACCCCGAAATCATCGTCGCGTACGACGGCGATAGTGCCGGTATCAACGCCGCACTGAAAGCTTCCGTACTCTTAAGCACGCACGGTCTGCGAGGAGGCGTCGTGCTCTTTAGCAACGGTATGGACCCTGCGGATATGGTTCAAAACGGCCTTATCGATACGCTCAATCGACTCTTTTTATCCCCGCAACCGTTTATCGAATTTGCGTTAGAGCGCATCGTTAAAAAGTACGATCTCAAAGATCCTCTCGTAAAACAACAAGCCCTTAACGAAGCGACCGCTTACCTCAAAACGCTTCCCAAAGCCGTTCAGGAAAGCTATACGGGATTACTCTCCGGCACGCTCAATATTTCTCAAAATCTCGTCAAAATCCAAACCCATAAACCGACCAAACAAGCCCCTAACGAGCGAAGTTTTGAAGACATGTTGGAATTGACGATTATTAAAACGATTTTGAGCCAACCGGGGCTTATCGACACCGTTTTAGATACGATCGACCATGCGATGTTCAAAACACATCAAGAAGAGTTTTTACTTTTACTCGAAAATCGTTTGGATCATCCCAAACTCCGACGTATCTTGCTTTGGGACGACGTCAAAGTGTATGACGAAAACGAGTTGATCGCCTCAATGGCGGCGTTTTTATACCATTTTTATAACGAAAAGTTTCAAGCCATCAAAACCTCGAAAACACTAAGTTACGAGCAAAAACAGTTTATGATTCGTAAAATTCAAGAAAAATTAATGAAATTAAAAAAAGGTGAATTGGTTCCGTATGAAAGCATTAGTCCTCTTTAGCGGCGGTTTGGATAGCATGTTGGCTATCAAACTGCTCACTGCCCAATCAATCGACGTTATCGCCGTTCATATCCGTATCGGATTTAGCGGCAAAGAAGATCATGAAGTGTTATTACGTAAAAGAGCCGCGATGGCGGGAGCTTCGCTCGAAGTCGTCGACGTACAAAATCGCTACCTTCAAGAAGTGCTTTTCTCGCCGCGTTACGGTTACGGCAAACAGTTTAATCCATGCATCGATTGTCACGGGTTTATGTTTAAGGTCGCCAAAGAGCTGTTGGTGCCTTTCAACGCTTCGTTTATCGCAACCGGCGAAGTGATAGGACAACGGCCGATGAGCCAAACGCGAGACGCGTTAAAACTGGTACGCAAATTGGCAAACGATCTTGAAGACGGGCTGATTTTACGACCGCTAAGCGCACAACTTTTAGAAGAGAGCAAAGCCGAACGCGAAGGCTGGGTCGATCGAAGCCTGCTTTTGGGGCTTAGCGGTCGGGGTCGCCATGCCCAACTTGCATTGGCGGCACAGTTCGGTTGGGAGGATTATCCCACGCCTGCAGGCGGATGCTTGTTGACCGATCAGCAGTTTAGCCTCAAACTACGTGATTTTATTGCCCACGACACGCTTTGCAAAGAAGATATTCCTTTGCTCAAATACGGAAGACATTTTAGGCTTCCAAACGGCGCAAAACTGATCGTCGGACGCAACGAAGAAGAAAACGCGGTGCTCGAAGGTATTTTTAACCCAAAGTTTGCGCCCGTCATCGTCGAAACATCGATCGGTGCTCCTTTTTCACTCATCTCCGTACAAGCGAGCGAAGACGATTTACAAACGGCGTGTCGTATTATTTTGAGCTTTACCAAAGCGGATCCCGCCGCTTTTTACACGTTAGAAACACAAGGTCGTAGCCTTTTAGCGGCTGCGTATCCTGAACGGGAAGACGCTAAAAAATATCTTATATAGTTTTTTAAAGATACTTTTTGTATTATTAAAACAATGCAATTTAAAATGTTAGGATTATGAGATGAGTTTATCGGAAAAAATGATTTTTTTAGTCGTGGACGATTCAAAAATTTCACGTAAATGGCTTATTGAAATGATCCCTAAAAAAATTGCCGAGTACACGCAAATTATCGAAGCCGAAAACGGCGAGGAAGCCGTGGCTCTTTTTAAACAATACGCTCCCGATATCGTTTTTCTCGATATTACGATGCCCGTATTAAACGGATTTGAAGCTCTTCAACAAATTCGCGCCGCCAATAATGAGGCTTTGGTCGTTATGATTTCGGCCGACCGACAAAAAAGCACCAAAGAAAAGACTTTAGCTTTAGGTGCTTCTGCGATTCTCTCCAAACCGATCGACGCGGAAGAGTTTCGCTCAACGCTTTTAAAATTGGTTTTTTAACATGGTACAACATTTTAGTTCTCAACAAGAAGATATTTTAAAAGAGTTGATTAACGTCTCTTTCGGACTTGCGGCATCGTTAATCGGAGATATGTTGGATAACTATGCCAAGTTACACCTCCCCGAAATTTCAAGCATCGATATTTTAAACCTTAACGGTAAAATCATCGAAGTCTTAGGAAGAGAAAATGAATTTTACCTTACGAAACAACGCTTTTTAGGCTCGTTTAACGGAGAAGTTTTATTTGTATTCAATCCTTATTCCGCGCATGTTTTTACGCATCTGTTGCTCCAACAAGCGACATGCGACGATAACGATATTAAGTCGTCGATTTTAGAGCTGACAAATATCATCACGTCCGCATGTATCGGTAAATTTTGCGAAATTATTCACGGAGAAACGATTTTTAAAGTTCCTTCGATTGAAAAACGCGACGTCTTAGAAATGGATAAATACGATAAAATCGAAGGCTACGACAACGTGATCGTCATTAAAACGGCTTTGGACATTGAAAAAGAGAATATCTTAGGTCACATGTTCATTCTTCTTAATAATGAGATGCTCGAGCAGCTCAAACAAACTATCGACCAACTGTAAGCTATGTCTATTCATTACGAAACCCTCATCGACTCGATCAACGTCGGCATCATTACCGTCGATGCGAATTTAACGATTCACTATATTAACAAATGGGTAGCGGTGCATAACAATATCCATCCCGATGAAGTTCAAGGTCAAAACCTCTTAAGTGTTTTTGATATTCCCGAAGAAAAGCTCAAATCGCTCAAACGCCACATCAAAGCCGCTCTTACGCTTCATAGTCCCTCTTTTTTTACCGCCGACGCCAACGGTTATCTCTTAGCGATGCAAAACTCGATGACGATTAAGTCAGTCTTTGAATTTATGCAGCAAGACGTTACGATCGTCCCTTACGATTTAGAACAAAAAATTGTTACGATGCTGATTTACGATCAAACGACGTTGATGGAAGAAAAAAGCAAATGCAATAAAGAGAGTGCCGAGCTTGCCAAAGCGATCAAAATTGCTAATGCAACGATTCGAAAGTTGGAAACGGCACGTAACAAACTGGTTAAACAACAAGACATGATCTACAAGCAAGCCCACTACGACCATTTAACCTCTCTTGCCAATCGAACGCTTCTGCATCAACGTCTGCAACTTCTTATCGAAAGCAATCTATCCAGCGGCAAAAAATTCGGCGTTCTCTTTTTAGACCTCGATAATTTTAAAGAGATCAACGACTCCTTAGGGCACGACATCGGCGATATGATTTTAATTAACGTTGCAAAAACCTTGTTGCTTGCCACGCGAAAAACCGATACGGTAGCACGTTTCGGAGGCGATGAATTTATTATTTTGGTTGACGACATCGAAAGTGAGGACGTGCTACGCCATATCGCTTCCAAACTGGTTGTAAATTTACAACAACCCATTCGCGTGCATCATATGGACATCGGCGTTACGACGAGTATCGGTATCAGTCTCTTCCCGAATCACGGTAAAGATTTCAATCAGCTTATTAAAAGCGCCGACGTGGCTCTTTACGAAGCCAAATCGGCCGGACGCAATACCTACAAAG
>Ga0075011_10001211_pt1 | contig 13855 bp, 11 predicted proteins | sample TARM_MetaG_T_14_FD_72354 | JGI IMG/M metagenome (GOLD analysis project Ga0075011, IMG submission 72354) | Freshwater microbial communities from Pennsylvania, USA, analyzing microbe dynamics in response to fracking - TARM_MetaG_T_14 | ecosystem: Environmental > Aquatic > Freshwater > River...
GGTTGAGGATTAGTTCGTGGTTAAACATGGGGATAGTCTGTTGGGTATTAGCTGGTCAAGGATGGCGATCATACCTCAGAAGCCGCGCCACGCCTCGCTCATATGAGGGGATGGTTAAGCATTTTAACAAGGTATGTCGAGTATAAAGGGGTCGTATGGATATCATTTATACCATCAAGTACCACTAATTGAATAATGTCATCCGGCTTACTTGAATGAGCATTTCAATATTAGCGCGTTTATTCTAATGCGATTTAAATAAGTTTATTATTATCCTTGTTGACGTCACTGCGTGATCTGTGTCACGTTCTGATTTCAGGTTAATTCGTTATGATGCTCCTGCGTAATATATATAGTCATGCGGATTACCTGAATGAAGAAATGACAGTATCAAGCTGGATATATAGGGAATTATTTTGTAACAGGCTGTAAATAATATTAACCCCTGACTGGCATTGATTAATTATGGCGCCAGAGGAATAATTCCACCAGCAAAGAGGAGGGCAGCATCATGATCGCCAGCCCATAGCAGTCAGTGTTTCCTCGCACCCTGTCGCCCGTGCAATCCGGGTTACAGGCAAGGCAGACACGATAGACATATGAGTCAGGCCAGTATGTCATACCTGTGATGGCGAGATTCATGACCGATGTCACCCGCATCATAAATGGGGCGCACACCAGAGCGCGACAACCGTGTAATAGCATCGGCGAACGCCGAGTCGTCCACCCTGGACTGCATTGCGGTCCTTGCTCTGCCATATGAAATATCACCCATCAATCCGTTGTTAATTCACAGCGAAAAAAATGGAAGATACAGCTTGGCTGGCAAAGAGAATAACGCCTCCATATAACCATTGATAACAGGGTTATGCTATTTCACTGCATGGGGAAATAGTCTGGCGGGATTCGATCAGGAGATAACAATGAAAAACAATAAACCACGCAAATTAGTCACTCATATTCCCGCCCTCAGTCTGCTCGCGCTGGCCTTGCTGGCTGGCAGCGTTCATGCCGAAGACATAGGTGAACGCACAGATCAGGGCACCGCCATGCTGGCCAGCCTGCAATCGGAGCAGGGACTCGTCTACCTCAACGCCAGCAGCTGGCTGGATGAACAACAGGCCGCCAAGGCGTTGACCCGTGACCAGTTGCGCGAGCGTGTGCTGGGGCAGGGGGAGCGTATCTTCATCGATTTCAGCGGCATCACTGACAAGGTCGAGCGGCAACAGGCCAGAAAAGCCATGGAGCAGCTGGCAGGCATCTCGTTTGATGCCAATTGGGTGCTGGTCTCCGCCTACAAGGGGGAGCTGCTGTTTACCCCGCTGGGGGGCGCGGATGATCCTGCCTTCTATCAGGTGATGGAGCGAATCGACACCCTGGCAGGGCAGGGAAAACGCCACAAGCGCTCCCTGACGCAAACCGCGACGGCGGAAGCGGGCCTGCCTCACGTGGCTTTTTATCTCAACGTCAATCGCAAGATCAGCGATGGCGAGTGTACCTTCCCGCGCTCACGCACCTGGGATCGGGGGGATCGCCTCTTTTGTGACTCGCCAAACATCTCGCTGGTCTATCGGGTGAATCTGGAGCGCTCCCTGCAATTTGGCAACACGGGGTCAGCTACGCCGGATGCCAAGATAGTGCGGATCTCGCTGGATGACGAGTCGGTAGGTGCCGGTATTCAGCTCAATGAGGACCTCACCTGGAGCGAGAACATCGCAGATTATCTGCTGCTCGATGGCTGGGCGCGGGACTATGCCACCGATGCCATCGCCCAGGATTATCGCTTCACCATAGACGCGTCCAACACCAAGGCGGCTGTGCTCAAGAGTCTGCCGACCAACCTCAACAGCAAGTATGAGCATCGCGAGATCTCGGGTTTCGAGGTAGGGGTGACCGGCGGGGTTGAAGTGAATAAGGATGGGCCCAAGGCCAAGCTGGAGGCGTCAGCCAAGTTCAGCCAGCAGCGTCAGCTTGCCTACAACACCCAGGATTATCGGGTCGAACGCTCGGCGCCGAGCGCCCAGAAGGTGAGTTTCAGCTGGGTGCGGGATCAATACGCGACGGCGGAGTCACTGCTCTCCTCCAAGACCGCCACCGTCTGGGGCATGGGGTACGATGTGGATCACAACCGCATCCAGCCGCTGAGTTACAAGGGCTTCGTGCCGAATCTGGATGTCATCTACAAGGCGGCGCCCGACGAGAAGGGCAGTACCGAGTTCAAGATCGACTCTTCGGTCAACATCCGCCCCATCTACACCGGTATCTACAAGCACTATTACGTGGTGGGAGGGCATGTCTCCTTCCAGGGGTTCGAGGATGTCGACAAGCGCAGACGGGTGACCGCCTCAACCAGCTTCAAGGTGGATTGGAACCATCCGGTATTCACCGGCGGACGCCCGGTCAACCTGCAGCTGGGGGGCTTTGACAACCGTTGCCTGAGCGCCGGCGCCGAGCATGGCCTGAGCGCCGTGACCTGTGACGAGACTTCGGCTGCCCAGTCCTTTATCTATGACCAGTACGGCCGTTATGTCAGTGCGCTGGATACCCGTCGCTGCCTCGATGGCAACAACCTCGGCCAGTTGCAGAGCTGCAGTCTGAGTCTGGGCCAGCGCTGGGAGTGGAAGGCGGACAGCGATGCGCTGAGCAACCTGAGTGCTCATCAGCTGCTCGGCCACAACAAGCAGACCGGTGAGCTGGCGCTCTATGACGAGAACGGCAATCCGGCGGATGTGAGCGTACGGACCCTGACCTCCTATACCCGCATCTTTGGGCCACCGGCCGGCAACTGATCTGCCGATGTGTCTGAACCAATGAAAACGCCGGCAAGCTGCCGGCGTTTTTGTGGCTCAGAACGTGACTCAGGTCTTGGGCTCGATGAGCGGAGTGAGCAGCTCGGCCAGCTTGTAGAAGGTCTGTACCCGGGTGGTGCTGGGGCGCCACACCAGGCCTATCTCGCGATACGGCTTTTCACCCGGCAGGGGAATGGCCACCAGGTCGGTGTTGTCGAGAATGCCGGAATCTATTGCCATCTGGGGCAGGAAGGTGGTGCCAAGCCCGGCACCGACCATCTGCACCAGGGTGTGCAGGCTGGTGGCGGCAAAGGGGTTTATCTTGCTCTTGTCCCGCAGCCGACAGGCGCTGACCGCATGTTCGGTGAGGCAGTGCTCCCGTTCCAGCAGGAAGATGCTCTGGTTGGGCAGCTCCTTGTAGTCGAACGGCGTATGCAGACCGGCCGCCATGCTGGCGGGCATCACCATGTGGAAGGGATCCTGGCCAACCATCTTGCAGTGGAAGCCGCCGATCTCCACCGGCAACGCCAGGATCAGCAAATCGAGTTGACCCTGTTCCAGCTGCTTGAGCAGGTTGGTGGTGGTGTCTTCACGCAGCAACAATTCCAGTTCAGGATAAGCCTTGCCGCACTCCTGCAGCAGCTTGCTGAGCAGGAAGGGGGCTATGGTGGGGATGCAGCCGAGCCGGACTGTGCCGTGCATGACGCCGCCCTGATGTTGCCCCAGTTCCATCAGATCTCGCGCATCCGAGAGCAAATTGCGAGCTCGCTCGACGATTTCCATGCCGACCGGGGTCATAATGAAGCTCTTGTGGTCCCGCTCCACCAGTTGCAGGTTCATCATGTCTTCCAGCGTCTGGATCCCGGTACTCAGGGTGGACTGGCTGACATGACAGGCCTTGGCGGCGCGATTGAAGTTCTTGTGCTCGTCGAGAGCGACCAGATATTGCAGCTGTTTCAGGCTGGGCCAACGTTGCATAGGAAAACCCGATGAATGCTATCTATTTAATTTGATTTAACTAATCTACCACTGGGTATAGGGTTTGTCGCTTGAATTAGACGGACTTGGCTCTAGGTAGCCCAATCCTGACAGGATTGTTCACTTCACATAATGAGGAATTGAATATGGTATTGGTAGGCCGTCCCGCACCTGATTTCACCGCTGCTGCCGTTCTGGGCAATGGCCAGATTGTTGACTCCTTCAACCTGGCGTCCCACATCAAAGGCAAAGCAGCCGTCCTGTTCTTCTATCCCCTCGATTTCACCTTCGTCTGTCCGTCCGAGCTGATTGCCTTCGATCACCGCTATGAAGAGTTCCAGAAGCGCGGTGTGGAAGTGATCGGTGTTTCCATCGATTCCCAGTTCTCCCACAACGCCTGGCGTAACACCAAGGTGGAAGATGGCGGTATCGGCCAGGTGAAATACCCGCTGATCGCCGACGTGAAGCACGAAATCTGCAAAGCCTATGACGTTGAGCACCCGGAAGCCGGTGTGGCCTTCCGTGGCTCCTTCCTGATCGACAGCAACGGCATGGTGCGTCATCAGGTGGTCAACGATCTGCCCCTTGGCCGCAACATCGACGAGATGCTGCGCATGGTCGATGCCCTGCAATTCCACGAAGAGCATGGCGAAGTGTGCCCTGCCCAGTGGGAGAAGGGTAAAAAAGGCATGACAGCTTCTGCTGATGGCGTTGCCAAGTACCTGTCCGAGAACGCTGCCTCCCTGTAATCGGGTCTGCGTACCGGATACTGAAAAACCGATGCCATGGCATCGGTTTTTTTCTGCCTGCCGCCTGCCAAATCATGTAACAGGCCGAATGCCAGCCATAAAAAAGCGCGCCTCAAGGCGCGCTTTTGCTATCCGGGTGGTGGGGCTACTCGTCGAAGATACCGAAGTGATCCTTGGCGAAGCTGACCCGCTGCTCCACGTTCATCTTGACCTGACCCAGCTTCTCGATGGTTTTGAGATTGGGCACCAGGCCGCGACCGTTGGCGATCTGGATGGCAAGGCCGGGACGGGCGTTGAGCTCCAGCAACATGGGGCCGCGGAACTTGTCCAGCACCATGTCGGTACCTATGTAACCCAGCCCCGACATCTCGTAGCAGGAGGCTGCCAGCGTCAGCAAGGTATCCCAGTGAGGCACCTTGAGATCGTACAGATCGAGGCCGGTATCCGGGTGATGACGCAGCGGATTGCCAAACTGCACCGCTCGCAGCGCCCGGCCGGTGCGCAGGCACAGACCCACACCCACGGCGCCCTGGTGCAGGTTTGCCTTGCCGTCGGAGGCGGCGGTGGAGAGGCGCATCATGGCCATCACCGGAAAGCCCTTGAAGATGATCACCCTTGCATCGGGCACCCCTTCGAACGAGTAACCGTCGAACACATCATCAAAGTTGATGAGGCCTTCTACCAGTGCCACGTCAGGCTTGCCGCCGAGGGAATAGAGCCCCGCCAGAATGTTGGAGACATGGCGCTCCAGATCCTGACCGGTAGACGCGCTGCCATTCGGTTTGAAGAAGAGACCCTCTTCCTGACGGAGGATCACCAGGATCCCCTTGCCGCCGGAGCCACGGGCCGGCTTGATACAAAAGCCAGGCCAATCTTTTACCAGTTCGGTAATGCGGCCAACGTCATGCTGCTCGCGGATGGTGCCGATAAGCTCGGGCACTGTCACACCTGCATCCAGCGCGATGCGCTTGGTCTGCAGCTTGTCATCCACCAGCGGGTAGAGTCGACGCGGGTTGTAGCGGCTGATGTAGGAGTGGTTGCGCTTGTTCATGCCGAGGATGCCTGCCTGAGACAGGCTCCACGGGCTGGTGTATTTTTCCCAGAACCACATCTGTTACTTGTCCTTACCCGGGGTGGCGCCAGACTTGATCTCGTTCACCAGCGGCTTGAAACGCTTGAGCTCGCTCAGCTTGTAGCCGGTGTAGTTGCCCAGCAGCAGCACGGTCGCCATCAGCACCAGCTGCAGGCCGAGGAAGTTGAAGGTCAGATGACGGATCAGCTCGTTATCCATGGCCAGGTAGGCGATAACCGCCACCAGCAGGGAACCACCGCCCTGACGCACCACCTCTTTCGGACCCTCTTCTTCCCACAGAATGGACATCCGCTCTATGGTCCAGGAGAGGATGATCATCGGGAAGAAGGTGATCTTCATGCCGTCGGTCAGTCCCAGCTTGAAAGCGAACGCTGAGAAGATACCGATCATCGAGATCACCATTATGATGATCGCCGATATTCGGGCCACCAGCAGCAGGTTGAGCCGCGACAGATAGGAGCGGATGACCAGACCCGTGCCGACGATCAGCAGGAAGCCGACCAGGCCGGTAACCAGCGAGGTCTGGATGAAGGCGACCGCGATCAACACAGGCATGAAGGTGCCCGAGGTCTTGATACCGACGATAACCCGCAGGAACACCACCATCAGCACGCCGATGGGGATCAGCAGCAAGCCTTTGAACAGCGCCTGCTCTTCCAGCGGCAGACTGTGGATGGAGAAGTTCTGCATCTCGGACTTTTCGAACTTCTGCGCCAGCGCCACGTTGACCGGTTGTTCCTGCTCGATCATCGAGAAGGTTACCCGGGAGTTGTGGCCGCCGGTGACATCCAGCAGGGCGCCCGAGTTGTATTCCCACAGCAGCAGGTTGGCAGGGCGACCCTGCTCACCGGTTTGCGGGTTGAACAGCTTGTAGTCGGTCGGGCTGTTGAATACCTGCAGGTAATCCACCAGCTCCTGGCGACGACGGCCGTCTTCCAGACTCAGTGCATGGACCACGCGCGCCGGGACATCAGCGTTGCTCAGCAGCTCTGCAATCAGGCTGGCCCGGCTCTTGTGAGATTTCAGCAGCTCGGCGTTCTGCTCCTGCTTCTCTATTTCCTTGATGATCTCGCGGGTCAGGGTGTAACCGTCGGCAGAGCGTTCCTGGGCCCGTTCGGAGATCTGCTTCATGGCAGTGGCGTAAGGCTCGCTCTCTATCTGCTTCTCGATGACGGGAGGCTTTGCCAGGGCAGCCGGCTTGGCATGGTCGTCAGCCATCATGTCGACGCGGTAGTAGAGCTCCTGGCGGCCGGAGGCGGAACGGATCGACCACTCGGCGCGGGCATCCCCGTCCTTCTCGACAAATGACAGGCCGTAGCCCGGGCTAGCGGCGTTCTCGTTCATCAGGGTGAAACCGGGCTGGGTGCCCGGAATGGCCAGGGAGGCGATCACCGGCTCACCGGTGGCTTCAAATTCGAGCTTGGCCTCGATGGACCAGATCTGGCGTTTCTCACCCGGCGTCAGCGGTACATCCAACGCTATGTGGTGATAAAACGTCATCCCCAGGCCGACAATGAACAGCAGGGCGACCAGCAAATAGAACGGCTTACGGGAAACCATGGATTATTTCACATCCTTGAGCGTGGGTTTTGGTTGGATATATTCGCGGGCCACATCAACCACAGCGATGTCTTTCAAAAATTCACGACCCAGCAGCACGGGGAAGGTCATGTCGCTGCGATCTTTCAGGGTAAATTCAGCCTTTTCGGTCATGTCACCGATCCGCACCGCCAGACGCACCACGGGACGACGGTCGAGATCGTCGGCAGAGGCCTGACGCACACGCACGTGGCGTACCAGGGGCGCTTCGATCTGGATCTTGTCATCCATCTCCTGGTGGCTCAGGAAGAAGCGCACCCAGTTCTTGCCGTTGCGCTCGAAGATGGTGATGTCCTGGGCGCTGATGGAAGAGGTGGTCGCGCCGGTATCGACCCGCGCCTGGAAGGCGTCATTGGCGGCATCAACCCAGATCCACTCGGCTTCACCCACCAGCAGTTTGCCGTCGACGGTATGGCCCTGGCTCGGGGCCTGACACTTCTCGGTCGGGATCGCCATGGGTTTGGGTGGCTCGGGAGCCAGGTTTTCGAGCTTGCTGTCGACTTTTTTCACGGACTCTTTCATGTTGTTGACATCGGTGTTGAGCTGAACCAGCAGGTGCTGTTGCTGTACATACTGCTTCTGTTGCTGTTCCATGGATGTTTGCAGGCGTTGCTCGCTCAAGCTTATCTCGCCGCGAAGCTCTGCCAGCGTCAAGGTTGGTACCGGAGGCGCTTTATCCACACTGACACACCCGCCGAGACTGAGCAGGGAGAGCAGGGTCATTCCTTTTAATTTGCTTTTCATGTCATTCATTTAACTGTGCTTCCTGGAATTGGGTCAGTGTAACTTCCGCTGGCGCCATCGGCTAGTCTTTGGCCTTTCTGGCAATCAGTACGGCACGTTTCGGCGCCGGGTGTCCTTCTACCGTGAGCGCGGGATCCGCAGGATCCAGATAGTCGCTCAGGGATTCATTGATCATCCAGTCGGTACGACGCTGTTCGTCGGTGCTGGTCATATTCTCGTCTACGATCCGCACATCGGTAAATCCGCAGCGCTCCACCCAGAGTTTGAGCGCCGCGCTTGAGGGGATGAACCAGACGTTGCGCATCTTGCCGTAACGGTCGGTGGGCACCAGCACCTCATTGACGCCACCATCGATCACCAGCGTCTCCAGCACCAGCTCGCCGTCGTCTTTGAGCTGGTTGCGCAGCTGCTCTATGTGCTCTATGGGGGACTTGCGGTGATAGAGCACCCCCATGGAGAAGACGGTGTCAAAGGCGCGCAGGTCAGGCAGCTCCTGAATGCCCAGCGGCAACAGGTGAGCGCGCTGATCGCCGCCGGTGAAGTGACGAATGGCCTCGAACTGGCACAAAAACAGCGGGCTCGGGTCTATGCCGACGGCCAGTTTGGCTCCTTCGCCGACCATACGCCAGAGGTGATAGCCGCTGCCGCAGCCCACATCCAGCACATAGCGGCCAGCCAGCGGGCTGATGTGGGGCAATACCCGATCCCACTTCCAGTCGGAGCGCCACTCGGTATCGATGTGGATGCCGTGGACCCTGAAGGGCCCCTTGCGCCAGGGCATGAATTGGCGCAGCAGACTCTCGACTTTTTTGCGCTCCCCTTCACTCAAGCTCTGGCTATTGCCGATCTCGACGCCCCGTTGCAGCTCGATATGGCCGGGCGCTGTGGTGGGCAGCTTGTTGAGGGCGCGATTCCAGCGCGGCAGGTCCCCATGCAGGTTGTCGTGCTGCCAGGCATGCAGCTGAGCGGGCAGGGTATGCAACCAGTGGCTCAGCCGGTTCTTGGCGATCAGTTGATAAAAATTGGCAAAGTCGATCATGGCTTAGTTGGCGTCGCTGGATTTGATGGCAATCATGGAACCGAAGTTGAAGCACTGGAACCAGAGATCCTGATGAACGAAGCCGGCGCTTTGCAGGCGGGATCTGTGGGTCTCCAGGCTGTCGGTACGCATCACGTTCTCGAGGGCGTTGCGTTTCTGGCTGATCTCCAGCTCGCTGTAGCCATTGGCGCGTTTGAAGTCCAGGTGCAGCTCGATGAGCAGATCGTTGACCGGTTCATCCTCGAAGCGGAACTTCTCGCTCAGGATCAGGATGCCGCCCGGACGCAGACCATCAAAAATGCGCTGGATAAGGGCCATCCGCTTTTCGGGGTCTACGAACTGCAGGGTGAAGTTGAGCACCACCACAGAGGCGTTTTCGATCGCTATGTCGCAGATATCCGCCTCGACCAGCTCCACCGGCACCTCGGATTTGAAACCCGAAAGGTGGGCACGGGCGCGTTCTATCATGGGGTGAGAGAGATCCACCGCCGTGATGTGGCAACCCGGTTGAGTCAGGTGGCGACGCATGGCCTGGGTGGCTGCGCCGAGGGAGCAGCCAAGATCGTACAGACGGCTCTGTGGCTGGGCATAACGGGCAGCCATCATGCCGATGGCGGAGATGATGTTGCTGTAGCCCGGTACAGACCGCTGGATCATGTCGGGGAAGACGTCGACGACCTGTTCGTCAAAGCAAAAGTCTCCCAATCGGGCGATAGGGGCAGCAAAAATTTGGTCTTTGGTATGCATGCTTGCGCAACCTGACAGCCGGGGTGTAATCCGGCTGTATTGTTCAATTGAGTCGTTGGGTGATACCCATAAGAGTAGATATATCACCTGTTTACGAACGGGGTGACTGGCCTTGAGTTCCTTCGGGCCGTCCCAGTTCGTATGGGCCATGTTCCGGACCCTTGCTTGGGGCGCTAGTGTAGAGGATTGATGGGCATTTGTCTTGACGCCGAGCCCTGTCCAGCCACAAAAAAGTGGCTTTTTTTGCGCCTGATGAATGGCTGGTGCAGTGGCTGGCTAAAAGCGCAGCACGCCCTGGCGCGCGCGATCGTTTTCCCCCGGCCAGGGGGCCATCTCCTGTCCCAACAGGTGTGTTATCTGACGGGCCAGTTCGGGTGACTGGGCATTGTCGGCGGTATGTATAAAGAGGTAGAGATCCTTTCCCTCCGCCAGCCACTGACGCCAGTGGGGCAACCAGCTTGGCAGGAAGGGGTGATTGGCCGCCGGTTCCGGCAGACCGATGAGCCGCACCACGGGGGCGCTGGCGGTGGCCAGTAGGTGCACCGGCAGTCTGGGCTTCTTGCCCTGTGCATCTATCATGGCTGCCGTGGTTGCCGGCACAGAAAACAGTGGCCGGCTGTCGAGCATGATGCGGTTGATGCCTTTTTCCATCAGCATGCGGTTGAGGCTGCGCTCTGCTTCCCCTTTGGCGAAGAAATCGGGATGACGTACCTCGAGGGCATAGCGAAACGCTGTCGGCAGCCGATTGAAGAATTCGGCGAGGCGGGGAAGGCCGCTCGGGCCGAAGCGCGCGGGCAGCTGCAGCTTGAGCAGCCCCAGCTTGTCGTGCAGCGGGGTGAGCAGGCGAATGAACTCGGTCACCTGCTTGTCTACGCTCACCAGATCGCTCTGGTGACTGATTTCTTTCGGAAACTTGAAGCTGAAACGAAAGTGGGCAGGCACCGCATCGGCCCAGCGCTGCACTGTGTCAGGGGTGGGCGAGGCGTAAAAGGTGGTGTTGCCTTCGACTGTGTTGAACACCCGGGCGTAGTGGGCGAGATGTTCGGCGGGTTTGGCGCCCACACCCAATAATTGACCGGGCCAGGCCGAGTGCGACCATTGTGGCAGGCCCAAAAAGAGGCTCATGGCGGATCCTGTCTGCGGGTTTATCTCGGTTTATGCCCATTTTTTGCCTTGAGACGCAAAAAACAGGGCAAAGGAGGCTGCTGGCCATTTTACCCAAATGGGGGTTTTCCTCTATAATGCCAGCCCTTTTGTTTGCCAATTTGTTGTGACTCGCCCCGCTGTGCGCATATTGTGGCGACGGTAGCGGCCATGAATTGGCCAAACAACGATGCTTTCCGATGCCCTCTGACCGACTGCCCGGCCGCTTGCCAGCCGCCTCTGGTCGAGCCGATATCGGTGGCAGGTGTCCGATCCAGGGGGTCGGACGGTACGAGACAGATTTCAAACCGGGCAAGAACAAGACTCTGGCCAGCTGTGAGACGGACTGTGCTGCCAGTCGTGCCCGGCGGCTCAGGTTAACCGTCTCTCTACAATTTCGAAGGAAGAAGTCCATGCGCTCTATCTATTGCGGACAGGTCAATGAGGCCCATGCCGGGCAGACCATTACATTGTGCGGTTGGGTCCATCGTCGTCGCGACCTCGGCGGTCTGATCTTTATCGACATGCGTGACCGGGAAGGGATCGTGCAGGTGTTCTTCGATCCGGACAAGCCGGACGCCTTCGCCCTGGCCTCCGAACTGCGCGGCGAGTTCTGCATTCAGGTTTCAGGTGTGGTACGTACCCGTCCTGACTCCCAGCGCAACAGCGACATGGCTACAGGTGCCATCGAAGTGTTCGCCCATGAGCTCACCATCATCAACCGCGCCGAGCCGTTGCCGCTGGACTTCAATCAGGTCAACAGTGAAGAGCAGCGCCTCAAGTTCCGTTATCTGGATCTGCGTCGCCCCGAGATGGCCAAGTACCTGAAGACCCGTGCCAAGGCCAGCGCTTTCGTACGTCGCTTCATGGACGAGCACGGCTTCCTCGACATCGAAACCCCCATGCTGACCAAGGCCACCCCGGAAGGTGCCCGTGACTATCTGGTGCCGAGCCGCGTGCACAAGGGCAAGTTCTACGCCCTGCCGCAGTCCCCGCAGCTGTTCAAGCAGTTGCTGATGATGTCCGGCTTCGATCGCTACTACCAGATCGTCAAGTGCTTCCGTGACGAAGACCTGCGTGCCGACCGCCAGCCGGAATTCACCCAGATAGACGTGGAGACCTCCTTCATGACGGCGCCGCAAGTGCGCGAGCTGATGGAAGAGATGATCCGCAACCTGTGGCAACACGTGCTGGCCGTGGATCTGGGCGACTTCCCTGTCATGACCTTTGACGAGGCCATGCGCCGCTTCGGCTCCGACAAGCCGGACCTGCGTCTGCCGATGGAGCTGGTCGATGTGGCAGATCTGCTGACCGCCGTCGAGTTCGCCGTGTTCGTCGGCCCCGCCAACGACCCGAAAGGCCGTGTGGCGGCCCTGAAAGTACCGGGCGGCGCCGAGCTGTCCCGCAAGCAGATCGACGAGTACACCAAGTTTGTCGGCATCTACGGTGCCAAGGGCCTGGCCTGGATGAAGGTCAACGACGCCGCCAACGGCCTCGAAGGGGTTCAGTCTCCGGTTGCCAAGTTCCTCTCCGATGAGATAGTGCGCGAGATCCTGGCCCGTACCGGCGCTGCCGACGGCGACATCATCTTCTTCGGCGCCGACAGCAAGAAAGTGGTGGCCGATGCCATCGGTGCCCTGCGTCTGAAAGTGGGCCGCGATCTGGGTCTGATGGAAAACAGCTGGAAGCCGCTGTGGGTCATCGACTTCCCCATGTTCGAGGAAGACAGCGAAGGCGGCCTGGCGGCCATGCACCATCCCTTCACCGCCCCGAGCAACCTGGGCCCGAGCGAGCTGAAAGCCAACCCGCTCAGCGCTTATGCCAACGCCTACGACATGGTCATCAACGGCTACGAAGTGGGTGGCGGTTCTGTGCGTATCCACAACAGCGAAATGCAGTCCACTGTATTCGACATCCTCGGCATCACCCCTGCCGAGCAGCGTCTGAAGTTCGGCTTCCTGCTGGATGCGTTGAAATACGGTACCCCGCCGCACGCCGGTCTGGCCTTCGGTCTGGATCGTCTGAGCATGCTGCTGACCGGCACCGACAACATCCGGGACGTGATTGCCTTCCCGAAAACCACGGCGGCCGCTTGTCTGATGACAGACGCCCCCAGCTTTGCCAACCAGGCGCAGATGAGCGAACTGGCGATTGCGACGACCGTCAAGGGTGATGAATAAGCCGGCATCCGGCACAGTCCCGGCCGCGCCCGGCGCGGCCTACCCGGTCACTTTGTGTTATTGAAATCTAAAAAATATAACGGAGAGTCTCTATGGCAGGTCACAGTAAATGGGCCAACATCAAACACCGCAAGGCAGCTCAGGATGCCAAGCGCGGCAAGATCTTCACCAAGCTGATCCGTGAAATCACTACCTCGGCTCGTATCGGCGATCCGGATCCTGCCAATAACCCGCGCCTGCGTGCGGCTGTGACGGCAGCCCTGACCAGCAACATGACCCGCGAAACCATCAACCGCGCCATCGCGCGTGGGGCCGGTGGTGGCGACGGCGAGCAGCTCGAGACCATAGTGTATGAAGGCTACGGCCCGGCAGGCTCCGCCGTCATGGTGGAGTGTCTGACCGACAACCGTAACCGTACCGTTGCCGAAGTGCGTCATGCCTTCAGCAAGAGCGGCGGCAACCTGGGGACCGATGGCTCGGTTGCCTACCTGTTCAGCAAGAAAGGGCTGCTGACCTTCGTCGGTGTCGATGAAGATGCCCTGATGGATGCGGCACTGGAAGCGGGCGCCGATGACGTTGTGACCGAGGAAGATGGTTCCATCGAGGTGTACACCACCCCGAACGACTTCGGTACCGTGCTGGATGCGCTGGAAGCCGCCGGCTTCAAGGCCCAAAACGCCGAAGTAACCATGATCCCTTCCACCGAAGCCGAGCTGGATGCGGAAACCGCCCCCAAGCTGATGCGTCTCATCGACATGCTGGAAGATCTGGACGACGTGCAGGAGGTGTACCAC